>Ga0160464_100138_pt1 | contig 79565 bp, 62 predicted proteins | sample HID1971I_E11MG_FD_108275 | JGI IMG/M metagenome (GOLD analysis project Ga0160464, IMG submission 108275) | Enriched millipede-associated microbial communities from UW Madison campus, WI, USA - HID1971I_E11 MG | ecosystem: Host-associated > Arthropoda: Insects > Digestive system > Unclassified ...
AGCAGCTCAGGAAGGGTAATCGAAATGGATTAAAATATCGGAGCATTCGCTACCGAACCCGGCAGAAAATTAAGGGGCCAGTTTGGCACGGAATGAAGGGGTTACTTTCTCCGAAATATACACATATACATAGGCTTCCTGTTTAGCGCCTGCAATTCTGCAAGCTCTAAATAAGCTGTTACCATTCTGTTGAGTATATTAAGTTCGTTTTCATTTAAATAGTTCTTAGCTATTTCTGTTTCCTGCTTAGTTGGCTTAGCACCTTTCACAACAGTCAAGCCTAAATTAGGCTTACTGGCATCTATTCGCTGATAAATAATCTCTGCAGCAGTATGCCCGTGAGCTGCCCAATGCATTTTATTTTGCACCGTTTGAAAAAATAGAACAGACATTTCAAGCTTCGGATCGTAATCAATACTTGTCGCATAAATATCCAACACCTTCCTCCAGAAAACTTTTTCAGACGAACGTATGTCCCTGATACGGGCCAGTAATTCATCAAAATAGTTGCCACCACCTGCTTGCTTAAGCAGGTCATCATTCATTGTAAAGCCTTTTACAATATACTCTTTGAGCCTGGCCGTAGCCCACTGCCTGAACTTAGTACCCTGATGACTTTTTACACGATAACCAACAGAGATGATGACGTCCAGATTGTAAAAATTTGTTGGTTTTGTAGAAAAATCGGAATTCCCGATTTTTCTCACGACTTCCTTATCAACCAATTCCTTTTCAGCAAAAATATTTAAAATATGCTCATTGATTGTGGAACGTGACTTTTGAAATAGCGCACACATCTGGTCAATCGTCAACCATACGGTTTCATCTTCCAATCGGGTCTCAATTTTAGTATCACCACTTTCCGTTTGATAGATCAGGATATTAGAATTTTCCATTTACTTACATTCAACTTGATTATTAATTAAAAATAGATTAAGCAGAAGGCCGCAGGCCCCAGTCTTTCCTTCAATGTTTTTAATGCGCGCTTCATATGGGTTTCCACCGTTTGTTCAGAGATGCCCAGCTTTTCAGCGATTTGCTTATTGCTCATAAAGGCATCCTTGCGCAGCAGGAACACCTCACGCATTTTGTCGGGCAATGCAGCAATTTCCATCTCGATCAGCCTGCTGATGTCTTTTTCCCTGATCAGATGGTCGGCACCATCGGCCACCCCGGTCAACATCTGTTGCAACTTATGGATATGCCCTTCGTGGATTACCTGATGTCTGTAACCATCCCTGATCTTGTTCAGCACTACCGTAAAAAGATAGCTGCCCAGGCTCGTCATATTCAACCCCGCTCTATAATTCCAGAGCTGAACAAACACATCCTGCAAAATGTCTTTTGCAGCCTCCCGGTCATTAATCTTTTTATAAGCAAAATTCAGCAACAACGGCTCATACCTGATATAAACCTCCTCAAAAGCAGCATCATCACTTTGCCTGAGCAAAACGACCAGTTCCTGATCCGAATATGAAGAATAAAGTTTCATCTCGTTGGTTTGGGTGTTGGTTCCCTTTTTACATTTCCCATTTCCCAGGTCTAATTTAAGGAAAATTTTAAGCAACAACCACAAAATAATCAGGAATTATTTTACTTAGTGTAGCAGTGACACATTAATCATTAGGTACGGGTAATCGCTCAGTTCCGCCGGAACCACAACACCGTCCATTTACAAATCCTTAACAAACCCACCAATATAAGTTACTGAAAATCAAATTTTTGCTCCGACACACAAGGATTTTTGCGTTTCACGGGGTCTACCCTAGATTGAATACATTCGCCGAAATTTAAAAATATAACTTATGTCAAATCAAAATGAAACTACTGTATTTATCGATCCGTTCGCAGATTGGGCGTTCAAACGCCTCTTCGCCTCTGAAGAAAGCAAACCAATTTTAATCGGCCTTTTAAACCATATCTTCAAAGGGAAGAAATCTATTACCAATATTGAATACGGTAAAACAGATTATCCCGGTGAACATGCTGAAGAGGGCGGCGCTGTCTTTGACATCACCTGCACGGATGCGGACGGAACTAAATTCATCATTGAAATTCAGCGCGGCTGGCAGGAAAACTACACAAATTTAACCAGAGAGGAGAGAGATATGTATAATGCAAGTATGAAATACAAATGGGATAACCAGAATGTAAGAGATTATGCCGCCAAAAAAGGCAGAGAAGAAGGGCTGGAGCGAGGCAGAGAAGAAGGTTTAGAGCAAGGAAGAGAGCAAGCTACTTCGTCAATGAAGCACTTCCAGCTTTCTTAGAAACAAACATCATTTAAGGTTTATATGCAAGTTCGCAAGCATTTATAACCGAATCATTAAGTCCCTGATACAAGCGTATAAACGGGTTTATTTTTTTTCTACGGCATTATTATGTGTTTGCTCAGGCTAGATTCTTATGTTATACCTTTTAAATATCTACTAGATGGTTGCTTCGCTTGAAAGCGAAGCAACCATCTAGTAGATATCGCCCAACAATATAAGGAATACAAACACATAGCAAAAACATGACAACCTGTATAACAACCTGAATCACCCAATCACTAAACGAGCGCCGCGCGATTAAGTGTAAACCAAAATTCCGCCCCTTTTCCCTCTTCGCTGTCCACACCTATTTCTCCGCCATGCCTCTTGATAATCTCATGGGAAATATAGAGTCCGATACCCAGGCCATTGAAAGTCTCTCCAGGCTGCGTTGAGATGCGGTAAAAACGTTCAAATATTCGCTGCTGCTGCGCAACAGGTATGCCAATTCCCTGATCTTTAACCGATGTTTTGATATGGCCATTTTCCAGGGCCAGACAAATTTCCAGGCGGGATTGACCAGGTGAATATTTGATCGCGTTATTCAACAGGTTAGAAATAACCTGGGCCAAACGGTCCTTATCTGCGTTGACCAATGCCGGGCCGAAAGCGGAAAATGCGAATGTGTAATCCGGATGGATCGCCTCATGTGTGGAGATCACCTCAGGAATGTAATTGGCAAGATCTACAATATCAAAATGATAGGGAAGTTCACCGTTTTTGATCCGGGTTACATCCAATAAGTCCTCAATTAGATGCACAAGTTTCTCAGACTGGTTTTCGATCCGCTCAATAATGGTGATGTCCTGATCCCGTTGCTCTTTCAGGTGCCTCTTTTTTAGCACCTGGATAAATCCTTTAATCGAAGTGACCGGGGTCTTCAGCTCGTGAGAAGTGATTTGCACAAAGTCTTCTTTTTGCATTTCGAGTTCAATGCGACTGCTGACATCTCTGTACTGAAAAACAAATGAACCGACAGATTTTTCTTCACGCAGGTCCATCACTACCCCTTCTATCCATATCCATCGGCCGTTTCCAGCCATGATCTGCGTTAAAAACTCGATCTCTGATACTTCCTGCTTACCTAGTCTGTCAAGCTGCTCCTCAAGCGCAGCGACCTGATCCGGATGGATCAGCGTTTGCAACTGTATGCCGATCAGCTTGTCCGGCTTTTCACCAAGAAGGGTAATTACTGATGGGGATACGTATCCGATCTTTCCGCTTTTATCCGTCATCAGCATTCCTTCCACACTTTTTTCTATAATCCCTCTAAAACGCTTCTCACTTTTAATAAGGTTTTTCTGGATCTTTTCTATATGGCGAAACAGGGCGGAGAGCAACAAGCCCTCAGCAAAAAAGATAAAAGTCGCGACGATAAAAATTTCAGAATTGGGACGGTATGTCGGCAGAACAAATAAAGACGACAGGATGACGCAGCTCAGCGTGGCCACAATAGAAGAACGGCTGCCGCCATAAGCAGCGCTGATAAATATGATCCCAAAATACAATAAGAAAGGCGTCCGGTAACTGACTTCCACAAAAGGATGTAAAGTCATCCAGGTGACTGCTGAGGCCAGTAGTATAGGAATGGCTATCCCTAACCAACTTTTATTGTCCAACTTTCGTGTAATTGCCATTTAACTATATCAATCTTCTAATTAAGTAAAAAGGCATGATCATGGTGCCGCGATAAATATCGTTAAATCTCCTCATTAAACAATATTGCATTCAGTAATTACGGCGAAGTCCTGCTACGACTACTCCATTTTTTAGTATGTAAATCAAATTTACCCATTACTGGCAAGGTAATTGGTTGATATAAGTCATTAATAATATATCAACCTAATTACAGAAACATATGAATACGTTAAAAAAGTTTGAATTGATGGAAAAGATCGTGAGAGAATTGGAAGACTTACAACACTCACAACAGGCAATTATTCAAAAGATCGGAAAAATCGAAGTGGACAATATCGAACTAGGTGATAAAAAACTGGATAAAGATCTACCTGATATGCACCAAAGGGTTGCAGACAACCTGGACACCATTGGTAGTATCCTGGAATATTTTGCAGATAAGACACAGAACTTCGGCGATAAAAATAATGTAGATGCTTTAAAAGAGCAGCAAGCTATTGATGAAGTAAAGGGTCAATAAAAGTAGCTACCTTTTAATTTCTTTGCCGGGCCTGTATTCCCGTACTGTCTGCTTCCGGATATCTCCTTCTGTAAAGGCAACCGGTTTCATCTGCTTGTTCGCAAACAAGTCCAATTGATCGGCAAAATACGGAGAATCCTGTTTATTGCTTTGACCATAGGCCAAGACAGAATAGGCACGGGGAGTTTTCCCAAATTCGACTGCTATAATCCAGCCGTCCCCTCCCCTGGCTTCACGTTTTTGCTGATCAAGCTTGTGTGGAATGAACCAAAGCACGCTGAAACACCCCAGTTCACCCGTAGCGCCACCGATAGGAATATCAATATTGCCTAAGCGGGCACGGTTAACATCACCCCAGGCCAGGTCCCAGCTGCCGTAGCGCTTATTACAAGATTCGACAGCCCACTTAAACGCCTCTACCGCGCGACTGGCGTTGGCCAGGCCTTTGGGTGTGTGCGCAGGATTGGCAGGCGACCACACCTCGGCAAATAAGGACTCAGCCAGAGCTGGAAAACCTGCTGATTCCGCTGTAGAGGTAATTCGTTTTCCTACATTCGCAAGCTGCACATAACGCTCCCACCAGACCTCAAATAATACGCCCCCTTTACTCTCCCGGTTTACCGTATTGTCCCAACTTTCCAGCTGCTTCAATGCAGCTGCGACCTCCCCGGTCGGCGTTGTATGCCGGATGGCTTTAATCAAATCCGCTTTTACACGCTCGGCCAACAGCATCCGCATGCTGTATTTGAGCTTGACAACATCTTCCAGTGAAAACTTTTTCTTATTGGCAATCAGGTCAAGAGCGTGCTGGCTGCGTAGTCTGAGCCTTGGTTGTGAGAAATAAGGAGGGAAATCGGCTGCATCAAAAACTTCATTCAGGTTCGTGTAATGAAAAGGGTCATTTTCATTGTGCAGATACCCGCCCTTAGGGTTTAACAATTGCGGAAGTGAGTCAAACGGAACGATCTTCTTCCAGACCTGGTTGCTCCGGGTCACCGGCACAGCACTGGTGTCCCCACCTGAAGCATGTGGCAAGTTGGGGGTCATCGCATTCCAAACATAGAAAATATTGCCATCTGCATCTGCATAAGTAAAATTTGAGCTCGGCTTGGCTTGAATTCGCATGGCCTGTTTGTACTCCTTGAGGTTGCGTGCTTTCATCATCATCAAAAACTGTTCTGCCAGGCGGTATTCTCCGTCGCCTGCATCCCGAATGACGTAAACCTTGTCATTATCGCGGTGAAATACAGGACCAAACGGTGTAAAGAGAAATTCGCGTGTTTCCTCGTATAAGCCCGCTCCGTTTTTAACTTTGACGGTTACCTGCTTTTTTTCGAGTGGTACAGAGGCACCATCGATCAGAAAATGATCCGGGTTTGTTGGAGAAACCTGAAAGGAATAGATCTCATCGGTATCTGGATCATTATTGGTCGTCGACCAGCCCAACCGCTCGTTATAACCGCCAATGGTGATGAGCGGTCCGCCAATCCGGAAGTCACCATAGAAATTCATAATTCCGGGAATGACCAGCTGCGCTTCATAATAACCTGAATTCCAGTTCAGGTGCGGATTTCGCATTAAGATGGCCCGCCCGGAGGTCGTGCGGCTGGGTGCCAAAGCCCAGGTGTTTGACCCTTCATCCGGATGGGGCACTTCGGCCCGATCAGCCACCCTTGCCCATACAGTGTTGTCTTTTATAATCCGCATCCCGGTACGGTCATCGGCCGTGCTGTCTGCACCCTGACCCCGCAACCTGCGTAAAAAACCCGATATAGAGGTGGTTTTGTGACTGCCAATATCTCGTGCGTGAACATCATAACCGGTAAAGTCCGGCTTTACCCAGGCGGGGAATTCGCCGGGATGCAACTCGATATATTTGTTCAGTCCAAAGGCAAAGCCAGTTAAAACATCCCGCGTCTCTTTCTTTAAAACAGGAAATGTTTCGACAGCCCGTGCATACCTTAACCTGGCCGAAGCATCCCTATCTATGCTCAAACTCCTCTCCCTGGCACCCAGGTCATTAAATTGGCTCCATTGACCGCGGGCTTTCACCATGCCATCTACAACCATCCGGCCATAATCTTCTAACTGAACATAGCCCAATGCATATCCGGCAGCCAACAGGTTGTCTGCGACAATATGCGGCACACCATAAGCCGTTCGCCGGATGACAACCTGGTCAGACAGGTCTTGTGCATGAACATTGGATGAGTTTATACTCTCGAAAGTAAAAAGGAGGCCGAACAGCCACAGATAACAGGGACGTAATTTCATCAAAAAATTTAATTGGTAATTCGTTTATTCATTTTAACGAAGGCAATCCCCTAATTTATAAAATCCCTTTGTCCATCCCAATTCTTTACAAAGTATTTTCAATATCAATGATTATATTATAGTTGCTATATTTAGCTCTGAATTTAAAATATCGCTCCTGTTATGAAACTATCCTCCTTTTTTATGTTAAGCTGCTTAGCTGTTATTGTTTCCTGTAATTCCGCAGAAACTGATCAGCAGGATAAAAAATCTAATTCCATGCACAACACAATTGAATCCAAAATCGTGAGCAGCGATACATTACAGACAACTTCAGCAAGAGGGGCATATGCTGAAATCATCAAAATAGATTACCAGAAAAACAAAGATATTCTCGATATCCTGCCGCTATTGCCTGATAGTGCTATGAGAACCTGGGATTGGAGCAAAGAAGAACGGGAGGGAATGGTTCGCAGTCTGGCAGCCAGCAACCAGTTCACAGATACCACAAAAGATTATAACACCATCCTAAAATTAACGCCCAATTATTTTGAAACAGGTGTGGTAGATGGCTCCTGGACTGCAGCTCTATATAGGGTGTCAGAAAATCATTATATCGTAGTGACGAATGACATCACAGGCGATTGGAATGAAATTAATGCATATGAAGTGGAAGGTCAGCAGATCACAGCTGTAAGCTGGGATCAAATGATCGGTAAAAAGCCCGGGGACTTTCTGCTTAAAAATCACAGTAAACCGTGTAAAGATGTGTTATATGAAGATGAAGAAGGAAATCAGGAAATAGGGATGTTCTATTACGACTTTTCCGACCCCAACCTGCTAAGCGTATCTTGCTATTATGTAAAAAAAGCAAATAGTAATTGTTTCCATGGCAATGAGGTCATCCTTAAGTTCAATAAAGATTCAAAACGATTTGATTCTTTAAAGACAAACTGGAAGAATTTTAAACAGTAACAATGAAAGGCTTAAGTCGTACGGTCGGCAATGATTATATCAAGACGCTGGGCCACCCATTTTTTGATTGCTGGGATGGTTAAACGATCAAATGCATATAAAAGTCATGAGGGTATCTTTCAATAACCCTCATGACTGATCATTAAACTAAATCAAACCGGTCCAGATTCATTACTTTATTCCAGGCTGCGACAAAGTCTTTCACAAATTTGTTTTGGGCATCACTGCTTCCATATACTTCTGCAATGGCCCTAAGTTCAGCATTGGAGCCAAAAACCAGATCTGCACGGCTAGCTGTCCATTTGAGATCACCAGTCGCCCGGTCACGGCCTTCATAAACTTCCCGATCTTCAGATGCGGCTTTCCAGGCCGTCTTCATATCCAGCAGGTTTACAAAGAAATCATTGGTCAACTGGCCCTCCCGGGCAGTGAAAACACCGTGTTTGGAACCATCAAAATTGATATTTATTACACGCAGGCCACCTAGCAGCACAGCCAGTTCAGGCGCGGTAAGTGTGAGCAGCTGGGCTTTATCAATCAGCAGTTCTTCGGTAGAAACCGGGATTTTAGATTTGCGGTAGTTGCGGAAACCGTCAGCAAGCGGCTCGAGGTATCCGAAAGATTCCACATCCGTTTGCTCCTGTGAGGCATCCATACGGCCGGGTGTAAAAGGCACAGTGATGGCTTGTCCTGCAGCAGCGGCGGCTTTTTCAACGCCTGCGCAACCAGCAAGTACGATCAGATCTGCCAGTGAAACTTTCTTACCACCGTTCTGTACACCATTAAAATCTCTTTGGATGCCTTCCAGCACACTCAATACGTTTTGAAGTTGCGAAGAATTATTGACCTGCCAGTATTTTTGAGGCGCCAGTCGGATGCGGCCGCCATTGGCACCGCCGCGCTTATCAGATCCACGGAAGGTGGAAGCTGATGCCCAGGCCGCAGATACCAGTTCGGTCACACTCAATCCAGACGCCAGGACTTTTGCTTTCAAGGCATCTATGTCATTGTCGTCTATCAATTGATGGTCGACCGCAGGGATCGGATCTTGCCAAGGCAATTCTTCCTGCGGGACCTCAGGGCCCAGATATCTTTCTTTCGGTCCCATATCGCGATGGGTCAATTTGAACCAGGCGCGGGCGAAGGCATCTGCAAACTCATCGGGGTTTTCTAAGAAGCGACGGGATATTTTTTCATATGCCGGGTCAAACCTTAAAGAAAGGTCTGTCGTCAGCATCGTTGGAAAATGTTGCTTTGAAGAATCAAAGGCATCCGGGATAAATCGCTCTGCATTGTTGGCAATCCACTGATGTGCACCGGCCGGGCTTTTAGACAGTTGCCATTCGAAGCCAAAGAGGTTCTCAAAAAAGTTATTGCTCCATTGGGTCGGCGTTTTTGTCCAGGTCACTTCCAGTCCGCTGGTAATCGTATCCGCACCCTTACCAGAGCCATAGCTATTGGCCCAGCCCAGTCCCTGCATGTCCAGGTCTACCGCTTCCGGCTCTTTGCCGACATGATCTGAGGGGGCGGCACCGTGGGTTTTACCAAAGCTATGCCCACCTGCGATCAGTGCTACTGTTTCTTCATCATTCATGGCCATACGACCGAATGTATCACGGATGTCTTTGGCCGCGGCAATCGGATCAGGATTGCCATCAGGCCCTTCCGGATTCACATAGATCAATCCCATCTGAACAGCAGCCAGTGGTTTCTCCAGGTCGCGCGAATGGATCTGACCGTCGGCATCATCGTCCGATACCAATACAGCATGTTTGGCGACGCCTTCAGAACCATGTCCATAACGCAGATCACCGCCCAGCCACTTGGTTTCTGAACCCCAATACACCGCCTCATCTGCTTCCCACACATCTTCCCGTCCGCCGGCAAAGCCAAATGTTTTGAAGCCCATGGATTCCAATGCCACATTCCCGGTCAGGATCAATAGATCTGCCCAGGAAATGTTGCGTCCATATTTTTGTTTGATCGGCCAGAGCAATCTGCGGGCCTTATCCAGACTCACGTTATCAGGCCAGCTGTTTAATGGAGCGAAACGTTGTTGACCGGCACCAGCACCTCCACGGCCATCACCCACACGATACGTACCTGCACTGTGCCAGGCCATCCGGATGAACAAAGGGCCGTAGTGCCCAAAATCTGCCGGCCACCAGTCCTGCGAATCGGTCATCAGGGCATGCAGATCATTCTTCACCGCATTCAGATCCAGTCTGTTAAAAGCTTCTTTGTAATTAAAATCTTCACCAACGGGGTTTGATAAAGACGAATGCTGCCGAAGAATGCTCAACTTTAACTGGTTGGGCCACCAGTCGCGGTTCCTGGTGCCGCCGCCACCAACATTGTGTTTCATACTGCCATTATGAAATGGGCATTTACTGATATCATTTGAATCTTTTTCCATTGTTTTTAAGTTTATGGGTATTGAATGAACACTTTATGCATTTGTATTGCTACAGGACGTAAATTAAGAATATTGGCGTAATAATTATAATCAATTAATTCTATAATTCAATAGTTAAAATCTATCGGACTTGATTTACCTTTCTAATTTTCTTATTTTTACAACGATTATTTAGAATTAAAAATTACCAGGAGCTCGGTAATCAAATGCAAATACATGCAGTTGCCAGATTAATAAATAAAACGATGAACTGGATTATTTTAATTATCGCTGGCCTCTTTGAAGTGGCCTTCGCCGCAAGCCTGGGACAGGCAAAACTCGCCACTGGCAACAAAATGTATTTTTGGTACGCTTGTTTCGGGATTACATTGACCATCAGCATGGCTTTACTGATCAAAGCGACACAAACCTTACCTGTTGGCACTGCCTATGCAGTCTGGACAGGAATTGGTGCCGTTGGAACGGTACTGGTCGGAATTATTGTTTTTAAAGACCCTGCTACGTTCTGGAGATTGTTCTTCATTACCACCCTGATTTGCTCCATTATCGGGCTTAAATCAGTTTCGCACTAATCCTAAAACTTGTTGCCGTTTGATTTGAAGTTATAAACGAGGCTCCCCTTCCATAAAATATAACCCAGATCTGCGCATCGCTTTGCGACCTCTATCTCCACCCTGGCTGGAACATCATTGACGATCTTCCACCGAACCGTATATTTGCTGTTATAGCTCAGATAGATCACCAGGTCTTCGCAGTCTTTCTCCTCTCTAAGCCGGGCAACCAGTGAAACCTGTAACTCATCAGCAAAGCGACGCAACCTTTCGTTCATTACTTTAGACAATGGAGGGACAGGGATGGGGTGGGGCTCTATGATGGCAAGTACAGTGATGGTCATAATGCGGGCAAATATAAACTAATAAACTTGGTGATTCAAAAAATAAAACTAATTTAATTAGTACAAAACAACTTTCCTTAAAAGGTACATTTCCAAAAAAAAGCTATCTGCCCTGAAACTTAAGGCATAACATTCTTTGTTGTTCCATTGAAATATTAGATTTGTAAAAAAAATATTTCATGCTTGTTCACCACGTCCTATTCTGGCTTAAAGCCGACACTACCGAAGATCAAAAAAATGCGTTTAAAAAAGGGCTTCAGTCCCTCGAAAAAATAGAGACGATCAAAAACTTCCATATCGGGACGCCTGCCCCTATAGAAAGGGCGGTCGTAGACACAACCTATACTTTTTCACTGACCATCTTTTTTGAAGATCTTGCCGGGCACGATGTGTACCAGGTTCACGAACTTCATAAGGCCTTCCTGGAAGAATTCAGGATTTTGTTTGAAAAAGTTGTGATCTACGACGCCGCTTAATTCGTTCTAAAGTACGCTAAACATCTTCCTTTTCCAGCTGATGGTGGTTCTTCAGCATGGAAATGAACTGCGTGATAAAAACTAAGTTTTTCGCCTGCCAATACCGTATGATTTCATTACCAAGTTGTGTATTCAACTGATTGTACTTCACTTTTTTATTGAGGACAACAAAACCATTCAGGTCGGTCAACTCAGGTCGGACAACACCGTTGATTTTGGGCGCATGGACCGTGCAATTGGTCAGGCTGGTACCCAATTCTGAGGATATGCTATAGAAAACCTTCCGGTCATCTTTACCTGAGGGGCTGAACAAACAATTAGAAAAGCTGAACCTTCCCTTCAGCGGCCCCTTTTCACCGCCGCTGATCAAAGCCAGGCTGCAACGTTCAAAGTCTGCATTGGCGACCTGACCGCTAAACGATGTGCTGACATTTTTACAATCTACAAACCTGATCTCCGGGTAAAGCGCCAATGGGTCGGCATAATTCCCTTCTTTAGTCATCTTAACGCTAAAATGCGCCGCAGCATCTTTGTTTCCGGCATCGCTGCTCAGATCTTCCAAAGGAATATTTTCAAAGCGCATTTTTGAATTTGGCCGGAGCTGTACACCATCGTATCCACCTGGTTTTCCGGTATCGTAATACCCCGGATCAACGATTTCTAATAACCTTAGGCCCTTATCCCGCCCTTCTACAATTACATTTCTAAATTCTATATAGTTCGGAAAAAATACCCTTCCGCCATCTTTGGCTTTGGAAAATGAAGGGATTTTCATCAGCCAGCAGGTCAGGTCCGGGTTTTGCATGGCACTAAAATCGATGACCATGTTTTCAACGACAATAGAACGTCCAAAGCCCAGGGAATACCGGTGATTGAAATCCATAGGATTAAAATCCAGCATGGCGACCTCGGTAGTCGATACCGGGATAAACTTGCAATTGCGCAAGCGGATGTGGCCATCCCATTTGGCACCAAAGTCCCTCCTGAAATTGATGAAACTGCGGCTATAACAAGAGGTGTTTTCAATGATCAGATCACCGCCACCTGTTACAGAAATGCCCCGGTAGCCGATATTCGTATCCTTAATATATAGGTTCCAGCAATGAAAATGGACATCCACCCGGTTCAGGTTGCAATTTTCTATTCTAAAATTCTTGTTGAGATTGGTACCAAAGACACCCCAGTGCACAGGGCCTCCTTCGGCGGTCACATTTCTGAAAAGAAGGTTCAGTACTCTTGCCGCACTAATCCCGTACGTCCCCTGGGGTACGTCGTTGGCCGTACCTTCGCGGTCTTGTTCGAAGGGGATCAAACGGACATTTTGCAAGGTCGTGTCGTATACATTACTAAACGTATAAAACCCGCTGCGCGGCCCATTGGAACTGTCCGTTTTTCCCGGCTCCAGTCCTACCCATTGGTTTTGAATGATGGTGCGACTGCGGGAAATCAGGAAACCGCATTTCACGTATGTTTTCCCATTGCTGTCACCCGATAAATAAAAAGTCCCGCCATTGACCGTGAGGTAACCATTGTCCACCGGATAGGCGACGAAACTGGTATAGTCCTTAAACTGCCAGGCGATATCCCCGATAATGCGTCCATGCTCCTCTACATAAAACAATTCTTCGCGCGACCAGGACTGGCCATTGTATTTGGCACCGGCCCTAAACCCAATCTGGTCGCCTTTATCCACAACCCCCAGCAGGCAGTTTTTATAAGGACTGAGTTCAGGGATCAGTTTTACTCCGGGCTTAAACTGCTTTAAAAAAGCGGCTTTCTGTTCCGCATTGAGTTCGACATTCATCTTTTCTTTGCGCGGCATGATCTTAAACCGCCCATTGGCTGCTGTGTTGGTCTTTTCGTCAATGTGAAATATGGTGTTGCCCCAATCCACATTGGTCATGATCTCAATATTGTTGGCCTGTTTCAGCCAGTATTCCCCACCCGGGTTGATGACTGGCAAGTTCATTTTGTTGGCATAGGCATGCGCCGCTTTGATCTGGATGCTGTCGTCATTTTTGCCATCGCCTACTGCGCCAAACATCTTATAACTAATGCTTTGAACATTGGCCAGTTTGTCTTTTAACGCTTCCGGAAGTTCGTCGGTATTCGCTGAGGCGAAAACACTCCCCGATGCGGCCGTTATACCGGCCACACCGAAGGTGTGTAATAATTTTCGTCTGTTCATGGTGTTATGGTGACATTCAATTCTTTGACTACCTGCTGACTGCCGTAGATATTGGCATTGGACGCTACAAAGACTACTTTATAGTCGCCCGCTTTAGTATAGGTATACTTAAACTCTGAAGATCTCGTATCTACAAATCCTTTTATCGGCTGTGGTTTGTCGGGTCCGAGGTCTACCTCACCCACATCAATAGGTTTTGTAATTGCCCAGTCTTCTGTAGGCGATTGCGTGTCGACTATATTTCCGCGAAGGGTAATCGTAGTGGCCGTTGAAGAAGCGCGGCCCGGCTCCTGGGGACCGTCATGGATCATGGTAAAACCTGCAGAAACCTGGTCCGCGACATTCAGCACACCGACAGCGCTACTGCCTTTCAGAGAAAACAGTCGCACAGACCAGGTGCGGTGTGTACCATTGATGACCTGGGAAGGAGTAAGATAGCGAAACGCAATGTAAACAGGCTTGCCATTTACGATCATACTTTTCAATTCTTTAGGCCCCCATGTCACTTGAGTCGTGGTCGTAGCCAGGTTGTAATCAGCGGTCATGTTGGTCCAGGTCGCTTTCCTGATGCCATCCATAGAATAATCACCGTTGAAATCAGTGGAGAAAAGCACAGAAAACTGGTTGGACTGCGTTCCGTATTGCACGGTGGTCGTAAAAGACAGCTGAAGACCTTCGGCGACTAACAGGCGCCCATCTTTAAAGGCATAATCCTTAAGCGCCTCACCGGAGTAAAACGAAATCTGGTCCGGATCTCCGCTAAAATTAAATGTAATCTCTTCTCCTACTTTAGCTGTCGTTTTATCGGCAACAACTGTAAAATTAGGCTGCACCACTTCAACTTTGTTGCAGGCACCCAGGCTCAGGGCGCAAAGCAGCAACGTATAATATTTTAGTTTCATCATCGTATTTGTTAAATAAATCATACTACCATCCTGTATTTTGTACAAGAGCGGAATTCAGCCCCATATCGTAAGCCGGAATCGGCCAGACGACATCTCTCTGGGAAACATTTCGGTACGACCACTGCACATAGTCCAGACTGGCAGGCAAGTTTGAATCCAGGATATGTGTATACACGATCTTCATGTTTTCCACCAGCAGTCCCCAGCGTACCAGATCGCCTTTTCTTAAAGCCTCAAAAGCAAGCTCTCTTGATCTCTCGTCCTGTATGGTTTTTAGAAAAACCCTCTCGGATGATGTTTGCACTGGTTTCAGATCGGCCTCCGAAGCCGTGGTCAATGTAGCGGTTGCCGTTGCGCCAACTCCGGGTCCGCCGGTAAACTGAATGGTGATCGGTGCACCTGTGAATTTCCTGCCCGGGTTAGTTAGCGTAACCGTTCTGACGATCCCCCCGGTTACCGTTGCCGTCGCTTTGGCATCAACTCCTCCTCCCCCGCTGATGGTCACTGTGACCGGACTGGTGTAGCCAGTACCTCCGTTGGTGAGTGTCAGTGTGCTGATGCTCTCGGCCACCTGGCCATGACCATTGAGATTTTTCCCATATCCGCGTCTTCTCACCCGGTTTACTGCTGCGATAGCAGCATCGGTAGGACCTTTCTGCAGAAAGTTTTCTGCTTCGGCAAACATCAGCAACACATCTGAAAAACGCAATACCGGAAAATTCATTGGTGAATAGTTCTTTTCTTTTGGCAATACTTTTTCATATACCCTTCTGTATTTACCGGCATCTCTCTGATAGATCTGCGTGATGGGCCTTGGCGTTTCCACAGCTGGATTGCCCGCGCCCAGGCTGAAAGGGGCAATGGCCCAATCCCTTCTGAGATCGTAGGAATACAGGGAAGTAGGATTTTCATATTTCTCCCATAATACGCCTGTCGGATTGAGGAAGCCATATCCGTATGCCTGATTGGGATCATTGTTGGCCGCCGCATCCGAATTGTAGGTGATGCCGAGGTTGGTACCTACCTGACCGGATTCGCGGAAAACATCCTGTGTATTGCCATAAAACTCAATCTCCCACAGGCTTTCCCGGATGTCATACAGATCGGCAGCGTAATTGATAAATACCTGGCTAAAATCCTCCACCAGCTGATGGGTAGGATCGTCCATCACCATCTTTGCCCATTTGTGCGCCTCGGCATAACGCGACTCATTTTTTAAGGGCAAGCCCGCCATAAACAGGTTGACACGGGCCAATAATCCGCGTACAGCCGATTTATTGACCCTTCCGCCATGACCGACAGCCGCAGCAGTCTTTACTTTAGCCTCGGCCTCTTCCATATCTTTTATGATCTGGGCATATACTTCAGCGACTGATGCACGGGGTACAGCTGTTGACTCTACATTTTCTGTGGGCGTAAGCATCAGCGGAACCCCGCCAAAATTGCTGACCAGCAAAAAATAATAATAGCCCCTCAAAAACTTGGTCTCCCCTTCGATCACCGCACGGTTGGCATCGCTCATGGCCGGCTTATTGATGTTGGCGAGCAACAGGTTGGCGCGGTTGATGCCGCGGAAGCAGGTGGCCCACCAGGTACGTACATTGGGATCAGCGGTAGCCACATTATAAGAGGATACCCCGGTGATGTCCGTAGAACGGTCATAAAAGCCATCGTCTGCATCCAGTCCGCTGCGACCGATCCTTCCGGCATACAAGGCCGCGTCGCCCAATGGAGAATAGGTGGCAGCGAGGGCAAAGTTCAACTGCTCTTCTGTGTCATAAAAATTTACCGGGGTCAAATAATCCTCGGGTTTTGTATCTAAAAACTTTTTACAGGCACTGATACTGACCAGTAAAAAGAGGGAACCAATTAATATTGCTATGCGTTTCATATCTATACTTATAATGTAGCTTTAATACCAAATACAATTGTTCTGGCCCGTGGATAGGCCGACCAGTCAAACCCCGGGGTCAGCGCGCCCAAAGACCGCTGAGTAGACACTTCCGGGTCCATGCCGGTATAATTGGTCCAGGTGTGCAGGTTTTGTGCGGTAGCATTCAGACTGAAGTTTTTGACATTGATCTTCTTGGTCCATCTTGCAGGAAGGCTATACGACAGAGATACCGTTTTCAGGCGCAGGTAAGAACCGTCCTCGATGTTTTTAGAAGAGTACCGGCCCAGTTCTCCCTGCCCGCCCGACCTGAACTGCGTATTGCTCGGGTTGTCCGGTGTCCAGCGGTCAGAATAACTGGCAAACTGGTTTCTGGCACTTTGAGGCCTGCCTCCTTCAAAATAGATCCGGTTGGCATTGAATAGTTCATTGCCATACGACCATTGGAAAAACACATTTAAATTGAATCCCATATATTGCAGATCGTTGCCAAAACCACCCTGATGCTTGGGTGTTGGATTGCCGATGATGGCCTGATCTGTACCGTTTACTGTGCCGTCGTTGTTCAGATCTTTGTATTTAATGTCGCCCGGAAGCGTTGTTGTATTGCCATTGTTGGGTACACCCGGTTTAAGAACATACTGGCTACCTACCTGATTGAAGTCTTCATATTGGTACACACCATCAAAGATATATCCCATGAAGAGCGCAACCGGCTGACCTACTTGTGCTACCCATAAGGATGATCCGTTGTGCAGCACATCCCAGCTAGCTTGTGAGAACATCCTGTTTTCATCATTGGTTAGTGCCAAAACTTTATTCCGGTTGAAGCTGATGTTGAAACTGCTGGACCATTGCAATTTCTTACCTTTTAGATTAATGGTATTCAGCGTAAACTCTACACCTTCATTTTGCAACTTACCGATGTTCTTGTATACCCGGCTAAAACCAAAGCTTTCCGGCAGGTTTGCATTCAGTAAAAGGTCTTCTGTTGTCTTGCGGTATACATCTGTAATCAGTTCGAGCCGTCCCTTGAACAGAGAAAGATCAAGTCCCAGGTCGGTCTGTACGGTTGTCTCCCATTTCAGTTTCACATTTCCCAACACATTCGGATACATTCCTTTCACAGGAGTGCCATTCTGAAAAGAATAGGACTGGGCTATCGCAGTGCCTGTAATGGTGGACAGATAGGCGAAATCAGACACCCGGTTGTTACCCGTTAAACCAAAACTACCTCTGAGCTTGGCATCAGAAATAACGGGGATATTTTTCATAAAAGGTTCATTGCTGATCTTCCAGGCCAGTGCGCCGGAAGGAAAATAAGCCCATTTATTACCCTCTGAGAACTTGGAAGATCCATCTGCCCGATAGGTCGCAGTCAGGAAATATTTAGACTTATAATCATAAGTTGCACTTCCAAAAAAGGAAGCCAGTGTATTGTTGGAAAAGGTAACCCGCTGCGAGATGGGCAAACCTTCATCCATCCCGCTCAGTCCCAGGGACTCGTTAGGGATTAGCTGACTGCCATAGCCGTAGTTTTCATACTGGATCTGTTGAAACTCTGCACCAGCCAGGAAATTGGTGCTGTGCACTTTATTGAACTTATTTCTATACTGTAAGGTAGAGGTAGATATCCAGTTGTTTACCTTTGCAAAGCTTAAATTGGCCTGAACCCCGAGGTTAGACACCAATGGGGAAGCCCTGTTGGTCTTGCTGTTGTAAAAGTTTGAACCTTCAGAGTCGGCTGCGTTATAGCCGCCTGTTTGTTTGAAGGTCAGTTGTTTATTGATGTCGTATGTCACATAAGCCACTGCATTCAAATTGATTCTACGGCTCTTCCGGTCTTCATTTTTTAATGTCTGAACAGGATTGATCGATAAAGACGATCCGCTACCAGCCTGTTCGTCAAATTCTTCTTCAAGAAAACCGTCATCTACGTCATCGATCAGTGTTTCTCTTCCTGTAATTGGCCTAAAGCCCCAGGTGGCATACATCAGGTAGCCATACGCATGTCCGGCAGTACCTGCATTCGCAGAGGTAATCTGTCCGATAGAGGGCGAATTGCTGTAACTCACGTTAATTCCTGCCTTTACTTTCGGATTGATCGTCTGATCAACTGAAAGCCGTCCGGTAAACCTTCTGGCACCGCTGTTGATGATGACTCCGTCCTGTCCATATAAAGAACTGGATACAGAATACTTGGTTTGCGCAGTACCGCCTCTCAGCGACAGCGTATTGATGCGGGTAGAGCCGGTCTGAAAAATCTGGTCCTGCCAGTTGATGCCTTTTATATCTCTATACGTCTCCAGCTTGTTGCCATCGGCTTTATAGCCTTCCTCATCAATACCGAGATCACCAGGCGTATAAGCACGCGCGGCGGTAACACCTCCACGCTCAACCTGGTATTTCACAAACTCGTAAGGGCTCATCATATCCATTTGTTTGGTGACCTGCTGAAATCCGAAGGAGCCATTATAGCTTACCACAGGAGCACCCACTTTACCTTTTTTAGTTTCGATCACAATGACCCCGTTGGCGCCCCTGGCCCCATAAATGGCAGTGGCCGAGGCATCTTTCAAGACACTGAAAGAAGAAATATCATCCACACTGATGCTCGCAGGATCGAAGCTCTCCATAGCAAAGCCATCGATCACATATAGCGGGGATGTAGACTGTGTCAGAGAACCGGCACCACGGATCACGATATTAATGCCTTCAGACCCGGGTTGTCCGTCGCCTGAAGTAACCTGTACCCCTGCCACACGGCCTGCAAGGGCCTGATCGAAAGACAATACCGGTGCTTTGGATAGATCTTCTACATTAACCTGTCCGATAGATCCGGTCAGGTCAGACCTTTTGACCGTGGTATAGCCAATCACGACCACCTCGTCCAGCTTTGTATTGTCTTCAACAAGCTGTACACTGATCGTTTTTTTGCCGGCTACGGCTACGCTCTGGCTTACGTAGCCGACCATAGAAAAGATAAGCGTAGCCCTATCATCAACTGATTTAATGATATAACTGCCCTGTGCGTTGGTCGATACTTTCTGGCTGGTACCAGCTACCGTAACCAAGACGCCGGGCAGAGGATTGCCGTCGCTGTCTTTTACAGTACCTCTCACCTCTATCCTGGCAAAATAATCCCAGACATGGTCCAGCACAGACTTATCCTTTGGCTTCAGCACCACCGTTTTTTCTTCAATGGTGTAGATAATATCCTGATTCTTGAAGCAGATGCGCAAAGCATCCTCCAGACTGACCTGACTGACCTCAATACTTACCGGATTTGCCATATTAATTAGATGGGCATTGCCGATAAAATCATAGCCTGTTTGCTCCCTGATGGAGGAGATAATGGTTTCTAAAGATGCATTTTTTTCTTTCAGGCTAACTTTTTGCGCGTGGCTCTTTGCGCTGACCTGAAGTAAAAAAGTGCTAATTATGATGATGGTTAGTTTCATAATTCTCAATGCTTGTTTAGGTACATACCTGGGTACCTCAGATCTAAGCAGATCCAAATTGTAAATAATCATATATTTGTTTAGTTGAGTTTTGGTTAGATTGTAAGCACAATTTTAATGACAACTCTTCTTAGCCGGGGGTAGTCGAATTGCCTCCGGCTCTTTTATAAGTTGCCTGGTGTCAAAGGTTGGTAGCTTTATCTCTTTACGGTCACCCTCCTTCCTTCAATTTTAAAGCGGACATTGCCCGTTGATTCCATTACTTTTAATACCGAAGAGATATTCTTTGACCTGGATACCACGCCTATAAATATCAAATCAGCCATTTCGCCTTCATACCTGACGTCTATGTCGTACCATCGGGAAAGCTTGCGCATAATACTTTCTATATGTTCATTTCTAAATATAAAATCTCCGTTCTTCCAGGCGGTCTCTTCTTGTATATCCACAGGTGTCACTTCCAGTTTCCCTTCAAACAATCTACTCCTTTGTCCTGGCTTGAGCAGTATTTCTTTCGCTCCCGACAATTTCAGCGGAATGACTTTCACCGATCCTTCGATCAAAGTTGTACGGATATCCGGTTCATCCGGATAACTGCTCATATTGAAATGTGTACCCAATACCCGAACTTCCTGCCGGTCGGTCGAAACTACAAAAGGATGGCTTTTATCCTTAAAAATTTCAAAATAAGCTTCCCCTGACAACTCGACGTTCCGGCTCTTGCTTTTAGCAAATGAAACCGGAAATTTTAGCGAAGAAGCTGCATTCAGCCAAACTGAAGTGCCGTCCGGTAAACGAAGCCGGTAGGTTTCGCCTTTAGCGGTAGATAAAATATTTACACCCTCCGCATCCGCATGGTTCTGGTCACTGATCAGGTATTCAATGATGCCATCCGAAGATTTACGAATGAGTACCCCCGATTCTTTGACCACTTCACCCTGCACCACGTCCGACAGGACAATCCTCTTCCCATTGGCAAGCGTCAGCGTAGCGGCATTTTTACCAGGCTTAATATCGGCGACATAGCTTTCTTCTTTTTTATCCAATGAAAAAACGCCGGCATACCATAAAAGACCGGGGATCATGATGCATAAGAGTGCGGCGACAGCCAGCCAGCTGACAAATTTTATATTCCCTCCTGCTGTCCGCAAGCCGGATTCTGGTTTAATATGGTCACGAAGGTGATCAGCCATCATTTTCTCCGCCGCTTCCACTTCCTCAGGACTGAGCTTATTTTGTTTTCCTGCCTCCTTTAGATACCAGGACTCCAGCAAGGCCATTTCCTCGGGCGTAGCAGTAAGAGAATGATGCTTTAATAATAAATCTTTTAACTTTTCTTGATCCATCCAGGTATGTTTGTTGACCATTATACCACTAAGACGGCAAGCCACCCCCCTATAGCCCAGAAGAAAATATTTTTTTTTAATTCAGAATGATACAGAGCAACGCGGTAAACCATCCAAACCGCGTCTTTAATATCCTCAGGGCGTTGTTTACCTGGTTTCTAACCGTTTTTTCCGACAAATTAAGTCTTATTGCAATTTCTTTATGTGTCAGGTGATGTTTACGGCTCAACTCAAAGACTTCACGCATTTTTGAAGGCATATAGCCGATTTCCTTTTCTATAAGGTATTGCAGCTGATTGCTGCGCAATAAATAATCGGTTTTCTCTTCTCCCGGTTCCAGGGTTCTGCTGACGGAAGATAGATACTTTAATTCCACTTTCTTATGTGCCAGTATATCCAAAATCCTGTTTCTGGTCACCGAATACAGGAAGCCTGCAAAATTTGTTTTATTGCCCAGGTTTTCTTTATTGTCCCAAATAAAAATAAAGATCTCCTGAACCACATCTCTCGCCATTTCTTTATCATTTAGCATTTTATACGCATGAATAAACAATAAGCGGTTGTAGCGCTTAAATATTTCTGTAAAAGCAGTTTGATCCCCTGCACTCATGAGCGCAATTAAGTCCGGATCAGAAGAAGTGCCAAAATAATTCATGGTTTTTACTGTATAAGTTACTTATTGATCCTTAGATCTGTCTTGAAACGGATATAGTGTTCGTAAGTACCGGACATCCAGAATACTAGTGGATTTTTGCCGGGATAATGGGCGATCACGTAAGGACGGACGTTATCTTTGGCCGAATTTTCTGTAATCTTACTACGCTTCCATTGACTTCCTTTCAACACCCAATGCTCGATTTCAAAGACGTTGTTGACCTCGCGGGACAAATAGACATTTTCGGGGCGCTCATGGTCCAGCACTATTCCTCCCGAATAGTGCTCCTCCAATACCTTACCCGATTTTTCAGGCGCGGTAATATAGCCTCCTGAGTTCAACAATTCATGATCTATCCATTTCTTACCATCCCAACGGGCATAATGATAAATATGGTCTTTCACCGTAGGATACTGGCTGTATGCTACTATCGGCTTCTTGTTTTTATCGAGCGCAATATCCCATATCCAGGCCTTCACACCGGTTTTAGTTACATCATAGATCTTATCAATCTTACTAAGCTGCAAAGGCAGGTCTGCGGTCTTCCCGATATCTTTTCCGCTGGTCTGATGAAAACGTCCCTCTTCATAATACATATGATATACCGATGCCGCGCCGATTTTAGGGTGTCCGTCGGTAAATAAAAAATCAATCCTTGATCTGTTGTCGGTACTTACTTTCATATACATGGGGTTATTGATCTGGCTCATATCCAGCAAATACTGCGCATTGCTCCAGGTCTTCCCCAGGTCGTCACTATATGAAAAATACTGACCATAATCTTTCCAGGAACCGCCCTTGGCCGGCGAACTCCGGAAAAACATATAAATACGGTTGTTCTCTTTAGACAGCATGGCCGGATGTGAATAACAGATACGCCGGTTTTCCATTCCAAATTTAAAAATCTGCTCTTCTTCCCATTCTGTAATGTCTTCTGCATTTTTACTCTTACGCATGAAGAAACTGCCATTATGATGGGTATAAAAAGCGAGCATCTTCCCGTCTGGTAAAAACAATATAGAGGGGACATTGTGATCGTCTACCTGTAGCTTTTCATGGAGGATGAAAGTTTGTACTGCTTTTGTTTTTTCATCCCTTGCACTGATGACTACATCGCCTTTGCTGTTGATGTATCCGAAATAACTTCTTTCGTGGATACTTTTATAATAGACTGCCCTTGGATCTGCAAACCAACACCAGGCGGCATCCTTCGCAACTACCTCATAGGCTTCAGCAGGTTTTGAGATCATCTGACCAAAAGAGTTATTTACAATAATAATGCTAAGTACTGTCAGTAAGATTTTTTTCATAAAGTTTATGTTTGGTACAATATCTTATATAGTATACAGTGTATCAATAAATAAATCTAAGCTATTCAGGCAACATGTGTACGTACACGAATATAGTAAAAATTAACAACTGTTTATTTCGATTCATGTTCTTTCTATAAAATTTTAATAAAAAAATTCTTAAAGTTTGTAATAAATAGATTTTTTATATCTTTGCGGCCGTAAGGATTTACAGCGGCTCATTTAGAGGTTAAATAATGTAAATTAATTACTCAAAGTATGGTTTTTATGAATAAAAAAGCTTTACTTTGCAATCCCTTCAAAAAAGGAAAAAAAGATACCAAGTTCGGGGTGTAGCGTAGCCCGGTATCGCGCCACATTTGGGATGTGGAGGTCGTAGGTTCGAATCCTGCCACCCCGACAAACTACTTAGATGAGTAGTCTATTTAATACAAAGAAGATACCAGTTCGGGGTGTAGCGTAGCCCGGTATCGCGCCACATTTGGGATGTGGAGGTCGTAGGTTCGAATCCTGCCACCCCGACAAAAAAAGCCTGTAAATCTCACGATTTACAGGCTTTTTTATTTAAAATTGATTTAAACCCCGGTTGATTATTTATAGGCCAAAGTAATTTCTCAGCTCTCCGCTATTTTCTGCGTAGTTCCACCGTATCTGGTCGGCTTTGCCATCTCCACTGATATCAGAGAAGAAAAATTGAGTATCGGCACTCTGTGATGTTCCTCTTAAAGAATAAATTGGCCCTCCAAAATCATTGGTGTCGGCATAATACACTTTGATCTTGCCCATATACAGGTCTGGTCTCCAATAGATCTTATCTGCCCTGCCATCGCCATTTACATCTGCGATATAAAATACAGTATTGGCAGACACACTCGTAGCGCCGGAATTGCTGAAGCCGGAAGACGCGGTAAAGGTGCCATCGCCATCAGATAAATACACCATCACCTTACCTGAATTCAAGGAAGGGTGCCATAAAGCTTTGTCTAATTTACCATCCCCATTGATATCGGCATAATAAAATGTTGTACCTGCAGTTGTACTGGCGCCTTCGCTGCCAGAAACCACCGTACCACTAAAGCTTCCCCCCGAAGTAGCAAGGTATACTCTTGTCTTACCGGAGTCGAAAGTAGCATTCCAATAGATCTTATCGGCTTTGCCATCACCGTTCACGTCGGCAAATTGGTAGACTGTTGTACTGCCTGAGCTGGTGCCTTCAGGATTGTTGACCGCCGTGGAACTAAAATTACCACCGGTAGTAGCCAGATAGACTTTGGTACGTCCTGAATTTTGTGTCGGATCCCATACGATCATGTCTTCCTTCCCGTCGCCATTGACATCTGCAAAATGATACCGGGTGGTGCTCAACGTGGAGGCACTTGCTGCATGAACCTGGGCCGGAGAAGCAAAAGTACCATTGCCATTGGATAAATATACACGGGGCTGACCGCTGTCGTAATTAGGCCGCCAGAAGACTTTATCTTTCCTGCCATCTCCATTGATATCCGCAAAATAAAACTTCGTGCTGGCGGAAGCACTTAAACCAACAGCATCTACACGGGTGCCCCCGAATATAGCCGGCAGATAAGTAGCCATGATTGGCCAATGGTCTGAAGGCCAATAGCCACCATAACTGGTCTCAATCACGGTAGAGCTTGTGAAAGCCATATCCCTGGTACTGGTCATCCAGTCCAGCTTCTTAGTGCCGGTACTGACCCAATTGTGAAAAGTTGCCCCCTCCTCGCTTAGCGCATCGACCACACCAAGACCATCTTTCACGATACCTACTTCGGTTGTACCTGGTACGGCATTGAAATCTCCGAATACGATTTCCGGGAGGTTTTCAGTATTATACAACTGGACCGCATCGACCAAGGCATTGGCATTGGTGATCCTGACCGACTGAGAGTCAAACTGCCAGTGGCTATTGGTCACAAAATACTTTTTGGATGTCACCTGATCCTGCAAAACCACCCATGTCGCAGTATTGGTCACCGTGCTCGGACCGAGCTTCACTGTGCCACTGCTGAGTAGTGTGAAGCGGTTGGTCTTGTAAAAAATAGCTTTAGGTGTGCCGGTGATACTGGTATCGTAATACTCGCCATAACCCAGCGGTGTCATCTGACCTCTGAACCAGGTTTCGAACCAGTTGTCAGAAAATTCCTGGAGACCGAAAATATGCGGGGAATTGTCGACGATGATCTGACGGATATTTCCTTGTCGCTGTGCAAGACTTTGAGGATCGGTGGCTACGTCGTGCCGTATGTTGAAGGACATCACCTTAAATGTGTTGAGTGATGGCAGCGCCAGCAGGCCGACCTGCTGATTGGCTGACGATGCTGCGTCGGGGCTGCCCTGTACAGCTGTGTTTTCATCAGCATATTTCTTACAGCCTGTCAAACATAAGGCTGCAATGCTAAATATTGTAAATTTCTTCAAAATCCTGCCGGGTAGATTTTTTACAGCAGGGCGTTTCTGGAATGATGTGTCGACCACACCATCCTGATTTAGATTGGTTTTTTTCATAGGGATTATAATTGGTTTTAAGTATGAGGGGGTTTAAATTTCTTTGACCATATTCCTGAACTATAAAGATTATATAACTATAATATATCTAATTAAATACCATTAAAATACTAATATAATATATTTTAATAAAAAGAAATAACATAAAACACAAAAAATAAACATTATTTAATATTTTATTAACATCATACCCAAAAAACCTGACGGAGGCTTAACTTCAGAAAACAAAAAAGCCTTCTTAAACCATTGGTTTAAGAAGGCTTCTACCTTTTAAAATAAGTGTTAAACGCGGTCTTTTATTGCATTTACGCTACGCAATGCGATGAGTCTGTCGAAATGCGGTCTAAGGTGATCATACATCCCCTGACGGAAATCATCTTTAGTTCCGGTTTTCAATAACTCTACCAGGTCACGGTGGGTTACCTTGCCTGAGATAAATTCATTTTCCATTCTCACCACAAATTCAAACACAGGCAATAGCATGCCCTGAAAACGTCTAAGCGTGTTGTTGCCTGCCATCTCATATAGCTTTCCATGAAAAGCAATCTCATTCTTTATTCTGAAGATGGGTTTACCATCCTGGATTTCATTTTTAGCAATCTTCTCCAGTTCATTGATGCTCTTCTCTGTTTTGTTCATAAACAGGATATCTGCCAGTCCCATCTCCAATACAAGCCTCAATTCAAACAAGTCCTGCAAGGTGTGGTCACCGATAATCTGCGGATCCAGTACCCTTTCAAATCCCCCCAGCACATCCGGCATCGCCATGATCATCCCCCGTTTCTTCTTGGTCTCAATCATCCCCAGCATCCTTAAACGGCTCAAAGCCTCACGTACCACATTCCGGCTCACACCCAGTGCAGCCGCAAGCTCCAGTTCTTTAGGTAGCTGATCACCGGGTTTAAATGATCGCTTTTTAAAATATTCCCTAAGTCGCAGTTCTACCACATCAGCCATTGTATCTGATGAGATACGTTCAATGTCCCTGCTTAAATCATTTTCAATCGCCATATTTTAAAATTAAAAAAATCAGTCCAAATATGAGTTTATTTTTTAATGTTCTACAATAGAAATGTAATTAATTGTTGGTTTCTGTCTACCGACGCCTGCATACAGCATCAGTAGACAGACCATTTATCCATTGTTATTGTCTTTTAAGGCGTAATCGTCAGATCCAATTGTTTCACCAGTTCTTTGCGGTCGTTGATATCGGCATTGGCTGCTACAAAGGTCACTTTGTATGTGCCAGCCTTTGTAAAGGTATATGTATAGACTGGCAATGCAGGATTAGGAACCGCTTTAATACCGATAGCATGGTCTGGACCGGCATCAAAAGTATTCGACGCGTTTACAGGCAGGCTAATGGCCCATACATCCTGTACCTGGGTATTATTTGCATCGCCCCTTAAAATGATAGCCGCTCCGGTAACTGTGGAAGGTGCAGCAGCCCAAAGCCCATTGTGAGTGAGTGTCCAGTTTGTTGCAGATTGACTTCTGAGCGTTGTTGAGCCAAGATCTGTTACCGATCTTAAAAGAAAGTTCGTAAACTGGTATCTGGCATATCTGCCTGCAGTGGCCTGTGGCTGACTGATATAATACAAAGCAAAGTACAATGGCCTACCTTCTACAATTAAATCGGACAGGTCAACATCTCCCGACGGAATATAACCTGCACTCGTAGGAATTGCAAACCTGCTGGTCACATCTGTCCAGTTGGCTGCGTTGATATCGTCCATGGTGTGGGTACCGCTAAAATCAGTAGATATCCTAACCCTAATCTGATTTCTTTGTACGCCATCGATGACCTGCGCATTAAAAGACGCAATTAATTTAGATGGTAATATCCTGCCATCAATAAAGCCATAGTCATTACTCAACTCGCCTGAATAAAACGAAAGGATACCCGGGTTGCCGGTAATGTTGAAATTGACCTTATCTCCTACTTTGTAAGTTGTGCTTTCCGTAGTCACGTCAAATTCCGGAGCTGTGACCGTGTCTTTTGCGCAGCCGGCCATTACTACAGCCAGCATACATACGATTATATAATTTTTCATCTTTATATTTTTATAGTAATTACCATCCTGGATTTTGTACCAGCTTCCTGTTTATACCCATATCATACGCAGGTAATGGCCATAGCACATCCCGCTCCGATGCATTGGAGTAATATAGCCTGGCATTATTTAAAAGCGCAGCGGTTCCGGTATTGACCTCAGCCAGAGAACTTTTCATCCTGTTCAGGAAGATACCCCAGCGTACCAGGTCATTTTTCCTCAATGCTTCATAGCTCAACTCGCGCGCCCTTTCATCACGTATGGCATCTCTGAAATTAATTTTAGTATCAATATCGTCTGTCGGAAGATCTGCGTCAGTGATCACCGTTAGCGTAGCTGTCGCGGCCGCCAATGTGCCTCCACCACCAGAAATAGCAATTGTCGGAGCTGAAGTATAAGATTTACCAGGAGTCGTGATGGTAATCGAAGTGATTTTTTTGGTTGTCGCATTCAGCACTGCTGTCGCTGTAGCACCTGTACCACCACCACCTGTGATCGTCACCGTAGGGACCGAAGTATAATCCTGGCCCTGGTTGGTCACTGTGATTGATTTTAGGCCTTCCCCGTTTACGTATTTTCCATAACCTCTTCTTCTTACCGAGTTGACCGCCTCTATATTTGCAGCATTTGGTCCGTTTACTTCATTATCTGCTTCCGCATACATCAGCAATACGTCTGAATAACGCAAAAGCGGGAAGTTTTGCGGGGTGTAGGTCGCCCCTTTTGGGGTTAAAATCTCCAACTCTCTTCTGAATTTTCCGCAAAAACGTTGTGCCACATTGGTAATAGTGGGCCAATCCGTTTTTACGACACCTACATAACGATAAGGGGCAATAGACCAGTCCCTGCGCAGATCGCCCGCACCATAGGCATTGTACATCCAGGGCGTCGTATGAATTACTCCTGTAGCGATACCAATGGCCGGATCGGAAGTGGCTACACCGTTCAGACGCCCCACCATACCACCGGTATTGGTGTAGATCCCTGTTGCATTGCCCCAGAATTCAACTTCAAAAATACTTTCCTTAAAGTCATATTTATCCTGCGCATAATTGGTAAAGATCTGCTCATAAGATGGATTCAATACATGTTTGCCTCCGTCTATCACTTTTTTAGCCCACATAGCGGCTTCTGCGAATTTAGCGGTCTCGTTGACCGGATTACCCGCCATATGCAAACAAACACGTGCCAGGATACCCCATACTGCCGATTGGCTGACACGTCCAGCTGAAGAAACTGCATCTATCGGGGATACCAAATCTGCAGCAGTGGTCATGTCCTTAATAATCTGCTCATATACCTGCTTGGCTGGTGTACGCGGCACTTGCACATCCTCTACCTTACCGGAAAGTTTAGTTTCCAGCAGCAAAGGCACATCGCCAAACTTATTCACCAGCATAAAATAATAATATGCCCTTAAAAATAGAGCCTGCCCGCGGATATTGTTGCGGTTGTCCTCATTCATCTGCGGCTTATCGATATTCTGCAACAATAGATTCGCCCGGTTGATACCAGCATATAATGCCGTCCAGTACTGCAAAACCTTTACATCGGCAGCAGGTGTATTGTAATAAGTAACTGTCAGAAGATCTGAATCACTGTCAGGAAATCCTTCATCACCCTCCAGTCCCATTCTTCCGAGCATATAATTGCAATAGGTGGCATTGTCCGCCAGGATCGCATAGACCCCATTCAGCGCGGTATTTAAATGTACTTCTGTATTGTAGTAAGCTTCTGGCTGTAAAAAATCCTGCGGCTTATTATCCAGTACTTTCTCACAAGAGGAATTGATCAACACCAGTAGTACTAAGGCTGAAAATAATCTTGAGTATTTCATGTTAAATATTTTAATATCCATGTTTCTGTTTCTTGAATCTAGTGTCTTACAAACTTGCTTTTAACCCGAAAATAATCGTACGGCTTACAGGGTAAGCAGAATAATCGAAACCAGGGGTTAGTGTGGTATTTCTAACCGATACTTCAGGGTCCATACCCGAATAGTTCGTCCAGGCATACAAGTTCTGCGCAGAAGCGTTAATCTCCAGGCGCTGTACTTTTATCTTTCTCAAAAAAGCCAAAGGCAGGGAATACGCCAGTTGGATAGTTTTAAGACGGATAAATGAACCATCTTCAATATTGTTTGAAGAATACACGTTTGCAGGTCCCTGACCACCAGCCCTGATGTAATCATTGGTTGGATTGTCTGGTGTCCAGCGGTTGTTGTACGATGCAAACTGGTTCAAGCCTGACCTGTTGAAAGTGTTTCCTTCAAACATCAGCCTGTTGGCATTGTAGATCTCATTTCCGGCCGACCATTGAAAGAACACATTTAAGCTAAAACCTTTGTACGCAAAATTATTGTTAAATCCACCTGTATGAAGCGGGATCGCCCTTCCAATCGCTACCCTGTCCAGATCATTGACAATACCGTCATTGTTCTGGTCTACATATTTAACATCACCAGGTTTGATGGTACTGCGTACCGCACCGTTGGAAGGCACTGTATTTTTAAGCGTATATGTCGTTCCAGATTGATCAAAGTCTTCAAACTGATAATTACCATCCCATACATAGCCATAGAATGCAGCCGCAGGCTGTCCGATCTTACCCATATACAGGAATACGTTGTTGTAATTACCTGTCCAGTTTACAGTAGAAAGAATACTTTCCTCTCCTTCGGCCAGCGCCAGTATCTTATTGTTGTTGAAACTGATGTTGAAGTCTGTATTCCATTTGAAAGATTTAGTCTCGATGTTGGTTGTTCCCAGTGAGATTTCCAATCCCTGATTCTGGATCTTACCCACATTTTTAAAGATGTTTGGTACACCAGAACTGGAAGGCACATTCGCCCTGAGCAACAAATCCTTCGTTGTCTTACGGTACACATCTACCGTTAAATTTACACGGTTCTTAAAAAATGAAATATCATAACCCAGATCGGCCTGTACAGTCGTCTCCCATTTGAGGTCTGGGTTTCCAAAATCACCTATGGTCAAACCTGGGGTCGGTGTTTCATTACCAAAAGAATAGTAGTCAAATGCAGGCAACCTTAAAGCAGAAAAACGCTCATCATCACCAATCCGGTTATTACCCGTCGCACCAATACTCATTCTCAATTTAGCATTAGAGATCACTTTAGAATCTTTTATGAAATTCTCACGTCCCATTTGCCATGCAAAAGCACCGGAAGGAAAGTATCCCCATCTTTTGCCTGGCGCAAACTTAGAGGACCCATCCGCACGCATTGAAGCGGTCAATAGGTATTTACCTCTATAGCTGTAATTGACTCTTCCCAGGTAAGACATCAGCATATTGGAAGACCGTAAAGATGAAGTCGAAAATGGAATACCTTCGTCCATTCCGCTCAATCCAAGATCTTCATTCGGGATATTGACCACTCGGAAACCATAGTTTTTTGTACTGGTTTGCTGAAGGGTAAAACCCGCTAGAAAATCAATTGCATTTTCTTTGTTAATCTTTTTCTTGTACGTCAGCGTGTTTTCATTTACCCAGTTATCCAGATTGCCGGTGCTCAGCAGACCATTAACCCCATTTAGGTTGGTCGGTGCGAGAAAACCTGCCCTGGTATTGGAATTATAAAATCCCTGGTTCTCCGTAGTTCTTAAGTTCACACCACCACGAACATCCAGATAAAGATCTGGGGTGAAATTATATTTCGCATGCGCATTGGCAATCAAATTGCTTCTAAGCTGTCTTCTAAATTCATTTTCTGTAGAAATGATCGGGTTTACCCTGGTGTCATTTGCTTCCGGATCAAAAAGATCATTGATGATGTCAAATTGTCCATCACCAGTTACCAAAGGCCGGTATCCCCAGACCCCATACATCAGGAAAGTAGAATATGCCGAAGAACTGGACTGCTGCGCAGAAGCGATCTGACCGGTGTTTTTGTCTTTACTGAAGTTGACATTCACATCTACACTCAACTTATCATTTACTTTTTCGCTCAGTGATATCCTTCCCTGTGCCCTGCTGTAACCCGAATTGATGATCACACCTTCCTGGTCAAATATAGAACCGGAAATGCTATACTGTCTTGTTTTATTACCACCAGAAACAGAAACATTGTGCGTCTGCATCGGTGCGGTCTGAAACAACATTTCCTGCCAGTCTATACCTTCTACATTTCTATAATCTTCCAGTGTTTTTTCTGGTTTGGTCAGATAGACTTCCGTCATTGCCGCCGGACTGCGTTCCAATTCATATTTCACAAACTCATAAGGTGTCATCAGCTTCATACGCTGGGTCACTTCCAGCACGCCGGCCGTTACATTATAAGCGATTACAGAACGTCCTATTTTACCTTTCTTAGTTTCAATAATGATGACCCCGTTGGCACCCCTGGAACCATAAATCGCCGTTGCCGACGCGTCCTTCAGTACGTTGATCGATGCGATATCATCCATATTGAGTGCCGCACTCGTAAAATCCTCAATCGGAAATCCATCCACAACGTACAAAGGAGAATTGCTCTGCGTCAGCGAATTACCTCCACGGATCACAATATTCATCTCCGCACCAGGCTGGCCTTCATTAGAAGATACCTTCACACCGGCTACACGGCCCGCAAGTGCCTGATCAAAGGAAGCTACCGGGGCCTTATTTAAATCATCCATCCTCACCTCCGCTACAGAACCGGTCAAATCTGCCTTTTTTACAGCTCCGTAACCGATGACCACCACTTCCTGCAAATCCGCTGGATTCCCGTTCAGACTGATAATGCCATCTTTAATATCTTTAACTGCTACCTCCTTAGACGTATAGCCCAGGTAAGAAATAACCAGCACATCAGATGCCGCAGCAGTGATTGTAAACACACCCAAGGCATTGGATAACGTTGCTTTCTTGTCATTGTTTTTGATTCTAACTGAAGCGCCTACCAGCGGTTCGTTCGTTTCGACATCAATCAGCGTGGCCTTGACCGGGGTCTGGGCATACACCTGTTGAAAATAGAACGTTGCCGTGATCAGCAACGTTACATTACGTAAGTAAGTAAAGATTTTTTGCATATCGTTCATTTATTGGTTTATTAATATAAACCTACACGGTATTTTAAAGTAGCCAAACTTAACTGGTTTTCGGCAGCAATAGAATATTATGCGAAGGTTTATGATTTTGGTTATGTAAAAATCAATTAAAATCTTTTATTATTAGTGACCATTATTCGCATAATATTATACTATATTATCACGCAAAATATGCAACTAGCTCATTATCAAAACAACATAATATAGCCTTAAAAGCATCAAAAACAGCGATTACATCATTATGTATTACATATATAAGCCCTAAAACGAACTTTATCAATTGTAAAGAGGTATTCAAAAAAATCAGTCTGCTTTTTTTAAAAGAAATATTTGAAGAAAGGCAGAATTCGCCTCCTTTACGTACTTATTATACGTAATGCTGTTGCCATCGGGCGACCAGCTCGCAGCACCTATTGGTTTTCCTTCTTCTCCGGATTCTGAAGTAACCGGATACGTTTTGCCAGAAAGAATATGGGTGATATAAATACGATTATTGGCAGGATATACCAATAGATCTCCCTTTGGATGGGTATTAGGCGTACCCTGTACCGAAAAGCCATTGTGTGTCACTTGCCTGACCGCAACCCCATTCGGCGATACACTAAAGATTTGCACAATCCCCCCCTCATCTTTCGCCAGGAAAAAGATCAGCGAACCATCAGGCGTAGTCCGCAGCCAGTGACGGGGTCCTTCTATACCATTTTTAGTGTGGGTGATCCTCCGCTGTACTATCCCCTTGGGCAACTCCAGCGGACTATCGACCGTCTTAAGGTTTTCCGGAAGATCGGCCACAAACACCTCCGTGATGGTCTTACCTGCTTCATTGATCACATTGCCCTGGAAGGCAATGGCCCTTCTCTGCCTATTCCCATCCGAACGGAGATAGCCATTCGTTCCGATCCAGCTTTCGTCAAAAGCCTTATTGATCTCATCACTACCGGGTTTTGGGTTCTTTTTAACTTCAGTAACCACTACAGAAAACATATCTCCGCTGTTATTTTCCAGGTTATTGTCTTCGTTTACCGCTACCCTGCCAGGAACCATTACGCCCACCCGGCGCATATCCATCACAGAAGTATCTGTTTTGGCCTGTTGCTCTGTCACATAGTCGTTATAGGTAAAGCTGATCCATTGTCCGTCGCCGCTCCAGGTATGGGCATGGGTACCACCCCGAAGGGCGCCTGGAGTGAAGGGCGGAGTAATATCCCTCGCATCCATCCATATCGGTTGCTGAGGCCTGGCCACATCTATCGCCACACCGGTCCGGCGGGTCATACCATAAGGCCTGGTTTGATCCGCATTGCGGATACCATGAATGAATAGCACCCGGTCGCGCGCAGGCGAAAAAGTAGCAGCGCCCACCCCCGGCCCATAGATCGTCTGGCCGGAGGTCTGATACAACACCTTTGTTTCCCCAGTCGCCGTATTTACCATTTCTATACTTCCCGTGCTGGCGATCTGCGTATCGTCATTGCGTGTATCATACACGATCCATTGCCCGTCTTTAGAAAACACCTGCGTGTTGTGCAAGGTGTGTCCCTGTGCTTTATGGGTCAATTGACGCTCCGAAAAGTTCAATAAAACAGGCTTCTGCGCCTGGCAGGCGGTCACAACACACAAAACCACCGTTCCGCACAGAAGCCTCTCTATATATACCGGAAAGAATTTACCCATTCTATTTCTTAATCTTTTTCTGGAAGTTTTTCAGGCGGTGGAAAGTCAGGAAGTTTGCATCGTGATTGTTGTGCGCCCCACCTACTCCATCTTCAAAAGCCGTCCGAACCAGGTAGATGATATTTTTACCTTCAAACTGCCAGTCTACATATTGAAAACCATGCTTGGCCACATCCGGATTGCTCAGCAGGATCTCATCCACCTGCCAGTTGATCAAATCGCTGGAACTCATCAATGCCAGTGTATTCCTCACTTTCGCCGGATTGGCACCTTTATTTTTCTCTTTTACTTCTTTAGGGATATAATTAGACAGCGTAATGTATTTTTTAGATTTCGCATCATAGCGGATGCTGAACTTCTTGCTTCCGCCCTCAAATGGGATGAAGCCCGTACGCTCGTCAAAAGTAGCCGTCTTGCCATCAGCACTGATTTTTACAATCGCCGCTTTTTCATCCAGCGTAGTTTTGTCATCTACCCTGAGCATATCTACGATATTACCCTCTGGAGTGACCACCGCATTTCCTTCCAGCCAGGCTGAAAAATTCCCTGCCAGGTAAGTAGAATCATATAAAAGCGAATTGCTGCTTGTCCAGTTGTCAGCATTCAACAGATCGGCATCCACCGGTACAGAAAACATGAAAGCGCCGTAGCGTTTTCCCCAAACCCGGACCGGGCCATGTGCGGTCTCCATTGCGCGCCACAATTTGCCATTGTGTTCAATGACCGGCATCGGTGCACAATGATATTCACCCGCTCTGATTAGCCCATTGGTTTTATCAGTCGGTTCTGTCCATGTCGTACCACCATCGGTAGATTTACGGATCAGCGTATTGCCATGATGCTTATCGGTACCAAAAAAATACAGCACCCCTTTATGCGTGAATAACTTTGACCAGAAAGCGCCATTGATCTCCGCTACCTGCTCCCACTTTTTACCTTTATTTTTAGAACGAAAGATCCTGGATACCGCCCTGACATGCTCCGTACTGTTCGGGCCAAAAAAATCGTGCGAAGCCACATAATCCCCATTTGGTAAAATGGCGATGCTCGGTGAGCCTATATATTTTTTTGAAGATGCCGGACTATACGTCACGATACTGCCTGGAACACCTTTAAAATTCGGCTCCTGGGCCTGAACAGTTGTCGTCATCTGAATGGAAGTGGTCAATAGCACCGTAGCGGCGACTATGAACATATACGCTCTATTTGGTTTCATAAAATTTGGTTATCAGTAATCCACTAAGATATCCGGTAATTTATAGCTTTTTTTGTAATATTTTGACTTGTCTATGTAGGATATTACCGCAGGATCATCCATTTTTAAGCGTATATTTGTCACACGATGAAGTTATCTGTTAAAAACATGGTCTGCGACCGCTGCATCATGGTGGTCCGAAACCAGCTTGAAAAGCTGGAATTTCAGGTCAATGAGATTTCTTTGGGCACCGTGCTGATCTCCCCAGATCCTGATCCAACGCAACTACAGGACATCGCTGCTTCACTGGAAGCCCTGGGCTTTGAACTGATCGACAATGAGCGCGAAAAACTGGCCGACCGCATCAAGACTGCCATCATTGAACTGGTACACTACAGCGACCTCTCCGATCTGAACAGCAGCATCATCAAAAAAGTAGCCGATACACTCCATAAAGACGATGCCTACCTGAGCAGGTTGTTTTCAGAAGTACAGGGACAGACCATCGAAAAGTTCATCATCCAGCAAAAAGTAGAAAAGATCAAGGAACTCCTCGAATACGGAGAACTAAACATCAATGAGATCGCCCTGCAAATGGGATACAGCAGCGCAGCGCATCTCTCTGCACAGTTCAAATCTATTACTGGCACCACACCCAGCAAATACAAAACCACCCCTCAGCCTCAGCGCCGCCCGCTGGATAAATGAGCACCTGGTTGAACCTAAATATACCGGCTATCTAAAAACAGCTGTCAGTACTTTATCTACTCCCGACTGGACAACCACTGGAACACCACTGGATCAGATCTGGATCAGCTCCGGAACATTTACAATAAAAAATATTTTCCCTAATTTGTCCAAATTAGCAAAACCGGTTGTCATTAGGTTTTAACAATAAAAAATTATACAATGGAACAAAGAATCAACATCCACCAGAAAGGACAGGAAGCCATGAAAACCATCTTCGGTATCGGCGCTTACCTTAAAAAAACACCTGTAGAGAAATCATTACTGGAGCTCGTATTTTTCCGTGTCTCGCAGATCAACGGCTGCGCCTATTGCCTGGACATGCATGCTAAAGATGCACGCGCGGCAGGAGAAACAGAGCAACGCCTCTATGGATTGAGTGCCTGGCGCGAAACACCCTACTACTCTGAACGCGAAAGAGCCGCCTTTGCCTGGGCCGAAGCCCTTACACATTGTGATGTGCCCGATGCCGTGTATCAGGAAGCCGTCGCACAATTCACAGAAGCAGAACTGATCGACCTCAGCCTAGCCATTACCACCATCAACACCTGGAACCGCATCAACATTGCCTTTCCTCATGGCGTGGGCACCTATGTAGCCGGGCAGTTCGGATAATTAAATACGCATTCTGCTAAAGACGCAATTAAAAAAACATCTTACAATAATCTAACACATCAGATCATGAATGAATTTCTAATCGTTATACACAGAGACCTGAGCAGCAAAGACGCCAGTCCATCACCAGAGCAAATGCAGCAGGCCATCAAACCTTTTCAGGACTGGATCGGCAGCATCGCTGCGCAAGACAGGCTGGTCACCCCGCCAAAGCGCTGGGACAGTGATGGTAGAGTCGTAAAAAAGGAGGACACTGTGATCAACGGTCCTTATGCCGAGATCAAAGAATCTATAGGTGGCATGATGATCATTCGGGCGGAAAACTATGATGAAGCCGTTGAGTTTGCAAAAGGCTGTCCGATACTGCAATGGGGCGCAAGCGTAGAAGTGCGCATGGCATTACCCGCTCCGCAATAACCCTTACATGGCAGAAATAGAATTATTGCCCAAACTATTCAGAACAGAGTACCAAAAGATCGTTGCGGTACTCTGTTCCCTGTTTGGTATTGAGCATATTGAGATTGCCGAAGATCTGGTCAGCGATACCTTCCTGGCTGCCACCGAAACCTGGAGCCTCAAAGGTTTGCCTGAAAACCCAACCGCCTGGCTCTATACTGTCGCTAAAAACAAGACCAAAAACTACCTCAGGCACCATAGCATATTTGAACAGCGCCTCGCTCCGGAACTGCGGTACAGCAGTGACAAAGCTGAAGAAATAGAGATTGACCTAACGGTAAAGAACATCTCAGACAGTCAGCTCGCCATGATCTTTACCGTTTGTGATCCGGTAATCTCGAGCGAGGCACAAGTGGCCCTGGCGCTCAATTTGCTCTGCGGATTCGGTTTTACAGAGATTGCAGATGCCTTTCTAACGAGTAAAGATGTAGTGTATAAAAGAGTCAGCCGCGCCAAAGACAAACTCAGGGAGGCGAAGATCAGGATTGAGCAGCCTTCCTTATCTAAGATCAATGACAGGCTGGAGAATGTACTGACCACCATATACCTATTGTTTTCAGAAGGTTATTATTCGGTCTCAAAAAACAACACTTTGCGCAAAGATGTATGTGCGGAAGCCATGCGCCTCAGCCGATTGCTGATCGACCATAAGACCACTAACCTGCCCCAGGTAAAGGCCTTGCTGGCGCTGATGTGTTTTCATGCATCAAGGTTTGAAGCGAGGACCAATGTGCTGGGCGAACAGATCTTATACGATGATCAGGACGATACTTTATGGGACCAAAGCCTGATCCGGGCAGGCACTGATTTTTTAAACCTTGCTTCCACAGGGACCGAAATCAGCAAATATCATTTGGAAGCCGGGATTGCCTACTGGCATACTAAAAAAGAAGACACAGCCGACAAATGGGAAAACATTTTGCAGCTGTATAACCAATTGCTCATTCTGCAGTATTCGGCTATCGCAGCGCTAAACCGCACTTTTGCCCTCTCCAAAGCCAGGGGCAAAGCAGCCGCCATCGCCGAAGCCGAAAAACTAAATCTGAAGGACTATCATTTTTATTATTCTCTGCTGGGCTATCTGTATTCAGGCTTAGACAATACCCTGGCACTCCAGCATTTCCACAGAGCCCTCCAACTGGCCAAATCAGCTGCTGATCAGGCCATGATGCAAAAGCACATCGATTCTCACGTTCCCTGACAGGAATTACTTAACTTTGTCGGTAACCAACTTATAAAACAAGATGAAAGAAGTAGTAATCGTATCTGCCGTACGCACACCCATTGGAAGCTTTGGCGGTTCGTTATCCAGTTTTTCTGCCACTCAATTGGGTGGTGTAGCCATTAAAGCCGCTGTAGAAAAAGCAGGCATTAAACCTGAACAGGTGCAGGAAGTATATATGGGCAATGTATTGTCGGCCAACCTCGGTCAGGCCCCTGCCACGCAGGCCGCTAAGTTTGCCGGATTGCCGGACCTGCCTGCAACGACGATCAATAAAGTATGTGCATCAGGCACTAAAGCGATTATGCTGGCCGCCCAGAGCATCGCCCTTGGTGAAAATGACATCGTGGTAGCCGGTGGTATGGAAAGCATGAGCAATGTGCCTTATTACTTAGATAAAGCCCGTAATGGATACCGTCTGGGGCATGGACAGATTACCGACGGACTGGTTAAAGACGGTCTATGGGATGTATACAACGATTATCATATGGGCTCTGCAGCCGAACTATGCGCTTCGGAATGCGGCTTTGGCCGTGAGGAGCAGGATGCCTACGCCATCAATTCTTATAAAAGAGCACAGGCGGCACTGGAATCCGGCAAATTTGATTCGGAGATTGTTTCGGTAGAAATTAAGGACCGCAAAGGCGGAGTGACCCTGATCAGCAAAGATGAAGAACCTTATGCCGTAAAATTTGAGAAGATCCCGGATCTGAAACCGGTATTTAAAAAAGAGGGTACGGTCACCGCAGCCAATGCCTCTACGCTAAATGACGGTGCGGCAGCATTGGTATTGATGAGCGCAGAGAAAGCTTCAGCACTGGGATTGAAACCGTTGGCGCGCATACTTTCTTATGCCGATGCGCAACAGGCACCGGAATGGTTCACTACCGCCCCTTCTAAAGCCATTCCCCTGGCCCTGCAACGGGCCGGAAAAAGCACGGCGGATGTGGATTATTTCGAGATCAATGAGGCCTTTTCGGTGGTATCACTGGCCAACAATAAAGAGCTGGGACTTTCTGATGCCAAGGTCAATGTGAATGGTGGAGCTGTAGCCATGGGCCATCCGCTGGGTGCCTCGGGCGCCAGAATAGTGGTCACCCTACTTTCTGTACTGGTACAACAAAACGGTAAAATCGGCGTTGCAGGAATATGCAATGGCGGCGGTGGGGCCAGTGCGATTGTGGTAGAAAAATTATAAATACGATAGATGATTAAATCATTGAGGTCTCTTCTTTTCCTGATAGCGGTGTGCTCTGCGGCTTTATCTTCCAGTGGGCAGCATTCCTTAAAATTCAATACCAGTACTTTTGATACTTATCAGGATTCTTTGATCAGAATGAGCCAGGAGGTTTATGATGCGGAGAACAATAAAACACGCTATGAAACCAATGCCCGGCTCATCAAGACTTTAGTCAACGCGCTGAAACATCCGAATTCATTCGCTTATGAGTTTGATTCGCTGAAAGGCATTTCTGTGATGAAGTCGCCCGACAAGTCTTTCCGGATCTTTTCCTGGCAGCTGCCGCTTGATGACGGCAGCTACCGTTTTTTTGGGACCATACAGATGGCTACTGCCGATGGCAAACTGAAATTGTACCCCCTGATCGATGATACCGATAATTTTAAAGACCTGAATCAAATCAGCAGCAATAAAAACTGGTACGGGGCAAGGTATTACGAGATCGTGCCGGTAATAACCCCATCTAAACCGAAATATTATGTATTGCTGGGCTGGAAAGGTAATTCCTTAAAAACGACCAAGAAAGTGATCGAAGTGCTGTCCTTTGACAAGGATGCCGTGGTATTTGGAAAGAATGTGTTTGACGGGCCTAAGATGGCCGCTAAAAACAGGCTGGTTTTTGAGTATAACAAAATGAACTCGATGACGCTGGCGGTAGACAAGACGGTGAATATGATTGTATATGACCACCTTGCCCCTGTATCGCCTGAAATGACAGGAAACTTTGAGTACTATGCTTCAGACCTGAGCTTTGATGCTTTCCGCATTGCCGGAGGGCGCCTGAAACTGGTAGAGAATGTGGAATTGAAAAACGATCCCAATGAAATGGATGAACTTTATATCGACCCGACAAACAAAAATATACCTACTGTAAAGAAGCTCTGATACTGTAATAGAAAAAAGCCATTCACATTCAGGAAAGAAAAGCTAAACACAACACTTTCGTTACATAGATTTAATATTTGCGAGTTTGATCACCTATAGTTATCTTGCGCGCTGCTAACAAAAAAACTGACCATTATATGGGCTATAATTATAGACAACAAGTATTCTCTTTGTTTTCCTATTCTACGTTACCAAAATCTCCCTTCCCTTATTTCTTCGTATACTTTTATTAAAGATTTAATATTCCAAAAAACCAAGCAACAATGGATTCAACAAATGATTTTTTCAAGAGTAAAGTTTTAGGCCATCCGTCGGGATTGTTCGTACTCTTCTTTACTGAAATGTGGGAAAGGTTTTCCTATTATGGAATGCGGGCCTTACTGGTGCTCTTTTTGACCTCTTCCCTTATTGGCGACAATCCCGGCTGGGGATGGCCACGGGCCCATGCTTTGGCCATATACGGTTCTTATACAGGTCTGGCATATCTCACACCTATTTTAGGTGGTTATATTGCGGACAGGATCATCGGCTACCGCTGGGCAGTGATCGTAGGTGCTTTATTGATGACTTTAGGGCATTTATCCATGGCCATAGAGATTGATCAGGTATTTATGTATTTAGGATTATGCCTGCTCGTGTTAGGGAATGGCTTTTTCAAACCAAATATGACATCGATTGTAGCACAGATGTATAAAAACCATCCGGAGAAAAAAGACGGCGCTTATACAATCTTTTATATGGGTGTTAATGCCGGTGCTTTTCTTGGCATGCTCCTTTGCGGATATATTGGTGAGAGCCCTAACTGGGGATGGAGTTATGGATTTGGATTGGCTGGAATCTTCATGTTTATCGGGATGCTCCAATTTTATTTCACACAGAATATTTTTGGCGATATCGGTCTGAAACCTAAGAAAGATACCTTCATAGAGGAATCGGCTAACCTGGAAGAATCTACCCGGAATCCTTTCTCAAAGCTTGATCTTACCCTCATTGCATTAATATCAATCGTTGGCTTGTCCTGGATCATCAACGATCCTGTGTCTAAAATAACCAGCCTCAATCTCTTTAATTTTAGTATAGCCGGACTGGACGGCAGCAATTTTGTGATCATCATTGCACTGGCTATGTTTCTTTTTGTACTGGTCAAGCGAATTTCTCAATACACGCCCGTTTTGCGCGACAAGATGATCGCTGTAATTATTTTGGCTTTTATCACTATTTTCTTCTGGGCATCGTTTGAGCAAGCCGGTGGTTCGATGACAATCTTTGCGAAAGATTATACGCAGCGGGTATTGATGGGAGATTCCAAAATCATATTTAATGTGGTCAATACGCTGATTACCATAATTCCATTGCTGATCATTTCTTATGTGCTCATCAAACTCTTTTCTCAAACTTTTGGTAAGTATTCTTTAGGCAATATTATTCTGGGGATAGGTTTTGTCATCATCTGGGTGATTGTGATCTATATGCTTTCTCAGCAATACAGTGAGGTGAAATCAGAAGTTCCTGCGACCTGGTTTGGTATCTTAAATTCATTGTTCATTATCAGCTTTGCACCTCTGGTATCTAAAATCTGGGAGAGTAAATACAATCCTTCTGCAACCTATAAAAATGGCTTTGGAATGATCCTGCTGGGTACAGGCTTTGCTGTGCTTGCTTATGGATCGAGTACGATCCCACAAGGTGCCGCTGTAGCCTCTGTAAGTATGCTTTGGCTGGTACTGGCCTATTTCTTCCACACCATGGGTGAATTGTTTATTTCGCCTGTTGGCCTTTCTTATGTAAGTAAACTGGTACCAGGAAGAATGATTGCAATTATGTTCGGCATCTGGTATCTCGCCATCGCCATCGGAAATAAGATCGCTGGTACAATGGGTGGAATGATTGACGAAATCACTTCAAAATACTCCATGACCACATTCTTTTTGATCTTCACCTTTATTCCGGTTGGCTTGGGTATATTCATTATCCTGCTTACACCAATAATGAAAAAACTGATGCACGGGGTCAAATAATAAAAAGACACTTCATAAAAAGTCTTTAGAGCTCATTCTAAAGACTTTTTTCTTTTACACACCATATGGCAGAACAAGTATCTATAGAGGAAATCCAGAATTTTGAGGGGAAATACCCAAAACAGCTTTGGTCGCTTTTTTTAGTGGAAATGTGGGAGCGCTTCTGCTTCTACGGTATGCGGGGTGTCCTCGCTATTTTTATGATCGACAAGGTAATGGGACTTTCGCTTACAGACAAAGACGCCAACCTGAAATATGCAGCGATACAGTCCTTTGTCTATGCTTTTACGTTCCTGGGCGGTATTTTTGCTGACAAGGTACTTGGCTTTAAGCGGTCTTTATTTTTCGGTGGTATTGTGATGATCCTGGGCAACCTGATCATTGCTGTTTCACCAAAGGATTTCTTTTATATTGGCATTACACTATCCATTATCGGCACCGGCTTTTTCAAGCCGAATATTTCCTCTATGGTGGGCGATCTCTATAAAGATGGCGACGGCCGCAGGGATGCCGGCTACGGAATGTTTTATGCAGGGATCAACATCGGCGGCCTGCTGGGCGGAGCTTTATGTGTTTACCTGGGTAAATATGTTTCCTGGAACTATGCGTTTCTGGCCGCAGCCATCGTGATGCTTATCGGATTGATCACCTTCCTGCTGACTAAAAAACAGTTGGGGCCGATTGGTGATTCTCCTTTGAAACATTTGTCTGCCAGCAAAAAAAGGATCAGGGAATTTGCTGTCTATGGCTTGTCCCTCCTGTCTATCCCCTGCATTTTGATTATGGTGCAGAATACGGATTATACAGACTATTTTATGTACACCATAGCACCGCTGTCCATAATATACTTTCTCTATGAACTCAGCCGGGTGGAAGACCCTAAATTTAAAAGAAAACTACTGGCGGCCTTTATATTTATTTTCTTCTACTTTTTGTTCAATGCGATCTTTGAGCAAAGTGGCGGTTCGCTTTCACTTTTTGCAGAGAAAAACCTGAACCATACTTTGTTGTTTTTCAACATAGATCCCAATGTGGTAAACAACAGTTCCAACTCTTTCTTTGTCATTGTCTTTAGTCCGCTGGCGGGATTGTTGTGGTTGTGGCTGGCCAAAAAGAAGATGGAGCCCAATTCGATCATCAAGTTTGGCATCGGCTTCCTGTTTCTCGCGGCGTCATTCTATATTTTCTATTATACCCGCTTCTTTGCCAATGCCAATGGGATCACTTCATTAAATTTGTTCACATTCGGATACCTCGTCACTACATTAGGCGAGCTCTGTTTGGGCCCGATCGGCATGTCGCTGGTGACCAAGCTCTCACCTAAAAGATTGACGGGCATGATGATGGGCATGTGGTTTCTCTCCAGTGCCTTTGGGCAATTTGCTGCGGGGAAACTGGGTGCAGATATGTCGGTCAGCGATGAAAATGCATCGCTCCTCACCAAATTGGAGTCTTACACAGGCGGCTACTACCAACTTGCCATTTATGCGGCCGTAGCAGGATTGATCTTAATTGTATTTTCACCATTGATCAAAAAACTGATGCAGGGCGTTGCCTGATCAACAACCCTGGGCAATTGTTCTAACAAAGTAACATTTTAACATATTTTAACCCGCAAGGCCAAAAAGCTTTGCGGGTTTTACATTAAGAATCCATAATTTCGCCACTTAATTTATATTACGTGTCAGATAGCCTGGTCATCATTCCTACTTACAACGAGAAAGAGAACATCGAGAAGATCATCCGAAAGGTTTTCTCCCTGGATTATGCGTTTGAACTATTGATCATTGATGATGGCTCACCTGACGGGACCGCAGAGATCGTAAAAAGACTTCAACTGGAATTTACCGGCCGCCTGCACCTGGAGCAACGTACAGGTAAGCTGGGACTGGGGACGGCTTATATACATGGTTTCAAATGGGCGCTTGAAAGACCTTACGATTATATCTTCGAAATGGATGCTGATTTCTCGCACAATCCGGACGACCTGCAGCGGCTCCGCAATGCTTGTGTAGAAGGCGCAGATGTAGCCATTGGCTCCAGGTATGTACAGGGGGTGAATGTGGTCAACTGGCCAATGAGCAGGGTACTGATGTCTTATTTTGCATCGATGTATGTACGTATCATTACCAGGATTGACATACAGGATGCAACAGCTGGCTTTAAATGTTATAAAAGTAAGGTTTTAAGAACCATTCCATTAGATAAGATCCACTTTGTCGGTTATGCCTTCCAGATCGAGATGAAATTTACCGCCATCAAATATGGATTTATAGTAGTAGAAGTGCCGATTATTTTCACAGACCGCACCGAAGGCACATCCAAAATGAGTCCGAAGATATTTAGAGAAGCTTTTCTAGGGGTGATCCAAATGAAAGTATGGAGTTGGTTTAGAAAGTACGACAGACCAGCTTAACTTTCTGCCCGGGGCTTGCCATCACGCATCATTGTTCCAAAATCCCATCCTTTATCCATCGCATTGACAACCTTTAAGATCCTTTTGGTCCTGGTCGCTTCAGTCTTGGCTGTATTTAGCCAATTGATATAATAATTGCGGTGTGATTTTGGCTGTTTCATGAAGTTATCCATCAGGTGTTGCTCGTCAGACAAACAAATTTCCAGGTCTTCCGGCATTTCAATCTTAAAATCTTTGTCTTCTTCCAGATTTAACTCCAGCACAGCGCCGTTTTCTTTTCTAAGTTTTTTACGCAGTGTACCATTCAAAGCCATGATGAAGTCGCCCTCTCCCATCGGCACCAGGGATACGCCCTCAATAGCCACCTGGTCCAGTTTCCCTTTCACGCGGAAACTTTTTTTACAGTCGGCCTTGATCTGGTTGGCCAGGTCTTTTGGGATAAACACATACGTCCAGCCCGTTTTCTCGCCCATTTCATTAAAACGTTCAATTTCTGCTTTAAAGGATACCATGAGAATAAAGTTATGAAAACATTTAAAATTTCTCCTCTACACCCATTCCAAAAAGCGCAAAATCATACTTCACAGGATCCATAGGATCAAATTTACGCAACTCCCGGGTGAGTTCAATTGCCGTTTGCCAATCGGTCTGCTTCCTGCTGATCAGACCCAGTCGCCGGGCTACGCGGTCTACATGAACATCACAGGGACAGATCAGATCAGCGGGTTTGATCTGGCTCCACAAGCCAAAGTCTACCCCATTCTCGTCGTTCCTGATCATCCACCTCAAAAACATATTCAACCTTTTGCAGGTAGATTTCTGAGCGGGCGAAGAAATATGCTTGATTGTCCTGCGCGGAAAATCCGGCAGGGAGAAAAAATAAGATCTGAAGTGATTTAAGCCCATTTCCACGACGGGCTTCTGGGCAGCCAATTCACCTCCATAACAGGCAGCGGAAGAAACATCAGTGCCACTAAAGCCAGACAGATCTGTATCAGCAGTATACTCCGGTCTAAAGATCTGAGCCGGGGAAAGAAAAGCGCTCTCCAGACTTTCATGGCTATCATAATGCTGTTTGAAAAATGATACAAAATACAGCAGATCGGTATCGTTGAAGGTGCGGTGCTTGAAATCCAGCAGCCGCTTTAAATCCTGATCATTATGCCCTGTCATAAAATGATACGGATCATTGTCCATGCGCTGCATCAGCTCTGTGCACTTGTTAATGATGGTTTTCCGCTGTCCCCAAGCCAAAATTGCCGCAAAGAATGCGGCAATTTCAATATCCTGTTTTTTAGAAAAACGGTGCGGAATACATACCGGATCATTGCTGATAAACCCGGGCTGGTTGTATTCCCTGACTTTCACGTCAAGGAAATCTTTTAGTTCTAAATATTCCAATGTATTTGATTAAAAGTGCTGCGCTGCGAACTAGCTTAGCGCCTGCTCCAGATCAGCCAATAGATCGTCTATATCCTCCACACCTACACTCAGGCGCAGCAAGTTGTCTGTTACCCCTACCTTTTCCCGCTCCTCTTTAGGAATAGAGCCATGGGTCATCGATACGGGATGGTTAATCAGCGACTCTACCCCACCCAGGGATTCAGCAAGCGTAAATACCTTAAATGAAGAGGCAATGCGGAAAGTTTCCTGCAGATCGGCACCTTTTAATGTGACCGACACCATCCCTCCAAAACCACGCATCTGTTTTTTGGCAATATCGTGATTGGGATGATCTTCAAAACCAGGCCAGTAGATCTTGTCGATCCTTGGATGGTTCTTTAAATAGCGCGCTACCTTTTCTCCATTTTCACAATGCGCTTTCATACGCAAATGTAAGGTCTTGATCCCCCTGAGTACCAGAAAGGCATCCTGTGGACCTGGTGTGGCACCACAGGCATTATAGATAAACCAGAGGTCTTTGTAAAGCTGATCGTCATTGACCAACAAAGCACCCATAACTACATCAGAGTGCCCGGCAATATATTTTGTAACCGAATGCATCACGATGTCCGCACCCAGGTCCATCGGATTCTGAAGATATGGAGATGCAAAGGTATTGTCGACCGTCAGGATCAGTCCGCGTTCTTTGGTGATCTTGCCTATACCCTCTATATCAATAATCTGCATCGTCGGATTGGTTGGCGTTTCTATCCAAACCAATTTGGTTTTTTCATTAATGTAAGGCAGGATATTCTCCGGCTTGGACAGGTCTAAAAAATGAAACTTAATCCCGTATTTCGCGTACACTTTAGTGAAGATACGATACGAACCGCCATAAAGGTCGTTCCCTGTAATCACCTCGTCGCCTGGCTGCAACAATCTCAATACCGTATCCGTAGCACCCATGCCACTAGAGAAAGCAAGGCCGTACTTTGCGTTTTCCAAAGCCGCCATACAATCTTCCAGGGCCTTACGAGTAGGGTTTGTACCCCTGGAATACTCATAGCCTTTATGATCTCCAGGTGATTTCTGCCAATAGGTAGAAGTCTGATATATAGGCGTCATCACAGCACCTGTAGTAGGGTCCGGATGTTGTCCGGCATGGATCGCTTTAGTTGCAAATTTCATTTTTTAGTATTTAGTAGTTAGATGTTAGTATTTAGACGATTGATTTATCTAATACGCTCTTGCAAATAATACACGTTGGGTGGATGGCTTGCCTGAATACACACACACACCTTCCTCTTGTTTATTATCTAAAGGAATACACCTGATCGTAGCTTTGGTTTCTTCCTTGATCTTTTGCTCTGTCTCCGGGCTTCCATCCCAATGTGCAGATACAAAACCGGCCTTATTGTCCAGCACCTCTTTCAGCTCGTCATAAGAATTGACTTCCGTAATGTGCTCATTTCTATAATTCAAGGCCTTATTGTAAATACTCCGCTGAATCTCTTCCAGAAGCTGAGGGATATAAATCTCCAGGCCTTCCTGCTGAACGGTCATCTTTTCACGGGTATCTCTTCTGGCCAGTTCTACTGTACCATTTTCCATATCCCTTGCCCCTATAGCCAAACGGATCGGCACGCCTTTCAGTTCGTATTCCGCAAATTTAAAGCCCGGACGCTGCGTATCGCGGTCGTCATATTTCACCGATATACCAAAGCGTTTTAGTTTAGGCATGAGCTCGTCCACAAACACTCCTATTTTGGCCAGGTCTTCCTCGCCTTTATAGATCGGAACGATCACCACCTGTATCGGCGCCAGTTTAGGCGGCAAAACCAATCCCGCATCATCACTGTGTGCCATGATCAGCGCACCGATTAAACGGGTAGATACGCCCCATGAAGATGCCCATACGTGTTCGATCTTTCCTTCTTTATTGGTAAACTTCACATCAAATGCCTTGGCGAAGTTCTGTCCCAGGAAATGGGATGTCCCTGCCTGCAATGCCTTTCCGTCCTGCATTAAAGCCTCGATACAATAAGTATCCAATGCACCTGCGAAACGCTCATTGGCAGTTTTCTTTCCTCTGACTACAGGCAAAGCCATATAATTTTCAACGAAATCGGCATACACGTCCAGCATTCTTTCGGTTTCCTCTACAGCTTCCTGTGCGGTAGCATGAGCGGTATGACCTTCCTGCCATAAGAATTCGGCAGTTCTTAAAAACAAGCGTGTCCGCATTTCCCAGCGTACCACGTTTGCCCATTGGTTGACCAGGATCGGGAGGTCTCTATACGACTGGATCCAGCCGCGATAGGTATTCCATATGATGGTTTCAGAAGTCGGCCGTACGATCAGTTCTTCTTCCAATTTGGCAGTCTCATCTACCACAATGTTGCCATTTCCGTCATTTTTAAGACGATAATGTGTCACAACAGCACATTCTGTGGCAAAGCCTTCGACGTGCGAAGCTTCCTTTGAAAAAAATGACTTGGGAATGAATAACGGAAAATAGGCATTACTGTGGCCTGTATCTTTGAATTTTTGATCTAAAATAGCCTGCATCTTCTCCCAAATGGAGTATCCATGTGGCTTTATGACCATACATCCCCTTACCGCAGAGTGTTCTGCCAAATCGGCTTTTATAACAATGTCGTTATACCACTGGGAGTAATCGTCGTTTTTACTAGTAATACCTTTGCTCATAGCTGATTTGGAACGTTTATTGTGTTAAATAACTTGTAAAATAGGTTACAAATCTATAAATTTATACCTACAAAAACATTGTTCACACAAACAAAACCACATATCATGAAAACAGTCCATTTATTCACAAGCATACTGGCAGTGGCAACGATAGTTGTGACTTCCTGCTCTGCGCCCAAATACGCGCAGCAAAACACGGTAACGGATGATCTGTATGGCACGACTGCACAGGCACGGGAATATACCCCAAGGCCAGCATCTCAGGAAGCTCCGCAGCAATCCAATACCAACGATGAGTATTACGGCACGAATGATCCGTATTACGACATGAATTACTCATCGCGTATCAATAGATTTTATTACGGTTCTCCCTGGAGAAACTACTACGACCCATACTTCGATTACTATGGCATGAATGCTTATCCATGGTACGGTTCCAGAGGATGGGGCAATTTCTACTCTCCTTTTTACGATTCCTGGGGCTATAACGGCTTTGGATTTGGCTGGGGTGGCGGATTCGGCGGCTGGGGTGGCGGCTGGGGCTTCAACAATGGCTGGGGTTTTAATAACTACGGCTGGAACAGCTATTATGGTGGCGGATTCTTAGGCGGTGGCTACTACGGTGGCGGCTATTATACCGGTCGTACCACGATCGTTCCAAACTACACACCAAGACCAAGCAGGGGCAGCAGCAGTGGTTACCGTCCGACAAGAGACATCAACACAGGTATGGTCGGTGGCGCTCCAGGCAGATCAGACAGGGGGCAGGCCTACACACCGGGCAGCAACCGCACCAGCAATGTCGGTACGCCACGTCCTTCTTCTGGTTCAGGAAGCAGCAACAATACGATGAGCAGACCAACCAGAGGCGGCAGTTCAGAACAGTCCAGACCGGCACCAACAAGAGAAAGCTATACACCTCCTTCAAGGCCTGAGCGCTCTTATTCACCTCCGCCAAGCAGCAGCGGTTCAAGTGGATCAAGCAGCAGCGGAAGTTCAAGCGGTGGTAGTTCAGGTGGCGGCGGCGGTGGTCGTCCGACAAGAGGCAGCAGATAATATTAATCAAGCAGATTTATGAAAAGATTTTTCCAAATGCTTATGGTGGCTACAGTAGCCACCACAGGCACTACATATGCCCAATACGCCGGTGATGCCGTTCGCTTCTCGCAAGGGAATTACGGGAGTTCAGCGCGCCTGAAAGGAATGGGCAATGCCCAGGTCTCCGTCGGCGGTGATGTCAGCTCTTTAGGTGGAAACCCCGCAGGACTGGGCTTTTTTACCCGTTCAGAGTTTAGTTTTACCCCTGAATTCAACAACTTTGGTTCCAAGTCGACTTACCTGAACAATAGGCTCAGTGCAGACGACAGCAAAATGAACCTGAACCATATTGGTGCGGTCTGGTATAACCCTACTTATGTACCTGCAGGTCAGAATACAGGCAAAGGCGTATTAAGCACCGTATTTGGTATTGGCTACAACAGGAACAACGATTATAGCCAAGCCATTTCTTATGGCGGCACCAACACAGCCAATTCCTTTCGCTCCTACCTGGGCGAACTCGCCAATGGAAGTAAAGATGTGAATGACAACCTGAAAGACAGAACATTGGAAATGGATGCTTATAATGGCTTTCTTATCAATTTATATGAAAACGGGGTGTACGACGGCAATCCTGTCAGCAGCAACAACCAGCTTAGAAATGAGACCCGTGCCGGAGGTACTTCTGAACTTAATTTTTCCGGTGCCATCAACATCTCCAATGAAGTCTATATTGGTCTGAGTGTAGGCATTGTCAACCTCCGCTACACCACCAATGCCGTGTATACCGAATCAGGTAATTTAAACCCTTACAACACCTCTACTGGAAGTTTAGGAGGCCTGGAGCCTTACACCCTGAATTACAAGCAAAGTCAGGAGACTACAGGCTCCGGTTTCAATGGACGCCTGGGTGTGATTGTACGCCCTGTGAGCAATTTTAGAATAGGCGCTATCTTACAAACCCCTACCTGGATGTCTATCGACGATAGCTTTTCAGAATCGCTGAACAATACCCTAAGCCAGGATAAGTTTACCGGTGGTTCTTATACATATCCTTATGTGTACAACCTCAGAACTCCGCTTAAAGGTTCATTGGGTGCCAGTTATGTGATCGGAACAAATGCCATTCTTTCAGCTGATGTGGACTACATTGATTATTCGAGTATTCGTTTTTCTGATGCAGGAAACAACTATGATCCCGACATCATCAATAAAAACAATACAAACATCCGCGAAAACTATAAGCAGGCTGTAAATTTCAGGTTGGGTGGTGAATATCGGCTGAACAATGTCAATCTACGTGCAGGTTATGGCATGAATGGCAGTCCGATGAAAGGCGATAACAGTGCTGATTTCAATACCAAATATTATAGTGCAGGTATTGGCTACAGAGTGGCGGCCTATTCCTTAGATCTGGCTTATCAGCGTGTGCAGTCTATGAACCAATATACAACTTACGGGCTGGCAGATGGTTCAGAGCCTGTGGCTTCAGTGGACAACAACATGAACAATGTATTCCTGACTTTGGGTCTGAGATTCTAAAGAACAGGTATAGACTTTTAGATATTTAAAAAGCAGCTTCTTTACAGGAGCTGCTTTTTTTGTTATCTTTAATCAACTAAATAACTGCCGTATGAATATTCCCCTTTCCCTCCTAGCTCAAATCCTGATCGTGATTGTGATGATAGAGCATCTGTATATCCTTTGGTTTGAAATGTTTGCATGGGAAACCAAAGGCAAGGAAGTTTTTAAAGGTGCAATGCCTGCTGAGTTGTTTAAGCCAACGAAAGGTTTAGCCGCCAATCAGGGACTTTATAACGGTTTTCTCGCTGCCGGACTGGCCTGGTCTTTATTGATTAATGACATGGTCTGGCAAAAGAATGTGGCTTTGTTTTTCTTAGGATGTGTAGCTATCGCGGGTATTTATGGTGGCCTTACCGCATCCAAAAAAATATTGATCGTACAAGCTTTGCCTGCGCTGATCGCTATTGCATTTGTATTATGGACATAACGATATATGCCTGTTATATATATGCCTAAACCAATTGGTTCAGGCATATTTAAGCCAGGAAAATAGACAGACTATGAAGATACCGAGACGCCGGTAGCGTTGAGCATCAAATTGTGAAGCTCAATATTTTTCACAAAGGGCTTTAGCAGTTCACTTCCAGGGCCAAACATGGCCAATTCTACATAATCACCAGAGTGGTCCATAGATCCCCAACCTACAGATGTATAAGCCGTCTGTACCTGTGCCAGGTATTTATAAGGCAACTTTCTTGGATTGTATAGTCCTTGTTCGTCCAGTTGTTGATAATGTTGCAAAATGGACTTCGCTTCCTCCTGTTTGATGGCATAGCCTTGTGCAGCTTCCAACTTTTCTATGAAGGCAGCGGTAGTGGTATTCTTATCTATTCCATTCAAGACCCACTCGTTGGTATGCCTGAATTTTTGTATCCGGTCAAAATTATCATTGGCTTTTGCGCCATAAAACAACCCTGGATTGGCATTGCCATGATCTGTGGTGATGACGACCAGCGTATCGTTGTCTTTCTCAGCGAAAGCGATGGCTTCTGCAATGGCCTCATCTAAAGCGATCTGATCATACAATAAAGCACCAACATCGTTGGCGTGGGCAGCCCAGTCTACTTTCCCTCCTTCTATCTGCAAAACAAAACCATTCTTATTCTTGCTTAAAGTCTTAATAGCTTGTCTGGTCATTTCTGCCAGTGTAGGGGTCCTTTCTATTAAACCGCTATCACCGGAACGGTCCAAAGAATACGGAAGGGCACCTTCATTAAAAATCCCAAGAAGAGTTTTTTGATTTTCAAGGGCCAGGAGGGACTTTCTATCCTGGGCAATGCTATATCCTTTTTGCTTCGCTGTTGAAAAAAGGTCTTGTTTGTCTTTTCTCAACGATGGGGAAAAATTTTCGAGTCCTCCACCCATGATTACATCCAGACCGATTTCCAGATATTTAGCGGCAATGCCAGGTTCGTCGCTGCGTTTTTTACTCGTCACGCTAAATCCGGCTGGTGTGGCGTGGGTAGCGGTTACAGTAGTGACTATCCCTACTGCTTTACCTGCCTTTTTAAATTTTTGAAGGATGGGTGTATTTTCAGAACCGTCGGCATTTACATTGATCGCGCCGTTTAGCACTCTTTTTCCGCCGCCCCAGGAAGAGCTTGCCGCAGCAGAATCGGTGACTAAAGCATTTGCAGAAGCTGTGTCCATCAAAGCACGCCTGACATGATTTTGCTCATACAAGGACAACCAGTGGCTTTGCCTTCCCTCTTTACGCTGTAACAACATGCTGGCCATATTCAATGTGCCTGTACTCATGCCGTCACTCACTAAAAAAATAATGTTCTTAGCCAGTTTACCATCTTTATTTGAGGGACCGCTGATCGCCGAGGCGATGGAATCAAAAGGAGATAATAATGTTGTGCCCAAAAGCGCCGCCGAACCTCCTTTAAAAAAATCTCTTCTCTTCATTTTACAAATTAACTTAATAGATGTTAAGGTAAGTTAATCTTTATATAAACTGTCTAATTTTATTTATAAAGTTACATGACAGACAACTCTAAACATACTATTAGAACCTGCTCTAAGAGATATCATATAGAATACAAAGAAAGTACAGGTAAATAACAGGATTAAACCAGCTTTAAACCAGGGTTGAACTATATCTCGACTAGGGTTGAACTAACTATAGCTAGTTCAACCCTAGTGCAACCCTAGTTCAAGGCTAGTGGAAGGCTAGTCCAACCCTGTATTTTAGCTGTATTTTATCAGTTATATGCCTGAAGTTATTCAATATGTCCTATACTGGAATAAGTTTACAATAGGTTGTACGAAGTCGTCAAATCGTCAAAGCAGATGATACAAAATATGACCAAAAAAGAAATCCCCTTTGCCTGGGCAAAGGGGATTTCTTTTTTATTTTCAATAAAACTAGTTTTTAAGCATTCACCGTTCTTTTTTGCGACAGGTTTAAATAAGGATATTTTGCCTTAAGCAATTCGAACGATCCAAACATGACCGTACCATAAATGGCTGTACCGTAAAGAAACTTGAGTTCGAAGGGTATGGCAGCGACCAGGCATGCCCAGTATCCTGCGAGGGTTGGCTCGTACAGACCGGGAATATACATCGCGCTGATGTCTGAAACAATCCAGTGTACAATAGTGATCGCGATCACACCTGCTACCAGACGCGGTACCGTGATGCTGTTGACAATCAGCTTGCCTGTAAGCACCATCAGTATAAAGGCAATATAGGTCCAGTACCAGCCTGCGTAGAAAAATCCGTAGCCGGATGTTTTGGCAATGAAGATATCGCTGAGCAATAACACCAGCAGTGGAAAGCCAAAGGCTTTAAGATTGTTGCTGAAATAAGCAGCCCCGAATAATGCGATTGCACCGACTGCGGAGAAGTTGGCTATCTCATTGAAATTACCTGACAACGGGGCGACGATACGAATGATGCTCACCAATACGATGATCACTAAAAGTATAACTGCTCTTGGATTGAATCTGGATTCGTTCATAACGATTTAAATTTACGACAAAGTTATTATAATTCTATCGGATTAAAAAACAAGTCATCCTAAACTATTTTACAAGGCTTAGGTCTGCTACAGCAACTACCTCTGTGGACAGTTCGCCCAAAGTACCCAAATTGGCCTGTATGCCAGTCTGTATCTTAATAAAATCTATTCCTTGTAAAACGACACTTCTTCCATCCTTATCTATCGCGTTTGTCAGATCTATCCGGTCTCCTCCCACCGTATTGTCGGCATACCCCCCATTGAATGGTGCTACAGTAACCAATAGCGGATTGCTGTAGTCGATACCCGTCGAAGGCAACAACGTTCCTTTTAATGTATACTGACTGCCGGTCACCCATGCCGGGAATGCCTGCATCGCAGCGGGAAACGAGAGCGTACCCGTATTTCCAGCGTTGTCTGTCCAGGATATACTTCCCCCTGCCGCGGGCTTGGTGTAGGTCACCTGGTAATTGCGAACATACCCCGGTTTACCATATTCACTGCCTTTTATTTCAAACCAGGTGTCGTCTGGCTGCCCATTGCCGTTTTCATCCCGCATCACCCATACCACGCCAGGCTCTGAAAAATTGAACTGTGCGTTGTTGTAGATTATGATATCATCCTTACCAGCATTATTGACGACAGTGTGGTCAAATCCAAATACGACGTAACCACCCCAGGCACCCAATGAAACCAGTCCTTCTTTTCCCTCCAGGCCCTTCGCATCTGCTAGCGTTCCAAAATTCCTGTTGATAAACTGTCCTGGGGCAGGCATGTATTCAAACATTTTGCTCACGTAAGGATTGCTGCCTGGAGCGGGATCTTTATCCTTTTTACAGGCAGCCAGGACCATGACAGAGATCAAAAAGAGGTAGTTTCTGAATTTCATTTTTCTAATTTACAGTTATTTGTATGTATAATTAAACGCAACATTTAATGGGGCAGTACCAGTTGCAAACTCAAATTTCTTTACTCCGCTCGCATCAAAACAGAACACTTTGCCATCGCCAGAGTAATTGGTCGCATCAGCGACATACAGGTTGCCATCAAGCGGATTTATAGTTACCTCGTAAAGTGAAGTAATTACTGCATTACCGAGCATCAGATTGAGCCCTAAAACGCCACTGGAAGGATGTAAGCGCTTCAGCACTGCCGGATAGTCGGTGGTAATTGCGTAGCCATCGCCAGCCGTTACGGCCATGCTACTTAAGCTATAATCCAGTGTTGTGGTCCTGGTATCCGTGGTGCTGTTTAATATCTCAAATTTAGAAGCTATGAAGGGATCGAAACTGCCACTTGTGATCACGTATAGATTTCCGTTGCCTGCCACAGCGATCTTTGTAGGATTGAAACTCACCGGAATATCTTTTATCTTTGTAAAAGTTTGAAGATTCACCACTGAAACCGATGAATTGTTTTGGTGAACAAATTGAGGATGTGCAGAATTAGCGGCATAAAGCTTATCATTTGCAATAGCTATACCTTCTAAAGCGCCGCCAACAAGAATTCTGGATTCTATATTCAGAGTGGCGGTATCGATTTTGGTGATATAACCATCGTATCCGGTTACGTAAGCCTTGTTATTGTGAAAAGCGATATGTCTTGGAGAGTAATCGCTGTTGGCATCAGAGAAAACAATCCTTTTGATCGACTTGCCTGTGGCCAGGTTGATAACTTCGACATAAGCGTCTTTGTTAGTGTCTTTCGAACCAGTCACTACACAATAGAGCTTACGGCCGTACTGTTTTAAATCGCTCGCATTCGTGCCCAGATTTATGCCATTTTGTTTTTTAAAGTAGTCTTTATCGACTGTACCACTGGCCAGATCATAATAGGTGATGGTGCTTTTATCGGTTGCGCCGAATGCACCTTCGCAAAGCACATAGGCACCTGCCGTACCAGTCGGCACAGGATCTGAAGGCGTTTGCTTATCCTTTTTACATGCATTTAAAAGCAGGGTAATACTGGCTAATGCAAGGAGGCCATGTTTTTTGAAGTTTAGTTTATTCATGATTTCTGATTTATAGTTATTTGATCAGGCTCGCATCTGCTACGCCCAGTATTTCTGTTGACAATTCCCCCAGCCAGCCCATATTGGCCTGGATACCTGTTTGTATTTTGATAAAATCTATGCCTTTGAGGTTCATTTTCTTGCCATCTTTATCAACCGCATTGGCGATGTCTACTTTATCTCCACCAGCTCTGTTGTCTGCGTATCCCCAGGCAAATGGCATACTGGTTATATAGGTTGGTACGGTCATATCGATATTGGACGACGGAAGTAAGGACCCTTTTAAGGTATATTCATTGCCTGGCGCCCATTCCGGGAAATAGGATTGCTTATGAAAGGTATTGGTTTTGACCACTCCTGTATTTCCCTGGTTATCTCTCCATGGAACGTCAGCTGTTGTCGGATTTGGCTTGGTATAGGTCACTTCATAATTGCGTACATAACCTGGTTTTCCAAATTCACTGCCTGCAACTTCATACCAGGTATCGTCAGGTTTACCGTTTGCGTTTTCATCCTGCATCACCCATATAATTCCCGGCTCAGCAAAATTACCCTGAGGATTGCCGTATACAATAATGTCTTCCTTATCTGCCACATTTAGCACCGTGTGGTCAAAACCCAAGACAATAGTCCCTCCCCAGGCACCTAAACTGACCATTCCAGTTTTTTTACCCAATATACCTTCCGCACTGACCATATTGCCCGGGGCTTTATTGATGAACTGTCCAGGGGCTGGAAGGAACTCAAACAACTGAGTGACATACATGTTGCTGGTTGGTGTTACATCACGTATTGGTGGTGTTACATTGATCGTGTATGTTTTGCTGTAATTGCCTGCGGTATTGATTGCAATGTATTCGATATAATAAGTACCGGTGGCTGCAGGCGTGAATTCAAATATTTCTTTGTCCCCTTTAATGCTATCGTTCATTTTCCACCTGTGGTATAAAATCGGTGAGTTTTTGCCGGTCACAGACAAGGTGATTTTTGAATTTACAGTCCCCGCTATTACGTCTTCAGTGACAGACATTAAAGGAACCGGAAGCGGGCTATCCTTAGTACAGGATGAGAAAAATAGTGCAGATAGTAAAGCGATAGATAGATAATGTTTAATATTCATGATTTTAATTATGTTGATTATTATTTATATATGAAGGCAAAGCCAGCAGGGATATCGCCTGTGGTCACCGACCACTTCTTTTTGCCGCCGGCATCAAAACAATAGAGGGTACCGGGTGAAACGTAGTCTTTCGCATCGGTTATATATACATCTTTATTATAAGGGTTTACAGCAATCCCGTACGGGATCATGATGTTCTTTTCTGTACCATCAGTAATGAATTTCTTAGTGCTGAGTACCTCATCCTTTACATTGAGCGTGCCATAGCCTATAGTATTCTGTCCGGTATTATAATTGAATACAGTACCATAATAATAAGCGATGTCGTTATCTATAGCCAGGTTGCTCACGCCAATATCAAAGGATTTTTTTATGGTCTCTGTCCTGGTGTCAATTACAAACAGCTTGGAAGGTGTCTCATAGTAATTCCCCCTGGAAGTCACATAAAGATCTCCGTATTGATCCGCTTTGATGCGGTGAAGATTAATGGCCACATCGATATTTTTAATCACCTGAAAAGTATTCAGGTCCAGTACAGAAACTATGCGTTCGTAGTTTGGCGGACTATATCCTCCGGAATTGGCGACGTACAATTTTTCTCCTACTATCGCCATTTCTTCAGGCTGTCTGCCTACTTCTACCCTGCGTTCTTCGGTTAGGCTCGCTGTATCTATCTGGGCTACGATGCCTCTTGGTGCACTCGGATCTCCTACTGTTCCCAAATAGGCGCTCACATAAGCCTTGCCTTTATGAAAAGTGATATACCTGCAGTTGAGGATGTCGATCTGTTTGATCTTTTTGCCTGTCTTTACATCCAATACTTCAACTTTGTTGGACACGTTGACCACTATATAAAGCTTTGAACCATAGACAGCGATGTCGTTAGCTACATCTCCAAGGCCTTTAACTATGCCCGGATTTGCTTCATTATAAATATTCCTGCGGTATATGCCAGCCCTCAGGTCCAGATAATCCACTGAAGCTTTGTTCATATTCATATTGCCCTCGTTTACGAGGTAAAAGCCCTTGAGTACACTGGCCGGATCGGGTGTAAGCTGTTCTTTTTCTTCAGGAACTGGTTCCGGATCTTTCCTGCAGGAAGCTATAGCTAAAGAACAGGACAATAGAATGATATATATATTTGTTTTCATATTAATAAGCATAAGATAAGGTGAAACGATAAGAGCGCCCGGGCATCGGGAAGCTGGTGACAACATCATAATATTGGTTGAACAGGTTATTCACTTCCGCACTCAGGCGATAGCTGTGCCTGCCGGTCTTTTTTCTATAATGCAACGCGAGGTCGCTGGTATACCAGGGCTGAACATAGTTGGCCGCAATATTGGCACTCTGATCATAGCGCTGACCTGTATAGATATAACTGTAATTTAAACCAAACTTTTTCCAGTCGGCACCTAAGATTACTGAACCACTATGTAGCGGAATATAAGGGATTTGATCTCTGTAGTTCAAATCTACATTCGTTACGTTAATCGCCTGCTGGTACGTATAGGTCAGCCCTGCATTTGCTTTAACTGCGTTGCCCAGATTCCAGGCACTTTGCATATTGATATCCGCTCCTTTGATCTGTACCCTTCCGATGTTCTGCATACTCCACCGCACCAGATTGGCACCGGGAGTGGCTATTATTTTGTCTTTCACAGTATTGTAGTAAACATCAGTTTGGATACTGAATTGCTCGAGCAAATGCCCGTCAAGCAAGTGCGCATACGTAAATCCGAGGTCATATTGATTTGTATACTCAGGTCTCAGAAAAGTAGTACCGATAAAAGTATAGTACAAATCGTTGAAGGTCGGCATCCTGAAGATCCGTTTATAGAATCCCCGCAAACGGAACTCTCTGAATGCAAAAGGCTGCCAGGAAACCATTACCGTAGGTGTATATTCTCTCTTATTTCCTGCTGAAAAATATTGCTCCACATGATCATTTACTAAGGTGGCGAGTATATTTGCCTGTATATTAAGTCTGTTCAAACGCAGTTCTGTAGCCAAGGCAATCAGGCTGGTATGTCTCGTGGGGTATGGGAAGCGGTATAAATTGGCTTCGAGACTTTGACGCTGGTAGTCACCCGACAATACCACGTCCCATATAGGACTGATTTGGTATTGGTTGACCAGGCTTACATACAGTTCCTGTTCTTCATAAATATTATTGGTAAGCCCATCATCCCTCACCAGATCCGGATCCAGATACCTAAAATAATCAAAATTGTATTTGGCAGTGGCCATCAGATGATATCTGCCGGACTCTTTGGTATAATTGGACTGCACAAACATTTTCCGGTTCCACAGGCGTTGGGCAAAATCATATATATTGCTCACAATAGCACCGGGAAGGCCCTGTTGATCTTTATAAAAATAGACTTTAGCATTCCATTGGCTGCTGTCGGCAAGCTTCCCAAACAAACCTGCTTCGAGTCTCATGGTTTCTATATCTCCATTTTCACGGACCAATGTGGTATCGTAATCACCATTGGTATAATTAAAACGGTACCTGCCATCAGAATTTTTATATTCAGCACTGACATTACTGTATATCTGCTCAGTGATTTTGTGCTGCCACAAAACCGAAGGATTGATCAGGTTAAACGAACCGCTCTTGACCGTAGTCTTTAGATGGTTCTTTTGATCTGCTTTAAAATCAGGAACTTTTGATTTGAGGTAAAGAGAACTGCCCGATGCAAAACCGCGGGCCGACTGGAAGATACTGCTTTTCTGCCCGTTATACAATTCGATCTCTTCTATATTATCCAGGGAAAATTTACCGAGATCAACCTGTCCGTTTTGCGCATTGCTCACCTGTGCCCCGTCATAAAATACAGCAGTATGATTGGTACCCATACTTCTCACGTTGATGGTCTTTAATCCCCCAATGCCCCCATAATCTTTCAATTGCACCCCGGAGAAAAAACGAACCGCATCTGCAACAGATAAACTGTTCAGTTTTTCAAGATCGCTGCCAGATAGGATCTGCAAAGGTGTCGAAGAAGTTTGTCGCCTGTTGAGCTTTTGCGCCCTGATGGCGATTTCCTGTAGGTTATTGATGGTATCTACAGGTTTAGTTTGCGCAGGACTGGTTTGAGCAAAACCACCTGCAGGCATGCACATCACCTGCCATATAGCGGCAAATAAGATAAGAAGAAGAGGCTTAATGCCTTTAAAGGCACTTTTCTTTTTCATCATTGTTGTGAGCTTTGCCCACAGCAAACAGTTAGATTAAGGAAATGAAATACAATAAACAAGTACTCACTTCAAGCTTCAATCCCCGAAAGCTGTGAAATATATGCATTTGGCAGGTCTTCTGACTTACTCCCGGTAATCCTGCCTTCCCATTCCCGTAGGTTTAAACCTTAAGGAAAAGTGGCGATGATGTGGACACCGTTACAGAGCTTACAGCTGCGGGACAGTTACAGATTTACACTGTATTCCCTTTTAATCCCAGCCGACATAGCCGGGAACCAAAAGCGATGCAAAGGTAATTAATAATCCGCCATCAACAACATTGGGCTTCCATATATTTTTTTAATGCCTATATTTATCAGCATAACCTATCACAATGAACAAAACTATTTTCTCCTTATTGCTGCTCGCCAGCGTTCATACTATGGCACAAAAGACCGACACCCTGCTGATAGAAAAACTCATGCGACAACACCCTGAACATTTTTCAGGCATATTAAATCATCCGCAAAAAAACCAGGTACAGGTACTTTATACCCAGGTGAGCAGGGATAGTAAAAACAAACCCAGCTTTAAAACTTTCAGTTACAACCTCAATGACCAGCATTATTTCTATCCCGCCAGTACGGTAAAACTGGCTTCAGTGATTTTTGCATTGGAAAAGATCAATGAACTTGGGATCAAGGGCTTTACTGCTAAGAGCACCATGATCACCGACAGCGCTTTTACTAAACAAACCCCGGTTTTGAAAGATGAATCGGCAGAAAATGGCTTGCCGTCGGTAGAACATTATATTAAAAAGATTTTGCTGACGAGCGACAACGATGCCTTTAACAGGCTGTTTGAATTTATCGGGCGTGCGGAGATCAACAATAAACTTAAAAAATACGGGATGAAGGATAGCCGGATCCTCAACAGATTGGCCATTGGTGATGCAGGAGAAACGTCTAAACACACCAACCCCATTAAGTTTTACAATGGTGATGCACTGGTTTACCAACAGGCGGCACAATACGATCCTAAAGAATATCCGCTGAAACTGAGCAATACAGTGATGGGAAAAGCATATATGGACAGTTCCGAAAACCTGGTCAACAAGCCTTTCAGCCTGGAAAATAAGAATGCCTTCAGCATAAGCGACCAGCAGGAAATGATGCGCAGGCTCATGCTTCCTGAAGCATTTCCCGCTTCGAAACGCTTCAATCTTAAACCGGAAGATTATAAACTGATCTATACCTATATGAGTAAGCTGCCTACAGAAAGCAATTATCCAAAGTACGATGCCAAAGAATTTTGGCCGACTTACGCCAAGATGCTGTATTACGGTCGTGAAAAAAATGCTGCCATCGCCCCTTCTATAAGAATATTCAATAAGTATGGTGATTCGTATGGCTTTATTATTGACAACTCCTACTTCGTAGATTTTAAGAACAAAATAGAATACTTCCTGACCGCCGTGATACAGTCCAACGAAGATGATATTTACAATGACGGTAAGTATGAATATGACACAGTCTGTTTCCCCTTTATGAAAAACTTAGGCCATCTGATCTATGAACATGAATCGCAACGCACAGCTAAAAAGGAGCCGGATCTATCTAAATTTAAGATGACATATAAATAAGGGACAATTCCCAACAAATTTCTTAAGGATACTGAAACATAAGACCAGACCTCTCTGTTTCTCTATTGTCCTATATTATTCTTGTTAGTTTAAAATTTTAGCAATTTAAATACGTTAATTTGTGCGAATGATTTTAACACATTTTAACATAGAATATTTCACGATTTTTCCATCTTTATCGCATGTTTAAAGAAATACCGAACCGATACCTTCGTTACCTAAGCATATTCATTTATTCCGTCATTGTTTTCTTTTGCGCACTACAGATCAATTTCCTCTGGCTTTTTGGTTATTCACCTTCTTATAAAGACATCAAAGCTCCTACACAAAGGGTTGGCTCAGAACTATATACATCCGATGGAAAGCTAATTGGCAGATACTATAAAGAGAACCGTACACCTGTTGATTTTAAACAATTGGCACCCAGCGTCATCAATGCATTGGTTGCGACAGAGGATGTGCGGTTTTATTCCCACATGGGTATCGATTTCAGGTCTTTATTGTCAAGCGGAATCTCCACAGCAACGGGTGATAAGCGGGGTGCGAGTACCATTACCCAGCAGCTTGCTAAAAATCTGTACCGCACGAGATATGCCAAACAACAAGGATTGCTCAGCAAATTACCAGTGCTGCGATCAATCGTCCCCAAACTTAAAGAGTGGTTAACTGCCGTTAAACTGGAATCTAACTATGAAAAGGACGAGATCCTGACCATGTATTTAAATACGGTTTCTTTTGGCAACAATGCTTATGGCATAAAAACGGCGGCCAGGGTTTATTTTGATAAAGAAACAGATAAACTGGATGTGCCTGAGTCGGCCCTTTTGGTGGGAATGCTCAAAGGCACTTCCCTGTATAATCCGATTAAAAACCCACAGCGCGCTGTGGAAAGAAGAAATGTAGCGTTATCCCAGATGAATAAGTATGGGTATATAAATGCGGAAGAATTGAAAAGATATACCAACATACCTTTAAAGCTAAAAGAAGGGCTGGTCGACAACAGCAGCGAAGGAGATTCTTACCTTCGGGCGGCAGTCGACAAATACCTGGAAAAATGGTGTGAGGACAACGATTATAACCTCTATGAAGATGGCTTGAAGATCTATACGACTATCGATTCCAGGCTGCAGGGATACGCTGAAGAAGCGGTACAGGAACAAATGAAAACCCTTCAAAAGCGCTTTTACAATGTTTGGGGCAATGAAGATCCATGGTACGATTCTGAAAAGAATAAAGTGGATTATCCTGGCCGTGCGATGAAAAACCTACCTGTATATAGTCTCCTGCAAAAGAAATTCCCCAATAACCCCGATTCTGTGGAAGCCTATTTCAACAGGAAAAAGCGGATGAAGGTCTTTACCTGGAAGGGCGAACAGGATACACTTTTCTCCACCCTGGATTCCATCAAATATTATGGAAAAATACTGAATACGGGAATGATGACCCTAGACCCTTTTAGCGGTAAGATCAAGGTGTGGGTAGGTGGCATAGACCATAAATTCTTCAAATACGACCATGTAAACCAAAGCAAAAGACAGGCGGGTTCTACCTTTAAGCCTTTCGCCTATCTGGCTGCCCTGGAAAGCGGCATGGGTCCTTGCGACACCTTCACCGATAAACCTGTACGCATTTCCTATCAGGACAAAGGAGAAACCAAATACTGGGAACCTAAAAATGCCGATTGGAACATTACCTACAGGGAAATGTCGATGAGATGGGCCATGGCGAGGTCTGTCAATACGATTACCGCACAGATCACGGAAAAAGTAGGCTGGGACAATGTAGTCAAGTGGGCCAAGGAATGTGGGATCGAAAGTCCCCTGCAATCCGTACCATCTGTGAGCCTGGGACCAAACGATGTGACTGTATTTGAAATGGTTAAAGCATATGGCACCTTTTTAAATAAAGGTGTACGAACAGAGCCGATTTTAGTAGAAAAGATAACTGATCTGGATGGAAATATCATTGAAGAGTTTACTGCCAAAACAAAAAAGGTCTTAACCGATGAAATAGCATGGTTGATGCTCTATATGTTGAGAGGTGGTATGGACGAACCCGGCGGAACCTCGCAGGCACTATGGGAATGGGATTTATGGAAGAAAGGCAATCAGATTGGCGGTAAGACCGGCACTTCTTCTGATTATGTAGATGCCTGGTATATGGGAGTTACTAAAGACCTGGTCACAGGTGTGTGGGTAGGCTGTGACGAACGGACAGCACACTTTAAAAATGGGGAAACAGGCGAAGGATCAAGGACTGCCCTCCCCATATTTGCGAAGTTTATGGAAAAGGTATATAAAGATCCTACTACAGGTTACACCCTCGGCCCCTTCCCTAAATATATGGAGAAACTGTCTGTACCGATCAATTGCCCAAGCCCGAGGTTTGTGCAGGACACATCGGCCACAGACAGTCTGGGTATGGATTCGCTCCATGTAGACAGTTTGATTATAGATCCTATACAACCGGACCCACAACCTGCAGCTGAGATCAATAAAACTGATCCTGCAAAAAAACAACCAACGACGCCCGCAGGTAAGCAACCGCCTGCAGAGGTACCTTTAACACGGAAGGAAGAACGCGAATTGAAAAGAAAAGAGCGTCAGGAAGAAAAGGAAAGGAAGAAAAATGAACCAAATAATTAAGCCATTAATAATCGTATCTGAAAGAACTAGTTTCTGAATATTTACGTAAATTTATATACTGAGAAAACTGAAGACAAAACTAATATGAAATTGAGTTCTAAATACTTAAGGAAATTATTGTTACTTATGCTCCTGACCCTACTTGGTACAGGTGCTCATGCACAATACTTCGGGCAAAATAGGGTGCGGTACAATAATGACGATTTTAAAGTTTTGCAAACCCCGCATTTTGAGATTTATTATTACCTGAAGAATGAAAAGATGCTGAATAAGTTTGCTCAGGATGCAGAAACCTGGTATAAAATGCACCAGGAAGTCTTCAGAGATACTTTCTTCAAGAAAAATCCGATTATTTTATACAACAACCATCCTGATTTTCAACAAACGACAGCTCTGCAAGGGGAAATCGGTGTAGGAACTGGCGGGGTTACAGAGGCTTTTAAAAACAGGGTGATCATGCCTGTTATGGAGCTGAACAACCAGACCCGCCACGTGTTGGGCCATGAGCTTGTGCATGCCTTCCAGTATCATATTCTTTTAGAAAAAGATTCCATAGGATTGGAAAATGTAAGCCAGATCCCCTTATGGATGGTGGAAGGTATGGCAGAATACCTCTCTGTGGGTAAAACTGATGCATTTACTTCGATGTGGATGCGCGATGCCTTATTGAACCAGGATATCCCCTCCTTGAAAGACCTGACCAACTCCAATAAATACTTTCCTTACAGATACGGGCAAGCATTCTGGACTTTTGTTGGTTCCAGATACGGAGATACCACCATTGTTCCCCTTTTTAAAGCCACTGCCCGCTTTGGCTATGAGAATGGATTGAAATTTACTTTCGGCTATGACGACCGGACTTTATCCGGTCTTTGGAAAAATGCGATAGAACAGCATTACAGGCCGATGTTGAAAGCAGATAGCTCTCAGGTCCGCATTTCAGGAGCCAAAATTATAGACAACAAGAATGCAGGAAATATGAATGTGGCGCCAGCCATTAGTCCGGATGGTAAATACCTGGCCTTTATGTCTGAAAAGGATTTGTTTGGCATAGATCTTTTTCTCGCAGATGCGAAGACCGGGAAGATACTAAGAAAATTGACCAGCCAGGTTGCCAATTCGCATATTGACGACTTCAACTTCCTGGAATCCGCAGGTACCTGGTCGCCAGACAGTAAGCAGTTTGCCTTCAGTATATTCAGTCAGGGAAAAAACCAGATGCTTATTGTCGACGTAGCCAATGGCAACACCGTACTCCGTACGCATATGGGTGATGTAAAGCAATTCGGTAACCTGACCTGGTCGCCAAATGGAGAGGACATTGCCTTTTCAGGAATGATACAAGGACAAAGTGATATCTTTTCGTACAACCTGAAGACTAAGAAAATAACACAGATCACCAATGACGAATACTCAGATTATGCACCCAGCTATTCTCCTGACGGTTCTAAACTGGTATTTTCTTCGGACAGGGCCTCCATGCAGTCCAGTCACACTGCGGCGGTACATCCTATCAATATGACCATTTATGATTTCGCAAGCAAATCATTAAGTAATGTAGCTGTATTTCCAGGTGCAAACAACCTGAATGCACAGTTTTCAGGTGACAGTAAACGATTATTTTTTCTTTCCAACAGGGACGGCTTCAGAAACCTCTATGAATACAACCTTGAAAATAGCGATCTGAAACAGCTTACAGATTATTTCACTGGTATTAGCGGCATCACGGAGTTTTCCCCAGCCATTACTGTATCCAGGAATGATGATATCGTATATAGCTATTACCGTTACCAGAGATATACTTTGTACAATTCTGCTTTGAGCAACTTCAGATCAAAACCGGTCAATGCAAATGATGTGAATTTTGATGCTGCTGTATTGCCACCTATGGAAACCACCGGCGTTGATATTGTCAACTCCAATCTGGGGAATTTCGAAAGGTTCGAAAAAACCACAACCGATTCGATGAGATTGGTACCTTACAGACCTAAATTCAGACTGGATTACCTGGCCAATAGTGGTGTCGGGGTATCTACAAGCAGATTTGGCACAGGTGTACAAGGTGGAATCGTAGGTATGTTCAGTGATATCCTGGGCAGAAACCAAATCATCGCCAATCTTTCTGTAAATGGGGAGATCTACGATTTTGGTGGATTGGTAGGTTATATCAATCAGAAAAACAGGATTAATTGGGGCTTAGCGGTTTCCCACATTCCTTATATTACAGGATTTAGAGAGCTGGCATTGGAAGATTTGCCTGGTAGCAGCGGCACATCGACAGAAGTGATTGCCGACAGGACCAACCTGATCAGAACTTTTGAAGAACAGGTTCAGCTGTTTGGCTCCTACCCTTTTAGTAAAGTGCATCGGTTTGAAGCAGGTACCTCTGTGGCCCATTATAGTTACCGTGTAGACCGCATCAGCAATTATTATCAAAACGTTGGTGGGTATCCGGGTTATTATATAGGTTCTGACAGGAAGAAAGTGCCGACAAATGAGGTATCTAATCAAATCGGCACACCGCTTAATCCCTTTACTATTTTACAAACCAGCGCTGCTTTTGTTGGAGACAATTCCATCAATGGATTAACTTCACCACTGGATGGTTTCAGATATCGTGTTGGTGGCGAAAAGTATTTTGGTGATTTTGATTTCTACGGCGTCACTGTTGATGGCCGTAAATATTGGAGAGCCAAACCTTTCACCATAGCGGTACGCTCCTACAACTATCTCCGCATAGGCAGGGACGGTGAAAATCTATATCCTTTATTTATAGGATATCCTTACTTTATTCGTGGTTACGAAGCCAATTCATTGTACAACAGCACGAATTCAGGAGAAGGAAGCTTTGACATCAATCAACTTTCGGGAAGTAAAATGGCTGTCTTTAACTTCGAGATCAGGTTGCCTTTTACAGGGCCTAAAAAGCTTGCACAGATACCTTCCAGATTCTTATTCTCTGATCTCAATTTATTCTTTGATGCTGGGGTGGCCTGGACAGAAGACACTAAAGTAGTGTTCAAAGATCAGCCTAGTTATAAATTAACGCCTGTGCTTGATCAAAATGGACTGCCTGTAGTTGATCAGAATGGACAAACTTTAACGCGTCAGACTACAGATGAAAGAGTTCCTGCTATAAGTGCCGGCATCTCTGTCAGGGTCAATGTATTTGGATATTTTGTCATAGAACCTTATTATGCTTTCCCTTTCCAGCGTAAAGACATTAAGGCCGGTGTATTTGGATTGACATTTGCTCCGGGATGGTAAAAGAATGATTTACCATTAGGATACCATTGCCAGAGGCATTGTAACCTGAGTATTAATTATCTTGCTGGTAATAATATGCTCAAAGTCCAATCCAATGGTCAGATCAATCCAATCCGGATTGCATGAACGTACTAGTCTTTCTTTCTGTACACGTGTAAATCTGCTTAACAATTTAAAGCGGGTTAGTGCCTGGGCTTCAGTTCTGAATTCTTCAAAATAGACCAGCCTGGTCAATTGCTGCCCCTGATCAAAAAACAAACTAGGCATCTGTTTATAGAAATCCAGCGTCTTTAAAAGATTCGAACTCATACCTACATGTACGTTGGTCCTGTTTCTGTCGGTTACGATGTATACAAACTTTTTCATAGCTTTTCTGATAAAATTGTTTTAACTAACTTAGTTAGTATATTTATTTGCACAGTCAAATATTATTACTAACTTTATTGGCACAATAATACTAACAATATTAGTAAAAACAAATTTATTTTAATTTTATTTTTTCATGTCAAATATTTCATCTAACCTAAAGTACCTCAGAAAGAAAAATAGCCATACACAGCAGCAATTCGCTGATATCATGGGTATCAAAAGATCTTTAATCGGTGCCTATGAAGAAGACCGTGCAGAACCAAAGTACGACTTACTAAAGAAAATAGCAGAACATTTCGATCTGACTATAGATGAGTTTATTAATGAACAGATCACTGAAAGCTGGAAGCCCAAGTTAAAAGGACAGGGGTCCAACCTCCGCATCCTGAGTATTTCAGTTGATAGTTCGGACAATGAAAATATTGAACTCGTTCCTGTAAAAGCAAGCGCAGGCTATTTAAATGGTTTTTCAGATCCCGAATACATTAAAGACCTTCCCAAATTTCAATTGCCCCTGCCCTTTTTAAAACAGGGAACTTTTCGTGCTTTCGAAATAAAAGGAGACTCTATGTTACCTATTCAATCAGGAAGCCTGATCATTGGTGAATACCTCGAAAACTGGAATGATGTCAAAACCGGTGATACCTACGTGATCATCAGCAAAGACGAAGGGGTAGTTTATAAAAGAGCCGGTAATAGGTTTAAAGAAAACAAAGATTTAAAATTGATCTCTGACAACAAAGTCTATGATCCCTACACCATCAATTCAGATGATATCCTGGAAATATGGAAAGCCAAAGCTTATTTATCTACTGCCCTGCCCGATCCTACTCCCGAGCCTACCATAGAAACATTAACGAACATGATGTCGCAAATGCAGAAATCTATATCGCAGCTTAACAAAAACTAATTTGTTCCACAAAACATAAATAAAAATAAAGAAAGCAGATTAGTCTGCTTTCTTTATTTTTGGACATCATGAACAAAGCGGAACAATTTATTCAGAGCCGATTACAGTTAAGAGCTGATAATGGGAGCATAAGACAATTATCCTCCGGTAATCTGCCAATTGATTTTTGTTCGAATGATTACCTTGGATTCGCCAGATCTGATGAATTAAAAGAGGCCACAACAAAGATACTTGACCAGCAAGCCTCATATCTTAATGGCTCCACGGGCTCCAGGCTGATCAGTGGAAACACCTCCTTTGTTGAAGAAACAGAAAGCTATATAGCTGGTTTCCATAACGCGCCAAGCGGGTTGATTTTCAATTCCGGTTACGATGCAAACATAGGTCTGATCTCCAGCCTGGCTCAACGGGGTGACACCATCATCTCAGATGAGTTCATTCATGCCAGCCTGATCGACGGCGCAAGGTTAACGCACGCCAACCGCTATACTTTCAGGCACAATGATCTGAATGATTTGGAGACCAAGCTAAAAGCAGCCAAAGGGCTCATTTACGTACTCACAGAAAGCGTCTACTCCATGGATGGAGATACTGCCCCGCTAAAAGAAATGCTATCGCTGTGTGAGGCCTACCAGGCACACCTTATTGTTGATGAAGCCCATGCAGTAGGTATATTTGGGGAGCAGGGTAAAGGGCTTGTTCAACACCTCGCTCTAGAAGACCGGATTTTTGCCCGTATTGTTACTTTTGGAAAAGCCATAGGCGGTCACGGTGCAATCATTTTAGGTAGCTCCGCGCTCCGTGACTATCTGATCAATTTTGCAAGATCCTTTATATACACTACAGCTGCACCAATACATGGCATCGCAACCGTTAAAGCGGCTTATCAGATGTTGACTCAAATGGATCACACAGTAAATATTAGAAGCAGGATCGCATTGTATACACACCTGGTTCAGGACAGCGCTCTTATAACTACGATTGCCACTGGTCCGATACAAACTATCCAATATCATAACAATACGCAAGCAAAATCAGCGGCACAGCAGTTACAAAGCAAGGGATTGGACATCAGGGCCATCCTGAGCCCGACGGTACCTGAAGGTCAGGAGCGCTTGAGAATCTGCCTGCACAGCTTCAATACAGACGAACAGATCAAAACCCTTGTTTCAGAATTAGACGCACTTAAAAAATATGAGCAATAGTTATTTTATTACAGGCATAGGAACAGGCATAGGTAAGACAATTACAAGTGCCATTCTTACGGAAAAACTTAAAGCCGATTACTGGAAACCAATTCAATCCGGTGATCTGGACATCAGCGATAGTCTACTGATCAAAAATCTGATCAGCAATACCCAAACGATTATCCATCCCGAGGCTTACAGGCTCGGACAACCATTATCTCCTCATCTTTCTGCCAAAATAGATGGGGTACAGATTAAAACAGAGTCCATGACAACACCCAATACCAGCAATCAGCTGGTCATAGAAGGTGCCGGCGGGCTTATGGTTCCGTTGAACGACAAAGAACTGATCCTAGACCTCATCAAAAGCTTGAAAGTAAAAGTTATTGTAGTATCTCAAAACTATCTCGGCAGCATCAATCATACTTTGCTGACACTTGAAGTTCTTAAGGTCAACAGAATTCCAGTAGAAGGATTAATATTTAATGGCCCGGCAAATGCGGAAACAGAAAAATACATCAGCGACTACAGCGGGATCAAAATCTTAGGTAAGATTCCCAACCTAAGCGTGATAGATAAGGACAGTATTCTGAAAGCCGGCCAATATATTTCAATATAAAAAAAGGGAGCTTAAGGCTCCCTTTTTCAATATCAAAAATAGTGTATACCTATTTTACTGTATCAATTATAGCTTTGAAAGCCGCTGGATGATTCATTGCTAAATCTGCCAAAACCTTACGGTTCAAGCCAATGTTCTTTCCGGCTAATTTTCCAATCAATTGAGAGTAAGAAATACCGTGTTGACGAGCACCAGCATTAATACGCTGAATCCACAATGCGCGGAATTCTCTCTTTTTAACCTTACGGTCACGGTATGCATACTGCAAACCTTTTTCTACTGTGTTTTTAGCAATGGTGAAAACCTTGCTTCTTGATCCCCAATAGCCTTTGGCCATATTTAGGACTTTTTTCCGTCTTCTTCTCGAAGCTACTGCGTTTACCGAACGTGGCATGTTGTTGTTGTTTTTGATAAGCGGCGTTGCGTATTACAGCAAACTTACTACCGGATACCTGGTTAAAAATTAATTATTTACCGATGCAAAGCATACGTTTAACGTTGCCCATGTCTGCGTCAGACACTAGGCTCGTCTGGCCTAAGTTACGCTTACGTTTAGTAGACATCTTAGTTAAGATGTGACTTTTGTAGGCGTTCTTCCTTGAGATTTTACCTGTTCCAGTAAGCGAAAAACGCTTTTTAGCACTGGAATTGGTTTTCATTTTTGGCATAACCTGATTTTATTTATGTAATTTATTTATTTTTTTGCAACTTTTGGCGCAAGGGTCAGAAACATACGCTTACCTTCCAGTTTAGGCAGCAACTCTACTTTACCTATGTCTTCCAAAGCCTGGGCAAATTTAAGTAAAAGGATTTCTCCCTGTTCCTTATATACAATTGCCCTGCCTTTAAAATGTACGTAAGCCCTCACCTTCTCTCCATTTTCAAGAAAGCTAACCGCGTGTTTCAGTTTAAACTGAAAATCGTGATCGTTGGTATTAGGTCCGAATCTGATCTCCTTAATAACCGTTTGTTTGGCGTTTGCTTTGATCTCTTTCTGCTTTTTCTTCTGCTCGTAAACAAACTTACTATAGTCCATTATCCTGCAAACAGGAGGTACTGCATTTGGAGAGATCTCCACAAGGTCCAGTTCCAATTCATCAGCAATAGCCAAAGCTTTTGACAAAGGATAAATCCCCTGTTCAACATTATCCCCAGCTAATCTCACCTCCTGTGCCCTGATAAACTGATTAATATTATGTTCTGCTTCTTTTTTCTTAAAAGGAGGACGTGGTCCCCTATTAAATCCTGGTCTGCCTAATGCCAAATTTGTATTCTTTTTAAACGGTTATTTCTTTAATTAATAATTCACTAAACTCCTGCAATGTCATCGATCCCAAATCTCCTTCACCATGTTTCCGTACAGATACCTGTCCTTCAGCCATTTCCTTTTCACCGATAATCAACATATAAGGGATCTTTTTAACTTCTGCATCCCTGATTTTCCTTCCGATTTTTTCATCTCTAAAGTCAATCAGCCCGCGAATATCGGAATTATTTAAATCATCTGAAACTTTTTTTGCATATTCTTCATATTTCTCTGAGATCGGAAGAATTGTAAATTGCTCAGGTGAAAGCCATAAAGGAAAGTTTCCTGCACAGTGTTCGATCAACACAGCCACAAATCGTTCCAAAGATCCAAATGGCGCCCTATGGATCATCACCGGACGGTGTTTCATGTTGTCACTTCCTGTATATTCGAGTTCAAAACGCTCCGGTAAATTGTAGTCCACCTGGATCGTACCCAACTGCCATTTACGCCCCAATGCATCTTTAACCATGAAATCTAGCTTAGGACCATAAAAAGCAGCCTCTCCATATTCCACTACAGTTGGCAAGCCTTTTTCATCTGCCGCCTCAATAATTGCAGATTCTGCCAGTTGCCAGTTTTCATCTGAGCCAATATATTTTGTCTTGTTTTCTGGATCTCTTAAAGACACTTGTGCCACATAATCGTTAAATCCTAATGACTTAAAAACATACAACACCAGGTCGATCACCTTCTTAAACTCTTCCTTCACCTGATCAGGACGGCAAAACAAATGTGCATCATCCTGGGTAAAACCTCTCACCCTGGTCAGTCCATGCAACTCGCCACTCTGTTCATAACGATACACCGTACCAAACTCTGCGAAACGCAATGGCAGGTCCTTGTATGAACGCGGTTTAACTTTATAAATCTCACAGTGATGCGGACAGTTCATCGGTTTCAGGAAAAACTCTTCCCCTTCCTGAGGTGTCTTTATCGGCTGAAAAGCATCCTTGCCATATTTTTCATAATGACCAGATGTAATATATAAGTTTTTATGACCAATATGTGGAGTGACGACCTGCTCATACCCAGCTTTAGATTGGGCTTTCGTTAAAAACTGCACCAACCGCTCGCGCAGCGCAGCACCTTTAGGCAACCACAACGGTAAGCCCATGCCCACCTTTTCAGAAAAGGCAAACAGTTCCAGCTCCTTACCCAATTTCCGGTGATCACGTTTCTTAGCCTCTTCAATCATATGAAGATACTCGGTCATCTCGCTGGCTTTAGGAAAAGTAACCCCATATATACGGGTCAATTGTTTTCTTGTCTCATCCCCTCTCCAATATGCTCCCGCTACATTCATCAGCTTTACCGCTTTGATAAAACCCGTATTCGGAATGTGCGGGCCACGACAAAGGTCTGTAAAGGCACCCTGTTTATAAAAAGTGATCTTTCCATCTTCCAGTCCCTCCAGGAGGTCCAACTTGTACTCATCACCTTTTTCATTGAAATAAGCGATTGCATCAGCCTTAGAAACATCTGATCTTACAAAAGCTTCCTTTTGCTTGGCCAGCTCAATGATTTTAGACTCAATAGCTTTAAAATCATCTGATGAAAATTCCCGGTCGCCAAAGTCGACATCATAATAAAAACCGGTTTCTATCGCCGGACCAATTCCAAATTTAGTACCCGGATACAAAGCTTCCAGAGCCTCGGCCATTAAGTGGGCCGATGAATGCCAAAATGTAGACTTACCGTCCTTGTCGTTCCAGGTCAGCAATTTCACAGAAGAATCTGCTTCGATTGCCCTTGAGGAATCCCAAACTTCGCCGTTCACTTCGGCCGCTAAAACGTTTCTTGCTAAGCCCTCTGAAATAGATAGGGCGATTTGATAGGCTGAAATGCCTTTTTCGTACTGACGGACAGATCCATCAGGCAGTGTAATGTTAATCATCTACAACTATGATTTAGATTTAAAATTTATTAATTCATTTAAAATCACCTACAATGTGATTTTCGAGCTGCAAAGATAATCAATATTCTGTACTTTCCAGCCAGCCATTGGCCAATACATCGGCGAGATGCATCGTTTTCAGAGGAATCTGGTTCTTATCGATATATCCTTGCAGGTGCATCAGACAGGAAAGATCAGTAGAAATGATATAATCTGCACCCTGGGCCAGGGCATTATTTACTTTTTGTTCCGCCATCGCTGAAGATATTGCATCAAACTTTACTGAAAATGTCCCCCCAAAACCGCAGCACATATCTGTATCCTGCATCTCTACCATTTCAAGCCCATGTATTTTAGAAAGCAGTAGCCTCGGCTCTTCTTTAATCTTACACTCCCTAAGCCCGCTACAGGAATCGTGGTAGACTGCCTTACCTTCTAGTTCCGCACCGAAATAATCTTTCTTCAGTACGTTTACCAGGAAGTCCGATAATTCAAAGATATTTCCCTGTATCGTTCTGCACTTATTGTGCACAATCGTATTGGTAAACAAATCGTTAAAACCATTTTTCACCATTCCCACACAAGAAGCGGATGGTGCCACAATAGGCCGTATTTCTGAAAAATCATTCAGAAATTTATTCCCGGTTTCCTTCGCTTCTTCCCAATAACCGGCATTGTATGCAGGCTGACCGCAGCAAGTTTGTTTAGAATTATATTCCACTTCACAACCCGCCTTTTCCAATACTTTTACCGTGTTGAATGCCGTTTCAGGATACAACTGGTCTACAAAGCATGGTATAAATAATTCTATTTTCATCAATATCTCCTTAAGACGGCACACTGGTTTTCACCAATCTCCGCTCTACTTTTTTAAGCCATAGCAAAAATACCAATCCCAGCACAAAAAAAGACGCCAGAACCAGGATAGAATTTCGCATGCTGCCCGTAATCTCCTCGATCAGCGCAAAACTGAAAAGCCCGATTACAATCGCCAGCTTCTCTGTAACATCATAAAAACTAAAATAAGAAGCTGAATCCGGTGTGTTCTCTGGCAGAAACTTAGAATAGGTAGACCTGGATAAGGACTGTATCCCGCCCATAATTAAGCCCACTACTGCTGCCAAACCGTAAAACTGATTTGCTGTACTGACAAAATAAGCACAAAAACAGGCACCAATCCAGATCAGGACAACAATGATCAATACGTTCACATTACCAATACGCAGTGCAAACCTCGACATCAGCATCGCTCCAAATATAGCAACAAGCTGAATAATCAGGATTACCTTAATCAGATTCTCGGTACCCAAATGCAGTGTTTTTTCTCCAAAACCGGCGGCGGCCAACATAATCGTTTGTACGCCCATGGAATAGAAAAAGAAAGCAATCAGATAGACCTTAAGAAATTCCATATGCTTTAGCTGGCCCAACACCTTCCCTAGTTCCTGAAAGCCACTGCGCACGACCTTTTTGTTAATGGTCTTGTAATTGGGACTTCCAGCAGGCAGCTTTCTGAAAGAGAACTGTGCAAAGCCGATCCACCATAATCCAACCAGCAAAAACGACAAGCGTGGCGGAAAAGAAAGATCTGTAATCCCAAACAACTCTGGTTTCAGCACAAATACAAAACAAATAATCTGTAAAAGCACGCTCCCTATATATCCAAAAGCATAACCCTTCGCGCTTACCCTATCCTGCTGGTCGGGGGTCGCAATCTCCGGGAGATAAGAGTTATTGAACATCACTCCGCCCACATAACCCATCGCCGCGATCGCAAAGCAGATCACTCCAAACTCCAGGGTATCCAGTTTAAAAAAATACAAGCCTATACAGGCCAGCCCACCCACATAGGTAAACAGTTTCATGAAAAACTTTTTATTGCCCCGATAATCAGCTATTGAGGATAAAACGGGCAACAGCAGCACCATCACCAGATAGGCGAAAGACAATGCATAGTTGGATAGTGCGGTGTTCGTAAATGTCCTGCCAAAGAATATCACCTGGTCGCCATGCTCCTTGGTGGTGGTAATAATGGTGTAATATGCTGGAAAGATCGTAGAAGTAATGACCAGATTATATGCAGAATTCGCCCAATCAAAGAATGCCCAGGAGCGAATTACCTTTTTGTCGTTTTTTAATTCCATTGAAAAAATGAGATGGCTAAATTAACTAAAAATATATTCTAATTTACTTTTTCCAACTTAGCTGCTCCAGATTTTTTCTCATCTACTTTCTTAGGGTTTCCTTTGTAATAAATCTCACTTGATCCAGAAGTTTTCACCTTCAATTCATTCAACACATTGATATTCGCTTTGCCCACACCCTCAATATCCAGATTGTAAATTCCCGACACAAAATCAAAGGCATTGATCTTTATATTGCCTTTACTGGTCAGGATATGGTTACCCGCCTGTCCGCTCAAGTTAATTTCAGCAATTCCGTCCACATTGGTTGTCACTTTTCCTGCATTCACATCCAGCCAAAGTTTGGTATTGCCCCCTAAAATCATATTCAAATCGTTCAAAACCAACTTTTGTTCACTCACTACCTGCACCGCTCCTGCCGTCACCAATTTTTTCAATTCTCCGATACCAGCCCGTACAACGATAGAATCGCTGCCGCAATATTCCCGCTTCAGCTTAATTTTTAGCTTACTGCTGCTCACATCAGCCTGTACATAACTGATAAAATTAGAATCCGACTGTATGCTCACCTTGTAACTGCTGTCCTGCAACAGGATCAGCTTGACTGCACCCTGCACATCGATCTCATCAAATGTTTTTAAAGACAATTCTTTGCTGGTTTGAATACCCAGGTCTTCTATACATTTATTGCTGCAGGCACTTAAAAATAGGCTCAACGTCAATGCCATAAGGGATACTTTTCTCATAAATCTTTTATTAATTAGATAATGCAAGGTAAATATTTTACCAAACTTTCAACACCTGGCTACAGGTAATAGTTTTTACCATCTGTTTTAATCTTTCCGGCGTCAAGCAACAAACGTAACCTGTCCAGCCGCTCCTGTTCCGTACCTGTTTTCACGGCTTCTATGAGATCGGTCAGTGCCATGACATTGCTTTGCAACAGCGTCGCGATCTCAAAATCAATCTTATCCGAAAGCTCATCCAGGTCCTCGGCTCTCTTTTCTGCCAGGCATACATCACACATGCCACATTTCGCAGCACGATGTTCACCAAAGTATTCCAGTAAACTGACCGTCCGGCAAGTCTTACTCCCCATATAGCTCAGCACTGCACCGATCTGGTCCGACTGTATTTTTTTCCGCAATTCTATGTATTTCACATCAATATCCAGGTGTACAAAATCCACCCTGCTTCTTACAAACTGCAGCTGAGGCTGATCAGTCTGCGGCAGGTAAGACAACAATCCCTGCTCTTGCAGCTTATTTAAATGTCCTACTACATCCCTGTAGGATATCCCTATTCGATGCGCCACATCACTTTCTTTAATCTTCACATACTGGTCAAACATTCCGCTATAAGAACGCAGTAACGTTTTAATCAATGGATCATAGCCTGCATTCTCGATCTGAAAACGGTATACCTCCTCATTGGCTATCAAAAACATCACCCGCGACTGCAAAAATATATTCTCCGACAGGACAATATATCCGTCATGCTCCAAAAACTTCAGTGTTCCGAGGGCCTTGATCACCCCGATATTAAAGCGCTTGCAAAACTCAGCAATATCAAAGTCAAAATTCAATCCCTCACCTGCTCCATAGGCCAGTTGAAAATAATTCCCCAGATCATGGTATACTTTTTTGATCTCCTCTACCGATGGGAAACTATCCGTATATTTAGCTTTTAAAATCTGTTCATCCGCGGCGTTGGCCAACAAAACAGCAAAAGCACGTTTCTCATCCCTTCCGGCTCTTCCGGCTTCCTGGTAATAAGCCTCCAGGCTTTCGGGCAGATCCAAGTGGACTACAAAACGCACATCTGCCTTATCGATTCCCATCCCGAAAGCGTTGGTAGCCACCATCACCCTGGTCTTACCCTTCTTCCAGTCATCCTGTTTTCTGCTCCGCTCATTCCGCTCCAGTCCGGCATGATAAAAATCTGCCGACACGCCATTTCTGTTCAGAAAAAATGCCACCTCTGCTGTCTCCCTCCGGTTTCGCACATAGACCAATCCAGATCCTTTCACCTTATATGCCACGCTCAATAGCTTTCGGTGTTTATCTTCCAGATCAAATACCACATAACTCAGATTTTTCCTTGCAAAACTCTGTACATATACCTCTGGAGTCTTCATATCCAGCTTTTCCACAATATCCTCGCGCACTCTCGCTGTAGCCGTAGCCGTCAATGCGATCACGGGTACATCAGGGTGAATTCCCCTCAATTCTTTAACTTTCAGATAGGATGGC
>Ga0160464_100140_pt1 | contig 79019 bp, 70 predicted proteins | sample HID1971I_E11MG_FD_108275 | JGI IMG/M metagenome (GOLD analysis project Ga0160464, IMG submission 108275) | Enriched millipede-associated microbial communities from UW Madison campus, WI, USA - HID1971I_E11 MG | ecosystem: Host-associated > Arthropoda: Insects > Digestive system > Unclassified ...
CCCCGTATTTGGGATTGCAAAGGTAGAAATCTTTTTGGTATCTGCAAAATTTATTTTCTAAATCTCTTGTTCTTTTTCTGAACCGCCTCAACCTTCTTTTTCTCTATCCCCAGCCTTTCAATCAACCTCTCTTTTCCTTCTCTTCCGCTCCTTCCGAAGCGGGTTGCAAAAGTAGAAAACTTATTTGAATCTGCAAACTTTATTTTAAAATATTTTGAAGTCTTTTAAAACCTCAGACCATTTGCATTTCCGTTCTACTTTCCGCATTTCAATACCCCTCTGCACCCTTTCTCTTTCCTACCACTCCGTCCGAAGCGGGATGCAAAAGTAGAAAAATTTAACATCCCGGCAAACACTTTGACCATTTATTCCCGCCAAACTCAACTAACCCCCTGAAAGGCAACCAGAAAAAATTAAAACAAATTTAAACGACAGTTGTATAACGATAAAAATCCAGTCCCTGACCGATAATTTATCCCTGGCTTATTTGTCTTAGGCTTTTTGGACCGCCAAAAATTATGAGATTAACTAAGTTCAATCCTACCAAATTTATCCTTACAATTGAAAAGTAAATCCATCCATGCAAACAGATCAACAAATCGGGGCATATATATTATAACAGTAACACATATTAATACTATAAGATCATATAGGAATACTACACACCACCGAACGAGACTAATCTTTACACAACGCAAATAAACAATGAGTCCAGCTTTTTTATCAAAAAGCTGGACTCAACCTGGATTCGCTATTTACTCAACTTGGCAACACCCTATAGACAGGTCATACAAAACTCAATACGGCTGTGCATCTAATTATTAACAATTAATCTCTGTTCCAGAATGCAGGCGGCTCTACGCCCAGGCTGCGCAAATAAACCGTCCCCTGAGCCCTATGGTGTATCTCATTATCTATAAAATAAAGAATAGTAGAGAAAACCTGACCTTCATACATCCCGAATGCCAATACATTTTCCTGGAAGCGTTCTGCCGAAATCTGCGGAAAATAGGCATTGATCTCTTCTGTGCCCTGGTCAAATAACCTCAGCAAACCTGCCTTACTGCGATCCCCACCCTCGAGGGAATGCTCGCTAAAGCCACCCGTGTTTGTCCAGTCATCTGTTGCAATACCTCTAACCCCCGGACCAGAGATATCAATAATTTCTTTCATCATGTCTGCGAAAGTGCGCATACCTCCAATACGGAAGTCAAACAATTGATCTTCGGGGAAAGCTTCGATCACACGCCTGGTCAGTCGGCGATGGCCCTGCCATTCCTGCAATAAATCATCTGTAGAAACAAATAATGGTTTCGAAAGTGTCGCGGTGTTGGTGTTGTTCGTAGTCATAATTACAATTTTTAGTGGTTATCTTAAATTCTTATACAAAGAAAACCACCCCCACTGACAACCCTATGTCAGTCGGATAAAACAATTTTTAAATATTTTATCCGACCGACAAAAAAACGCTTAATACCCAGCACCTGGCAAGCATCGGCTTACCAAAAGCCAGGTTTATGAATAATAACAAAGGTAAGCCACATCGCCATCGCAGCTCACATCAAACGAGCTATTTGCTGCCACGTCGAACTTTTCCTGCGGACCGTAGGCCAGAAAATCATCGCTACCATCCAATTTGGCATTCAGCACACCGCTGATCACCACCATTACCTCTGCTGACGAGGTAGAAAAGGTATAACTGCCTTTTTTCATAACGCCTACCGTGGCCTTACCATTTTCAGTTAATACGCCAAGACTTTGAACTTTACCTTCAAAATATACATTGTGTGCAACCGCTTCAGCTGCTGCCGGAGAATTTTGAGAATTACTCATGAATTTGTGCTATTGAATTTTAGGTTAATACTAAAGCAAATGTATCAAAATATTCAAAACGCTTACTCATAATCAACGCAGCTTGTATTTATATAAAGCCTGGTGCAACTCATGAAGCTTCGCTTCCGGGATCTTGATCACTTTACGGTCGTAGGTCACCAAACCATTGGTTTCAATCTCTACGTCCGTAATTTGGGTATATATCGCGGCCGACAAGCCCAACGGGATCAGCCTTCCCAAATCACTGATCAGTTTCTCATACCTCGTCAGCAATTCCTCCTTACTTTTAAAACTCTGATAGCCCCAGTTGCCCTTGTCCAGCCAGGTATGCCCCTCGATCGGCAAACCCAAACCACCAAACTCGCCCAGCACCAATACCATCTTCTCTCCAAAAACACTCGGTGCCGGCATTGCCGGGTCCGGATAATTATGCAGATCGGCGATATGGCCTACGGGAAAATAATTTCCTCCGCTAGCACTGTTCACCAATCTGGAAGGATCTTTATCCATCGTCCATTTGGTGATTTCTACGGTTTTGAACTGGCCCCATGCCTCATTAAAAGGCACCCACATCACGATAGAAGGAAAATGATGCAGCGCATCCATGATCTTGTCCCATTCTACCCGATAAGATTTTTCTGAAGCTTCAGAACGCAACTTATCCTGTGGTTTGCCTGACACCTGTCCTATCCTCGAATCCCATTGGAAAGGATAAATATCACCGCTCGGCATGTCCTGCCAAACCAGCATTCCCAGTTTGTCGCAATGGTAATACCACCTTGCCGGCTCCACCTTAATATGCTTTCTGATCATGTTAAAACCCATTTCTTTGGTTTTAATCACATCAAAAGCCAAAGCCTCATCCGTAGGCGCGGTGTATAATCCATCTGGCCACCAGCCCTGATCGAGCGTGCCATACTGAAACACAAATTCATTATTGAGCAACATCCGCTGAATACCATTGGCATCTTTTTGCATGCTTATTTTACGCATAGCGAAGTAAGACTTCACCTCATCGATTACCTTTCCATTCTTTTTCAATCTGACCACCAGATCATATAAATGTGGATTTGCCGGGCTCCAGAGCTTTGCGTTCGGTACTTTCAGCATCATCGCGCCATCTAAATCCTTGTCGCGAACTTGCCTAAGAATCTCCTGGGTTCCGTCTACGGCAACCACTTCTATAGATAGGCCAGTTTTTGTGGAACCTGCAGGTAGATTTACTGTGAGGCTCAATTCACCTTTATCCACATCTGGTGTTGGTTTAATTCCAGTGATATACATTTCAGGTACAGCCTCCAGCCAAACCGTCTGCCAGATGCCTGTCACCGGGGTATACCAGATACCGTGTGGTTTCTTCATCTGCTTGCCTGTTGGCTGAGTACCTTCGTCGGTCGGATCAAATACCCGCAGGGCAATTTCCTGCTTCTTTCCTTTCTTTAAGAAAGTTGTTACATCAAAACTGAAAGGATCAAATCCCCCTTGGTGCGATCCAACTTTTTTCCCATTGACGTAGACTGTACAATCCCAATCTACCGCACCAAAATGGAGCAGTAATTTTTTATTTTGAAGTTTACCGGAAAGGTCTATCGTGCGTTTGTACCAAAGCAACTGCTCCTTTCCAACAGTTTTGCCCACTCCGGAGAGGGAAGATTCGATAGCAAAAGGGACCAGTATCTGTCCGTCAAATTTAACTGGCAAATCCTGCTGGCCAGCAGGAGTAAGTGCATACTGCCAAAGCCCATTCAAGTTTTGCCAATTGTCAGCACGAACCAGTTGTGGTCGCGGGTATTCAGCCAGCGGACTGGCGGGATTTACTTTGTCGGCCCATTCGGTGCTCACTTTACCTTCAACACGCTTCCAGTTTTGAGCGGAGGCTACCTGAACGATACTGCATAAAAGCAAGAGTAAATAAAACTGTCTAAACATAATCTTGAGAGATATTTGGTTCTAATTTCAATATCCTCCTAAGATAATCTTTAAAAATCAGGTGTCCTTATAAGTGCCGGATATTTACAAAGAATGTTACAAAAGTTACAGAATCAGGAAATCCGCCCGATGGGGGCTAAAGGTGTCGATTAAGATCCCTGGCTCCAGGCACACCACCCCGTGCACTACATGGGGAGGCACATAATATCCGTCCCCTTTTCTAATAATGGCTTTCTCCTCTCCCATCGTCATCTCAAAAACGCCACTTTCTACATAGGTCACCTGGGAATGCATATGCTCATGCAATTCGCCAATTGCGCCGGTATCAAACCTCACCACCACCATCATGACCTGCTGGTCATATCCATATATTTTACGCTGTACGCCACTACCCAGATCATCCCATTCCATCTCCGCGCCATACTGAAACAATTTACTGCTATCCATAATCGTCAAGTCCTTAATCAAAATATAAAGATACCGTAATCCTGCTTATTCTCCCCAGGCCGTGATCACCAAATTCCTTGCTCCACCATAATTGCGGTGTTCACAAAGATAAATGCCTTGCCATGTCCCTAATGCAAATTGTCCATTACGAATAGGTATTGTCACCGAACTGCCTAATATCGCAGCTTTCAGATGCGCGGGCATATCGTCAGATCCTTCATAGTTGTGTTCGTAGTCCGGATCATTTTCCGGAACGGTCTTATTAAAAAACATCTCGAAATCCCTTCTCACGGTGGGGTCGGCATCTTCATTAATGGTCAGAGAAGCTGAGGTATGCTGAATAAAGACCTGACAAATCCCCAGACTAAGTTTATTGATTTCTGGTAAGGCCTGCAACACCTGATCGGTCACCAGGTGAAAGCCTCTGTTTTTCTTTGGAAGCGTCAGCGTATTTTGAAAAATCTTCATATCTATTTTGCTGATGGATATTATGTATACCCAACAGGTATAAAGATAAAAAGTTTCAGCGCTTATGTATCCAATTCAATATCATCAATTAGGAGTCCGATCCGTATATAAGCTTTTTGCTCTGTGCTTTTCCTGTGAAAGAAACTGTTAATACAAAGAAGTGGCCTGAGCCGGTACTTGTTCGGTTAAGCTTCGGTTAAATGGAACTTTAACCGAAGCTTAACCGAAGGATCTAAGTAAAATAACCGAACAAGGCTACCTCAGAAAAAACAGTGTATATATCTGTGCCTGGTCGCTTGTATATCACCCAATTACCGGAAAGCCCTACAATGCAATACCTGTTTTTGAATACCTTAGTCCATGAATAAACAAACTCTGATCTGTTCTGCATTGCTATTAATCACCGTCACCTGTAGCTCCTGGGGCTTTTTTGCCCATATGCGCATCAACCGGCTGGCAGTCTTTACACTTCCAAAAGGCATCAGCAGATTTTACAAGTCAAATATCAAATACTTAGCTGACCATTCCGTAGATCCGGATAAAAGAAGATATGCGGATACCGCTGAGGCTACCCGCCACTACCTGGATGTAGAACTCTATGAAGCCAGCATCGACAGCATTCCCGAAAGATGGAACGATGCCGTAAAAAAATATGGTCTGAAAAAATTAAATGAAAGCGGTACCCTGCCCTGGCAAATCCAGAAAACATATTATAAACTGGTAGAGGCCTTCAAAGAAAATGACTCCGCAAGGATCCTGATACATTCTGCTTACCTGGGCCATTATATTGCCGATGCGCACGTACCATTGCATACCACACAAAACCACAATGGTCAACTGACCAATCAACTGGGGATACATGCTTTTTGGGAAAGCAGACTGCCTGAACTCTTCGCCGGAAAATACAATTATGTAACAGGTAAAGCGATATATATAGAAAACCCTCTAAAAAAAGCCTGGGAGATTATCAAAGATACCCATCAAAAAGTGGATACGGTATTGCTGTTTGAAGCAAAGCTCAATAAAGATTTTCCTGTATTGGAGAAATACAGCTTTTCCAGGAGAAACCAACAGCTTGGGCGACAATATTCTCCTGCTTACTCCGGCGCCTACCATAAAATGATGAACAATATGGTAGAACGGCAGATGCGCCGTTCGATCTTTTATACGGGTTGCTATTGGTATTCTGCCTGGATAGATGCCGGACAGCCCAATCTGGAAAAACTAAGAAAAAAAGAAGATTAATCTTTACTCAATTCCTCCATCTCCTCAACAATCTTCTTAGGCTTAAGCCTGGTTTTGATCGCCGCATAGATCACAGGTCCAAACGTCACCACAGCTATGGTAGCGATCACGATAGAGAAATTGTCCCTGATGATTGGAATTTGCCCCAATAAGAAGCCGGCAAACAACAAACTTCCGATCCACGCCAGTCCGCCGACCAGGTTATAATAGGTAAACCTGCCGAAAGGCATTTTGGCTACGCCTGCAACAAAAGGCGCGATGGTTCTGAAAATGGGCAGGAAACGACTGAAAATAATGGCTTTACCGCCATGTTTCTCGAAAAATTCGTGGGATTTGGTGTAGTACTCGAGCTTCAGTATCTTATTCTCAGGTTTGAATACTTTGACCCCAAAAAAGCTTCCAAGTCTATAGTTGAGGCTATTCCCCAGTACTGCAGCAATAAAGAGCAACAGGAACATGATCCATATATCCAGACCAGTGCCACCCTTAGCGATTAGCGCGCCAACAGCGAACAACATTGAATCTCCAGGTAGGAAAGGGGTAACAACAAATCCGGTTTCGGCAAAAATAATGATGAAGAGAATGAGATACGTCCAGGTTTTATAGTCACTGACCAACTTGACTAAAGCCTTGTCCGTATGTAATATAAAATCGATCAGTTGTGAGAAAATTTCCAATGTGTTCAAATTAAGCCCAAAAGTAAAAATATCATGGCAAATACCATGATACTTTTAATATAGGAATTGTAAAATTATATAGATAAGAAAGATTAATTCTGCGCGTAAATATGCCCGGTCAGGTTGGTTGCACCGGTGCCATCAACCCATATCGTATAGACTTTACCGGCAACTAAACTGCCATCAAAAGCAACCCCTACTACAACACCAGCTCCAGTGAAATTGAATTTAGCACCTGGATCTACCTCAAAATAGTTGGAAGGCTGACCATATGTTGCAGAAGGAACCAATGAAGTAGCCGTTCCATCTACGGCAACGGAAATAGCCGTCGTCGTACCCAGGAAATTATTTAAATGTAAAAACCTCACTTTAGCTTTTCCGGTAGTAGGCGCAGCGGTAACGTCATTTAGCAATATCGCGCTTAAATCTCCCGCAGGAAGTTTGATATAGAAAATACTTGCTTTGGCACCAATAGGAAAGTCAACCTGACCACCCGTATTTGCTGTTGTGTTTGTTCCGGTATCATAAAAGCCCACGTTTGATACACCTGAGGTCATTATAAAATAAGGTGATGCATTACCATAAGAAACTGCGGTGGCCTTTACGGCACTGTTGATCAATAAATCCTGACTGGCAGATCCGGACACTGCATTGATGGCCCTAAGTTGCAAGTCGCCAACGGGAATTTCTACCGGGTCACTTTTTTTGCAGGATGCTGCAAAAATGGTTAAACTTAAACATGCTATCCCAAAAGCTATCTTGCTTTTAGCGGATAATAGAGAAAATGTTTTCATATGTGTTGTGTTTTATATGTATATCCTGATTCAATAATAACGATAATGGCCCGGTCAAAAACCAAGCCATTATCTTTAATTTCTTATATTAAACAGATGAAATGTTTAAGAATTCGCACAAACAACTCAACAATTAATTGTAATTGTTAAGCATTACCGGCATCACCAACATCAGTACATCTTCATTTTCATCATTGGTATGCGGGATCAATAGACCTGCACGGTTTGGCGTAGAAAGCTCTAAAGTCACTTCTTCACCGCTGATATTGTTTAGCATCTCGATCAGGAAACGGGCATTGAAACCGATCTCCAGATCTTCACCTTCATACTGACAGCTTAGACGCTCATGGGCTTCATTGGCAAAATCCAGATCTTCAGAAGAGATGTTCAGTTCACTGCCATTGATCTTTAAACGCACCTGGTGGGTGGTTTTGTTGGCAAAAATGACCACCCTGCGTAGTGTATTCAGGAACAAAGCCCTGTCGATCACCAATTTATTAGGGTTATTGGCTGGGATTACAGCCTCGTAATCCGGGTAGCGCTCATCGATCAGACGGCATACCAGGTTGATATTTTCGAATTTGAAGAAGGCGCTCGTGGCATTATAATCTACAGATACATTAATGTCTGAGGAAGGCAGGGCAGCTTTCAACAAGGTTAAAGCTTTCTTAGGCAGGATGAAGGAAGTCGTTTTGTCAGCTTTGCTGTCCATGCGTCTGTAACGCACCAGCTTGTGGGCATCGGTAGCGACGAAAGTAATGAACTGATCAGACAACTGACAGAACACACCGGTCATGGCCGGACGAAGTTCGTCGCTGCTGACTGCAAAAATGGTTTTAGTAATCGCTTCAGTCAGTACAGAAGCAGGCAGGTTAACCGAAGAGGCGTTCTCTACTACCGGTATTTTAGGGAAGTCATCCCCATTCTCACCGCTTAGCTTATACTTACCATCGCCGGCGCTGATCTCAATGGAGAAAGTTGTATCATCAATATTGAACGATACCGGCTGATCCGGCAAGGTCTTTAACGTGTCCAGTAATATCCTTGCAGGAACCGCTACTTTACCGCCTTCTTTAGACTCTACAGGTAAAGAGGTCGTCATGCTGGTTTGCAAGTCGGTCGCTGAAATGATCAGGCTGCCCTCTTTGATTTCGAACAAAAAGTTTTCTAGTATGGGTAAAACGGTACTGCTGCTGGATGCACCATTTACAGTTTGCAAATGTTTTAGAAGTGTAGAAGTAGATACTATAAATCTCATAATATGATTATCTCAGTTCTCAAAAATAGAAAAATTAACCAGCATACTTATGTTTACGGTAATAATGTTGAAAAATTGCGAACAATATCAACAATAGCAAGGGTGCTATAGTATTGATCAACTGCCATTTTGCCTTTTCAGTACGCAGGCGGGTTTTATCCAGCAGCCTGATCTTCACCTCTTTGTTACGTAGACTGATCAGGTTATTATCGCCCGACAAGTAATCTGCAATATTGAGCAGGAACATCTTGTTGCCAAAGGTATGCTGTGTATAGCGGTCAAAGCCCAGAGGAAAGGTTGAACCATCACGGCTGCTGACCTGGTTTTTAAAGATGTCGCCATCGCCCAGTACGATCATTTTTGTTGGTTTACTCTGAGCAGGCAGAGAATAGGGGGCAACAATGCCTTCTGGTAATCCCCGCCCCAGAAACACTGAAGGAAAGCTTCCTTCCAACAATACACCCGCTGAAGCAGACGGGTTGGCAAAAGCCTTTGGATCGGGCTGTTCGGCCACCATCTGCAGGGAAAGCATCATAGGTGCCTGGTACACTTTATTGTATCCCGAACTTCGGAGTATCACTGTTTTTTGAACACCTTTTACTCCAATGGTATCGACAGTACTGACGAACTCTGAACGAATGGCATCCATGTTTTTCACGAGATTATGTGTTGTATCAGGCATCAGGAGCGGATAATAGATCCAGGGTGCGAGCTGGATCTGGCTTTGTTGGCCCTGCCCCATAGATATTGGAATTTCCGCACAATTGGCATCAGCCAGTAAGTTGTAATTAATGCGCGCGCCATACATGAAGAGCATGTCATCAAGATTAAGCTTACGATTGAATGCCAGTTGACTGCCACTGCCTTTCAGGCTGTCCAGATCTGCCCCTACCTGGTCTATGGACCATATTATGCGTCCGCCTTTCATCACAAAATAATTGAGCTTATATTTTTGCGTCTCTGTAAAGGCCTTTTGTGGCTTGCAAACGAAAAGTACCTGAAGCTTATCCAGGCCAGACTGATCGATGACATCAAGGTTTACCCGGCCTGTCTCATAGCCGGCAGAAAGTGAATTGACGGCATCCTGAAGCTGAAGATCTGACAGCTCCCCATTACCTTCTGTAAAACCGATCCTGATGGTTTCTGCCGACAATACCTTTTGGATCGCCGAGGTGAATACATATTCCAGGTTTTGAATGGAGCTGTTGATGTTGGCTTCATAACTGCCACCGGCATCTAGGTTTTGAAGCAACTTAACCGGGTGTTGCCTCCTTTCGGTTTCTACCATCGCCATCGGAAAAACGAGCTTCTGCGCAAAGCCGTCATCATTTTTAATATTGAGGTTAATGGGCTCTATGCCAATTGTAGACAGGTTATAGATTGCAGTGTCCTGTTCCGAAGCAGACATATTCGAGATCGGGTCGACAAAAACGATCTTAATGTCTCTTTTGGAATAGGCTTTATAATCGCTTAGCAGGTCCTTAGCAGCATTTCTCAGTCGCTTGAAAGCAGATGGCAGTTCACCGTCCAGAAAGACAGTGATGATGATGGGCTCGGAGATGTTACCGAGGATCTCTTTGGATTTATCGGTAAGTGTAAAGCGCTTTTCCTTTGTAAAATCGATACGAGTATAAAAATATTGAGCAGCCAGATTAACAACTAACAATCCTGCGATCAGCACAACGGCCTTTAGATATTTCTTTTTCGAGGAGCCTACCATTTCCGACCTCCGATCATCCAGGTAGTAACAACCAGAAAAAAAACCACCACCGAGATAAAATAAACGAGGTCACGGGTATCCAGCACCCCCCTGCTCATAGACTGATAATGTTCGTTAAAGCTCAACACCGTGAAAACGCCCTCCATTTCCTGCAAGGCGAAAATCTGTGCAAGGCTATCAAAACCGCTGAACGCCATAAAGCAAATGAAAACCGCAATTGCAAAGGCGATGACCTGGTTTGCTGTGAGCGAAGAAGTGAAAATGCCTATGGCCGTAAATGAGGCGGCAAGTAATAAAAGTCCAATGTAAGATCCAATAACCGCTCCGGAGTCTATATTACCTTTTGGCAATCCAAGCTGGCCTACAGAATACCAGTAAATGAGGCTGGGCAACAAGGCGAAAAACACCAGCAGCAGGCAGGCCAGATATTTGGCCCATACAATCTGCCAATCTTTTAAAGGCCGCACAGCCAGCAATACAAAAGTACCTTCCCTTCGTTCTTCTGCAAAACTCCGCATCGTAATGGCAGGGATTAAAAACAGGAACAGAAAAGGTGTCAGGCTAAAAAAGGCACTGAGTTCGGCGTAGCCATAGTCTAGAATGGAGGTGTCCGGAAAAAACCACAGCAGCAAACCAGAAGCAAGCAGGAAAACGCCAATGGTGATGTAAGCCATTGACGAGTTTAACAAACTGAACAATTCCCTTTTAAAAACCGCGTACATGCATATGATTTATGATGCCGAAGTTAGAAAAATATCGATTAAATGAAGAAGATAAGACGATTTGTATATATATAGCTACAGGCCTCCGGTATAGTGGACGGGGCCAGGTTTGCTGATCTGCTGTGCATTTCTGGAGGCCCCGGCTTTCTCTCCGGTCTTCCATTTCCTTTCTACGGGCTGATTGTTTTCATCTACCTTATCCGGACTAGGATTAGCGGGTACAGAATCGCCGGTGTCGGCAATCCAGGCATCAAGTGTTTTTCTGAGGAAAGCAAGCATTTTTGCATTGGCTTTCTCGTTGACTACATTTTTAAACTGGTCAGGATCTGCAGGCAGATAGAATAGCTCTTCTGCTGGCCTTGGCATTAGAAAGACGTCTTTTTGCTTTGCGTTGGTCAGCCCTTTGGCTTCAGCTGCCCAGAGTTCTTTCCCGGCAGGGAATGCATTGGCAGACTCTACAGAAAGGTTGCGGCGCTCAGGATAGGAATTGCGGATATACACCCAATCTTTGTAACGTACCATTCGCTCATGGGCCTGGTATACATGCCAGTTGTGCTCGGCAAATACAAAATCCCGAACAGCGACAGAAGGCTTTTGAAGAAGCGGAAGAAAACTGACGCCCTGCATTGCAGGATCGGCCTTTAGCCCTGCAAGCTCCAGTAAGGTTGGCGCGAGGTCTATGGAGCTCAGCAGCGACTTGCTGATGCCTTTTTTAACCTCAGGACCAGAAACAATAAAAGGAGTTTTCACGCCTGAATCATACAATCTCGTTTTGTTGCGCGGGAAAGGACTGCCATTGTCGCTCATAAAAATGATATATGTATTGTCCAGAATACCCTTCTTTTCAAGTTCTTTAACCAGCAAGCCCAGATAATGATCTGCCCTGGATATCTCATGGTAATACCCGGTATAGTCTTCTCGGGTCAGCGGTCCGTTGTATAGCATCGGTGGGACCTGCATCTGATCCGCTGTATAAGTTTTGGCTTCATCAGTAATTTCCCAGTCGCGGTGAGCATCTTTAGCGGCAAACCAAAAGAAGAAAGGCTTGTCGCCCGGCGCATTGCGAAGGATCGATACCCAATCCTGCTGGCCGCCTGCTCCTTTTCCTTTGGAAACCAAATCGAAGCCGGCATCTGCCGCGGGGCCCATGTGGTGTTTTCCGGACAGAGCGGTGTAATAACCTGATTCTTTTAATATTTTAGGGAACAGGACCTGTCCTTCCGGCAGGAGATCGTGTAGTTCGGGCGCGCCAGTATTGTGGGGATATCTGCCGGTGATCAGACTGCAGCGGCTCGGACTGCAACTACTGGTAGTCACATAAGCATTTTCAAACTTAAGACCGTTCTTAGCCAGTTGATCAATATTGGGTGTGGACACTACTTTATTGCCATAACAACCGACATCTCCCCATCCGATATCGTCGGTAAGGTATAAGATGATATTGGGCCTGCTTGTTTTCTGGGCGATTGCAGGCATATGATCAAATAACAATATCAGAAGGACGATTGAAAAAGGGGAAAATAATTTGTGACGGAAATACATATTTATAGTTTGGTTGGTTTAATTAAGTTTAAATGTAGGATTTATTATGAAATATAGAAATAGATTTTAAAAACTTAAAAAGGGCAGCTGGATTAAACCAGCTGCCCTTTTTAACAATTGTCTTTCTAAGGTATAGAAATCTACAGACCGAAGTTGTAAGCCAACCTCAGACCGATAAAACCGTTGGTATTGCTATTTGCAGACCAGGCTTCATAACGAGCGCCCAGTTCCACAGCTCCTTTATCAGCTACTGGAAACTCCACACCTAAACCTGGTGCATAAGCGAAAGATGTCTTCGAGTTTTTAACTGTAGGGATCGATGCACCCAATTCACCACCTAAGAAGAAATTCTCTGCCACATAGTAACGAAGACCTGCTTTCAAAGGAATATGCTCACTTTTAAGCGAATAACCTAACACATCTTCTTTGTAGTCAAAACGGGTATATCCTGCGCTACCTGTCACTTTAAGTGCTGAGCCCAATGGATGAATATAGGTTAGAGAAGCGCCATAACCTAAGTCTGCGATATCACCAAAATTGCCCATAGGGAATGCAAATTCTGCACCGATACCTAATTTAGCGCCTGACATGGCAGGATCTTGTGCTTTAACTGTTGAGAAGGTAAAAACTCCGGCTAGCGCGGTTAATAAAAATAACTTTTTCATGTTCGTTTATTTTAAATTTAAAGTTTGTTACCGCCCATGAGCAAAAACTTAGCCAATAACCGAACTAAGAGTTAATTTCTTAAAAATATTTTCAAGGGAGTCGTGGTCATGACTTGCCTTCAACGAATCTAAATTGCTGTCCGCTACAATTTTACCCTGACTGATGATAATCAGATCATCGCATAATGCTTCGACCTCCTGCATGATGTGGGTGGACAGAATTACCGTTTTGTCTTTGCCTAAATTTCTGATCAGTTGCCTGATGTCAGCCAGCTGGTTGGGATCCAGTCCGGAGCTTGGTTCATCAAGGATGAGTACCCTTGGGTCGTGCACGATGGCCTGTGCGAGTCCGACACGCTGCCTGTAGCCTTTACTGAGCATATTGATCTTTTTGTGTTGCTCCGGGCCAAGCCCTACCTGCTCAATGGTTTGCCTTACACTTTTTTGCGGATCATTTAGTTTGTAGGTCTGCGCCACAAATTGCAGGAACTCCTTCACGTACATATCGGTATATAAAGGTGTATTCTCTGGCAGATAGCCAATCAGAGTCTTTACTTCCAAAGCATGGCGACTCAGACCGAACCCGCATATCTCTATATCACCGGAATCAGGGGACAAATAGCCGGCAAGCATTTTCATGGTAGTGGATTTGCCTGCACCATTAGGTCCCAGGAAACCAAGTATCTTTCCCGGCTGGGCCTGGAAACTGATGTTGTCTACAGCCTTCTGCTGTCCGTAATGCTTGCTTAGGTTTTTGACACGTATGCTCATAGATTTAAAAGCGCAAGATAGATATTGGATCTTACTGACCCAAATCGCTCCGGAAGCGTCCGGCAGTTTTCCGGCCAGGTAAATAGATCTGGAAGCCTATGCTTAAACCAAGGCTATGTCCGTATACACTGTTACCAAAACCCAGCACCCCATGATATTTCAACAAGGCTTCGAGCCCTATAGAATTGGTAATGAAGTAGCTGTAGCCCGGCCCCATGCTGAAGCCCAAGCCATTGGTGTTGACACCGGCAGCGGAGTTGACTCCTGAAATGCCTGCCGTAGCCTCGCCAAAGAAAAGTCCGTTTTTTACCACTTCATAAATGCGGCGGTCGGCGTAATACCTCGCCAATCCACCAACACCATATCTGATATCTGTACCCATGCCCTTGGTAGAGGCCAGCCCGAAGGATACATCTAGCCCAAAGGCGATACCATCCTGCACGAAATAAGCCGCTTTCGGGTTGACACTTAAGCGGAAAGTATTGGGCTTATCCAAGCCAAAACTGATATCGGATAGATTGGCGCCCATCATAATATTGCCTTTTTTCATTTGAGCATAGGTCGTCCCAATGAATGTTGCTACAAACAGCAGGATAAAGATCAGTCTTTTCATAGATATAAATTTAAGAATAATATGCTAAGCTTTTATAAAGGTGCTAAAAGACAGCGACAAAATTTGAATAAATTGCTTTAAGAAGCAAATTTATCTAAGTTTGCAACATTATGGCTAAGAACACAAACGACGAACAATTTAAAAATGTAATATCCCATGCCAAAGAATACGGTTTTGTATTCCAAAGCAGTGAAATATATGATGGCTTAAGTGCCGTATACGATTACGGTCAGCTTGGTGCCGAACTAAAAAACAACATCAAAACCTATTGGTGGAAAGCCATGGTTCAAATGCACGAAAACATCGTAGGGATAGATTCTGCGATTTTTATGCACCCTAAGATCTGGAAGGCGAGCGGTCACGTAGACGGCTTTAACGACCCTATGATCGACAATAAAGATTCTAAAAAACGTTACCGCGCCGATCAGTTATTGGAAGATAAAATTGAGCGTTATAAAAAAGATGGTAAAACAGATAAGGCCGACAAGCTTCAGTTGGATATGGATGAAGCGCTTAAAGCGGAAGACCTGCCTGCACTGAAAAGCCTGATCGAAACTCACGAGATCGCCTGCCCGGTTAGTGGTACAAAAAACTGGACGGATGTGCGCCAGTTCAACCTGATGTTCAGCACCCAGTTTGGCGCTATGTCTGAAGATTCCGACCAGGTATACCTGCGTCCGGAAACAGCACAGGGTATTTTTGTAAACTTCCTGAATGTACAGAAATCAGGAAGGATGAAAATTCCTTTTGGCATCGCCCAGATTGGTAAAGCTTTTAGAAATGAAGTGATCGCCCGCCAGTTTATCATGCGCATGCGTGAATTTGAACAAATGGAGATGCAATTCTTTGTGCGCCCGGGCGAAGACCAGAAATGGTTTGCTTACTGGAAAGAAGCCCGTTTGAAATGGCATAAAGCATTAGGCACGCCTGCAGAAAAATACCGTTTTCATGACCATGTGAAGCTGGCCCACTATGCCAATGCAGCGACAGATATTGAATTTGAATTCCCATTTGGCTTTAAAGAAGTAGAAGGCATCCACAGCCGCACAGATTTCGATTTGTCGCAGCACCAGGAGTTTTCCGGCAAGAAAATGCAGTATTTCGACAACGACCTGAACGAAGAAGGCAAGCCTTATGGCAATTATGTGCCTTATGTGATCGAGACCTCTATCGGTCTGGACAGGATGTTTTTACTGACCATGATCAATGCTTTTGAAGAGCAGGACCTTTCTACAGAAGACAAACCCGACAGCCGTACAGTATTGCATTTGCACCCTTGCCTGGCGCCGGTAAAAGCGGCTATCTTGCCACTGACGAAGAAAGACGGCCTTCCTGAAAAAGCCCGTGAGATCATGGATGCCCTGAAACTGGATTACAACCTGATCTTTGAAGAAAAAGATTCAATTGGCAAGCGCTACCGCAGACAGGATGCAATCGGCACACCGTTCTGTATCACGGTTGACCACCAGACTTTGGAAGACGATACCGTAACCATCCGTCACCGCGACAGCATGGAGCAACAAAGGATCGAAATCAAAGAATTGGATGCTCTGATTGCACGGAAGACCAGCTGGAAGAACTTACTTCAGTAACATTTTTATCTTTATACCGTTTCATTAAGACCGTTACATCAAAATCATATATGAAGAAAATCATCGTTCTTTTACTCGCTTTATTTTTAAGTACAGCGGGTTTTGCGCAGGGCATTATTAACCTGATCAATAAATCGCAGAACTTCTTTGTGCTCATGGAGCAAAAGAACTTTACTCAGGCGCATGACTATTTTGACAGTAGCGTGAGCGACAAGATCAGCATCAGAAACCTGGATGGCCTCTGGGCTAAACTGAACGAAAACTTAGGCAAGCTGGAAAGTGCAGATGTGGTGCAGAGTAAAACCGAAGGGGAGTATTTCTATGTATACGTGGAAGGGAAGTTTGCGAATGATTCGCAAAACTTTTTACTGGTCTATAATAAAAGTGAGAAACTTGTGGGCTTGTTCCTGCCACCAAAAACAAACCGTGCACAACATGTGAAGGCGGCTTATGCGGATACGGCTAAGTATACGGAAAAAGAGATCTATATAGAGACACCTGGTCACAAACTGGTGGGCAAACTTACGCAGCCGAAAAATGTACAGAACTTCCCTATTGTGGTATTGGTGCACGGCTCAGGCCCTGCGGATATGGATGCAACTGTAGGGGGCAATAAAATATTTGCCGACCTTGCTCAGGGGCTTGCTTCACAGGGCATTGGATCCATTCGCTATGTGAAGAGGACGATGGTCTATGCCGGTGAGTTTGGAAAGACCTTTACGGTAAAAGAGGAGACCATAGATGATGCACTGGCGGCGATTTCACTAGCCAGGACAACACCTGGGGTCAATCCAAAGAAAATATTCCTTTTGGGACATAGTCTGGGTGGCATGCTTGCACCACGTATTGCTGCGCTGGCACCAGATCTGAATGGTATTGTTATCGCGGCCGGACCGGCCCGTACGCTTACCGATGTGCTTGTCGACCAGAACAAGTATCTATTTTCCCTGGCTAAAGATTCTACGGGTGTATTAAAAGGCCGTTTGGACACTGCACTCCTGGAAGTAGAAAAAAGCCGCATCAGCAAACTGGGCACACTCAAGCCTGATTCGGTGATTATCGGCCTGCCTGTAGCGTATTGGGTAGATCTGAATTCCAGCAACCAGGTGAGCGTGGCACAAAAGCTCAAACAACGGATCATGGTGATACAGGGCGGCAATGATTTCCAGGTTTATGACACCGATTACAACCTCTGGAATACGGCTCTTGGAAAGAAAAAGAATGCCACGCTTAAACTGTATCCAGCGCTCAATCATTTGTTCTCGGTGCAAACTGAGAAAGGCACATCGGCCCAATATCAAACTCCTGCAAATGTATCGGAGCAGGTCATTAACGATCTGGCTGCCTGGATTAAATTATAACATAAAAAAAGAGCAGTTTAAAACTGCTCTTTTTTTATGCCTTTATTTCCCAACATAGGGTTTTACAATGGGTGTCCAGAGCTCATAGCCTTTGCGGGTCATATGCAGCGAATCAGATTTCCAGATTTCTTTTTTTATCTGGCCATTTGTATCATACATCACTTTAGTAATGTCTATGTACTCAATAAATGAAGATGCCTTTGCCAGTGCTTCAACCCGTGCATTTGCTTCTTTAAAAAGAGCGATGTTTTTGCTTCTGGAAGGACTTGGTTTTATAGAGAACAGGTAGAGTTTTGTTCCTGGTAGTTTTACTTCCACCAAACGTGCAAAAGCTTTTACGTCAGCCAGATATTCATCCACGGTCATTCCGCCATTGAGGTCGTTATCGCCTTCATATACAAATAATTGTTTGGGATGATATGCCGTGATGACCCGGTCGAAAAAAACGAGGAGATCAGACATCCTGGAACCTCCAAAACCATTGTTCAGTACTTTGGTCGTATCAAAATCCAAACTAAAGCCTTGCCATCCGGTGATGCTGCTGCTACCGGCAAATACGGTTTCTATCTTTGATTTATCGATCTGCTGATCTCTCTTCTCGATGCGTTCTACACCCTTCTCGTGAGTAGTTATTCTTTTGGCGTATTGAGCTGCCGTTTGTCCTTCGGCGACAAAACCGATAAAGCAAATAAATAGAAGTGTGAAGGAATATTTCATCATTGGAAATTTTAAATTTATTAATTGGTTAAGCTACTAATTACTGTTAAGGCATTGGCTACTGATCTCGGAGAACCATCTGAAGGTTTATTCAACACATCGTAGGTGCCTTTCTCCTTATTTTTAACGACAAAGGTTGCTGACCCTCCCCCATCCAGATTAATGGCTTCTTTGGCTCCGAGTGCCAGCATTACCTGCGTTAGTTCCTTGAGCGTCATCCCTATGGAATGCGAAGCCTGTCTGCCGTCGGCCACCATCAGGTATACGATCTTCTTATCGGTGTAGCCCACGATGGTACGCGGTTCGCGGGCTGAATTGGTGTTAAATGTCCCGAAACCTTTTTCCACCAGAGGCTCTTTGCCACCTACGGCTATTTGCAGGTTGGGTTGTGCAGTGATAAAATCGGGGGCAGCACCAATAAGTGGCGCCCCCGTTTTATCCAAACCAAACCAAGTATGTTTACTATTTTCAAAAGTTGTTTTAAGCACGGTACCTCTTTTGATTACCGCACCCCAGGGTACGCCGCCGGCCAGGAAATAATCGGCATTGACCGCAGCAAGCACATGATTGCCTTCGGCTTGTTCGAACTGCGCAATTCTGGGCACGGTCTGCAAGGCAAATGTCGTACTGTTGTTGGGCATGGAGTTTTGTATGCTCAATTCCGGCCTGTTCAGATCGACCTCCAGGATATACAAGCTCAAAGGCTGATCGTCCGGGTTGAGATATTGGATCTGATATTGCTTGACCCCCTCCCGGATGACAATCGTGGTATCAAAAGAGACGGTCTTCACCAATAAGGTATTGGATTTTATCTTCTCAATTGGACCTTGCAGGCTTACTGGGTCAGGCTTCGGTACACTTATTTCTTCCGCAGGGTTGGATTCACTACAAGCGAGCATGACCGGAAAAATAAATACCGGCAGAATCAGTTTGAGGAATTTCATAACTAGCGGATTTCTACATTAACATTGATAAGAGACGGATAGTAGCCGCCCTGATGATCACGTGGTTCAAGAATCATCTGATCTGTAGTACCCTGACCACCGTACACATACTTAATACCTCCTTTTTCAATATCGGACTGGCTAAATTCCCCTGTTTCTTTTAGAGGGATACCGTACTTCACAAAATAGCCATTTACCGATGGCTTCTCTACTTTGTAGATCACATTATTAGAACTGGTGCCGTTTAAGCTTAAATCATCAGTAGTCAGGGTATAGAATCCTTTAGCAGGGGATACTGTTATGACTTTATTGTTACCGGCAGTAAGGATGGTCGGCGGCGCGCTCGTCAACACAATATAAGCTCCCCATCTTCCCGCCTGGTATTCCCTGGGACGGATTTTTAAATTTGAACCTGTGTGCTGGTTGATCGCCAGATTGATAAAAGGCTTAGCTGTTTTAAGACTTTGAAGATAGGCGGCGGAAACGTCATAAGAGTACCAGTTAGGGATGGTTTGTATGGTCCTGGTGATAGAAAATGATGCAATTGCGGCCCCAAGTTTAGGCCCGTTATTAAGCGTAACGGTATTTTCATCCCAGTCTTCATTTGAAACCTGGTAGATACTGGTGATCATGGTATTGTTGGTATTGCTGTTCCAATAATAGCAGTACAATTTAACCGAACCGATGCGACCAAAAGCAGGCTGTCTTACAGGAAACTGCATCAGGCCGGCTCTGGTCCCATCAAGGGTAGAAGCCGTTTTAAAAAAGATTTCTGCCGGATCGTTCAGGTTGGTATTGGCCAGGGAACCATACTGTAGCGTCGCGTCTTTGGTAATCACCACATTCTCGGTTTGCAGATCCTGTGGCGGAGTAGTGATCACAGAAGTGGCGGGTGTTTTTAACCTGTAATAGGTGAAAGTAGGCACCACGTGTGCTACACCATTTGAAAACTCCAGATTTTGCGTACGCACCAATGGCGGGGTTACCGTTATATTGGTATCCTTGTTGATATACATGCGATAAATGTCCGCTCTTACGGGTTCTCTTTTGAAGAACAAGAATCCGCCATTGATGGTCTCTGCTTTCTTATTTTCATTCTCCGCCAGGTCAAAAGAACGCACTCTTCCCTTAATGATGTTATCACTAAGAATATTTCTAAGCACTACAGGCGGCACGTCTTCTACCTGTTGGTATTCCGGACCTAATAAAGCCAGCATACCAGTAATGGCTGCATTGTTAGAAATAACGACGGTATAGTCCTCTTTACCATCCAATATATCCTGAAGTCCGGCATGCTTTACCGCCCTTGCAAACAGATCTATACTTGTAAAATCAGTCGTGTGGTCTTCCTGAAGGAATTTCCAGATGCTTTGCTCACGCAGATTAGTACCTGATGCCGTGGAAGGCATGTCTTCATTTTTCATGAATGGAAACTTTTGGCAGCCGATCATTGCGCAGCTGATCATCAGCACGAAGATCCAGGTGATTGGTGAATATTTAAATGTCGTCATAATATAGTGTTAAATACTATTTATAAAATTCGTTTTGTACAAGTTTTGGGTTTGAGCGCAAAGCATCCAATGACACAGGCCACAGCAGGTTGCCGGGATTAATGATCCCGTTGATCGGGTTCATTACTTCCAATGCCCTACCGGTCCTTAAAAGGTCAAACCAGCGCTTACCTTCAAAGCACAGTTCTCTGGCGCGTTCTTCCAGTATGTAATCTGTTGCTGCCTTTTTGCTCAAAGCATTAAAAGTAGCGGCAAGTACCGGCGTAGCCCCTGCTCTGGCCCTGATCTGGTTGACCAGGATAAGTGCTTCCGGTCTGCGGTCCAGTTCATTAAGTGCTTCGGCACGCAACAGGATAATATCGGCAAGACGGTACATGATGATGCTTTTATCGTTCATCGTAGAACTGTTAAAGCCCGTACGCTCAAAGAATTTGGCCACGAAAGAATCTTCGTCTATCGCAACAAGCGCCCTAAGATCGGCACCATCATACCTGTTCTCCATCTTAACACTGCTTTTGAAAAAGGCATTTGGCCGACGGTACGGACTGGTTAAATTGGAATAGGTACCTTCTGTGTACGCAAAATCAATTTCAAAAATGGATTCTGTTGAAAAGCCCTTTGTAAACATGTTGACATAGTCGGTATTAAATAATAAGGGTGCATTGGCACTGGTCGTATAATCAATGAGCGGATCGTAAAGTTTGGCCAATGAATAGCCTGCTACCGCAGTTACTCTTGCGGAAGTGACCAAGGCATTTTCATAATCGTGGCGCCACATGTGGTAATCTGTCAGCATGGCGTCTATGGCCCCGCGCATGATCCTAGCCCTGAAGCGGTTGTTATCAGCATGGGTAGGAGGCACCAGCAGCCTGGCATTGTCCAGATCTGCTTTTACCTGCGCAAGCACTGCAGATGTATCTGCCCGGGCATTGAATATATTTTGGTTGGCCTCTACAACAGGTTCTGTAATCAGTGGTACATCTCCCCATAAGCGTACCATGTAGAAATAACACAAGGCCCTTAACCCCAGCGCTTCTCCAATAATGTTTTTATAATCCTCTGCAGCTGGGTCAAAGAGACCTTTTTCAGCCATTTTTGGAACATTAAGCAGAACTTCGTTGCACTGCTTGATGACCGCATAAAATTGTCCCCAGTCGGCAAGGTCCATTGAAGGATCTATGCTGTTCTTAGCCAGGTTAATGGGAATGGCATTGGTTTCTCTGTATAGCAATAAATTATCCGTACGCCCTTCGCCATAATACGCAAATTCTGGTCCCAATGCCGATTGCAGCAGACGGTATGCGCCCGCCAATGCGGCTTGCGCATGTGGCTTTTCTGACCAGTAGTTTTGATTGGAATATTCTGTAATGGGCTTGGTATCGAGCATCTTTGAACATGACGATATCACGCTGACGATACCAATCAGCGCGATTGATTTAATCAATATATTAAAAGTCTTCATTTATCAGAATTTTACGTTGAGTGAAAAATTGTAGCTTGTGGTTTTTGGGAACGAACCGTCGTCTGCACCGTATCCCAGCGGACTGGAAGTGGAACTTACCTCCGGATCAAAGCCTGAATATTTGCTCCAGATAAACAGGTTTGCCGCATTGATACCAATATCCAATGCTTTTATTTTAAAAGCGGCCAGTTTCTTGGCAGGCACACTATATCCTATTCCGAGATTTTGCAGGCGGATAAACGATCCATCCTCTACAAATCTGCTGGATACGGCATTGTTTTCCATTGGATCACTTTTAACCAGTCGCGGAATGTCTGTTACATCTCCCTGTTTTCTCCACCTGCGCAACTGATCTGTTGAAAAATTGGAATCGTTGATACTTTCATCAAGTATACTTTTAACCAGGTTAAAAACGCTGTTGCCCACGCTGTAGGTAAAGAAAGTATTCAGTTTAAACCGTTTCCAGGAGAATTCGTTATTAAAGCCCCCGGAAAATTTAGGGTTGGGGTTTCCAATGATCTGAAGATCGTCGTCATTGATAATTCCATCGCCGTTGATATCTTCCCACCTGACATCACCACCTTTATAAATCACGCCGGTTGAAGCGCCTTTTCTGTAGGGGATGTTTACACCATTTTCGATACGGTATACATTGTCTTCATCGCGGGCATAAACGCCCAATGCTTTGAGTCCGTAAAAAACGCCTATCGGCTGACCAACCCTTGCCAGGCTATAGCTGTTTGGGCGATAATCTCTACCATCAGGCAAATCGATGACCTCATTCCTGTTCATTCCAAAGATCAATCTGGAATTCCATCTGAAAGCCTTATCGACGATCACTCCGCCAACAGTAAACTCCAGACCTTTATTAAGTATACTTCCATAATTCATGGCGATGCTGTTGTACCCGATTTCTGAAGGCACCTGTACGTTAAACAACAGGTCATTTGTTTTTTTATGATATAGATCGAACATCACGTCCATACGTCCGTTAAAGAAAGTAAGATCTAAACCCACATCTGCCTGTTCGGTGTTTTCCCATTTTAACAACTGGTTTGGAACGGCATTGGTTCCAATTGCTATAGCGCCCAGATAGGTGCCAATGTTGGAAATAGATCCCTGAGAAACATAGTTGCCAATGTCCTGATTTCCCGTTACACCGTAACTGGCACGTAGCTTACCATCCTTAAGAAAGTCTAAACCTTTAAAGAAAGCCTCATCCGTGAAGCGCCACCCTGCAGAAACAGCGGGAAAATAACCGAACCGGTTGTCTTTACCAAACCTGGATGAACCGTCCTGGCGCATCGTGAATGAAACCAAGTACCTGCTTTTATAATCGTAATTGACTCTTCCAAAGTAAGACAGCAACTTATTTTCGCTGATGCCCTGACTAAAATTAAGAATGGTGGACGCTCCGTTAATGCTGGTAATTAGATTGTCAATGGAACCGGAGCCAGACAAGTTAAGCGATTTTCTATTGAACTTTTGGTACGACTGGCCAACCAATGCCGAAATGTTATGATTGCCTCCAATGGTCTTCTTATAGTTAAGGATGTTTTCATTAATCCAGGAATCTGTTGTCACCGGATTGAGTAAGGATCGGTTTGAACTTTCGTTCGTGTTTAGGATCGGAGGATTATAACTGGACAATTCTGTATTGTCATAGTCTACGCCAAAACTTGTTTGAAAACTTAAGCCATCGAATATTTTTACATTGAGTTCCTGCCTACCCAGCATTCTCCACCGGGCAATGTCGTTTGTAGCATAGGTCGCTATAGCAAGCGGATTTCTTTTAGATCCCTCAAAAAGCGCGATGATTTCTCCACTATAGGGATCATAGGGTGCATAAACAGGCATGGTACTGAAGGACTGAAAGATCACACTAAAGTTTGATGATCCTGTTTTGATCCTGGAATAATCTGATTTGGAAAGCTTAACAGTCGTTTTGCCGGTGATGCGGTCACTGATCTTATAATCTAAATTAACGTTTCCGGTAAGCTGCTTGTATCCTGTTTTAATGATCACAGGCTTTAAATCAGCATAGCCCATACTGGCAAAATAGCTGATCTTATCAGAAGTTCCACGTACGCTAACATCCGCCTTATATTGTAAGGATTCGCGGAACATAATGTCCTGCCAGTTATTGGATTGTGAATAATATGGATGTAGTGAATCTATGACTGAAACTTTATCGGTTAGTGATCCGGTTAAGTTATAGTATCCTTCTTTATAAGCATCGCGCCATTGCGGACCGTTTAATACACCTACCCGTCTGCTTATATCGACCAAACTGCTGTTTATCGATAGGTTGATCTCTGGTTCTTTAACACCCTTGCCACCTTTGGTGGTAATGATGACTACACCGTTCGTAGCTCTGGAGCCATAGATTGATGCGGCCGCACCGTCCTTTAATACTTCAATAGATTCAATATCGGCCGGATTGATATCGCTTAAGGGACTAAAAGTAGCTCCCGCATCATCAGAAGCACTAAATGTCTGAACGTTAATAGGCATACCATCTACGATGTACAGCGGCTGGTTACCTCCGCTAATGGACGATGCCCCGCGGATTCTTACCGTAGCACCTGCGGCTGGTTCTCCTGAATTGATCGTAATCTGTAAACCGGCAATTTTCCCCTGCAAACTGGTGTTTAGGTTACCGGAAGGAAAACGGTCCATCTGGTCGGCAGAGATAGATCCGATCGATCCGGTAAGATCCCGCTTTTTCTGTGCACCGTATCCTACTACAACGACCTCGTCAAGGTCGGAGTAATTTTCTTTGAGCTCCACATTAATCTGTGTGCGGCCGTTAATTTTAACTTCAGCAGTTTCAAATCCCACATAGGTAAAGACCAGGGTAGCGTTAGATGGCACATTGGTGATCCTGTAAAATCCGGAAGCATTAGTCGCTACGGCCAGTTTGCCGCCCTTCACTGCGACACCAACGCCACTTAATCCTGTGTCTTTATTTCCTGCTATGTTTACCGTTCCGCTTATGGTTTCCTGTCTTGTATTGTTTGATTGGAGCTCTACAGCTTCCGGATCAGATGATGGCTTTTCCTTCTGCAACACAATATTTTTGCCTTTAAGCAGCCAACCCAAAGAACGACCTTTGAGTATGTAACTCATCACATCACCAAGGTCGGACTGATTAAAATTAACTGAAATCTTTTCCGTATCGTTTAACAGTGTATTGCTGTAAAATACAGTCAATCCGGTTTGTTTCTTAACGGCTTTAAATACATTGGCAATTGTGATGGCATTGCTTCTGATACTGATCTTTCCCGCTGACTGGTGAGCAGCAACAGTAACCGGCAAAAGATAAAAAATGAAAATGGCCGGCAGCAGAAGCCGGAGCATCAGGCTATTTTTTCTAGTCATACATAGTATATATAAGGTTTTGATCTAAGACGGTTTATAGCCAAAAATGGGTGAAGGTTTTAAAAAAAACAGGAAAATAAATTGTTTTCACCTGAAAGTCACCACCTTATTTTTTAGATCTGCCTGTACTCCCGATGAAAGCTCCATGTTTTCCAGGGCTTCCTGCAAGGATTGATCTTTATATATGGCGCCAGTAAAAGTTTGTTTAGAAAGCGATTGGTCTTTATATTCTATCTGCACATCAAACCATCGGTTTAATACCGGTGCGATTTCAGATAAAGACTTGTTGTGGAAGAAGTATGCCCCATCCATCCAGGAAAGCACTTCAGCCCCTTCAAATTCCCGGCTTCTAAAAGTATTTTGCTCGATGACTCCTTCCAGACCAGGCCGCAGTAGTAGGGTCTGCCCATCTTTCTTAGCGGATACAGATCCGGTAACCAATGAAACTGCAAAATGTGACTGATCATACGAATTTACATTAAATGAAGTTCCATGAACATGTACACTTGCATAAGAAGTATGTACTATAAATTCTTGCTTTATATTTTTAGTTACTTTGAAAAATGCTTCGCCGGTGAGGAAAATCTCTCTGGACTGTGTTCCAAAATGAAGAGGAAACCTCAGGGTAGAACCCGCATTCATCCAAACTTCACTGCCATCCGACAATTTTATCTGATAATCTTTGGTATTGGGTACTACAAGTGTGACCCAACGGCCTTCTTCCTCTTGCGGAGCGGTATACACTAGTCCACGTTCATTGGTTTGAATTTGGGCCTGTCCCAACTGGATGGTATTCGAAGGAGAAAGGTTGATATCATTTCCATCACTGGTTTTCAGGTATACTTCTCTCGCCCCCATATTCTCCAGAGACGAATAAGAATTTTGTCTTGTAAAAAACCAAATAAATGGCAAAACCAGCATCAGCATTGCTGCTACGCCAATTGTGGTCCAGCGCATGATCCTGCCAACCGGACGATCTTTCTTATGTATTTTCTCTTGTGCTTTGCCCCATGCCTTTTGCGTATCCAGATTGGACAAAAAAACTTTTCCCTCTCCGACATCCATTTTAGCAATCAATGACTCCCAAAATATCCTGACCTCGGGATATTGAGTAATGGCATTTTCGGCAATTACATTGTCTTGCTCGCTTATCGTTCCGGCAATCTTCTCGAACAAAAGTCCCTGTATATATTCCTCGTTATACTCCATTACTATATATAGACAGTTTTATTGCCAAAACAGGTGAACACTTCATTTAAAACTGATCAATTTTTCTTGTAAAGCTCTTATAGCTAACTTCAAATGGGTTTTTATTGAATTAACAGAAATCCCCATTTCCTCTGCGGCCTCTTTATATCTTTTATCTTCCAGATAAACCAATTTGAAGGCTTGCTGACGTTTCACCGGCAATTCCTCAAATATAAGGCCCATTTTTTGCTCATATTCGTCCTTCAGACTTTGTTGCTCTTCATCCAAAATCTCCACGTTCTGTAAGTATAAGTCGAGTTTCTCATCCGCCTGTTTATGTTTATGCAAACAGATCAAACATCTATTGTGTACTGCTTTGAACAAATACGCCTTTAAGGAACTATTAATGGTGAGGTAATATTGCTTCTGCCAAAAATCAACAAATAAGTTCTGAACCAAATCTTCAGCCTCCATTTCATCGTCAAGCATAAAATAGGCCTTTGCCGCCAGCGCTTTATAATATTTATTGAACATAGCCTCATAAGCAGGAGGATTTCCCCGCTTTAGATCGTTCAGCAATACTTGGTCTTCATGCTCCATTAATTTTTAATGAGATTGCAATATCGAAATTTATGTACTACATATCAAATAAGTAATGTATTTTTTTCATTCCATGTATTAAATTTTGATACGCCTGGCTTTTCGGCAGGTCTTTTGACTATAATTGATATGTGCGCCTTCACAGGATGCAAGAATATTAAATACGAACTATTTACGTTTATCGTTGTATGAAGTTTATCGCGCTGATTTTTCTATCTTACACAGCCTTGCTCAATTTTGACAAGGCTATGGGTATTACAGAATACCCTATGCACCAACAGGTCAGTCAAAATGAGGATGCAAGTGATGCCTGGACTAAAGATGAGCTGAAAGCAGCGAACACGGCCGGAAATGCACTTTATTTAAGTAGACAGGAACGAGACCTGGTCATGTATATGAACCTGGCCAGATTAGACGGCGAACGTTTCTTCAATACATTCTTTCAGGAATATGTAGACCTGCACAATAATCGCATGCGTAAATACAGCAATTACAATGTATTAAAAATAAGTCGTACAGGAAGCTATTACCGAAGTCTGGAACGCGATATGAAAGCAATCAAAGGGCTCAACATGCTATATCCTGATCAAGCACTGAGTAAAGTAGCTGCCGCCCATGGGAAAGATATGGACAGAAACAATTACGCCGCACACAACTCATTGAATAAAACCACCCCAAAGCAGCGGATCAGCACGGTATACCCTAACCGCAGCATGGCGGAGAACCTGGCCTTTGGTTTTGATGAAGGACTCGCTAACGTATGCATGTTGCTGCTTGATCAGGGCGTACCTAACCTTGGCCACAGAGAGGTCATGCTAAGCACTAAATACAAGCTTAATTTTGCGGGCATATATATTGGCCCCCATAAAGGCTATAGATTTTGTGCGGTCATAGATTTTGTATCTCTGCCATTGGTAGAACAGGCCAACTGATTATTTAGCGGTATACCATGGATGTAGTTCCACTTTTGTGATTTGCGGCTTGCCTACGTCAGTCAGCATTCTGCGTGCACTGACTAAGCCCACTCCATGACCTTCATCATAATTGGCTGCCTTAGGATCAAGACTACTAATCATCACCATTCCTGACGACTGAATATACTCCAGATTGTTCATATAAATAGCTGTATGTGTAACCCTTCCACCCTTTACACCCTTCCGTTTGGCGGAAGAAAAAAACAACAGATCGCCGGGTTTAAGATTTTTAAGACATTTATCAAGACTTATCTCATCATTTTCAGTGATATCTACTTCAGTACCCACCAAAGCCTGCTGAGATGCATCTCGTGGTATAATAATACCATTTAGAAAATAACTGGTACGGGTAAAACCACTACAGTCCACACCTTTATTCGACGTGCCACCCCACAAATAAGGAACACCCATCAATGTCTTTGCTGTGGTCAGGATTTGATCTGCAGTTGGCACTGGCCTCGACAACCATTGTTTATATGGTTGGGTCTCTGATTTTAATATAAAACCTATACGCTGATCAGGGAAAGCAACCTTATAGTATCCATTTTCCTCTTTCAGAACTTGCAAAATATTTCCCTTGACCAGATCGGAAACCCGCGTTGAACCAACTACAGGACTGATATAGGCAAAGCCCAGATCGGCAGTATATACAATCTTATCAGACGCTTTCCAGGCATTGAACGTTTGTTGATCCATCAATTCGATACCTGTAGGATCTACGTAAGAGATATAACCTTCGGGACTGCGTACGATATAATATCCATTTTCTCTTTTCAACACCTGCACAGGCGTCCCGAGCAACATTTGAGTCACCAGTTCAGCAGAATGGCTCGGTGTTTTACGGTTATTGGCCACTGAAAGATTGGTTACACCATATATTTTCCCTTTCAGTTTGCTGTCTGGCAGCAGGTTGGTTTTTATAGCCAGTCGCTTGATGTCTTTGCTCTGTTGTAAGAAAGCATTAATCGCTTCCTGCGATGAGCTCTCAACCAAAAGCGTATCCTTATTTATCTCCGTTTTAAAAAGCACGGAGCGACTATCGGGTGCGTACTGTTTCTTAACCTGTGCAAATACCGCTGCATATTTTGCACTGTCTGTCTGTGCGGAAACACTGAAACTGATCGCTCCAGTAAGGAGCCAAAGGAATAATTTCTTCATCGTAGCGGTAAAGATACGTTATACAAAGACGAGGTGAAAGCCAGAGTTGTAAAATTTTAGTGCAAATACCGGACGTTCTGATAACTTTGCGGATAGATATACCAATGCCTTATGCGTAAGTTCGTATTAAATATAATTGACTTTTTTCATCCACCATTTTCTAGGTGGTTATCTTTGCATACGTTCAGATATCTGGTATCAGGAGCGTCAACGGCAGCAACAGGTGTAATCGTCTATTACATTGCCTACAATTGGATATTGAAACAAGAAGATGTACATCTCTCGGTTTCCTTTTTGCCCCGGCTCATCACCGCTCCTGTAGCTGCTTTGGCTATTGAGAGCCTGATTACTTTTTTTGTTGGCTTTATGCTCAATAAATACCTGGTCTTTACCCAATCCAATCTGAAAGGCAGGATACAATTGTTTAGATATGGTTCTGTGGTAGCAACCAACATCCTGCTGAATTATGCATTGCTCAAAATGCTGGTTGAGGCATTTGGATTCTACCCTACATTAGCCAAGCTTTTCATTACTATATTACTGGCTGTTTTCAGCTATTTTTCACAAAAGCATTTCTCCTTTAAAGTCAGAAAATAGATCATCTCATCGTCATAGTCCGCTATCCTCATTTTGCCAAACGCTATCGATGCATTATATTAGACAACATCAATCGAAATACTGTCAATGAGCGATTTTAATGATTTTAACAATCCGCAAGTAGCGAAGCTACCGAAACATTTAAAGCAATTTATTGTAGAGCAGCATTATGAAAAGTATACCCCGATCGATCAGGCGGTATGGCGATATGTCATGCGCCAGAATTACAGCTATTTAAAACAGGTTGCTTTTTATCCATACATTAAAGGATTACAGCGTGCGGGTCTGAGTATTGAATATATTCCAGATCTGCAAACGATGAATGACAACCTGGGAAAGATCGGATGGGGAGCCGTTACAGTAGATGGTTTTATCCCTCCAGCAGCATTCATGGAATATCAGGCTTATAGGGTGCTCGTGATTGCTGCCGACATTAGACAGATCAATCACATTGAATATACTCCTGCGCCAGACATTATTCATGAATCGGCCGGACATGCGCCCATCATTGCGGATACAGACTACAACAATTACCTGAGTTATTTTGGATCCATTGGTGCAAAAGCAATGTTTTCTTCCAAAGATTTTGAATTGTATGAAGCGATCCGCGAACTTTCCATTCTCAAAGAATCTGTGCATACTTCTGAACAGGAAATATCTAAAGCAGAAAAACATCTGAAAAACATATCCGACAATATGGGTGAGCCTTCCGAAATGGCCCTGCTCGGCAGGCTGCATTGGTGGACGGTGGAATATGGGCTGATTGGAACTTTGGAAGACCCTAAGATCTATGGTGCCGGGCTGCTTTCTTCTATCGGAGAAAGCTCCAGTTGCATGAAACCTGAGGTAAAGAAGCTTTGGTATACCAAAGATACAGTAAATTATACCTACGACATCACGAAACCACAACCGCAACTATTTGTCACAGAAACCTTCCAAAATCTTATTGATGTGCTGGAAGATTTTGCGAACACTATGGCTTTCAGGCGCGGTGGTGCGGAGAGTGTACTCAAAGCAATAGAATGTAAGAACCCGGCTACCGCCGTATACAGTTCAGGATTGCAAGTGACCGGCATTTTTACTGACCTGGGTATCGATCAGCAGGATCAGCTTACCTTCATCAAAACTACCGGTCCCTCTGCATTGGCCAGAAACGGCAGACAGCTGACAGATCATGGAAAATTGCAGCACAAAGACGGTTTCTCCTCCCCCGTGGGCAAATTGAAAGGAATTGATACAGCAATAGAAGATATGGACATAAGGCAGCTGCTGGCATGTGGCATCAAACCTCAGTCTGTTGCCTTGCTTATGTTCGAAAGCGGCATTACTGTGACGGGGTTGGTATACTCGATCACACAGAGCAAAGAAGGAAAAACATATTTGATCAGTTTTAAAGATTGCACGGTAAAAGAAAGCAATGGCAATATACTGTTTCAACCGGAATGGGGAATATACGACATGGCGATAGGCGAAAAGATCGTTTCCGTCTTCAATGGGGCAGCAGACAAAGATGCCTACGAAGAGCTCACCCATGTCAGCGACAAACAAACTCATAAAATAGATTATGATGAAAAAGCGCTGGCACTACACCTTTTGTACAAAAAAGTTCGACTGATCAGGGAAGAAGGGGAAGCGTATGAAGAATTGTCCGGAATTTTTCATGAACTTAGGTCCGAACACCGTCAGGACTGGCTTTGTGCCCTGGAAATATTGGAAATACTGTACCACAGACAAGTAAATCCCGAATTGGAAAAGGAGGTACGGCTATATTTGCAAATGAAAGCTTCCAATGAAAAGGAATTTAATAAACTGATCAATGACGGTCTTCACGTAATAGAAAATCCGGTCGCTCAGCTGATCACAGAAGAAGATTAATATGAATATTGTAATAACTGGCGCGAGCAGCGGAATAGGCTTTGAAACAGCTCTGGAATTAAGCCTATCCAATGCGAATAAGGTAGTATGTATCGCCCGTTCGGCGGACAAACTCCGCAAACTTCTTGAAATTGCTAAAGGAATAAACCCTGAATGCATATTGCTTCCTGTTGAATTTGATATCGTACAGGATGATTACGCTGTGCTTGTGGCCTTTCTTAAAGAGCGATTGGGTACAGTAGATATATTGATTAACAATGCGGGTGCCTTAGTCAGCAAATCTTTTAAGGATACCAGGGCACAAGACATTGCCTCCATGTTTCAGAGCAATGTGCTTTCACATTTTAATATGATACAAAACCTATTGCCTTTAATGGTTTCAGGAAGCCACATTGTAAACATTGGCAGTATGGGTGGCTTTCAGGGAAGTGTGAAGTTTCCGGGCCTATTGGCTTATTCATCCTCAAAAGCTGCATTGCATGTGATGACGGAATGCCTGGCATATGAGTTGTCGGAAAGTGGCATTAAAGTGAACTGTCTGGCCTTGGGATCTGCACAGACAGAAATGCTGGAGCAGGCTTTCCCGGGCTATCAATCCCCGGTCATGGCCTTTGAGATGGGAAAATACGTGGCCGATTTTGCAAGAACAGGGCACCGCTTTTTCAACGGTAAGATTTTGCCCGTAGCTGTCACAACCCCATAGAAGGCAATTATTTTAACATAATCATCAAGTTTTCAACATTATAGCTATGCTCAAAATAATTTAACTATTTTGGGCACGCTATATGAGAAAAAGTCTATTTATTTTTTGTTTTCTATTGTTTGCGACCGACGCGGTCTATTCGCAGACTAGTCTTCCGAAACAATATCTGGAAGTGATTTCAAACCTCATTAAAAAAACATCTGAAAAGCAGCCGGCTACCCGGATAATCGACTTTGCGGAAAACCTCATCGGAGTACCCTATCGTTATGCGTCCAGTAACCCACAGCGCGGCTTTGACTGCTCGGGGTTCGTAAGTTATGTGTTTCAAAATTTTGGTTTCAAAGTACCGCGCTCCTCTCCAGAATTTTTAAATGCAGGTAAGCCGGTAAAGTTGGATGAAGCAAAGGTAGGTGATGTACTCATATTCACAGGCAGCAATCCCAGAATCAGGCGGATAGGACATGTTGGAATCATCTATTCCATTGACGGAGACGACATTAAGTTTATACATTCTTCATCAGGAAAAGCTAATGGAGTGACGATAACTCCTTTAGATGGCTACTACAAAAGCCGCTTTATAAAGGCTGTTAGCATTATATAAGTACAATCTTTAAAGCCTCGGGGATCTTCCCCTGTTGCAAATAACTCTTTGCCAGTTCATGCAGTTCCCGTTCACGGTTGACCTCATCACCGATCGTAGCATCCAGAATATCTTTAACATCGCGTAGGCCCCTGATCGAATCGACTTCTTCCATATCCGGTAATTGCTCTACATTTCCAAGCATTCCAAGATCGTTGCCGCTAAGTACTTTTGAGTTTCTCACAGCAACGGGCAAAGCATCTACCCCAATTCCCAAAGTCGTCAAAGGCTTGGCGACTTTAAAAAGACTTTCAGGAGTGACGCGGCAATACCAATCACCACCAAGACGGGCCACAAGGTCTATCTTCGCCTGATCAATCTTTCCTTCCGAATCCAAAATCTCCTCTTTAATATGAATGATTTTGATCTCTGCCATGACCAGATTTCCAGCCCCCGGTCCATCACCCAATGCGATAACTTCCTTAATTAGGCACTCCATCTGTACCGGTGCTTCTGCAACCCTTGGGGGTTTGACCAGTAGAGAGGGCAACATCGTAAAACCTGCCTTGTCAAATTCATTGACTCCCCTACCATATTCTGTACTGGACAAGCTGGTTTGCTGCACCATATCGTAATTTACGATATTGATGACACATTCCTTCACCTCCAATACATTTTCAAGCGTGTGCTTGGTGGTATTGTCGCGCACCCGTCGAGCCGGTGAAAAAATACACATCGGCGGATTGGTGCTGAACATATTGAAGAAACTGAAAGGACTAAGATTGATCTGGCCTTCAGCATCAATAGTCGTCGCAAAACATATAGGCCTCGGTGCAATAGCATACTGTAAGTAATTTTGCAATTGCGCAGGGCTGAGATCCGAAGTCTTTATGGTCAGCATGTATTACGCCTTTTTTAATGCCAATATGGAAAAATCTGAATCGACCTTTTTTATGGTATTGCTCAGGTGACCCAATCCGGTAATCTCCATTTCTACAACATCGCCATCTTGTAACCATTGAGGTTTAAAAGAGGGATCATTCAATAAACCAGTTCCGTTTAACTCTAAAAAACAACCTGTACCAACCGTACCAGACCCAATGACATCACCAGGCAAAATGTCGACACCGTAGGCACAACGTTCGATAATTTCTGCAAAAGTCCAGTCCATATCAGCCATACTGCCGGAGGATACTTCCATTCCATTCACCGTGCAGGTCATTTTAAGATCATAAGCATTCCCGATATGTCCAGGTTTCGCATTGACTTTATATTCATCCAGCTCATCCGGAGTGACCAACCATGGGCCAATCACGGTCGAAAAATCCTTCCCCTTAGCAGGTCCAAGATTAAGCAGCATTTCTTCCATTTGGAGGGTACGAGCACTCATATCATTCATGATCATATATCCCGCGATGTAATCATCTGCTTCGGCAGCGGTAACATTTCTTCCTTTTTTACCAATTACCACGGCGACTTCCAATTCAAAATCAAGCTTTTGAAAATGATCAGGCATACATTCAATCTCTCCGGGTCCTTGTATCGCATTATGGTTTGTAAAATAAAAAATAGGATACTGATCAAACTCCACAATCATATCTACTTTCCTGTTTCTCCGCGCGGAAGCGACATGCTGCCTGAAAGCATAGCCATCACGACAGGATGAAGGATGCGGAACCGGCGCCAGCAATTCATAAAAAACCTCTTCTTTGGGCTGTATTTCCTTGGATTTGATCTGGGCATCCACCTTTTTGGCGCGCTCCATCAACACCTCACCACCCTGAAGAAATGCGGCCATTTCATCTGGCAATTGCTTATCGCAGGAATTGAGGTTATAAATATGTCCGTTAACAAATACGCCTACATGCTCTCTGTCTTCTGTTTTATAGGATACCAATTTCATACGCGGTGTTTTTTATGTTTTGAATATCTGGGTTCAGTATAATTAGCTAGTTTGTCTTTGCAGACCTCCAAAGCTAGAAAAAATAAGTCCAAAGGCGTGAAAAATATCCGGACAAAAAACCTGGAAATAAATGTTCACGCTATTAAAGATAAAGTTATTAACTTAGTCCACGCAAAATGACAACAGTAAATTTAAATAATCAGAATCAGGTAGCCGAACAAGTTTTGGCCGATTTCAGATATGCAATGCTGTCGAAGATCATCTTTGCGCAGTATTCTCTATAGCCTTATTTAATAAGCGCTCCTTTTAAAAACGATTTATAGTTTTCATCGTTATATTATTTCATTCTAACCAATTTAAAAAAACTAACGCTATGCCTATATATCATACATTAGGATCAGTCCCTGCCAAAAGACACACCATATTTCGTAAACCAAATGGTGAACTATATGCAGAGGAACTGGTGTCAACAGAAGGATTTTCGAGCCTGTACTCACTGGTATATCACTGTCACCCTCCAACTATTGTCAAATCACTCGGTGAACCTTATTCCGTTGAGCCTAAAATAGCTCGTGAAAAACACCTCAGGCACACCAGCCTGATCGGCTTCAACGTAAAGCCAGAAGACGACTATCTAAAAAGTAGAAAACCGATCTTGGTAAACAGCGACCTGCATATCTCTCTGGCTGCTCCACGTCAGTCTATGACCGACTATTTCTATAAAAACAGCCAGGCTGACGAGGTTATTTTCATCCACGAAGGCAGCGGTATCCTGAAAACAGGATTTGGAAAAATTAAATTTGGGTATGGTGACTATTTAGTGGTACCACGCGGCACCATTTATCAACTGGAATTTAGTGATACAAACAACCGCCTGTTTATTATTGAAAGTTTTAGTCCCATAAGAACCCCTAAACGTTATAGAAATGCCTTTGGACAATTGGAGGAACACTCACCCTTTTGCGAGCGGGACATTAAAAGACCCATCGATCTGGAAACAATAGATGAATTTGGTGACTTCAAAGTATTAATCAAAAAGCAAGGCATTATTTATCCGTATGTCTATGGAACACACCCTTTTGATTTTATAGGATGGGACGGATTTCATTACCCTTGGGCATTTTCTGTCCATGATTTCGAGCCCATTACGGGGAGACTCCATCAACCACCCCCGGTACACCAAACTTTTGAAGGACATAATTTTGTAATCTGCTCTTTTGTACCGCGAAAATATGATTACCATCCCTTGTCAATTCCTGCCCCGTATAACCATAGTAATGTAGACAGTGATGAGGTATTATATTACGTAGATGGTGATTTTATGAGCCGAAAAAGTGTCGTAAAAGGACAAATTACCCTACATCCCGGAGGTATTCCTCATGGTCCGCACCCCGGAACAGTAGAAAAATCTATCGGCAAGGAGAGTACGGAAGAACTGGCTGTAATGATTGACCCTTTCAGGCCTTTAATGCTGACAGAAGATGCCATTGCAATAGAAGATGAGAATTATCATAAAAGCTGGCAGATAAAATAACCGTTCTCCTCGAAAGCTGCATCTTGAGGCGCTACGCGCACAAGCGCTTAGGCTTTCTTGGAGAAGGTGATTTTATTTCTAGCATAAATAAATACAAATAGAAAAACTGACTTATTATTCAAATAAAAAACAAGATGTCAACACAAACATTTGCAGAAAAGATTGCGAAAGCGCAGGACTTTCTACCAATCAACGGCACAGACTACATTGAATTTTATGTAGGCAATGCAAAACAGGCTGCTCACTATTACAAAACAGCGTTTGGATTTCAATCGCTGGCCTATGCCGGACCAGAAACAGGAGTAAGAGACCGGGCTTCTTATGTATTGAAACAAGGAAAGATCAGGTTGGTGCTTACCACAGCATTAAAATCTGAAAGTCCAATTTCAGAACATGTAAAAAATCATGGCGATGGGGTAAAGGTTCTTGCTCTCTGGGTGGACGATGCCTATAGCGCTTTTGACGAAACCACCAAACGAGGGGCAAAACCTTACCTAGAGCCAGTGACACATACTGACGAACAAGGAGAAGTCCGTATGTCTGGTATATATACCTATGGAGAGACCATCCATATGTTTGTGGAACGCAAAAATTACAATGGTACATTTATGCCAGGTTATGCAGATTGGAAAAGTGACTATAACCCCTCCGACGCTGGCCTATTGTACATAGATCATTGCGTGGGAAATGTAGGCTGGAACAGGATGAATGAAACCGTAAAATGGTACGAAGAAGTGATGGGCTTCGTAAACATCCTGTCTTTTGACGACAAACAAATCAATACGGAATACTCCGCATTGATGAGTAAAGTCATGAGCAACGGCAATGGCTTTTCAAAATTCCCGATCAATGAACCCGCCGAAGGAAAAAAGAAATCGCAAATAGAAGAGTATCTGGAATTTTATGAAGGTGAAGGGGTTCAGCATATTGCGGTAGCAACAAAAGACATCTTAAAGACTGTAAAAGAACTGAAAGCACGTGGCGTTGAATTCCTGAGCCCTCCGCCAGAAGCCTATTATAATATGATGCCTGACCGTGTGGGAGAAATCGACGAAGAAGTCGCGCAGTTAAAAGAATTGGGCATCCTTGTGGACTGCGATGAAGAAGGTTATTTACTTCAAATCTTCACAAAACCCGTAGAAGACCGTCCTACCTTATTTTTCGAAATTATACAGCGAAAAGGTGCACAATCATTTGGTGCAGGCAACTTCAAAGCATTATTTGAATCTCTGGAGCGTGAGCAGGAGTTAAGGGGCAACCTGTAATTGACAAGATATCATCTACCTGACGAAAAGCCGGCCTTCCGGAAGGCCGGCTTTTTTATTTAAATACCTTAACTCAGCACAAGTGTTAAAAAATTGAAACCGGGTATTACATAAAATTTGAGTATTTTCGGCCTATTGAAAACAGCTAAAAAGAGTGGATGTATCAGATAGCAATAGATAGCGTACAGATTTTTTTCAGGCATTTTAGACATGCTTTTACCTTATTCAAAAAGAATGATCCATTAAGACTAGCTGGTGCCACTGCCTTCTTTACCAATTTCGCCTTGCCTCCTATTTTATTAATTCTCATCAGGTTATTTGGCTATTTCGTGGACAGAAGAACCCTGGTAGACCGTATATTCGAACGGCTTGCCAGTATTCTGGATGACAGCAGCACTGCCCAGATCAGAGACACATTAAGAAACATCCGGGGAATAGACCAGCATTGGTATGCTACTTTAATCAGTTTTGTATTCTTTCTTTTTGTGGCAACAACGTTATTTAACGTCATTAAAAATTCGATGGATCAGATCTGGTCTATCGGTATCAAAGATCATTCAGGATTTTTATTCAAGTTGAAACTCAGGGCCAGATCATTTGTAATTATCCTGCTCGCAGGTATATTATTTTTTGTAGGCCTGCTCGCCGACAGTATTCAGGCTATTATTGGAACATATCTGAATTCCGCAGCACCTGCTTTTGGCAAAATATTCTTAAGCATATTAAATGAATTACTCTTCATAGGAATTGTAACGACTTGGTTTAGTGTATTATTTAGATTTCTGACCAACGGACGCCCTACCTGGAAAGCCGCAATCCGAGGTGGTTTGCTTACAGGTGTATTGTTTACCATAGGTAAATATATACTACGCATATTGTTACCGCTGAGTAATATTGGAAATATATACGGAGCATCTGGCTCCATTGTATTGATTATGCTCTTCGTATTCTATTCTTCTTTTATTTTCTATTTCGGCGCCTGCTTTGTAAGAGTATTGAGTGATGCCAGGGAAACACCCATCAGACCCATTAAAGGTGCTTTTACTTATGAATTAAAAGAGGTTAAAGCAAAAAGATAGCGCAAGGCAAATATGAACCTTACGCTATTTATACGCTAATAAATCTCTTTTTAAAACAATCTCAGGCCAACTCCAAAAGTAAAGAGTCCAAGTTTCGCATTTTCATACGTGGCTTCTCCTAGCTTTGAAAGTCCCGTTTCATAACGAAGGTCAATACCAATTTTACCTATATCCAAGCCTGCTCCAAATTGCCAGCCAAAATTTTTGTCTTTAAAATCTCCGTCAAAAGCGCTATTGACTGCTTTCTTTGGACTTTGTTTATCATCCAATATAAAAGAAATTATAGGGCCGGTATTTAATCTCAGACCGAGACCAGCAGCGCCAAACTTAGTACCAATTAATATGGGAACATCCAAACTGGTGAACTTGACATCATTTTCTGCCCCGTCGGAATTTCTAGTTACTGTGGTGTTCTTTCCACTCAGATAAGCTTCCGGCTGTAAATGGATTCCGGCTCCACCTAGCCTGGCCCATAATCCACCATAATAACCGGTACGGTTATCACTGGACAAGGGTTGTTCAGTGGTTAATTTAGAAAGATTCGCCCCAGCCTTGATACCAAGTTGAAAACTCGGAAGCGCCTGGCCAAATGCCAGGATACTGAAACCAACAAATACGATTAATAAAGCTATTTTTTTCATTGCAAAACAATTAAGTGAATATTTAAGGGATTACGGTAAAATTAACAATATATTTAATATTTAAACTACGACAGATCAATTATCAATATCAACCCAAATTTCTTAAATTTGTTTGTAAAGTTAACTAACAATGTACCGACATAAAATAGATGCTATTCACATTTAACACGTTTGCGCTAATCTTAATCGTTATTGGTGCCATAACTTTATTCCTCTCCTTTTACGTTTTTAAGAGAGAGGGTGGTGCAGTTAAGTGGTTTGGCATCATGATGCTGTCCAATTCCATATGGTCAGTAGGATATGGCTTTGAACTTGCAAGCTCCACCTTAGATCAGATCAAATTCTTTATCAATATAGAATATATAGGCATCAGCACTTTGCCGGTATGCTGGCTCGTTTTCTGTCTGTATCTTTCGGGTAAAGAAAAATGGTATAAGAAAAAGCTCAATGCACTAATACTCGCCAGTATCTCTATACTGACTATGCTTTTGGTCTGGACAAATCAATATCACCACTTACACTATAAAGACCTATTCATCAGTTACAAATCTGCTTTTCCGATGGTCGTCATTGTACCGGGCATCTCCTATAAACTTTTCACCATTTATTTTTATCTGATCTTGGCTACAGGCAGTTATCTGTTGATTGCCAAGTTCAGAAAGGCTGATATTGTATTTAAGAAACAGAACTACAGCATTATTATCGCTGCTTTTATACCCTGGCTAGCCAACATCAGCTACCTTGCTGGCCTTCGACCACTTGGGAATCTGGACCTTACACCGTTTGCCTTCATGGCGACGATCGTATTGATATCACTTGGTATTTATCGTTTTAATCTATTTGACATCCTGCCTGTAGCAAGAGAGAAAGTACTGGAGCTCATGCAGGATGGTTTTATTGTACTAGACAAGCAGTTCCGAATTATCGATTACAATAAAGCTTTCGGAAATTATTTTGGTCATCATAATAGGGACCGGCTTATTGGTATACCTGTGGAACAAGTCTTCCCAAATCAATCAGAACTGATCCAATTTATTAAGGAACACAGGAATGGGAAAAAGGAAATTAGCTTAAGTACCAATCAAGGATTGTTTGATCTGGAAGCAGATGTCAGATATTTAAATGAAAACAGCCTCAACCAGGAAGCGACCATTGTGAAGTTTCAGGATTTAACTGCGCTCAGACAAGAGGCCATGAAATCGAAAGAACAAGCTAGTGAACTGCAAAGGCTCAACCAGCTTAAAGACCGTATATTTTCAATTATTTCACACGATTTAAGGGGACCACTTGTTAACCTCTCAGAAGTTTTGAAAATGGTTACCAACAATTTGATCACTACGGAAGAATTTAAAGCACTAGCGCCAACGCTAAGTAAAGATATTTTATATACTACAGATCTTCTGGAGAATATTTTACACTGGTCAAGAAGTCAGCTCAAAGGTTATGGTTTAAATAAAGAGCCTTTCGACCTTAGAAATCTCGTCATCAATGAAATTAATTACCATCTGCCTTCAGCATCCATCAAAAAGATAGAAATCATACATGATGTCTTTCCCGGAGTAATGGTCTACGCAGATATGTTAATGATCCAAATTGTAGTCAGAAACATACTAAATAATGCTATAAAATTCTGTTCAGAGAGGTCAATTATACACATTACTGCTGTTTTTCAAAAAGATAAGCATATCTTGTTGTGCATCAAAGACACAGGGATAGGAATCTCTCCAGAAATTGTCGATCGTCTCTTTTCAGGAGGAAACCCTTCTACCAGAGGTACTATGAATGAAAAAGGGACAGGTATCGGACTTGTAGTCTGCAAAGAATTTATTGAACGGAACGACGGAATCATTACGGTTGAAAGTGAACTTGGAAAAGGGACCACATTTTGCATTACATTACCAGTAGCTGACACTTAACCTGGAAAAGTCCATTAAATACAAGAATAAAACAATATGCGCGTTAAATATTTGGACACACAAGATGAAACGAATAGATTAGTCGCTTAAATGCTTATGAAAAATCTGCTATTTATTTTACTCCTAACCCTTAATTGCGCAACTGTTTTCTCTCAATCCAGAAAGGTGAGTTATGAGAAACTCCTGGGGTATTACCAATCTCAAAAATATGTTGAAGCAGCTGACTATTTAAAAGGCATCTATGGAGAAAACTCAGAGAATGCAAAGGGCATATCTAAGCTTGCTTATACGTATATGATGGCCAATAGATTACCTGAGGCGGAGGCAAACTACCTTAAAATACTCCGCAGGGATTCCAGCAATATTTCGGCATTGTTTAACCTGGCCACCATTAACGTAAAAAGGGAACACAACGAGCAGGCCGTTAAATATTATCATGACATCCTAAAGATCGACAGTACAGACTTCCGTGTCTACAAACAGCTTGCTATGTTGACAAGGAAACAAGCCATGCCACAGAAAATCAGTTATCTGCGCAAAGCCAGTCAGCTTAACCCTACAGACCCCGACATAGCTTACACACTTGCGGAGTCTTATTGTCAAGCAAAAGAATATGCAGCCGCAGACACCATTTTAAGCGCAGCTTTGAATGCAGACAGTGTTAATCTGAAGTTGCTAAATATGAAACTCCCGGTAAGCATCGGCCTAAAAAAATACCGCACAGCAATAGAAACCGGAAAAAAACTGTTCCATTATGGTGACAGTTCAACATTTGTAGCAAATCATCTGGGAAGAGCTTATTTTCTCAACAGTGAATACACCAATGCTCTTCATACTTTTTTGATCATTAAGGACGAGTCTTTCGACAATGAGATGCTGTTTCATAGTATTTCCTTATGCTACCGAGAATTAAAGGATTTTAAAAATGCGACCCTTTATCTTGAGAAAGCAATAAAGCAAGGTATTTCACCAAAAATAGCTTCATATTATGGTTTGATTGGAGAATCCTATGAAAGCCTAAATCTGAACAAAGAAGCGAACGACGCCTATAAACAGGGATTGCTATTTGAAAACAATGGAAGTTTACTATATAATATTGCCCTGGTATACGAGACCAAACTAAACGACAAAAAGAGTGCAATCAATTATTACACCCAGTATCTTAAAACAATCGATTCCAAAGAAAAACCAAGATTGACCAGCTTTATAAACAATAAAATCGCTGAGCTAACTGAGCGATTAAAAAGAGAAAAATAAGAGAAATTATCTGATCATCAGGCGGGCTACATACTTCCCAATAATATCAAATTCAAGGTTTACGCTATCTCCCACATTTACTTCCTGAAGATTGGTATGCTCGAACGTGTAAGGAATAATAAAAACAGAAAATTCATTGACAACGGATGACACTACTGTCAAACTGATGCCATTTACACATATAGAACCCTTCTCAACCGTCACATTACCCGCTTCAGGATCGTAGCTAAAGCGGTATTCCCAACTGCCGTCCAATTCTTCTCTTTTTATACATATTGCGGTCTGGTCCACATGGCCCTGAACAATATGACCATCCAGGCGTCCGTTCATTTGCATGCAGCGCTCCAGATTAACTTTACTGCCTTGCCTTAAAATACCGAGATTACTCTTCTCCAGCGTTTCCTTTATGGCTGTCACCGTATGAGTGCCCGGATCGACAGAAACCACTGTCAAACACACACCGTTATGCGCCACACTTTGATCTATTTTCAATTCATGACTGATGGCAGATGATACGCTGAAATGAACATTACTACCCTCTTCTCGGATCGTCTCAACGATCCCCAATGTCTCAATAATCCCTGTAAACATTTTATAAATTTATCCTGTTTTTTCTCCAGTCACTGCTTGATGAACCAGCCTCAGGTGTATTTAAAACTATCTTTTGGTTTTTTGAAGATATAGCTGCAGTTATCGCAGCAATGAACAGCTCATCTTCATCTTCGGTCTTCAGCCCCTCTGCAGTAAAATATTTACCGACAAAATGGGTATCAAATTGTCCGGACTTAAATGCGTCGTGCTGCATTACAAATTTACCAAAGCCTAATGTAGTTTGTATGCCAGTAATGTCATATTCATCAATTGCGCGGATCATTTTTTCTATTGCCTCATCCCGGTCTTTGCCATAAGTGATCAGTTTCGCGATCATCGGATCGTAATAAATTGGAATCTCCATTCCTTTCTCATAACAGTCATCTACCCGTACTCCGTTGCCTTTCGGGGTTGTATAAGTCTGCAATACGCCAATGTCAGGAAGAAAGTTATTTTCCGGGTCTTCTGCATATACCCTTAATTCCAATGCATGCCCGCTAATAGATAAATCTTGTTGAGCGTAAGCCAGCTTTTCTCCCCTCGCTATTTTGATTTGTTCCTTAACCAAATCAAGTCCGGTGATCATCTCCGTAACCGGGTGTTCCACCTGCAAACGGGTATTCATCTCCAGGAAAAAGAAATCCAGGTTTTCATCCAGGATAAACTCCACCGTTCCAGCTCCTGTATAATTGACAGAACGGGCAACATCTACCGCACAAGCGCCCATTTTCTGACGAATCTCTTCCGTCAGGATACTGGAAGGTGCCTCCTCAATTACCTTTTGATGACGTCGTTGAATAGAACATTCCCTTTCAAAGAGGTGCAACATATTTCCATGTGTATCGCCCAACACCTGTATCTCGATATGTCTTGGAGAAGAAACATAACGTTCAATAAATACCGACCCATCGCCAAAAGCAGAAGTTGCCTCACTAACGGCCAGTTGCATTTGCTCTTCAAAATCTGAAGATTGCTCTACAATACGCATTCCCTTTCCACCACCACCTGCAGCAGCTTTTATTAAAATTGGAAACCCAACCTCAACCGCACGTCTTTTTGCTTCAGCAACATCTGTAATGGCTTCTTCTGTTCCCGGAACCATCGGAATATTGTATTTAAGTGCCGCAGCTTTCGCAGACAATTTATTGCCCATGATCTCCATCGCTTCTGCTGATGGGCCAATCAGGATTAACCCTGCCGACTTAACCAGACGGGCAAATGCTGCATTTTCTGAGAGAAAGCCATAACCGGGATGGATTCCCTCCGCCCCTGTTATCTTACAGGCTTCTATAATTTTCTCCCCCAACAAATATGACTGATTAGATGCTGCAGGACCTATACATATTGCTTCATCCGCGTACCGAACATGCAATGCTTCCCGGTCTGCTTCCGAATATACGGCAACAGTCTTTATGCCCATCTCTCTTGCTGACCGCATAATACGCAAAGCAATTTCACCTCTGTTGGCTATAAGTATTTTTTTCATAGATGTCTGATCATGTCTATCGCCCGGTCCACCATATCGCCTGTAATGTCAAGATGTGTCACGAACCTGATATTTTTCAAACCTGTCCTGTTACACTTTATTCCTTTCTCAGCTAAGCGTTGGGCTATATCAGCCGAAGTAAATCCTTCAGCCACTTCAAAGATAACAATATTCGTTTCTACGGGCATTACCGAAGCTACATAATCCATCTCAGAGAGGGCTGCAGCCAGCGCTTTAGCATGATCATGGTCCACACTCAGGCGTTCTATATGATTGTCTAATGCGTAAATTCCTGCCGCGGCCAAAAATCCAGCCTGCCGCATTCCGCCTCCAAAAACTTTTCTAATCCTTCGCGCATTTTTTATCATCTCCTTAGACCCTAGTAAAACTGACCCAACAGGAGCCCCCAGTCCTTTAGACAAACATACCGAAATACCGTCAAAATATCGACCATAGTCTGCGGGCTGATCACCAGTTGCAACAATAGCATTAAAAATCCGGGCGCCATCCAGGTGCAAGCTCAACTCCTTTATATTACACAAAGTATGAATAGGTTCAATTTGCTCCAGTTTATAACATGCTCCTCCGCCTTTATTAACTGTATTTTCCAACACCACCAGCGAGGTGCGTGGATAATGAAAGTTATCTTCATTAATTTCAGGCTCTATAAGCTCCGGAGTTAGCAACCCACGTTGTCCATGTAACAATCTTACCGAAGCCTGGGAATGATAAGCGATACCACCGCCCTCATACCGGTATACATGAGAGGTTTGATCACAAATCACCTCGTCCATAGGCAGCGTGAAACATTTGATTGCAATTTGATTGGTCATTGTTCCTGAAGGGCAAAAAAGACCTGCTTCCATATTAAATAAGGCAGCAGTTTTGCCTTCAAGGACATTTACGGTTTCGTCTTCGCCAAAGACGTCATCACCAACCTTTGTGCTAAACATAGCATCCAGCATCGCCGGTGTAGGTTTTGTAACGGTATCACTTCTAAAGTCAATGGGTATGCCCATATATCTGGTATTTGTGTAAAAACTAAATTGTCTATGTTTACAAATATTACATTTTTTAACTATTTGAAGAGTATATATTTTAAACACATTTTCGCAGATTACCGACCATTTGCGTTCTGGTGTTCATAAATAATTCTTAAAGTTTGGAATTTAAAATAACTAATGTACTTTAGCTTAGTGTTTTTTTAACAATAACCTAACCTTAAAATTCATAAAAAACCACGTTTTAAAGTATTTAAACACAGAAAATAAAAAGAATAATTAACTATAAATCTCAATTCACACGAATTCCTAAGTACAAATCAATAAAAACCAGTAACCAATAAATTAAATTTATGAAGCAAACGGCGCAGAAGAATTTTGGAATTTTTAATTTTAACCCCTCAAAATTGAAATAAGATGATATTAATTGCAGATGGCGGTTCCACCAAAACCAATTGGTGTTTAATAAACGAAGCAGGCAGAAAAATCCTTTTCAATACAGAAGGTTACAATCCTTATTTTGTAACTTCCGAATATATTGTCAAATCATTAAGAAAAACGCTCCCCGACCACTTAGAAACGGAAAAATTAACAGAAGTAAATTATTACGGAGCTGGCTGTTCTACTGAAGCTAACCGTCAAATTGTGGCCTCCGCAATGAAGGAGGTATTCATCAACGCAGAAATCAATATAGGCCACGACCTATTGGCTTCCTGCAGGGCATTACTTGGCAATGAGCCTGGTTTTGCAGCAATACTCGGTACAGGCACCAATACTTGTTTGTATGACGGCTCAGATATTTCATTAAATATAGATTCTTTAGGTTATTTCTTAGGAGACGAAGGCAGTGGCTGCTATATTGGAAAGCGCTTATTAAGTGACTATATGAGAGGATATATGCCAAAAGGTCTAAGAGAAAGTTTCTACGATAACTTTGCATTGACCAACGAAGACATATACGATCATATCTATAACAAACCTTTACCAAACCGTTTCTGCGCAGGTTTTAGTAAATTCCTTTACGATTATAAAGAAAACTATGAAGACTATTCCTTTTCCATTGTAGAGCAAGCGTTTACAGCCTTCTTTGAAAACCTTGTTATTCACTATCCAAACTACAAAGACTACAAATTAAATTGCGTCGGCTCTGTTGGTTATAGTTTCAGGGATATCCTGAGCGTAGTTGCCGATCGTTTCGAAATGGGAATTGGTAAAATTATCAGATCACCAATAGACGACCTGGTTGACTACCACTTAAAACAAGCGAAAAAAGTATAAAAATAGCATTTAAATAAAAAGGGCCGGGTATCTTAGAGCAAGATCCGGCCTTTTTCGTGCATGCTCTTCAGTACTTTATCGGAAGCCGCTTCACAAAAATCAATACCCGAATAATCCGGATTAAAACCTCCAATATAGGGCACAGCCATAATATAGATTTTATCGTTCGCAAATCCTTCCCCGTCTACAACCTGGAAACTGTCATTGATTGTAATCCCGGGGACTTTTAGAAAATATCCTCCATTATCGTTTTTTTCCACCAGCTTATTCCCATTTTCCATCTCTGTTCTGCCCTGCTCCGCAGATCGAAATTTCAACCTTGCCGGGCTGACTGTTTTAGCTGAGATCAAACCTTTAAAAGGAAAATCTTCAAAAGAAAGATGCGGTTGCCCTACACAATCTACAAAAGTTTTAAAATGCACCGAAATTTTCTTCCCATCATCATCTTTATAATGATAATCAGCCCCGCCCGATGCTACAGGCAAAATCTCGCTATCGTCACCAACCGAAACCAATCGTAAAATACCTGCGTCATAGAGGGCCATCAGTTCTCTGCAAGAGCTTTGAGGCACGAAAGCGATGACGATAGATATCAGCGGCATCAATACTTTCTGTAGCCTCTGCATATCTTCAGCAGACAAATACTTAGCCGGATAATTCATTGCAAAACTCAGAACAGCCAGCATCTCCTTCCAATAAATAGATTCCTTCCTTCTGATGGACTGAGCCGCTTCTATGTATTCCAATTTAAACAATTCGAATGGATCCATCTTCTCCCTAAGTTCCATCATCGCCTCTACAAATTCCTCAATGTTCATATTTTTGATGAGCGCATAAAATGCCGGGTCCTTTTCCGGGAACATATCTTTGAAGTTCTTTTCAAACACAAAATCCAGAGAAAGAAAACCTTCATTTTCAGCAATATTCCGGGCGATCTCCTCCTGGCTCAATAAAGTATCCTTACCAAGATGTGAGTCTTCCAGGTGAAAGCGGATGGCTGGCAAAAGACCATTGCGCGAATGCATCACCATCTTAAAGCCTTCACTGCCGACAGCAACATTAAAACCCAACTTGCCGTCTTCCTGCTCCTCAAAAGTACCGTTCGCCCTGGCTAGCGTCCGCAAGGCATCAATAGCAGTCAGCGATGCCCCTTTAATACCTACAGCATGGTTGAGTTGCATGGCAAGTTTTCTCGGCGGGTAAGGAGAGTCAAAATAGCCAGGAATAAGGCCTTCTTGTTTTTTTGGCCAGACATGCCCCGTGCAAATGATGACAAGATCAAATTGCATTTGCTTATCATGACCAATCTCGACTTCCACAATCTCCTTGCCGCGCTCATCGGTGATGTCTGTGACCTGACTGTCCAAATGCACATGGGTAGATATACCTTGAATTTCCGCATTTTGTCTTAAGAGATCAAACTGCGCGGACAGGTAAGCCCCAAAAAACAACCGTGGAAGAACCTTATATTCGTTGAAATTAGCGGGATTGATCTTGAACCTTTCCAGCGTTTGTTGTGGTGCTGTTTTCACCCATTCTTCTATCGAGCAAAATATGATGGGGATCTCATTGTCGGATACATTGGTAATGTGCTCGTCGTTCGCACCCTCCGGACTATAAGGCATACCCGAGCCCAAATATCCTTTACGCTCGAAAATATGGATCTCATAGCTTCCTGAGCCTGACTCAATCAGTCTTTTGTACATGAAAAGTCCGCTCGGCCCGCCACCAAGAATTGCTATACGTTTTTTTAACGATCTAAGTCCCATTCGTTTCTATTTATAATCCCTTAGACTAAAAGATATGTTATATACCGCAGCATTTAACAGAACATATAATAAAAAAAAAGCCGAATTGTTTTGAAATGCCTCAAAGTTATTGGCATATTACTTGCAAACAATCTTTTATGCAAGCACCATTACCTAAACTCTTTATGCTCCTCCTGGGCTCTAAAGCCCCGAATAGAAATGTAGAACAACACGATTACTTTTTTGGCATTGGTGATTCTATAAAAGAACTGGTTCCGCAGATCAAAACTTTCTGGCCCGAAGCAGGCAACAGCATCCATATAGATGGCTGGCGGGAAGTCAATAAAGTAGATGGATTTGGGATTAAAGTCGTTCCTCGCAATACAGCTACACCAGAATCAATACAGCCCTCACATAAGCTCTTTTTTATTAATCTTGGTGGATACCAGACCGGCAAGCTGCAGGAACAGCATTACGTCGTACTCTCCGTACAGGAAGATCGTGCACAAGCTGTTCAGGATGCTAAGAAAACCGTCTTCTATAAAACCAATTCCATTAAAGGTGCCAACTCACACATCGATGAAAAGTACGGCATTGATGTTGATGACATCTATCGTATAGAAGATATTCTCGATCCTTCATTGAAAGCACAGTATCATATCGATATTCAGCCCAATAACGACCTTCCCGAAGATGAAATCCATTTGGGATATTTCAAATTGGATAAAATCTAAAAGAGCATTACACCGGTAAGCGGTTCAGTTCTATATCATCCGGGGTTACAAAGATCAAAGGTACTTTCTCGATATCTACATAACTGGAATCCAAGCCAAAACTTCGCTCTTCCGACAGACTTAACTTTTTAAGAATAAAATAGTAGTCCATAATTGTACGTTCATAGAAGCTCAGTTTAGAAAATTTCGATAAGTGCTTTTCGAGCAGAACAAACCTGAAATCACCAGCAATCTTGTGCTTCGCGAGTGAAGTATACTGACTGGTTATGTCAACCTCCCCGTTCTTCACCAGTTCCTCAATAACTTTTCTGTATAACAAATTCACCCTTTGCTCCACCCTGAAACCCAGTTTAAAATCAATACGGATCAGTTTGCCGGGGATCAGAAATTCTACTTTATAATCCATTACAAATGGCTCGTCCATAACATCCACATGCACCAGCCAATAGATATCAGCACGTTTAGGTTCTTTTTGAATAATCGAATAAATGATCTTCGATTCAATCTCGGTTTTAAAATTAGCACTCGTCAAATAAACCAGCTGGGATGAGTATTTAGGAATAGAAGTATCCTCACTCAGCTCACTGATGATCTGATAATAATCATCAATTTCAACATATTTTACAAAACGGTTTTTAATCTTACGGGCCACATACCAACTCCACATCACAGTAAAAATGGCGGTACCGATCAACACGGTAACCCATCCGCCATGAAAGAACTTAGCCATATTACCGAAAAGAAACGTAAACTCAAGTAAGCCGTACACGGTTAAGAAAGTTGCTATGGCATAGATAGGTACCTTTTTACGTTTCATATAAGCAGCGACCAAAATCGTCGTTGCAAGGAAAGTCAGATTGATCGCCAGTCCATATGCGCCTTCCATCGCCGACGAACTTTTGAAGATTAACACAATCATAATACATCCGCCCCAAAGGATCCAGTTGATCGAAGGCACGTAAATCTGACCCTTCTGATTACTTGGATAATTGATTTTTACTTTCGGCCAAAGATTGAGCCGCACAGCTTCAGAAATCAATGTAAAAGAGCCTGTGATCATGGCCTGACTGGCAATAACTGCGGCAAGCGTAGCCAGGGCAACCATAGGCAATAAGTATTGAGCGGGAACTATCTCAAAAAAAGGATTCAGCTTGTCATTATATTTCCCGTGCTGTAAGACCCATACGCCCTGCCCCAAATAATTCAGGATAAGCATAGTTTTCACAAATATCCAACTGATGCGGATATTTTTCCTGCCGCAATGCCCCATGTCAGAATACAAGGCTTCAGCTCCTGTGGTACACAAGAATACCCCGCCAAGGATAAGCAGGGCCATTGGATGGTCTGCCAATAAATGAAAGGCATAGTAAGGATTAATCGCTTTGAGAATGCTTGGATCCTGTAAGATGTAGCCAAATCCAAGTACACCAAGGATACCAAACCAAAGAAACATCACAGGACCAAAAAGACGACCGACAAGGTTGGTACCAAATTGCTGAATAATAAACAATATAGTAATGATGACGATCACGATAGGGATCACCTGAACATAAGGGAATTTCAATTGTAAGCCTTCTATAGCCGAAGTCACCGTAATACTCGGTGTAATAACACCATCAGCAAGGAGTGCACAACCACCGATGACAGCAGGTACCACCAGCCATTTGGCCCTTTTACGCACCAACGAATACAGGGAAAAAATACCACCCTCCCCTTTGTTGTCCGCTCTTAAAGTGATAACTACATATTTAACTGTAGTCTGGAGCGTCAGTGTCCAGATGATACAAGACAATGCGCCCAATACAAGATTAGCATCAACAACAGACCCGCCGTTAACCACAGCATTAAAAATTGCTTTTAAGGTATATAAAGGAGATGTTCCTATATCACCATACACAATACCTAAACTCACCAGTAAACCGCCGGCAGAAAGCGTATTTAGATTCTTTTGACTTAGCACTATTTCAAATAATTAGACGGCAAAATTACATTTAATAAACAAACATTCAATGATTTTGTGAGACTGAATCGATTGCCGGTTCCCATTGCCGCCAAAGAATGTTTATTATGAAAGCAGCAACAACAGAAGAAGCCTTGTTAAAATTTGTTAAATAATGTTACAGAAAACAAAAAATCTAATAATTCTGTTTAATTATTTATATTTTTGCTAGTATATAAAATGAAAATAACAACCAAATCAACGACTCTCCTAAGTGTCCTATGTAGCATCTGCATAGGTATCTTGTGTAGCTTTGATGGTTTGGCCCAAAAATCGGATAGTGCATACAATAGTATAAAGATCCGTAGTATCAGTAAAACCCCGCAAATAAAAGCCAATATCACCCCCTACAGGCCTTATAATAGTTCCACTAGTTTTGTCCCATACAACAAAGTTCTGTCCGGCAGCTCCGCACTGACAACAAAAAGTATCGGCAGCAGGGACGACAAAATTCTTTCCGTAATCAAAATCTATCCTAATCCCATCAACCCTTCTTACGATCAGATCAACCTGATCATACGTCTCGAACGTGAGATCAATCTCACTGTTAAGATCCTGGATCTGTTGGGTAACGAAATTATTACCTTATCAAACGAAAGAGCGGCGGCCGGTGAACAGACAAAAAGTTACTCCATTCCCAGTCGATTAAATAGTGGTATCTATTTTATGCGCATATCCGCCGGTGCGGAAACTATAGTAAAACGGATTTCTGTTTTATAAATTGTCTTTATTGGACCTCCTCTCTTAATTCTTTCTTATTTTTGCTCACATGAAGATCATTGCTATAGGCCGAAATTATGCGGCGCATGCGGAAGAACTAAATAATCCGATCCCCGAAAGTCCTGTCATATTTCTAAAGCCGGATACTGCTGTGCTAAAAGACAATAAACCTTTTTATATTCCTGATTTTTCTTCAGATATTCATTTTGAACTGGAGATTGTACTTAAGATGTGTAAAGAAGGCAAACATATTGCTGAAAAGTTCGCCTCTAAATACTATGATGAAATCGGTTTGGGTATAGATTTTACCGCCCGCGACATCCAAAGCCAGCATAAGGAAAAGGGATTGCCCTGGGAACTCGCCAAAGCATTTGACCATTCAGCTGCCATTAGCGGTTTCCTTCCAAAGGACGGTTTTAACGACCTCTATAATCTGCAGTTCGAGCTGCAGCTTAATGGCCAAACCCGTCAAAAAGGTAACACATCGATGATGCTATTTTCTTACGAAAAAATTATTGCCTTTGTTTCACAATACATCACGCTGAAAAAAGGAGACCTGATTTTTACAGGAACACCTAAAGGTGTAGGACAAGTAAAACAGGGAGATCAGTTGGAAGCCTGGCTCGAAGGCAAACAGTTGTTGAAATTTGATATTAAATAATGGGAACAGGTAAATTATCAGGCTTGTTGTTTTGCATGCTCTTCCTGAACGTCTATGTCTCTGCACAGCAATTATTCAGTCAGAATAGCTATCCTTTGGTTGACTTTCGTTCTCCCCTGGATATTGTACCTCCGGCCCTGTCCGGTTCCTTTGGTGAATTAAGGTCGAATCATTTTCATTCAGGGATAGATTTCAGGACCAACCAACGACAAGGTTATCCCATTTACGCAGTAGGTGATGGTTATATATCGAGGTTGAGGGTTCAAAACAGTGGATTCGGATTGGCTGTTTACATCAACCATCCGAATGGTTATACTTCTGTATACGGACATATGCAACGCTTCAATCCAAAAATAGCACAACAAGTGAAATCCATACAATATGCTAAAAAATCATATGAACTTGATGAGTTTCCTTCTTCGGTATTGTTGCCGGTCAGAAAAGGGGAAATTATTGGCTATTCGGGCAACTCAGGAAGTTCCGGGGGTCCGCACCTACATTTTGAGATCAGGGATACTAAGACAGAGGCGACCATTAACCCACAGCTTTTTGGGATAGAGATACCGGACAATATACCGCCCGTCATCGGTTCAATGTACGTGTACCGCCTGAACGGCAAACCATTTAATGAATTTATACCCAAGCAATACTTTCAGCTAAGTGGTGGTAATGGAACCTATAAATTAAACAGTGTCAATACGATCAATCTGAGCGGTGAAGTCGGATTCGGCATTGTAGTGAGCGACAGGCATAATGGTGCTTCCGGAAACAATGGGGTATATTCTATCGAACTGGAACTTGATGGCAAGCCGGTCTACACTTCAGCACTGGAGAAATTTCAATTTCAGAACAGCCGGGCCATCAATTCACACATCGATTACCCCACTTATCTGAACACCAAACGCAGTATTCAAAAAAGCTTTGTTGACCCTGGAAATCCCCTGCAGATTTACAGCAACCTGGTCAACCGGGGACGGATTACTTTTACCGACGGCAAGCTTCACGCCTTGAAGTATACCGTGAACGATGCCAGGGGAAATAAGAGCACCCTGACTTTCAATGTCCAGGCAGACACCAAAGCCGCCCTACCGGAACCTACGGTTCCTGACGGCAATAGCTATAAATACAATGTAGTTAATGAACTGACCACAGATCAGATGAGAGTAATTCTACCGAAAGGCACTTTATACAATGATTTTAATTTTCAATATAAATCATCCCCAAAACCGGCAGGCAACGCTTGGTCCGCAATCCATCATATACACAATAACCTAACGCCAGTCCATACCGGATTTGAATTGTGGATTAAAGCAGACAGCAGTTTGATCCGTAAAGATAAAGCACTGATCGTGAATACCAACCGAATATCACAGGGCGGGAATTTTGACAATGGTTATGTAAAGGCAAACCCAAGAGCTTTTGGCAGCTTTTTTATTGCCATTGATACGATCGCACCACTGATTAACCCAGTGAACATCGCCAATGGCAAAAACATGTCCGGTATAAGCAAAATGTCTTTCAGGATTAGCGACAACCTTTCCGGAATTAAAAGTTTTAACGGATTTATAGACGGCAAATGGGTCCTTATGGAATTCGACACAAAGACAGCCAATTTATGGCATACCTTTGACGCTGGAATACCTGCAGGAAAACATACCTTTGAATTGACTGTTTCCGACATGAAAGACAACATCAGAACGTATAAAATTGATTTTTACAAATAAGCCATTAAAGATTATGACTAAATTGAAAGAAGGCCAAAAAGCCCCGGATTTTAAGGCAAAGGACCAGGACGGAAATGAAATCACTTTGGGCCAGTTTGCCGGCAAAAAGGTAGTTCTTTATTTTTATCCGAAAGATGACACTCCGGGATGTACCGCCGAAGCTTGTGATTTCAGAGACAACTATCAGGGACTCCTTGCAAAAGGTATCGCCGTACTAGGTGTCAGCGTCGACGATGAAAAATCACACCAAAAGTTTGTTAAGAAACACAGCCTGCCTTTTACGCTTTTGGCAGATACAGATAAGAAAATAGTGGAAGATTATGGTGTGTGGGGAGAAAAGAATATGTACGGAAAAATCTATATGGGCACCAACCGGACTACTTTTATCATAGACGAGGAAGGTACCATTGCACACATTATCACTAAGGTAGATACAAAAAACTCTACAGCACAAGTACTGGAGCTGATTAACGCCTAAACCATCCCTTTAAGAAGCTGTTCCATTTTGCTGTAAAGCTCTTCGGTATAAAAGGGCTTGGAGATATACTCGTTCATCCCGAGGGCAAGGCATTTTTCCCTTTCCCCCTGGATGGCGTGAGCGGTGACAGCGATAATTGGTATATTTCTTTTTTTGGCCGACAGGTTTCTGATGTGCGTAGTTGCATTATAGCCATCCATTTCAGGCATATGCAAATCCATAAGGATCAGGTCGAAATCATTGGCAATCACTTTATCGACTGCCACCTTACCATTTTCGGCAACATCTATAACACATCCAGCCTTCTCCAGCAATTTCAAAATTAACTTTTGATTGATGGAGTTGTCTTCGGCAACAAGTATACGGGCACCATTCATCGAGCATTCCTTCATCTCTATTTTGATATGATGCATGGGTACATCCCTTAATTTCTTATTAAATGAGGTCAATGGCATAATTCATAAAAAGTGTAAACAGGATCCCTAAATCCTTGATTATACTAAATTACGCTTTTAACAAATACAAGCTCTGTTCATTTTGTTCAATTACTATTAGCGCCCCTGAAACACTAAAAAACACGGAATATTAATAATTAAATATCCTGGATTTCGATATCAATAAGTGAAGAAAAAGCCTACATTTGCTTTTAATAGTTTAACCAATACCAATTTAATGAAACATACTATAACCGAATTAGAAGAAATTTCTCAGCAAGTAAGACGAGATATCGTAAGAATGGTACATGCTTGCCAATCCGGACACCCGGGAGGATCTTTAGGCTGTGCAGATTTCATGACTGCATTATATTTTGAAGTGATGAACCATTCTGCTGATTTTAAAATGGATGGAAAAGGCGAAGATCTGTTCTTTCTTTCAAATGGACACATCTCACCTGTTTTCTATAGCGTTTTGGCAAGAGCAGGGTATTTCGATCCAAGTGAGCTCGCTACCTTCAGAAAATTAAATTCCAGGTTACAGGGTCATCCTACTACCCACGAAGGACTGCCTGGCATTAGAATAGCTTCTGGTTCATTGGGTCAGGGTTTGTCGGTAGCCATCGGTGCTGCCCAGGCAAAAAAACTGAACAAAGACCATTCAATTGTATTTGCATTATTAGGTGACGGTGAATTACAGGAAGGCCAGAACTGGGAAGCCATTATGTATGCTCCTCATAACAAGGTAGACAACCTGATTGCCTCAGTGGATTACAATGGACAGCAAATTGATGGCCCTACTGAAAAAGTACTTTCGTTAGAAAACCTGCAAGCCAAATTCGAAGCTTTCGGATGGCACGTGATCACTTCCGATGGAAATGATATGGACAGCATTGTAAAAGCGTTGCATTACGCAAAATCTTTAGCTGGCAAAGGAAAGCCAATTTTGAACTTAATGAGTACTCAAATGGGATATGGTGTGGACTTCATGATGGGCTCTCATAAATGGCATGGCGTTGCGCCCAACGACGAACAATTAGCGACAGCATTGGCGCAGTTGAACACAACCCTGAAAGATTATTAAGATAGACTAATGAAAACATGCGGAGCGAGCTTAAGCACTGCTGAATAAAATAAGAGATTGTGAAAAAGTATACATACACAGAAAAAAAAGATACCCGCTCCGGTTTTGGAGCAGGATTGCTGGAAGCAGGACAGAAGAACCCTGAAGTAGTTGCACTTTGTGCTGATTTAGTAGGTTCTTTAAAAATGGATGCCTTTATAAAGGAATTTCCTGAGCGTTTTTTCCAGATCGGTATTGCCGAAGCCAATATGATCGGTATTGCAGCTGGCCTAACCATTGGCGGAAAAATCCCTTTTACAGGGACCTTCGCCAATTTCTCTACAGGAAGAGTGTACGATCAGATTCGCCAATCGGTAGCTTACTCTGATAAAAACGTAAAAATATGTGCTTCCCATGCTGGCTTAACGCTTGGTGAAGATGGTGCTACCCACCAAATCCTGGAAGACATCGGTTTAATGAAAATGCTTCCGGGCATGACCGTCATTAATACTTGTGACTACAATCAAACTAAAGCGGCTACGATCGCTATCGCTGAACATCACGGGCCAGTTTACCTGCGCTTCGGCCGCCCGGTAATCCCTGTCTTTACAGACCCTGATCAAAAATTTGAGATCGGCAAAGCCTGGATGGTTAATGAAGGTACAGATGTAACCATCATTGCCACAGGTCATATGGTTTGGAAAGCGATTGAAGCAGGTGAAAAACTAGCAGAACTAGGTATTGACGCAGAAATTATCAATATCCACACCATTAAACCTTTGGATGAAGAAGCTGTCTTAAAATCGGTTAAGAAAACAGGATGTGTCGTAACTTGTGAAGAGCACAACAAATACGGCGGACTGGGAGAAAGCGTTGCAAGATTACTTTCAACAGAACTTCCGACCCCACAGGAGTTTGTAGCTGTAAATGACAGCTTTGGCGAAAGTGGAACACCAGATCAATTAATGACCAAATACGGACTGGACAGCATAAACATTGTTGAGGCCGTACAAAAAGTCATTAAAAGAGCCAAAAAATAATAACAGCTTAACAAATCACAATGAATGAAGCAGGTTGAAGATTCAGAGATCTTAGAAAAATTCTCTGTAGAAAAAACACGCAATGAAGGCTTTAACCTGCTTCTTCAAAAATACCAGCAAAAGGTATATTGGCATATCCGAAGGCTGGTTATCGACCACGACGATACCGACGACCTGGTACAGGAAGTATTCGTAAAAGTCTGGAAAAACCTCGAGAAATTCCGCAGCGACTCACAGCTGTATACCTGGATCTATCGCATTGCGACCAACGAATCCATTACGTTTCTGAACAAAAAGAAACAGCGTAATAATGTTTCGCTTGACGATGTATCCAGCGAACTGGCCGAAACATTGGTTGCGTCTGACTATTTCAATGGCGACAGGATTCAAACAAAACTGCAAAAGGCCCTGTTAACCTTACCTGATAAACAAAGGCTGATATTCAACATGAAGTATTTCGATGATATGAAATATGATGAGATTGCTGAAATTACCGGCACCAGCGTCGGTGCCTTAAAAGCATCTTTTCACATCGCCGTAAAAAAAATTGAAGCTTTTATGCTAAATGATGACATTACATTTTAAACCTTTTGGGTTTTCATGTATCAATATATCTGTATAATGGAAAAAGATATTGAAAATAAGGAATGGATGACCGAAGCCCCCTACCTGGCCGGTTTGAGTAAAGGGAATCAATTTTCTGTCCCAGAAGGCTATTTTGAAACCCTATCTGATCGGATCCAGGGTATGATCGCACTGGATTCCTGGAAGATAGAAGAGCATGAGATTGGATTTACTGTTCCAGAAAACTACTTTGATGAACTGTCGACGAGGATAGCCGTAAAAGTTAAGGTCAAATCCGAAAGTAAAATACATAAACTTCTGTATAGCAACTTCTTTAAATATTCGGCTGCCGCCTGTATCGTATTGATGAGCGGTATCTTGTTGTATATAAATGAACCTGCGCGTGTCTCTGAGAAAACGGCTTACAATGAAATGGTTACAGACCAGATGTTGTTTGAAATTGATGAAGAAATGATCATAGACCACATTCAGCAAAATGAAACAAAAAACCCGGGCGACGATGTTTCTGACGCAGAACTGGAAAACTACATACTGAATAATTTTACCCAGAGTGACCTTATTTCAGAATAAAAACATATTGCCCCATAAAAAACTGTATACGATCATGATAAAAAACAGCTTAATCTTAATTTTGCTTTTTTCCCTACCGGCCATGCTGATGGGTCAGGCTCCCGGGCCACGTGAAGGCGCCTCCAAATCAAACGAAATCGAACAATATAGAATCTCCTATTTAACTGAAAAACTGGATTTGTCGCCAGACGAAGCCAAGATATTCTGGCCAATCTTTAACGAATGGAAAAAAGAGCAGGCCATTTTCAGAAAACAGCGTTCCCAGAAAATGATCAGCTTCAGAAAACTAACTGAGATCGAAGAACTTTCCGATACTGAAGTGCAAAACCTGATTGTCAATGAGATGGCATTCAAACAAAAAGAACTTAATATCGAAAAGAAATATTATAACATATTAAAATCATCACTCCCTATAAAAACAGTAGGAAAATATTACCGTGCACAGGAAACTTTTAAGAGGGAATTGTTGAACAGATATAGAAACAACAAGCCTCAGAGCGATTAATTCCTTACTTTTGTGCCATGCGCACACAACGTCAGTTATTTCTTCAGCACAACGCCCAGACCTCTACAGAACCCTTATTGCTTGAATTTGTCTCGGCAAAGGGCATGTATCTTTACGATACGACAGGAAGAAAATATTTAGACCTGATCGCTGGTATTGGTGTCAGCAATGTTGGCCATTGCCATCCCGATGTGGTAGAAGCGGTAAAAAAACAAGCCGAAACGTATATGCACATTATGGTCTATGGAGAATTTGTTCAGAGCCCACAAGTAGATTTTGCAACAGCACTCGCTAACGTTTTACCTCCTTCCCTGCAATGCACCTACTTTGTAAATTCAGGCACTGAAGCAGTTGAAGGTGCTATGAAGCTGGCCAAACGATATACTGGCAGGGCAGAGATCATAGCTTGCTACAACTCTTATCACGGAAGTACTCAGGGCGCATTGAGCCTAATGGGCAATGAAGACTACAAGCAAGCTTACCGCCCCCTTTTACCAGGAGTAAGCTTTATGAGATATAACGAGCTCGAAGACCTAGAGATGATCACAGACCAGACTGCAGCTGTATTTATAGAAACCGTACAAGGCGAGGCAGGAATACGCATTGCAGATGAGGCCTACTTTAAAGCACTGCGTGCAAAATGTACACAAACCGGCTGTCTGCTGGTCATGGATGAAATCCAATGCGGTTTTGGCCGTACAGGGAAAATGTTTGGGTTCCAGCATTATGGTATTGAACCAGACATCCTGCTCCTCGCCAAAGGAATTGGTGGTGGTATGCCCATTGGGGCCTTCATCAGTTCGCAGCAAATTATGAGTTCGCTGACCACCAACCCCATCCTCGGCCACATCACTACCTTTGGCGGACACCCTGTTAGTTGTGCCGCCGGACTGGCCACTTTGCGCAGCATAGAAAAAGAAAATATCGTTGATGGTGTAGAGGAAAAAAGTGCCCTGTTTGAGCAGCTACTAAAGCATCCGTCCATCCGCTCGCTCCGGAGAAAAGGGTTGATGATCGCAGTCGAATTTGACAGCTTTGAAACCAATAAAAAAGTTATTGACGCATGCATCGACGACGGACTGATTACAGATTGGTTCTTACACTGCAGTAATTCTATGCGCATCGCACCGCCGCTGATCATTACAGAAGAAGAAATTCGCTCTGCCTGCGGCATTATATTGAAGAACTGCCCTCTAGCTTAGTTGCTTTCCTATTTGTGTTCGTTGCGAGGAGTTGTTCCTCCTCGCAATGACGTATTGATTATAGTTCATGATCAATACTAACTCATCTTCTGCCGTTTGATCAGATAGGCTTGCAGCACTTGAGAAAACCCAGAATGAATATCTGCGTCGACCATATCGATCTTATACTGCGCACACTTTAAACTGATCTTTTGCTGATAATCCCGCATGGCGGACAAATACTGATCCTTTACACGGGCGCTATGCGCCTTTAAAACAGCGCCGGTTTCCATATCGACAAACTGATAGGGCCGGTTCTCAAAATTGAAGTCGATCTCCTTGGCCTTATCGTTCACATTAAAAATAATCACTTCATGCTTATTGAATTTCAAATGCTGCAGCGCAGAAAACAAAGAATCAATCCGTTCCTCGTCTTGACCCGGTTGCAGCATATCACTGAAAATTACGATCAATGATCTTTTATGAATTAACTCTGCGATCTGGTGCAAGTTTTGGTCCAGGTTGGTCGGAATATTCATTGCTTTGCTGAGCAATACTTGCTCCAGCTCAGAAAAAAGATATTTCTGGTGCATGCCTGTAGATTTGGCCGCAGTATTCAGCAAAATATGATCTGTAAATAAGCTCAGGCCAAACGCATCACGCTGTCGCTTCAGCAAATAGATCAGCGAAGCGATTGCCTGCACCGAAAACATAATTTTATTATAATTCTGATCAGGAAAGTACATTGATGATGAAATATCCAGCACAAACTGACAGCGCAGATTGGTCTCTTCCTCATACCGCTTGCTGTAAAGCTTTTCTGTACGGGCAAAAAGCTTCCAGTCTACATTTTTCACGCTGTCGCCTGCATTATAAGAACGATGCTCTGCGAATTCTACCGAAAATCCATGAAAAGGACTTTTGTGCAGACCTGTGATAAACCCCTCCACAACTTGCCGCGCCAGCAATTCCAGATTGCCTGCATGTTGATATTCCTGATCATTTAATGGCTGCATCACGTAAATATAAAAAAAGGCATCCATAAAAGGATGCCTTGCTATAAGATTATGTATATCTGCCCAAGCAGGGATTACAATTGTTTATCTAGTTTTTGAGCCAATACAGATTTAGGCACCGCACCCACTTGCTTATCTACCACTTCACCATTCTTGAAGTACAATAAAGCCGGAATATTTCTGATCCCAAACTGAGTAGATATCTGAGGGTTATTGTCTACATTTACTTTCCCTACTATTGCTTTTCCTTCATATTCCTTAGATATCTCATCTACTGAAGGACCAACCATGCGACAAGGACCACACCACTCTGCCCAAAAATCAACCAAAACGGGTTTATCTGATTTTAACACAACTTCCTCGAAGTTTGCATCTGTAATTTCCAAAGCCATAATTCTATTTTTAAATTTATTTTTCTGTTATATATAGAAGTGGGATTTCAAATTTAAATCTCAACTGCTATGCAAAGATATAATCAATTGTAATGCCATCAATTGTGCTGCTGTCAATATGACACTAGTTCAACTTATAATTAACATTCAATGTATCCAATTGTTCGAGGAAATAATTCGTTGGATTAATCTTGACCGATTTAGAAGGCATCTTCACGTTCACATTATTTTCCCTGTCATATACTTCAAACAGCAACTGGCAATTCTGTTGTTCCGTAACCTCTTTATTTTCACGGGTGATGGCTTCTATATTGTCAATAAAACTGTCACTGATCTTTTCCAGCGGCAAATAAAGCGTCACACACCTGGCCAGCTTGTCACGCAGCTCCGATAAGAGATTGATCGATGTAATCTTAAATTCCCAATCACCTTCTTTTCTAAAGCGCTCACCTACCCGGCCCCTGATCTGCAGGAAATATCCTTCCGTAAAAAACTGCTTAAATTTCACAAAATCATCGCCAAACAAAGCCAGTTCACAGCTCTCTTCATAGTCTTCAAAGACAATTGTCCCAAAAGGTTTCCCTGTCTTGGTCATACGCTGAGAAGAAAGAAGCACCAGTCCGCCTACCACCAGTTCCCTATTCTTAATGGTTTCAAATTCTGCCAATACCTCTTCATTGGTATCGCCGCTTCTCACCTTGTTGACCAGGGAAAGATGGCGCACTTTCTGTGGGCAAAACTCCCTAAGCTCCAGTTTATAATTGTCAAGCGGATGGCCTGTCAGGAAAATCCCAATGGCATCCTTTTCATATTTTAACCGGTCTATCAGGCTCCATTCTGGTGCCACAGGCAAAGAGGGCTCCAGGATCAGATCAGCCACCGATCCTCCAAAAAGGGAAGACTGTGAAGAAGATTCATTGTTCTGAAAATCATTGGCATACTTGATGATCTTCTCAATGCCGTTCATTTTATCATTGGCGCCGGTAAAAAAATACTGCGCCCGGTGGTAACCAAAACAATCGAAAGCACCGCTATATACAAAGCTTTCGTAAGCCTTTTTATTGACTGTGCGCGTATTGGAGCGCTTCGCAAATTCATAAACACTTTTATACATGCCATTTTCCGCCCGCTCTTCAATGATACTTTCTACGGCCTTTTCCCCCACCCCTTTTATACCGGACAGCCCAAAACGAACCTCTCCCTGCATATTTACAGAAAACTTGATATCCGATTCATTCACATCAGGGCCCAATACCTGAACGTTCATTTGCTTGCTTTCTTCCATAAAGAATGCCACCTGCTTGATGTCGCTCATGTTGTTGGACAATACCGCAGCAATGTATTCTGCTGCATAATGCGCCTTTAAATAGGCTGTCTGATACGCAATCCAGGCATAACAGGTAGAATGCGATTTATTAAAAGCATACGACGCAAAAGCCTCCCAATCCTTCCAGATCTTTTCCAGGATTACTGCATCATGCCCTTTTTCCGCAGCTTGCTTAACAAATTTAGGCTTCATTTTGTCCAGTACATCCTTTTGCTTTTTACCCATCGCCTTACGCAATACATCGGCCTCACCTTTGGTAAAACCGGCCAGCTTCTGCGACAAAAGCATCACCTGCTCCTGATATACAGTAATTCCGTAAGTTTCCTTCAAATATTCCTCACAGGCATCCAGATCATACTTAATCTCTTCCTCGCCATTTTTCCGGCGCACAAAGCTTGGGATATACTCCAATGGCCCCGGGCGGTACAGTGCGTTCATCGCTATCAAATCCGCAAATACCGTAGGTTTCAGCTCCTTCATGTATTTTTGCATCCCGTTACTCTCGTACTGGAAGATACCGATGGTCTCCCCCCTTTGGAAGAGCTCGTAAGTCTTCACATCATCGATCGGAAACTCATCCGGATCCAGTTCGATCCCATGGCGCTGCTTCACCAGTTTTACGGTGTCTTTAATCAGGGTCAGCGTCTTCAAACCCAGGAAGTCCATTTTTAGCAACCCCGCACTTTCTACCACCGAGTTGTCAAACTGGGTGACATAGAGGTCTGAATCCTTAGCAGTAGCTACAGGTACAAAATTGGTAATGTCGTCCGGGGTAATGATCACCCCGCAGGCATGGATCCCCGTATTCCTTAGAGAACCCTCCAAAATCTGGGCTTGTTGTATCGTTTCGCCGCTCAGGTTCTTCACATCAGCCAAAGCTTTCAGTTCCAATACCTTTTCATACTCATCCGCCCTTAAAGCCGCTTTCAGCGACTTTTCATCCAGATTAAATATCTTCGCAAGTTTCAAATTGGGGATCAGCTTTGCGATCTTATCCGCTTCAAAAAGCGGCAGGTCCAACACCCGCGCAGTATCCCTGATGGAAGATTTGGCTGCCATCGTTCCATACGTAATGATCTGCGCCACCTGATTAGACCCATATTTCTGAATCACATAATCCATTACCCGGCCACGGCCCTCATCATCAAAATCGATATCAATATCGGGCATGGACACCCGGTCGGGATTCAGGAAACGCTCAAATAGCAAATCATATTTAATAGGATCGATATTGGTGATCCACAGGCAATACGCCACCGCAGAACCAGCAGCAGAACCACGGCCAGGCCCTACCGACACATCCAGCCTTCTCGCTTCCCTGATAAAATCCTGAACAATCAGGAAGTACCCCGGATAACCTGTTTTTTCAATCGTCTGCAACTCAAAATCCAGGCGTTCTATAATATCAGGAGTCAATTCGCCATAGCGCTTTTTAGCCCCCTCATAAGTCAGGTGACGAAGGTATTTATTCTCCCCCCGTTTGCCACCGTCTTCCTCATCCTCCGGTGTGATAAACTCTTCCGGAATGTCAAATTTAGGAAGGAGCACCTCACGGGCCAGCTTATAGCTTTCTATCTTATCGATGACCTCACTGATGTTCACAATGGCCTCCGGTAAATCCGCAAACAGGGTTTTCATTTCCTCTGCAGATTTAAAATAATACTCCTGATTGGGCAAACCATAGCGGAAGCCCCTTCCCCTACCAATCGGCGTGGCCTGTTTTTCAGCTTCCTTTACACACAGGAGAATATCGTGTGCATTGGCATCTTTTTTATTTACATAATAGCAATTGTTGGTCGCCACCAGTTTCACGTCGTGTTTTCTCGCCAGGGCGATCAGCGTCGTGTTGACGATATCCTCATCCTGCTGGCTATGCCGCATCACCTCAATATAAAAATCATCGCCAAACATCGACTTCCACCAGAGCAAAGCCTCTTCAGCCTGCCGCTCGCCCTGGTTCAGGATCTTGCTGGACAGCTCTCCGTAAAGATTACCTGATAGCACAATGATATCGTCTTTATACTGCTCCACAATAGCCTTATCAATGCGTGGCAGGTAGTAAAATCCTTTGGTATAGGCGATGGACGACATTTTCGCCAGGTTGTGATACCCTCTTTTATTTTTCGCCAGCAGTACCATCTGAAAGCCGTCATCCTTGCGTTTCTTGTCCTCGTGGTTTTCACAGATAAAAAACTCACAACCCACGATCGGCTTGATCACCGTCTCCTGTGGCGCCTCACCCCGCTCCAGCGAAGCAGCGTTTTTGGCCTCTGCCGCTTTATTGTGGTTCAGCACCTGGGTCACAAAATGGAAAGCCCCCATCATATTAGCATGATCGGTGATTGCCACCGCAGGCATTTTCAATGCAGCTGTAGCCTTGATCAGGCCAGGGATATTGATGGTAGACTGCAGTACGGAAAACTGAGTATGGTTGTGCAGATGCGCAAATACCGCCTCTTCCAGCTCCCGCTTATTGTCTGCCAGTGTTTGTTTGGAAACCCCGGCCGTATCTTTGCCGAGTCTTTTTCTTATCGCCTCCGAAGCCGCTTTTAAATTGACATGCTTTAAGCCTACGCGTTCTATAACGCCTGGATTGTGCTCACGGAACTCCTGAAGATATCCGGGACCAAGCACTGAAAGTTCCTGCTTGAACGTGTCCAGCTTGAGCAACTGGAAAAAGCATCGCGTCGTGGCCTCCACATCCGCAGTGGCATTGTGCGCCTCGGCAAAAGGCTCCCCAAAAAGGTACTGATGGAGTTCGGTCAGGTTGGGCAGCTTAAACTTACCACCCCGCCCTCCGGGAAGGCGCAACAGTTCGGCCGTTGTTTCGGTACAGGTATCGAGGATTGGTGCAGGGGCCAGTGGATTGTCCATGCCCAGCCTGAAATACTCGCAACCCATGATATTAATGTCAAAACCAATATTCTGGCCGACTATAAATTTCGATTGGGAAACAGCATGATTGAATTTAACGAGCACATCTTGCAGCAGTTCCCCCTGCTCCATGGCCAAATCTGTAGAAATACCGTGTATGCGTTCGGCATCGTAAGGGATATTGAAGCCTTCCGGCCTGATCATAAAATCCTGATGCTCTATTAATGTCCCTTTATCGTCGTGCAACTGCCATGCGATCTGTATACACCTCGGCCAGTTGTCTGTATCGGTAATTGGTGCATTCCAATTGCGGGGCAAGCCGGTGGTCTCGGTATCAAAAATTAAATACATGGGCAGAAAAATCCTTGGGGTGATTATTAAAACTCAAAAGTAAGGAAAATTCTTTTTACCAGGCCAATTCTTTCACCCTGGCGTGATGCTCCTGGGAAAGCAATTTAGACGTATCATAGCCTTTTTTTTTGCAACGCAATATAATTTCAGAAAGCTCATTTTCAGGCAGACCAGGCCCCCGAGCCATAATGGTCAGCCTTTTATGTTTCGGGTGACCGACTACCACATACGAATAATCTTCCCCCAGCTCAATCACCCAATAGTCTTCTTTTAAAGGCCAGACAGTCTGCGCTTTAAAACGGCTATTTTGGCTGCCCCTTACCGTTGTCAGGCGGGACCTGAAATATTTTGTCTGCTCTTCATTGACCACCCGATACGTCGTAAAAACAGCATAGTAACCATCCGGGTGGATGACATAAGTCTCCACGCTCTCCCTCCAGTGTTTATTTAAAAAAGTCGGGATAGAAAGTAGGTTATACCATTTACCTGCGTACAGCATAATATCAAGTTCTGGTACAGGTCTATTCTCCATATTTTCAGCGGTTAGTATTTTACATTTAATCGCAAATGTAAATTCTTTATCATAAAACCCATAGCAAAGAATAAAGTTTTAAAAACGATTTTTTAAACCTACATGATTTTTATAACTTCGGCAGTAGAAAAATAGCATAAAAACATGAAAATAACCGTAGTAGGTGCCGGGGCCGTGGGTGCCACTTGTGCAGACAACATCGCCAGAAAAGAATTAGCTGAAGAACTTATTTTATTAGATATAAAAGATGGTTTTGCAGAAGGTAAATCGATAGACATGATGCAGACCGCTGCATTATTGGGCTTCGATACAAAGATCAAAGGTGTGACCAATGATTATGCAAGTACAGCAGATTCTGAAGTGGTCGTGATTACTTCCGGCTTGCCACGTAAACCGGGAATGACGCGCGAAGAGCTAATCGGCATCAACGCAGGTATCGTAAAGAGTGTAACAGAAAACATCCTGAAATACTCTCCCAACACCATCATCATCGTGGTATCTAACCCGATGGACACTATGAACTACCTGACCTTAAAAGCATCCGGACTACCTAAAAACCGCGTAATCGGTATGGGCGGCGCGCTGGATTCAGCAAGGTTTAAATATTACCTGAGCCAGGAACTGGGCTGCTCGCCTGCAGACCTAAACGCTGTAGTGATCGGCGGACACGGCGATACCACCATGATCCCTTTGATCAACCACGCTACCTGGAACAGCATTCCGGTGACTCAATTGCTGAGCAAAGAACAACAAGATAAAATCGTAGCCGCTACGATGGTAGGCGGAGCTACACTGACCGGCCTGATCGGTACATCCGCATGGTATGCACCAGGTGCGGGTACCGCAGCAATGGTAGAGAGCATTGTACGTGATGAGAAAAAACTGATCACTTCAGGCGTATACCTGGAAGGCGAATACGGGCAAAGCGATATCTCACTGGTCGTTCCTGTTATCCTTGGTAAAAACGGTGCGGAGAAAATCCTTGACCTTAAACTAAGTGCAGATGAGCAAGCCGCCTTCAACAAGAGCGCGGACGCAGTACGTACCATGAACAATGTACTGCACGACATGAAGCTTGTTTAATGAGAACATATTCCGTTCCATTAACTTTAATAAACTTACAAGACGACGGTTTCCACCTTTTGGTGGAAATTGTTGTTTTTGGGCAACGCCATTTTGCGGTTGTTGATACCGGAGCTTCCCGCACCGTGTTTGACCGCACATTGATTGAAACCAATATCCCCGATTCATCCCTGGCCGAAGAAACCCAGGCGACTACCCTGTTCAGCACTTCTACCACTATTCTGGCTTCCATACCCATTATTGTTATTGGCGAAAAGATCAGGATCAAGAGTTACAGCACCGTCTGCCTGGACCTGACCTCCGTCAATGAGACCTATCAGCAATTGGGCCATCCGGTCATTGCAGCTATTCTAGGGGGAGATATCCTGCTGGAATATCAGGCTAAGATAGACTACAGAAAACTGAAGCTACGCCTGTACAAGTAATTATTTCTTAAAAAAAAGAGGCGGAATTTCAACCCGCCTCTTTCCATTTTGGCTATCCAGCTGCTTAGAGCACTAAAGCCGTACCGACATACTGACTGGTAGAGACCTGCTTCTTGTCAGCCCTCAAAAACGCCATGTACACCTGCACCGTTTCGCCTGAGAACTCAAGCGGCAACGGCATTTCGTAGGTCAGGTCAGCACGCGTAGCAGAACCGATATCCTGCACAAACAAATTCCGGCTTGCGCAATACACGATAAATACCGCCAGGTCTGTCGGCGCGGCGACAACCACGCCAACATTTGCCACCCAGGAAAGATCAAGCTGAACTGCTGTAGTCGTCGCTACCTGAGCATCGTTGGCTTGCGCCATCCTGCCTCTGCTCAGAAGTACCTTTGAATAATCAATGGTAAAATTCGGAGCTACGCCAGTAATCGCCTTGTCCACGTTGTACTTTACTGCGGCATTCATTGGCGACATTTTGCTGGCATAGGCCTGGAAGCCCAGTTCGATAAATTCAGCAATCCAACTCAGCCAGCTTGGGAAGATACCGAAGCGGATGCGCTGATCCATTTGTGCCTGAGTCGGCGGCCCGGGTGTTGTGGCTCTTATGGCCGCCATAATCCACTTTCCATTCTTCCGGTAGCCCACCAGTTGCCCGGTACGCCCCGTGAATCCCGAGAAAGCGCCATTTCTTAATTCACTCATAATTGTGTAATTAATAAGGTTAAAAAATCTGTTAATTCGTCGCTCTATGACGGTATTTAAATGCCCATCAACAACGACAGATCAAAACTCCAAATTAATACACACAAGTGCAATCTGTCCAGACAGATTGCATATTTCAGATATATTACTTCCCCCGCCCCCCGCTTCTCAGAATAGCCAGTGTAGTCGGATCCATGCCGAGATAGCTGGCGATGTGCCGCAGATCAAAATACTGCTCTATCTTCGCATCAAAATCACTTAAAAAAAGATCATACCGCCCCTTACACGGCATCCGCAGCAATTTGGCCCGATAAAATATCTCTGCATAATCTTCAGCAAGGATTTTACCAATCAGCTCATTTGCCTCCTTAGTCCTCGCCTTCATCACTTGCAAATTTTCGTAAGTGATGCCACGGATCACACTATTTTTGGCGATCTCCAGATAATGCACAGAAGCCTGACGCTTAAAGAAACTATCTTTAACCACCACAAGCCCCTTTTTCCAAAAATTGATCGTCTCTTCTTTCACTTCATCAGGAAATTTTCCCGGCACTTGTATATAGGCCCGTCCATATCCCCTGGGCATCCAATAGGCAATTTCAGAAATGTCACCCTGCTTAAGCTTAATTACATTATCCTCGAAAGGCCCTTCAACCGACTCCATATGGACGGGCAATAAACTCCTGAACAAATCGCCTAACGGTTCTATTCCATCCAAGTGCGCTAATAAATCATCATCATTGTACAAGTTTTCCATAGTAGTTTAATTTGGTTAGCTTAAAGTTCTACAACCAAACGCACCAAATTTTTCACTTTTTGCAGAAAAAACTTTCAAAACCACAATACCAGACCGTCGCCTGTTAGCACAAATGCTAATGCCCCTTTCTTTTTCGATACGCTTTTGGCATCATGCCCATATGTCTTTTAAAGAAATTAGAAAACTGACCAGGCGTCTTAAAACCCAATTCATACCCGATCTCCTGAATGCGCAGCTCGGGGCGCAACAATTGCGCACAAGCCTCAGACAATGTCCGCATAGCGATATGCTCCACCACCGTCCTGTTCTGTGCCTTTTTCAGCAGGAAGTTTAAATGTCTGGGCGTTACACCCAGTTTCCGGGCATAAAACTCTGTATCTCTATGCTCTATAAAGTTAGCCCCGATCAGCCCGTTTAGTTCCCTCAATAACTTTGCTTCCCGGCTGCTCAACGCTGCCCCGTCATAATCAAAATAAATATCACCTGCCAGCATCAGAATAAAATCAAGCGTATGCTGCCTGTAGTGCTGCCCTTTATCAGCCATCAGCGTCTCCAGCAATTCCATAGCATGATAATCGAGATCAGCGGTCTGCTCCGCATCCAGCCGGATATACGCTACCGCTACATCCAGATCAAAAAGCCGGCATTCCAGGTAGCGTGGGTAGTGCTGCAAAAAGGTATTGTAAAAAACATCCCCAAACAGTACGATCCAGCCCCCTTGCGCATATTGCTTGATGTGAAAATCACTACCGGCACGCACGAACAACATCCCCCGACCATCCGCAATCCACAGCAAACGGTGCCACTGTGGCGCACTACGGATCAGACCTTCATCTTCATAAAAGTCCTGTAGTTTGAGTACGTCAATCATAACGGTTCATTTTCCCCAGGTATAGATCATCCATAGGCAGTTGATTAAATTAATAAGTTAGTATTACTCAAATTTAGCCAACAACGGAATACTCAACAACGGAAAATCTTGTTCATTTTTTGTTCATTTTCTTGTATTGACACAAAAAACTAACAATCAGCATTTTACCACTACAGATCCAGGTGTGATCCAAAACTCGCAAGCCGTTTCCTCATGATTAAAAAATCCGTCAGGATGCAGCATGATCTTTCCCGGTCCCAGTATATCCACCACATGCTGTACCGGTATCCCCTCCTTATCCGGCAGCGTGACGGTGATGTAAGCATACCCGGTATGTATCCAATAAGCCGTCCGCATCACTTTTTCGAGCTTATCACAATGATAGGTCTTTTCCGTAGTAAACGCCGCCAGCATAGGCGCGATGGTTTGATCAAATGCAGCTGTAAGCTCCATTTTGCTGTGTAAATAAGCCAGGAGCACCTCTATGGGCTCCCCTGGGGTAGGTAAATAAATTTTCTTCATGTAGAGATGGTTAATTCAAAAAGCGTTATTTTTTTTCAATATTTTGGTTGGTTTGCCCCGGCCGCCGTGCCACGCTCAAGAAGCACAACAGACCGGGGTCAAACCAACTAACAATTCATTTTTTCGATCGCCGGGCTTTTCGCTAATCCTGCTTTGCTTTCTCTCTAGGCCTGGCGCTCTTCCACTTGTATAATCCTAGAAGAATAAATCTCTTGATAAGGGTGTGTTATTTTACTCCTCAACCTCACTTATCACAAACATTTCCAATTCCTTTTCCGTTTCAACAAGGTCAAAACCGCTAATATTTAATGCTTTTTTCAATTTTTGAAGATTCGATATCTCTCTGCCATCAATTTTAACAAGTAGCTGGTCGTCTGTAATGCCGGTGGAATTAAATGTAGGAACACTTCCGTCTCGATTTAATACATGAACCAGCACCTCTATAGACTGATAAGCATCTTCGACTTCAGTTACTTTAGATTCCTTCATTAATTGTTTTGCTTTAAAACTTGTTTTGACCAATTCGAAGCACCTTACTTTACGCGTTTCAAATTTACCAGTCATTCCAAAATATCGATTTAAATCATCTTGCATAATCCTGTCTAAATCCTTCTTTTTGGAAATCGGCATAATAACTTCATAACAATAGGTGTTTTTCCTGATCCACACATCAGTCCAGTCGTTGGAAGCCCATTCGGAAGGGTTTTCCACTTCTAATATATATCTGGAACCTGGTAGAGAAACCTTATACGCGAGTGTATACAAGCTTAAAATATTTCTATTTATCGCACAACGCCTGACAAAGGTTTTACTAGAGGTTTCTATTAGGGGACCGCCTACACCTTTCATATGGCCTGTAATTGTGGTCCTAAACTTTATCTCAGAAATCCCGTTAGTGCTATCTGTTAGCAAAAATTTATTCCTGTCAAAGTTTAGTACATCAGATTTTGAATGTACATGGAGTTTACTTCCCCGCATCCAATTTTCGATAGACTGTTTATTTACATCTCCGGAACCCGTTATTGCCTCTACAGTTCCATCAGGATTAATCCAAACATAGTGAGGAATAGCCCTGTGCGGAAACTGGCTTTTAAAAAAGGTATCTAGAACAATTGAAGGCAAATTATATCTATTTCCATTTAAATTGTGTCGTTTTAGAAAAAAATCCTCAACCTTTTTCTTATCATCATTCGTATTTCTAGTATTAACCAGAATTATGTTTAAGCTGCCCTTATATTTTTCCTGCAGAGAATCAAGCTTCGGAAAATTAGCAATACAAGAGCTACACCAAGTAGCCCAAAAATCAAGTATTATGAACTTTCCCTTCAAATCATCTAAATTCAGAGTCGGTTTAATATAATTCACCATTACATGTTCCATATTGGAGACTTGCCTGATATTTAATTTTTCCTGTGCAAAAACTGCCTGAAAATTGAATACGACAGTTAAAACAATTATTATAGGCACCGCGAAATATCTCTTTTTATTTTTCATTATCTTTTTTTAAAACTATAATTATCTCAAAAGCATAAATTTTCACCTCGGGTTCTGGGGCATTTTGGTCAGGTCAAGAATATACTGAGGCAGCGGTAAGGCAAACCTGTTCTCGTTTGGAGCCAGGTTATAGACCTTATTATTTAAATTTCTCAATAAAGCAATATTACTTCCTTCTTTATTCAGTCGTTTAATATCCATCCATCTTAGATTTCGCATTAGCAGCTCTTTTCGCCTTTCAATTAAAATTTTAGCGATTGCATCAGCTGATGTAGTCGCAGTTAAGGGTACAAAAGTTCCCGTTGTCCACCTTTTTATTAATAAAGTATTCAAAGCAATCATAGCCTGATTAACCAAATTCTGCCTGGCCAATGATTCTGCTTTAATCAAATAAACTTCATCAACTGCTATACCTGTAAATAGAGTTGCAGAACCTAAATAACTACCTTTAAAAGAATAGGTATTGTTTCCATTACTTTTGAAAAACCGGATCAGTCTTAAATCATTTGGCTGATATGAGCTGTATAAAACAGGATCAATTTTCGCATTATTGACACCCAAAATTGGCAGGTTACCGCTGGTATGATAAATGACTTCTGGATTAAACCTCGAAAAAGGAAATGCAGCTGTGGTACTTACCCCTGTTCCACCATTAAAATCCATTAATGAATTTTTCAGATTTAAACAAGAATCCGCATAATTCCCCGCCTTTTCGTATTGTCTCATCGTGAGGTAGGTACGCGCCAAAAGCGCATACGCCGCGGGCTTCGATGGTTTCATTGGGTTATCAGGTATTACCGGTAAAAGCGGTACAGCAGCTAAAAGATTCTGCTCAATTTCCCGGTAGCTTCCCTCAACTGAAGATCTTACTGAAGTTTCGTTAAAATCAGTACCGGGTCTCAGGGGGATTCCATAATCAGAAGCCGCGGTATTATTGTCATACGCCTCAGAAAAAGTAGTAACAAGCATGTGATAGCTTAATGCTTTTATAAATAAAGCCGATCCTTTAATATTATCCCATTGGGTTTTATTCTCAGCTGTCTTCGATATTTTTTCCAGGTTTTCCAGCACCAGATTCGCATAGTAAACAGGCCTGTACGCCAATTGCCACTCGTTATTGCTGGTTGCACTATAAAATAGTTCATCGCCCCATATATAGATATTTTTATCACCATCATTAAGTGCAGCCCAGCTAATATCTGTTAAATAATAATTATCACTGCTTGCTTCACCTAAGCCTGTGGCGTATTGATTGATCACTGAATTATTGTCCAGTAAAGCCATTAAATCCTGCAATGATGAAGGTATAACCAAACTCTTGTCCGGACGGGCATCCAGAAATTTTTTGCACCCCATTAATGTGCCAGATAATATCATTAGAACTACTATAGTACTAACATATAATTGTATTTTTTTCATAGTCATTAGCTCATTAACTGTTAAAAACTCGCATTTAAACCGAAAGTAAATCCTTTAGACGGCGGTATAATCTGATCATATTCAGGATCTAACTTTTCTTTATTCGCTCTCCATAAAATCCCCAGATTGGAAGCAGTTATATATAATTGAAGACTAGTAAAAGGAAGGCTTTTCCAGGTAGATTTATTTAAGCTATAACTCAGATTGACATATTGAAGGCGGACATGGTCTCCACGCTCCACCAGCGCATCTGAGTTGGTATAAAATGCATCCCTTAAACCACCTGAAGGATCCGGATAGATAAATGAGGGTATATCAGTAAAATCTTCATCACCCGTTTTTTTCCATCTTTTAGAAAAGTCACCATGGCCATTCCATCCCTCAGCTAAATCAATGTAACTAATGGATTTTTTCCGAAAATAATAGCCAAACTTATAGGAGATACTTGCTGATAAGCTGAAGTTTTTCCATGTGAATGTATTGTTTAGTGAACCATAGGTTGTAGGAATTGCAGAGCCACTATATACCAGATCGTCTATAGTCAGACCACTACCATACATGGAACCATAATCTGTTGAAATCTCACTGTTCAAAAATCCTTGCGGATTACCCAGATTATCCAATCCAGCCGATTTGAAACTCAGAATAGGATAAATAGGTAACCCTTCAACCGCTATTATCGAGTTTCCATTAGTTGTATAGTTTGCACCGGTACGGTTTGTTAAATACGACTTGGTTACACTGGACTTGTTGTAACTCAGGAATAAACCAGAAAGCCATTTAAAATTGCTGTTGATAATTTTAGCCTCCAGATTTAAATCAACGCCCTGGCCTTTCATTGCTGCTACATTTGCAGTCACGGAAGTTGTTGGCAATGCTGTATAATCAACTATAGATCGCCCAAAAAGATCAGCAGATTTTTTACGGTAGTATTCCAGAGTTCCCGTAATAACATTAAAAATCTGAAAATCCAGTCCAAAATTCAACATACTCACCTTTTCGGCCCTCAATTCAGGATTCCCATATTGAAGTACCGTTGCGAATGGTAAGTTAGTGATCTGTGCGGAAGCGGCATGTCGGATGGTCGTTACTGCAGATCTGCTTTGGTCAACGTTAGCACTATAACCAAATGTACTCCGCAATTTTAAGTAAGGAAAAATCCGCGATCTATAAAAACTTTCATTGGAGATATTCCAGGCAGTACCCACTGACCATAATGGAGTCCACTTATCATTGGTCTTTACCCCAAATAAATTGGAGGCATCTCTTCGTGCACTTGCCGAAATGGTATATCTTGAATCATAAATATAAGCAGCGTTAGCATAATAGGACAGATATCGTTTCAACTTACTTATTTCGAAGAGAGAGTTTGGGATAAACGATTCAAATGAGGTGATATAGGCCGGATATCCATTTACATAGTCTACATTTGATGAGGTTAATATATCTCTATTATATCCATATACGCTGAAGCCATTATTACCATCACTGATTGATCTTAATTCACCACCAAGTATACCTGTCAAACCATGTTTGTTCCAGGTTCTGTCAAAATTAATCTGTGATCTGAAATCATGTGTTTCAAGCGATTGGTACTGATTGTCAAGAATGTCGCCCTTAGGAACGACGTACTTAACTTTTTGAGTCGCCTTATCTATTTGGGAGAATGTATTAATTAAATCTCTGGTGGCAAAACTTTCCAGCCCCTTAAGATTTCTTTGCTCCGATTTTTGCTTTTCAAACTGATATTTAACGTCCACTTTGAAACCCAGGCCTAACTTGTATTCCAATCCAAAATTGGCAAGCAAATCCTGTAAATTGTTCGTAGTTGTATTATGCTTATAATCCTCTAATGGGTAATATTTCCAATCCAATAACTTCCCTGCGCCAGCTGTATCAATATAGGTTTGCCGGTTATTATATAAAGGCAAAGATTTACCATTTACATCGGCAAATTGCGCATAAGGATATAGCTTTCGGCCATTTATCCTAATCAGATCATAACTAGGTTTACCACTCGTTGTTTTACTTTGGGTAATGGATAGTGCAGAAGACAGCGTAAGATTCTTTAACGGTCTGTATGTGTTTTGCAGCCTAAAATTTGCTCTGTTATATCCGGCTGACAGTTGATCTGTATTCCTATCATAACCACCCGATAAGATATATGATAGATTCTGAGTTCCACCTGAAAGGTTTAAAGCATATTGTTGGTTAACAGCATTTTGATACATATACTTCTTAAAGTCGTCCCTTACATCAATATTTCTTAAAGCATTTATCTGGGTTTCAGCTTCAGATTCACTTATTTGATTAGTTGATTTTCTTATTAAAATCTCTACTACAGGTGACAGTGCGGGCCTGAACAAGTCATTGATCTTATTATCATAGAATCCAGCTGTGTATAACTGTTTTTCAACATCGATAAAATCAGTGGAGCTTATTGGATTTAAATAGGATAAATCGGGTTCTTTAATAATGGTAACATTTGAGATAAATTCCAGCTTTGTTTTCTGGTTGAATTTACCTTTCTTAGTAGTAATAACAATTACTCCATTACCCGCTCTTGCACCCCATATTGATGACGCGGCCGCATCTTTTAAAATTGAAATACTTTCAATGTCATTAGGGTTTATATTATTTATGTTTCCCTCATAAGGGAAATTATCAAGAATTATCAGCGGATTTTTTGAAATATTTATACTGCTAAAACCACGGATAGTCAACGGAGGTCTGGTGCTATTTTTATCAAATAAAATAGAACTCACACCCTCTAATCGGCTTAAAACATCAGTTGTTATGCGCTGATTAATCGCATCATTGCTAATCCTCTCAAAAGAACCTGTTGCTCTTTCTTTTGGTATATTTTGATAACCTGTAGAATAGGTTACCTTCACCTCCTCCAGCTCCCCTGTCGCCACATTCAATTTAATCTCCAAAGGCATCACCGCCCCTTTAACCGGGATCTCCAAAGCTTTAAAGCCTATATAACTAATCTCCAACACCGCATCATCCTGCACACCAGCCAAATAAAACTCCCCTTTTTCATTACTCTTTGTAATCGTATTCGTGCCCTTAACCTTCACTGTAGCCCCGGCTAATACCTGGTCATTCTCGCCAATGATCTTACCCCTAACATCAATAGCACGAAAGAGATCCTGAACTGAATTCAGGATGACGGAGGCTTTATCCAGAAAAGAAGGCTCCTTTTTTGAAACCACCACCATTTTTTCCCTGATATTAAACTCCAGTTGCTGGTCTTTAAAAATCTGCAAAAGCACCTCTTTTAACTCGGTCTCTTTCACATGAATAGTCACCGGCCGGGCGCTTCTCAGCAAAGTTCCGTCTGCCACGAAATCATAACCTGTTTGCATTTTTATCTTTTCAAAAATGCCGACCAGCGTTGCATTTCGTTCAGACAAAGTAATCTTTTGTGCGATACCAGCGGCGCTGACATGCATGAGGGATGCTATAAATAATACGGTGGTTAGACGCATAATTAGCAGGATTTTGTGGTATACAGGTCTGCGTATACCAATTTGTTTGGTAAATTTTTGATACATTCGTTCGTAGTTTGGTGCTATGCAGCCGCCTCTACTTTCCAGGGAACAGGCGTCTGCGCTAAACAGTTGATACTTGATATTGGCCGTAGCCAGACTTAACCAGGTTTCGATCTAATCGGGATCTGGTTTTTTTTGAATTACTTATTTCGTCACCACCACCGTCCTTCCTTCTACTTTAAAATGAACCAATTTTGTGAGTTCCAGGGCCTGTAGTACCTGGCTTATGTTTTTCGAACGGGATACATTACCTGAAAATTCGCCTGCAGGTAGGATTCCTTCGTATTTTACTTCAATATTGTACCATCTGGCGATATGCCGCATAATCGTTTCGATGTCTTCGTTGTTGAATACAAAGTTTCCTTCTTTCCAGGCTATGGCTTCCGCTGTGTTTACTTGCTTTATTTCTATCCGGTTGGTGTTCGATAAGATGGATTGCTGGCCGGGTTTTAATGTTGTGGCTACGCCTTGTGTAGTGGACGGACCGCGTCCAGGGAGGTTGCTTCGGCTCGCTTCTGCCCGGCCTCGCAATGACGACGCGTCTGCCGAGCCTTGTTGCAATGACGACACCTTAACCGATCCTTCTAACAACGTCGTTTTTACATTGCTTTCATCGGTGTAGGCATTGATATTAAAATGTGTACCAAGCACTTCTACTTCCTGACCACGGCTTTTCACAATGAAAGGATGTGCTCTGTCTTTGGCTACTTCCAGATATACCTCACCTGTCATTTCTATACTGCGACGCTGAGTTCCGGCAAAGCTAGAAGGGAACCTGATAGAAGAAGCGGCATTCAGCCAGGCTTTGGTACCATCAGGCAATACGAACTGGTACGTCCCGCCACGGGGAGTACTGGCTGTTAATGTTTGTGAGATTGCTTCGTCGCTGTGCTTCCCTCGCAATGACGAGGAGGAGAGCAATGACGAAGTAACGGAAGTTCCATCAGCGTAGGTCAGGTCATCCGAATTAAAG
>Ga0160464_100142_pt1 | contig 78675 bp, 62 predicted proteins | sample HID1971I_E11MG_FD_108275 | JGI IMG/M metagenome (GOLD analysis project Ga0160464, IMG submission 108275) | Enriched millipede-associated microbial communities from UW Madison campus, WI, USA - HID1971I_E11 MG | ecosystem: Host-associated > Arthropoda: Insects > Digestive system > Unclassified ...
ACTTGACTTTATCTCAGCTTTACATTATGTTTGAGGACAGAATTAAGCTGCACTTGCAAAATGCTTGAAAACGTAGCTGACACAGTTCAATTTACACTCCCTGCAGCTGCAAAAACTAGTTACTTTAGTATCCTTATTAAGCGTTTTTTTACTTTATTTATTAATTTCCTAAACAGTCTGTTATTTCCGCTCACCGGTTGAAATCCTTTCCAAGGGGTCATATTCAAATATTCAAAAAAACGGTCTGCGAATACTTTATTGGAATTGTAAGTTTTAAAGATAGGCTTGATATCCAGGAAGTGAATTAGCGAAGGATTACTGTCGCTATCAAGAGAGGCAAACCAATTCCATTTTGGATCAAGTTCTTTCCATTTGGTAGCAAATACGACATTTAAACCAAACTGGTCTCCAAGTTGGATTTTGTCTTTATATTTAATTAACGCGCTTATTATCTCTTCTGAAATATTTTGTTCTTTCCACTTCTTTACATCAATCAGCAAAACCCCCGCGTTGAAATACTTTGTTTTAGGATCGAGACCTAGTTCTTTGTAATTAGGCAGTCCCCCCCATTCGCAATCTACAGTTTTAGCAATATCCTGAATAGCGCCTATAGTATGTGATTCGAGCGGCATAGACCACAATTTAGAAATATCGTCCTCTACAATAATATCCACATCTATATACAGGAGTTTTGAAACATCAGGACCGACTACATTAGGCGCAAATATCCTCAGATAAGTTGTAATAGGAAATGCAGAGGTATCCACTGGTATGGAGAGGTTGTTTGGAATGATGTCTTTTGATTTATGCCAAATGATGGTAACTCTTTTCGGATCTACTATGGATTCTAACTTCGATCTGAAACTCCTTGATATCCCATCATCAATTATATGAAAATCTATATGTTCATCTGAAATATGGTTTAAGTCGATAGATTTTAAAAGGGCAGCTATAAGAACTGCATAAAAGTTATCACTTGCAACGACTATAGATATGGTATTTTTTTTTGACATATAACAAACGACTAATAATTCTCTTTAGTTTCAAATATACCTATATTATCAATATGTCACTATGATCGTCATTAAAACTGCTGATTTTTTAACAAATGAGAACTTTAACTGCCGAAAATAATTGTATAAACGCTTCTATGACGCAAAATAAAATTGAAACAATACAATAACGATTACTTTCAACGAGCTATCATAAAAAATATTAAATTAGCATAATTTTATAATTTGTTTTAAATGAGCGAAAAGACGTACAGTTTTCCAGATGTTTCTTTATTGATAACCCACTATAACCGTCCAGAATCATTGGAACGATTGCTTAAATCGTTTAATGACCTGGGATGTAATTTCGGAGAAATTATAGTCTCGGACGATGGCAGTAAAGCCGAAAATATAGATAAAGTAAAGTTACTGAAACAGAATTATTCGTTCACTCTGGTGACGACTCCGGTAAACAGGGGGCTTGGAAATAATATTAATAAGGGGCAGCGCGCAGTTACAAAGGCATATACTTTATATGTTCAGGAAGACTTTGTGCCTAATGACAATTTCCCGGATAAACTAAAAATAAGCCTGGGCTATATGGATTCTGATAAAGCCCTGGATGTCGTCCGGTTTTATGCTTATACATTATATCCATTTTTGAAACCGGTTGGGCATGGCTTTTCCCAAATGATTTTTAAACCATTTAGTTTTTTTGACACCTATAATAAATTTTATATGTACAGTGACCATCCGCATTTAAGGAGAAGCTCATTTCTCGAAAAATTCGGGACATATAAAGAGGGGGTCAATGTAGAGAAAGCAGAATACAGTATGATGATGTCTTTTTTAAAGAAAAATGGCAAAGCGTTATTCTATGAAGATTTCCAAGGACTATTTGATCAAAAGAATTCGACGTCAGAGCCCAGCACCTTTGAGCGCAACTGGAAACGTCATCCTACCAACTTTTTTATACGTGCAGCCAGGCACCTGTATCGGCATGTAAAATTTAACGTAAACTATCACTTTTAATGTATAACAATTGCCTGGATGAATATATTTAGATTACCTGCCTGGATTAATCCACATTTATATCCTCAAAAAAAGTTTAATGACCTTACTTCTGCAGAAATTGAAGAGTTAAAAGGACGATTACAAAAGTTCAGTAGTGATTCACCTGATGTATCTGTAATGATACCTGCCTGGAATGAAGAAAATAACATTTTCAGGACCTTATCTTCTCTCGCCTCAAATGAAACAGAATTAAAAGTTGAGATCGTTGTGATCAATAATAACTCTACAGACAATACCCAAAAGGTTTTGGATGAATTGGGGGTAAAAAACTATTTACAGCCCTTACAGGGAACACCATATGCCAGACAGCTGGGACTGACTATGGCTAAAGGAAAGTATCATTTATGTGCGGATTCTGACAGTTTTTATCCAAAAAAATGGATAGATCTGATGTGTAAGCCTTTAATGGCAGACGATAACGTTGTAGGTGTTTATGGCAGGTACTCTTTTGTTCCTCCGGCACATGGCGACAATAGATTCAGTTGGTTTATCTACGAAAAGATAACCGGGCTCCTCGTACGCCTTAGAAAGCGGAAAAGAGAACATATAAATTTCCTGGGTTTCAATATGGGATTTATTACTGCTGTGGGTTTAAATAATGGTGGTTTTATTGTAAAAGAGGTTAGAAAATTTGACAATGCAATTGGGAGTGATTATTTCGTAGATGAGGCTGAAGACGGCAGAATGGCTGTTAATCTAAAAAAAACCGGGCAGCTCAGCCTCGTAACAGATCCACGTGCTCGTGTATATACATCCACGCGTCGCATTGTCGCTGAAGGAGGATTATTTACAGCATTTAAAAACAGGTTGCTGTTACATTCCGGACGTTTTAAGGAATACTTTAAAGGAAAGGAAGTAGATTAGTACTATTTAAATATCGGCAGTATTTTTTTTGTGAAATCCTCTGCTCCATTTCTATTGATATGAATTTCATTATAAAACAGCGTAGGATTGTTTTTATAAAGGTCTCCATAGTTGTAATATTTGACTCCCTTCGAATCCATTAGCTGCTTAAAACCTTCCATATTCTTGTAATACGCGTCATCTAACTCGATATCAACTATCGGCGCAGTAAATAATATCAGTTCTACATTATGACTTTTACATAAGTCAATAATTTGATTTAAAAACTTAAAATTGCTGGTTAGATTAAACACAAGGGTTCTTAACTTTTCAGGACCTTTGTAATCAATATTTGGATAAAAATAATCTCCATATTGATCAAAGTCTTGTTTGAGAAGGTGAAATTGATCAATAAGCACCTCATGTAAACCCCAAAGGGTATTGTATTTGGCATATCGGTAAAATGGAATATACCGGTAAGCATACCACTCAGGGCCAAATTGTTTGAAGTGATCGAATACAATATCATCTTTCATATAAGGTAAAAACTTAGGTACTGCAAAATCAAAGATCTGCTCTGTATCTGAAGAAAAAGGATCTACCTGTAAATAGAGTTTTTTAAATTTATTATTATTTAAGAGAAATATTTTGAGCATGAGATATTGGTCAGGTATGGAACTTCCATCGACAGATATATTTAGTCCTTTTTTTCCTGTTTCTGCTTCAACAATTCCAACATCAATGGTGGTATAGGCCCGGGAATTTCCATGAATCACAAAATCATATTGTTCATTATTTCTTTTATAAAGCCACTGTATCTTAGTATAATATCCTTCCTGAAAAATATATGTAAAGCCAACATCCAAAACCCAGAAAACGAGATATAATATGGCAAACAAATAAAATATCTTTTTAAAAAACTTTCTCATGTCTAAAACTGGAAATATATAAAGCTACTCTGGTCTACAAAAACACCAAAAAAAGCGATTAGGACGATTAAAAAAATATAACAGGTGTACCTAAAGACTACACTTGATTTAAAATAATTTTGCAGATTCGAAACTTCAGAACCCCTTTCGAAAAGTATAAGCAATAAGATCAAAGGTATGCCCAAGGCCAGGTTATACATATTCGATCCATTTAAATGTCCGATCTCACTTAAAAATGAATGCTTGAAATCAAATAGATTTCCAATAACAGTAAAAGAGTCCTGAATCGTATTCGCTCTAAAGAAGATCCAGGCAAAACTTACAATTGAAAAAGTAAATATCATCTTAATAAGAGCAGGCAATTTAAGCGTGATGATATTATATTTAGAGTTTATTGCTTCCAATACGATAAAAATGCCATGAATGGCACCCCATATTACAAAATTCCAACTGGCGCCATGCCATATTCCAGAAACTAGAAATGTAATAAATAAATTCAAAAGCCATTTAGGAACCCCCACCTTATTGCCGCCCATGGGGATATACAAATAATCTCTAAACCAGGTTGACAGTGAAATATGCCATTTACTCCAAAATTCTTTTATTGAATGTGCATAGTAAGGCTTGTCGAAGTTTTTTACTAGGTCCACTCCCATTACCTTAGCTACACCGATTGCAATATCTGAGTATCCGGAAAAATCGCAGTAGATTTGAAAAGCAAAGAATATTATTGCAATTAATATAGAAATTCCATGATAGGAATCGGGATTGTTAAATACAATATTGGCAAAAAAAGCAAGCCTGTCTGCAACAACAACCTTTTTAAACAATCCCCATAGTATGAGTCTGCCGCCTTCTACCATATTGGTGTAATTCAGCTGGTTAAATTCTCTTAATTGCGGTAGGAGGATCTGAGGTCTATTAATGGGGCCGGCAACGAGTTGAGGAAAATAAGATACAAATAGTGCAAACCTGCCAAATTTTTGCTCGGCCATAATATTTCGCCTGTAGACCTCTACCGTGTAACTAATGCTCTGAAAGGTATAAAAAGATATTCCAACCGGCAATAAAATCCTTGCACCTTCTATGAAAAAATCTGAGTTGAAAATTGATGAAACCGAATTAACACTATCAATAAAAAAATTATAATACTTAAAATAGAAAAGCAGTCCAAGATTAGTCACTACACTAATAACCAGTAACAGTTTTCTACGTTTTTCATCCTCAGACTTCTCCATACTTTTTGCAACAAAGAAATCAATTGTAGCAGGAAAAAAAATGAGAAAAATATATTGCCACTTCCAGCACATATAAAAAAACAGACTGCTAATTAAGAGCAGGATCCATCTATACTTTTTTGGTAAAAAATAATAGAGAATTAAAACGGAGGAAAAAAATATAAGAAAACTTAATGAGTTAAATAGCATTGCGAGCTTTTTTAAAAATGACAAATGTAGTATACTTAACGATCATTTTTATTTTCCTGTAAAGAACGGTATACTATTTTTATTATTAAGGAAGATCAGATCACCATTTAAGATCCTGAATAATTCAGGTAAAAACCTTTTTATAAACATCAGAATGCCAAGTGTACTGAAAAAACAGATAACAGGATTGAATAAGAAAATATGCTCAGAAAAACCGGGAAACAGATATAATATAAGGTTATAGGTCAATGTATTAAATAATTGATGATACAAATATATACCTAAAGCATAGGTCCGACCATAAGATGCCAGTTGATCATTTACAGAAAAATTAAACGAAAGAAAAAATATACCTATAGACAAGGGAATTGTGTTTAATAAAAACTCAATTCGCCATAAGTTCCCATAGTTCTCACGATTAAAAATGTATACTTCAACAAACAGCAACGCCAGCGATAATATAATGACCAGACTGGCGCTAATCTTTCCAAGCTTCAGACGATAATGTGCTATTGTCATTCCCATTAATAAAAATGGAACAGATAGGACAAACCTAGAAAAAGTTTCTCCAATGGAATTTGAAATTCCAAATGCATTTAAGTAATGAAAAATTAAGCAGGGAGTTAAAAATACTAAAATCAAAAATATAAGCAGTATTTTTTTCTTTACCAAATTCTTAAAATACCAGCAAAAAATTAGTCCGAAGACTAAGGATGTCAAGAACCATAAGTGTCCGTCCGTGCCAGTAAATAACAATGGATAATCAAAGACAAATTTATCTTTTAAAATACATTTCGGCAGATAGATACACCAGGTCACTACATAAATACCTATTAGTTTATGTAAATTTTTCAACAAGGCTTCCCCCCCATTTCTATTTACAGAAAAATAGAAGAAATATCCGGAAATCAGAAAGAAAAAAGGAACTGCATACCGGGCCAGTAGTCTGAGATATATGGTAACTTCCAAAGGAACAGTTCCTATATAAACATGTAAAGAAACAACTGCAAAAGCCGCAAAAAGCCTAAAAAAATCAACGGAATTGGTACGTTCCATATAATACAATACCTTTAGAGTCCATAAAGATATTATTAATTAATATTTTTATATTCGCTAAATATAAAAATAATTCTCCTGGCTATATATATGATAAGAAATATTCTTAATAAAACTCTGTCACTGTATACTTTACTAAAATTCAAGCACGTTCCAAAAGAATACTTTTATTTCATAAGAGACACTTATTTATGTAAGATTATTCAACTCAAATATATTTTAAGAGATTTTTTAGTTAAAAAAAAATACAAAGCAATATCTTTTCAGGGAGAATTTGCCCCGGAGCTTCAGTTTGTTCTGCCATTTGCTTATTGGCACTATAAAAATGGGACACTGGCAGAAACAAATTCGTCTCAGTTTACTAAAGAGTTATATTTTTTCTCACCAAAGCACAAGGAAATATTTGGTGAACGAACACCTGAAGGAAACTATAATTTCGAAATCCCAAGAATATTATATAGCCACGATTACGATATATCTAAATGGGAAATGGTTCCGCTTAAAGCACATTATTCAAACCAGATTTATGTGTATGACAAACCTATCCTGATTATCGCAAATAGATACAACATGGAATGGGATGGCCCTCCTGTAAGTTATTTTGGTCTGGATATGTTGAAATTCATCATCGAAAAATCAATTCAAAAGTATACGATAATTTACAACAGGCCCAGGCCCCATCACATTATCGAAGACAATAGTAATATATACGATTTAAATGAATATGACTGGTTAAAAAATACTTACCCGGATATTTTACTAATGGAGGACTTGTATAAAGAGAATAAGGGAAGCGCAAAAAATTACAATCATTTCCAGCTGTTGGTGTATGCTAATTCCAATCATTTTGTGTCTACACATGGGGGCACTTCTACCCTTGCCAGTTACTTTGGCGGCACGAATTTAATATTATCTAAAAAAGGACCAGAACACTATTTTAAGTGTTATGAAAAATTATACCCTAAACTTTCAGGAGCTAAGATACTTCATGCAAAAACAGACGATGAATTCAAGAATTATTTTATAAATAATTTCTAACCTATCAAATGAAATCTAATAATGATAATTATTGGCTTAAATCTGGAATAATTAATTTAGTTCAGAACTTTGCCGGCGTGTTTTTTGGCTTTGCCAACTTCTATATATTAGTCAGGCTACTGAACAAACATGACTTTGGTATCTGGACATTGTTTATGTCTACGACAACGATACTGGAATTGATTAGGAGTGGTTTGATCCAAAATGCAATGATAAAGTTTATTTCTGCATCTGATCGTTCTGAGCACCCAAAAATCATTTCTTCTGCATTTGTAATCAGTGGGTCTGTCACCCTAACCTGCATTATAATCAATACGGGAGCAGCGTACTATCTGGGACTTCTATGGAAGTCACCTGATATAACCATCATGCTCTACTTATTCAATTTCATATACCTGTTTTCTGGCGCTTTAACACAATTCAACTGTGTGGAACAAGCGAATTTAAGTTTTAAAGGAATATTGGTAGCGAATATTGTCAGACAATCTATATTCTTTTTATATGTACTTGTGTGTGTTTTTTGGACCTTTGGAAGTACTTTGGAGGATTTAGTGGTAGTTCAAATTGTCGCTACTGCGGCGAGCGCCATTGTTGCGTATTTCTATGCTAAGGACTTTCTAAAAGTTTCTTTTAAAATTTATCCCGAATGGATAAAAAATCTATTCAACTACGGGAAGTATGCCTTTGGAACTACGGTTAGTTCTATACTCTCCGGTACGGTTGATCAAATGATGTTAGGTGCTATGATGTCACCAGCAGCTTCGGCTTCATTCAACATCGCCACAAGGATTACCAACTTATTAGACATTCCAACAAATGCCATCGCTACCATTGTATTTCCACAAAGCGCCAAAAGGATTGTTACTGAAGGAAATGAAGGCATTAGGTACCTTTATGAAAAATCTGTAGGTACCATAATCGCAATTTTGGCACCCGGCGTCTTGTTTCTTTATTTTTTCTCCGGGTTTGTTATCGATTTTTTAGCTGGAGGAAAATATGATGACTCAATTCCGCTTTTAAGAGTTTTATTAGTATACTGTCTTTTGATACCGTATGGCAGACAATTCGGCACGGTACTGGATTCCATTGGTAAAACCAAATTAACTTTTAAAATTGTCTTGTTCAGTGCAATACTAAATCTAACGCTCAATTATTTTTTCATCAAGCATTTTGGTACCATTGGCGCACCCGTCGCATCTCTCATTGCTACAACAATCAGTTTCTTCATCGCCCAATATATCCTTCGAAGGGAATTCGGCGTCAGTACATTTCATACATTGATTTACGCTTATAGATTCTATCCGGAATTCTATTATAAATTTATTCATCCTAAATTAACAAAATCTAAAATAAAGAAATAAATGGTAGGTGTTAAATTCAATGGCAGATTAGGAAATCAAATCTTTCAACTTGCTTTTTTAATGTATCTCCGATCTAATAATACGAATTACTCATTCTATTTCGTAAATTTTCATCACTCGTATATCCATAAGTATTTTGATTTTGATGTTCAACCCTACGGATGGATACGATCCAGGCTTTATTTTAAGCTCACAAAATCTTTTTTAAACTTATATCCTGAAAGAGAAATTTACATCCAAAATATCCAGGTCCCAAAACCGGTTAAAGTCGAAAACTGGACTGTTTATAAAGGATTTTTCCAAACAGATTGGTATGTTAAGAATACAAAAGGCAATTTCAACATAAATTTGAAACCCCACTACATACAGCAATTTCAGGAGAAATTTGGAAAAGTATTCGAAAATAATCAAGTGGTTGTTGTACACATTCGAAGGACTGATTATCTGAATTATGGAAAAAGGGATATTTCTCTCCCAATGGAATATTTTAAAACCAGATTAGATTCAATAGAAAATCTTGATCAATATCAAGTTTATTTTGTTAGTGATGATATTGAACATGTGAAATCATATTTTGAGAACAAACCTAATTTCAACTACTCATCCAATAGTGAGATAATAGATTTTCAGATTATAAAAAATGCGGATATCGCAATCATTTCTAACAGTAGTTTTGCTTGGTGGGCTTGCTATCTATCTGAAAAAAGCAATATTGTCTATGCTCCTAAAAATTGGTTAGGATTTAGGATTGGCAAAGAACATCCAAAAGGCGTAATGACTAAAAGGTTTATCTGGTGTGATGTAATTTAAGTAATCTGGTAAGTTAAATTTGACTTCTATAAACATCACACGTCTGCTGAAGTGAATATTGCAGATCGAAAAGTTTAAGTCTGGAGAAGCCCTTATCCACTAAACTTCCCCGGTAAATCTCATCGTCAAGTATTTTTTCGAGCATAAAGATCAAACTATCTACTTGATCAACTTCAAAGTAAAAAGCGGCATCACCCGCCACTTCTTTAAAACTAGGAATATTACTTAGCAATGTAGGGCATTTAGCCCTGAAGCTTTCCAAGACAGGTAATCCAAACCCCTCGTAAAGAGATGGGTAAATAAACGCTACGGCTTTACTATATACACAATTTAATTCCTCGTCATCAACATGTCGGTGTACTATTCGTTCATTTAAGCTTAAGCGGCTTAAATACTCTACTTCGGCAATCGTTAAGGGGCCACCTCCAACTAAAAATAGCTGCAGCTCAGGATACTTTTTATGTATATAGTGGAATGCGTCTACCAGCATATAAAAATTCTTATATCCTCCCCGATCCCCAACAAACAATATATAATTTGCTGGCAAATTATTTACATCTTTTAACAAAAAAGGAGATTGTAGATCAATTCCATGATGGATAACCTGTATACTTTCTGGTTTCAGACCATAAAGTTCGATCATATCTTGCTTAGTGGTCTCAGAAATTGCGATCAAATGATTTGCCTTTTGTACACATATTCGTTTATCATGAGTCAGACTATCTTTAGGCCAAAAATATTCAGGTAATTTTTCATGAGTCATGTCATGCACTGTCAATACAAATGGCTTCTTCAGAAACTTAAGAAAATAAGGATCATAGTAAGTAGGATGAAGGATATCGAATTTTCCTGATTTTATTAAAAAGGATGAATAAGCTTCATTTAATCTATAGTTTCTGTTGCCATAACTGGAATGAAGAATTTTTTTAATTAATGGATTTCTAAATAATAAGCTATTTTCATCAATGTAATTGTTTTCTGAATTCAATATGCCCAGTTTGTATCTGATATCGTTGCTAAGCTTTAGTGCATCCATAATATAGGAGAAATACTTACTGATCCCTCCATATTTCTGATTACTAAACTTCTGATGGTCAAATAAAACTTCAATCATATTTACTTTTGCCGGTCTTATGTTGGTAAAAGTCGTTAATAACTTCGCTAAAGGTGCTCAGTCTATTGTCCCAAGTGTTCTCGGTAGCGACTTCAAGTCGTTTATTTTTTGCGTACTGTGTATCGTCATTTAACACCGTATTCAAATGAACTGAAAATTCTTCTGCTGATGTTGAAAATGAAACCGTTCCTTTTGTAAACTCTTCCAGGTCTGTATTGAAATCTGTGGACACCACTGGTTTGCCTGAGCCAAGATATTCGAACAGTTTTAAAGGAAAAATAGTTGTGCTAAATTGATCTTTCTTAAACGGAATAATACATACATCAAAACCTTTAATTACTGAAGGCATATCCATAAAAGGTATTCTTCCTATAAAAAACACATTTTTAAGCCTTCTGAAATCATCGGGTATATATTCCTGTGTGACAGGGCCAGCAAAAACAAAACTTTTGTCTTTATTCATATTGGCAACGTGTTGAAGTAGCTCAAAGTCTATTCTCCTTTCAATATTACCAAAATATCCCACAATGGGTTTAGGAATTGAAATCAGATCAGGATATATAGGCAGATCAGCATCCAGTGCCTTAGAACTATGTGTCAGATCGGCAGCATTAGGAATAAAAAAAGTATTATTGTTAAGCTTTATTTTGTCATTAAATAAAGCTTTACTGGTACAAAAGATGAGGTCAGCATGTTTACATATTTCCAACTCAGACTGTATTCCATGCCTTGTATCGTAATCGATCACTAAGGGATCAACACAATGGTAAATTTTTAAAGTGGCCCCTACCTTATTTATTAACCCGGGATAGTGAAAATTAAAAGAATTTATAAATATAAAATCTGTGATTGTCTCGTTTAGAATAATTTCCTGAAGTCTCGAAACAATCTTACTTTCATTTATATTCAGTAAAAATCTATATAAACCACTCTCCGGTAGAAAATTGATCGATAAGAGCAATGGGAGAATGACAATTTTCAGATTACCTATATCTGTATCTAATATCGCTTCTTTACTTCTTTTAAAAGCTTTCTTTCGCAATAAAAATTTTGCATCCTTACGTTGCCTGATCGCATCTTTCCAGGTATAAGGGTAATCGATGTAGTAGACCTTATTCTCCTTTGCCAGATATTTAGCCGTAGTGAAACTGGTGGACTCATAAGGCCCGTCGAATCTTGTAGCTCCTAATATAAATACAGTTTTATTTATTAATCTCATGCAAATCTGTAGTTCTCTTTTGAATGTCAAGCCGCATTGTAACATTTAACAAAGCAATTGCAAGATATAAATATATATTTAAAGGAAATTGAATAAATCCTTCCTGAGGAAAATTTCCGATGCACATTGCAAAAATCATAAGCAGCATTGCGAGACAATAGGTTTTAAGTTCAGGGTCCTGCATTTCAAAATAATTGTCAATACCTGTTTTCAACGCGACAAACATCAGCGCGCATAACAACAACAATCCAATCCATCCGAGTTCAACCGCTGCCCTTACATAACCGCTGTCTGGAGGAAAAGTGGCGAGGAAAGTATTTGGAGAGAATTTAGCACCCGAAGCACCCGTGGATCCAAGCCCACCACCTAGTGGATGTGAAAGTATATAAGGTTGAATACGCTTTTGGTTCATTACCCTTACGTTATAAGATGCATCATTGTTAGGTCTAAACGCAGATTGAAACCTATTTATGCTATTGTTGGACGTAGGCATACGGATAAGTACGATCAATATGATGAAACAAGCTCCTGAAAAAAATAATATTTTTTTATTGATTTTGAGTATTGCAAGAAAAAACATTGCGGCAGGAAAAAGAACATATGCCGCCCGTGTTCCCGAATATAGCATCACGTTTAGAAAAAGCAGCAGGAAGAAAAAAAGCATAACTTTTACTTTACGGCTGGTAGGGCCAAACATGAGTGCCACGCAGATGATACTGCTAACAATCATGTTATAAGAAAATGAAACCGGGTCGGCAAAAATTGACGATTTTCTCCAATGACCATTTATAAATAACAAGTTCTGTAACCGTTCATCAGCGTCCAACGCCTTCTGTTCAAATTCAAAAAAACCCAAATGTTCTTGCTTAGCTGCATATAGCGCGGCGATCACGCTAAATAAAAGCCAAATTTTAATGATCCATCTAATGAAATCAACTGAATTTATGTGATAAGAAAATATATAATAGGAAATCGTGACCGCGGCAATTGCTCTGATTGTATAAACCCAGGCCAGAAGGGATGCCGCATTCGGATTGATAAATTGCATCACATTGTATAATATCCAAACCAGTATAACTATCGAAATAGGATTTTTATAAATATCCCATCTAGGATTCTTCCTCTGTTCGATAAAAAAACCTATCAAAAGAAGTACAAGTATGCCATCCATCAAAGTACCTAATGGAAAATCGATACCGATGTTCATTATAAACATAATCCAGTATGCCATGATTAGGTAAACGGCTACACCAAAAACTGGAAATTTAATAATAGATACGGCAACTATAGGGGCGATAATGCCTAAAAGAATTAAAATCACACCGCTTAAGCCAAATTTAAGTGCTACAATAGGTAAAGCGATCACTGAAAGCAGCAATAACAATATAAATATCAAACCTCCTGACTGTTTGAAATTAATATGGCGAATTAAAATATTACTCATAAAAACAATATTTTAATAAAGAAAAAGGCCATAGTAGCAAATGCAATTAGAATAGCAACCCATCTATTTAGCTTTTTTAATAGCAACAACCGCTTCTGCTTAATATCTATGGGCTCAATTAGCATACCTTCTATTTTATTGAAATGTCACCATCAGGTTCTTTTCCATGTTTGGTAGACACGGATATTTCATTGCCTCTTCTAGATTTAATCAATGACAAAACTTGTAAACACATAAATTTTGGGATACTCCGTAACGAATCATAAATCCTTTTGTCGGTGTTTGTATGTGCCAATGCGAGCCAAAAGGTGGCTATAAATAACATGAAACTGATCAGCCATAGGCCCATAGGCAATATGTTCCAAGTCATGAGGTTAATAAATATGCATAACATGGATAGTAAAAGGAAGATAAATAAAGGTGGCCTCAGCAGCACCACGCCAAATAATATTCGATTTATACTAAGTGATAGTATGCCCTTAAATAACAATACAAAGCCAAATTTGGAATATTTGAACCAAGTATTGATCCATCTAGCCCGTTGTTGAACCAGTTGTTGACTATTTGATGTCTTCTCATCATAAACAATGGCGTTTTCAACAAAGGAAATTCTCTGATTATTTTTAAGCAGCCAAAACTGAAGTACTTTGTCAAAACCAGCTCCAGTTACAGAGTTTGATTCCAAAAAATTTCGGTAGAGCGCCACCTTAAATGCCATTCCAGAGCCAGAAAGGGTAGCTGAAGAGCCACTTTCAAATAAAAGTTTACCATCATAAAAATGATAATAAATATCCCGGGCGGCATCCAGGGCTGAAATCGTAGTATCCAGATTTTTTGGAGCACGCAGACCCTGAACAGCATGATAACCAGCTTCAACTGCTTGATTTAAATTGTTTAAATAGTCTTTATCAACTAAATTATCACTGTCAATAATTGTTAGATAATCATGTTTACGAATGAAGTGATCCATCGCATAGGCGTGTGATTTGGTATTGCTCTTTAGTACCACTGATGGATAAAGTACCGTAACACGATCGTCTTTGATATTGACGCTATTTTCGGCGCAATTATCTGCAACAATATATACATGATAATTCTGATAATTTAAGGAAAAGATAGAATCTACAACTTTAGGCAGGAGATCAATGTACTCATAGGCTGTTACGATTATCGCATAGTCTGTTTCCTGATTGAGTACTTGCTTACTTGAAAGTTCTTGCCGGGTAACTTTCCATAGTAAAAAGAGCAGTAAAGGAAAGACCAGATTAAAGCCTATAGCAAATTGAAAAAAACACCAAAGATAGAACAGCGCATCATTGATCATCTTCTAATATTTTATTTAAAACCCAGCCCTTAAACAGGAATGTCTTTTTAATATATTCGAAATGCAACAATCCCATATTGTCGATTTTGTCACCATATCGAAAAACGCCCAATATTCCATCCGAAAAAGCGATCCATTCTTTAACGTGGCTACTTGTTTGTAACGAAGATGTATCGATAATAATCAAATCAAATACGTTTTTAACAGCCTCAATTTTTTCAATTATTGTTTTTTCAGATGCCAACTCCATCAGAGAGTAATCATCCCCCCTATTCTTAAGAATGGTATAAGAGGATCCGATCTCTCCGTTCAGAACTTTAGAGCTATCTGCGAAAAAATCCTCTACAAATTGATCTGACTGATAATTCTTACTTATATAAGACTTCATAAAGTCCCCGTCAATGATCAGAATCTTTTTAAAAGTAATAATTAAAGATGCGGCAAGGTTCATACATATGAAACTTTTACCGGTATCCTCATCTAAACTCGTCACCATTAAAACCTTAGCTTTAGAACGTTCTATCTCATGTCTCAATGAGCGCATTTGATCTTTAAAAAGTAAATGCCGTTGCGACAGTTCCTTTTTTGTCCAGATTTCGCTTAATTTTGAACTGCTGCTATCGGTAAAGTTTATGATGCCCAAAACTGGCGCATTAGTCACATTAGCGAGTTCCTGTGGAGTTAAAATAGATTCATCAAAATAATAAACCAATAAGAAGAAGACTACACATAGTAAGAAACTTACTATTGCACTCAAAATAACCAAAAGAATTTTTTTTGAAGATTGGGCTGCTCCGGGTAGAGCCATTTGTACCATAGTCAACTTACTTGAAAAAGAAGATTCCAGACTATTGCTGTTAAACTTACTTAATATTTCAGCATATTCTTTCGAGGCTATATCTACTTGCATTTCCAGAGTTTGCACTTCTGCTTCTTTTGGAACAAGCTTGTTAAGTTGGGCATTCAACAATGCAATTTTATTTTCCAGTGATGTCAGACTGTATCTTGAAATATCCATTTGAATTTCGAGATTCATCTTCTGAGCGATCAATTCCTGCTTTGCATTTAACGGGTTGGTAATGTATTGATCATTATATTTACTAATATCTTCAGTCAACTTGTTATTAAGTGAATCATATTTCAGTTTATAATAGGGGCTTAGATTGTTATTAATATATAAATTATATATCGTTTGAAGTTCATTCTTGGTTCTGACTATGGTCTGATTGATCTTGGATACCCTGGATTCAATATACCTTCGTTCGTTTGGGTCAAACTTGCGGTCAATCTCATTTAGTGCTCCTGCATACGAAGAAGTTCTTTCAATCGCTTCTTGTTTTTTAGTATCATATTCAAGAAGCAAAGTATAAAGTTGCTTAGATTGTTCTGTAAGATTTAGTACACCATTGCGGATTTTATAGTCCCGAAGCATTGACATTCGTCTCGCGAGTGTATCTGTTTTTTCTTTTAACAAATCCCTTAAAAAATCGTTGGACTTTATCTGATTACTTTTCAAAAGTGCGGTATAGCTATCAATAAATTCTTTTGATAAGGTGTTGACCACAAATGCCGATAGATCAGGATCTTCAGATTCGTATTGTATAGATATGAAATCGCTTTCTCCCGAACGGAACACCTGCAATTTGCTTTTAAGTGACTCTGAATCGTACGCCATGGATTCCAATACACGTATCATACCTTGTTGATCAGAATCAGTAGCAACAAGTTCCTGCTTTAGTTCATATTTTTCCCTGTAAACATGTAATGCATGCTTTCTCGCTTCAAAATTGAGGGTTTTAAGAAGTTCACTAGGTTCTTTAAACGGTTTGCCAGAGGTTAAGTCATGGATAATTAGCTTATAAGACACCTGATCAAGCACCCGCTTCATCCGCATCATTTCTAAAATGTTACTAAATTGTTGCCTCACCTGATCTCCCTGAATGCTCTGGCCAGTAATGGAGGTTTGCTGAGTTTCATCTACCAGCCCTGTAGACAACTGAGCTTGGGAAATATAAGTATTAGGAAGATTTCTAACCAACAAAAAAGTGATAATCAATGTAACAAGCGGTACGGTTAAAAGAATAACCCAGCGCTTTTTGAGATATCTTAAAAATTTATAGACTTCTCCCATTAGTTTATCTCCTCAAGCTTCTTCACTGTTAATTCTTCCAAGGCTGCTTTTGAAGACAGAAAATTAGCTTCAAGTTGAAGCTTAGACTGTAACGCAGAATTTAATGCACTTGAAGCACTATTAAATTCTAAAAAAGTCACTTCTGCCCGTTCGTATTTATATTTTATCAAATTGTAATTGCTCTGTGCGTCTTTATACGCATTATTGATCAATCCTAACGATTTTTGATATTGAAAGTAAGTATAATACCGCGATTTCACCTGAGATTCAATCTGCAGCAAATATTCGTTATAGTTGATCTCTGCCAATTTAACCTGTTCTTTGGCCTTTTTTATCTGTGAAGGTTTAGCTAGCAACTGTCCCGGGTTTATACTTATGCCAAATTGATATCCTGTCAATAAATCAGCAGTTTGAAGATCAATAACTGTATTTGCAGCCGGATCATTAGACCGTGCTACATATTGGAAAGAGAATGGCTCTAACCAGGAAGCCTTTACTCCGGACAAATCACTTTTGGCTATATTTATCTGGCTATCAAAGCCTTTGACTCTCGGATAGTTTGCTTTGGCAGTTGCAATTAGTTTTTCAAGGTAAACATTAGAAATTTCACCTATTATGCTTTCCTGAGCACTAACCTTCCTCATGTTTATCAGACAAATAAGGCATATGACTAACAATGAAATCGAATTCTTACTATTCATAGGTAAATGCTGTAAAGGCCAAATATAGGTTTGATGTATAAATTATACTATAATTGTACCATACAATAGTTTTCCCCATGCAGAGACTTTTCAACATTATTAAAAATAACCCCTACATCAAAAATATCGTTCACAGGCTCTTAATACCTAAGAATCAAGCGAGACCTCGTTTGTGGGTAAGGGTGTTATTAAACCCATTTTTTCATAAACGGGGAAAAGGAACCATTGTTCGTTTTAATACAAGACTGGACGTCCTGCCGTTCAATACCTTTAGAATAGGCAATGATTGTCTGATTGAAAGCTTTTCAACAATTAATAATGGAGTTGGGGCAGTAGTTATCGGTAACAATACACTTGTAGGTATCAGCAATGTAATCATTGGGCCTGCCACTATCGGAAGTAAAGTGATCCTGGCTCAGCATGTAGTGATAAGTGGTTTAAACCATAACTATCAGGACCCCGCCGTTCCAATCAAAGATCAAAACATCACAAAATCAGAAATAATTATTGAGGACGACTGCTGGGTATCTGCCAATTGTGTCATTACCGCTGGTGTACATATAGGTAGACATGCGGTTATTGCGGCCGGGTCTGTTGTAACTAAAAATGTGCCCGCTTATACTGTCGTAGCAGGAAATCCTGCCAAGGTAATTAAACAGTACAATCATGAGATGAATACCTGGGAAAAAGTATAATTGGGAATTATATTACAGGATATGGGAAAAATTTCCCCAAGGAAACCTCAATCAGTCATTGACTATTATTCTCACTTATTCCTTCAACCATAATTTTAACGATATTTGAGCCGGAAAATTCAAAAACGCGGTGCTTTCAGTGTTTGATGGCGCTATTTTTGATTATTCCCAGAAAATTTATAATAATTAAGCTCAAAATTAGGTATGATCAAACATCTACAATGTTTTCTTCTTATTCTATTTAGCATGTTTGTTGCGAACGTTACGTACGCGCAATTTCCCTATGTAGAAAGTTTCAGGGGAGCTACGGCTCCAGGCGTAATCTTTGGAGGTGCCCCTTCATCATTTTTAACAGCAGCGGGTAGTTCTGCTAGCGGTGGAACACCCATAGATCCTGCAGGTCAGGGCTTTTTAAGGTTGACCAACAATATCCCTAATCAAAAAGGATATATTTATAGTAAAAATGATTTTCCATTCTATTATGGTTTAAAGGTAGAATTTGAGTATTACATTTATGGTGGAAGTGGCGCAGACGGAATAAGCTTTTTCTTATTTGATGCCACTGCAGATCCATTCGTAATTGGCGGGTTCGGAGGTTCATTAGGGTATGCGCAATATATCCCGAATACTTCAACGACTCCAATACCGGGCGTTAGTAAAGGGTATTTGGCTATTGGTTTGGATGAATACGGAAACTTCTCTAATCCAATCGAAGGCAGACAAGGTGGTATACCAGGGTTTAGACCGGGATCTGTTACGTTAAGAGGCAGAGGAAATGGAGATTCCCTGACGCCAGACAACTACAGATTCCTTACAACTGTAAGGACTTCCGACGCACCTTTTAATTTTGATCTTACCGGAAGTTCTGATACAAGAGCATCGGATCCGACCAATCCATCTTACAGAAGGGTACAGATGGAACTGGATCCTAATCCTGCCGGAGGTTACTTTATCACAGTTAAATTGAAGAGAGGCGGCCCGAGCTTGAGTGAAGTTACCATTATTAATAGATATGCATATACAGATGTAGCTCCGGCAAATTTAAGGTATGGCTTTGCATCATCAACAGGAGACTTCACAAATTTTCATGAAGTCAGAAATGTAGATATATCTCTTTTGAATGGTGGAGAACTTAAACAACCGACAGCAAACAATGACGCCACCACAGGATGCCCTGGAACAGCAGTAACATTAGACATCGCCTCCAATGACGCAACACCTAATATCGGCGGAACTATTAACAAAACAACTATTGACCTGGATCCGGTAACCGCAGGATTTCAAAAATCCATTACCATAAATGGAAAGGGTACATTTACTGCCATCGATAATGGCACAGTAACTTTTACTCCCTCTACCTCCTTTACAGGTTCTGTAGAAACCAATTATACGATCAATGATACCTATGGAAAGACCTCTACTGTTGGTAAAATTACCATCAATTACCCTGCTCTTAGCATTATTGCAAATGCTGGAACAGATCAAAATATAACACTCGTCAACACTACTATAAATACAACATTGTCAGGAAATAATCCTGGTACAGGAAACTCAGGTGTTTGGTCTCAAGTATCTGGCCCGAATACCGCTGTATTAAGTAACAATACACTATTTAATACCTCAGCAACTAACCTAATTGCTGGGACATATGTATTCAGATGGACAGTCACTCTAGCAGGCGGGTGCAAATCGTCCGATGATGTTACTATCGTCATTAATCCTCCAGTTCCTCTTGAGCCAGCTAAAATCGGTCTGGCGAAATCGTTGCAATCGGTAGTTAAAAATACAGATAAAAGTTTCAACGTCACCTTTAAATTTACGTTGATAAACCTTGGAGAAATTGCAATTAATAATGTAGGTCTTGTCGATAATATTGCCCAAGCATTTAGTGGAGCTACTTATCAGATTGTACGTGTATCTTCAACAGGGAAACTAGTTGCGAATTCAAATTTTAACGGAAATTCGATCAGCAACATGCTTTTACCAGCTAGTGTCTTAGACCCAAAATCTAAAGAATATGTAGATCTGGAAATAAAAGTGATACCTGGAAGTTCAATTAATCGCTATGAAAATGTGGCTGTCGCCGAAGGTACTTCAGCGAAAGATGGAACAGTAACCCGTGATCAGTCTACAGACGGACTGTTACCAGATCCCACCACCCCGGGTGATGTAACTCCATCTGTACCTACTCCAATAGAGATCAATAATGGTGACCTGATCATTCCTGCTGGTTTTTCCCCAAATAATGATGGTGTAAACGATTATTTTGTTATTGAAAACACAACTGGAAAAAAACTAAGCGTCGAAATATTTAACAGATGGGGCAACCGCGTTTACCGCTCCGCCGATTACCAGAATAACTGGAATGGTATTACTACGGAAGGAATACATATAGGCGATTATGTACCAGCTGGTACATACTACTATGTCGTCATAATAGATAAAACGGATAAACGTGCAGGCCATTTAACAATCAACAGATAATGAAACGACTAAATAAATTTATACTAATAAGCTCGATGTTGTCATTAGCTTTTTCGGCCAGTGCACAGCAAAATGCAATGTATACACAATATATGTTCAATACACTGGCATTGAATCCAGCTTACGCAGGCAGCCGTAATGTAACTTCTGCAACTGCCCTGTATAGGAATCAATGGACTGGTATGGATGGTGCGCCAAAGACAGGAACAATTACGATAGACGCGCCGCTTGATAATAATAGATTTGGTGTGGGGCTTCAATTGTTTACGGATAAACTTGGAGTTACTCAAACGAATAGCGGTGCTGCGAGCGCTGCTTACAGAATCAGGATGGATAAAGGTACCTTAGCCTTTGGAATTCAAGGAAGTGTAAGTCAGTTTCGCGCTAACTATACAGATGTCTTCCTAAATAATCCTGCATATGACCCTGCATTCGCAGATAATCTGAATACTGTTCTGTTCAATGTTGGGACAGGTGTATATTACAACTCAGACAACTTTTATATTGGTCTGTCTGCTCAAGACTTGATTAATAACCGCCTGGCATCCTCTGAACCATCAAATGGAAATATCAAAAACGAACAGGTCATGCATCTATTTTTGGCTGCCGGAGTTGTCCTTCCATTAAATGACGACTTTAAAATTAAACCATCATTCTTGATTAAAGGTGTAAAGGGTGCACCTATTCAAGCGGACTTGAATGCAACTTTATGGATTAAGGATGTCATAGGAATAGGTGCACAATACCGTACCAGTGCAGATTTGGCTGGCATGGTTGAAATTCAAGCTACTCCACAGATAAGATTAGGATATAGTTACGATTACAGCACCACCAATTTAAGAAATTTCAACTCAGGTAGTCATGAGATCATGATCAGATATGAGTTTGGTTTTGAACGCGGCAAAATTATATCTCCAAGATACTTCTAAGAATATGAAACTAAATATACATAAGATATTATTGATAACTTCAGTATGCGTACTGATGTTAACTCAAACGGCAATTTCTCAATCTGGACAAACAAAAGGGGTTCTTGAAAAGGCAACTAATGATTTCAAATCTTTGAAATATGCATCTGCAATTTATAATTTAAACAGGGTACTAAAAACGGATCCTTCCAATGTGAATGCTCAGGAAATGATTGCTTATAGCTACAAAATGGTTAAAAACTACGAAGGCGCGCTTAAATGGTATGAAAAGCTTGCCGAACAACCAACGGTAAAACCAGAATGGACGCTATATCTTGCAGAAGCCCTGGCAAATACAGAACAATACGAACGCTCTGAAGGAAAGTACAGAAAATATCTTACTCAGGTACCTACTGACAAGCGTGCTGCTGCATTTTCTGCTTCTAACCTCAATCTATTTAGCAAAAACACCGGAAACTGGAAGATTTTTTATACTAACCTAAACTCCCTCGGATCGGATTATGCGCCAACTTACTACAAAGAAGGATTAATTTTTGCGAGTAATAGGAGAAGAGATAAGCTTTCTCAAAATGTTTTCCAATGGGATAATACGCCGTTTTCTAATCTATATGTTATACCATCTCTAAAGGATATTAAATCTATAAATGCAGACAGCTTAATTGCTGAGGCAAAAAAGCAAAACAAACAGGCCTATAGATTTAATGATGACGATACCCCCCCTACCAGCAATGATACCAGAACAATTGGCCAGCATGGTCCTTCTTTAACCAGAGATACAGCTGCTGTTTTACTAAAGCCCAACACGACTATAGCTCTTCTTAAGGGTTCGATCAATACTAAATATCATGAGGGGCCTACAGCAGTATTTCCTGACGGTTCAATTATGTTTACCCGCAATAATTTCATTAATGGATCTCAACAGAATAGCAGAGATGGCATAAATAAGCTGAAATTATATACCGCTTCAGGATCAAACCTTTCTAACATTAAAGAGTTCCCTTACAATAATAATGACTATTCAACAGGTCACCCGGCAATTAATTCTGATGGTACAGTATTAATTTTTGCCTCCGATATGCCGGGGGGATATGGTGGTTCAGATCTATATTATTCCTTAAAATCTACCTCTGGCACATGGTCTAGTCCGGTTAACCTGGGTCCTAAGATCAATACTGAAGGGAATGAACTATTTCCTTATCTGGATAAGCAAGAAAACTTAATTTTTGCGTCCACTGGACATGCTGGACTGGGGGGACTGGATTTATTTGAAGTTGTCCTAAAAGATTTAAAACCTGTAGGAAACCCACGGAATTTGGGCGCGCCGATCAACTCTTCTAAAGATGATTTCTCTTTAATTAGATCTGAGGATGGAAAAAATGGTTATTTTAGTTCAAACAGAAGAGGAAATGATGACATCTATGGATTTAAAAAAGCCTCTTATAGCATTTGGCTTGAGGGAACAATTACAGATGCAAAAACAAGATTGCCTTTGGTCGGAAGTAGATTATTGATGCGTCATCTTGATGGTACAGACACTTTAAGGACAAATGCGCAAGGCGAATTCAGAAGGGAATTACCTAGAGATATGGATTACGAGACTCTTGCTCAAAAGCTTAGTTATGTAAGTCAAAACGGATTTATAACAACCGTAGGAATAACCAAAGATTCAACTATAAAATTAGACATCAGATTAAATAAACCTGAGACTGATCAGCAATATGTATTGAACAATTGTGATTCCCTTAAAAAAGTATTTGAAGTTCAAAATATTTACTACGATCTGGACCGGTCAGAAATCAGAAGCGATGCAAGACCAGCTTTAGACTATTTGCTCTCGTTAATGAGAAAATATCCTAAAATTTCCGTAAACACATCCAGTCATTGCGATAGCAGGGCTTCTGAAGAATATAATAGACAATTATCCATCCGAAGAGGTGAATCTGCAAAAGCATACCTTGTTTCTAAAGGCATTGCTCCAGGTAGGGTTAAAGTTGAATATTATGGAAAAACCAGATTGGTCAATAGATGCTTCGATGGAGTTCCATGTTCGGAAGCCGATCAACAATTAAACAGAAGAACAGAATTTGATATTATTTTGAATGGTATCAACTTGACTCGGTTAAATTGTGATGATAAATAGAATCCATAAAAATATCATCATAAAAAAAGAGAGCCCAATGGGCTCTCTTTTTTTATTTTATCTTATCGAAGATAATATATTAGCGCGTTTTAAACACTTTCTTTTTGAACAATCGCTGGGAGAGTGCTAAGTAATATTTTCACATCCAGCCAAAATGAATGATTCTGAGCATAGAAGTTATCCAGTCTTTTACGTTCACGTTCAGACATATCCGCTTTTCCTCTCCTGCTTACCTGCCATAATCCAGTTAAACCGGCAGGACCTAAAAATCTCATACTCCATTCATTAGAAGTAAGCATTTCAGCCTCGTACAAAGGCAATGGTCGATTTCCTACCAAAGACATATCGCCTTTCAAAACATTAAACAATTGTGGCAATTCATCTATACTGTACGTCCTGATAAATTGGCCAAATCTGGTAATCCTCGGATCATTTTTAAGCTTTACAAAAATACTCTTCCCACCACCTTCACCGTCCTTATATTGATTAAGATTATCAAGTTTTGAAAGTTCCGCACTTGCACCTTGCCGCATGGAGCGAAATTTATAAAAATCAAATATCTGATAACCTGTACCTACACGCTTACTTTTAAATATAACAGGCCCTTTAGATTCAACAGCGACAATTGCAGCAACTATGAGTAAAAATGGAGATAAGACCAACAATGCACCGCCAGACACAGCAATATCAAACATGCGTTTTGATAAGGGCATATTATAGCTATAATCTATTTGAGAAAGATCAGAAAGTTGAGGTTTAATCAACTTAAATTTCACCAGAAAGATAATCCTTTCGCATAAATCATTTAGCGGGATAGGGGCAAAATACAAGTCATTTACTTTATTTCTCATAGCCATGTTGCGAATATCTTCACTTCGTTCTTTAGACAACAAGACAATAACTAGTCCTTTTAATAGTACATTGCTTTTTAGACGTTTGACAAAATTAAAACATTCAAGTTTTTCATCTACCTCCATCAAAATCACATCTGGCAAATTAAACAGGGACTGCTCCTTTAGATAACTCTCAAGCAATTCCAGATTGGTTTCCCCATGCGTATCAAATACTGTACTTAATTGAGGCAGTAATTCAGGTTCAAAAGAAGGCAAAGAAAGCAGTAATTTAATAGAACGTTGCTCCCGCTGGATAGGCATCTTAGTTTCCAAGGGACTCATATTTTTCGAAAACATTATTGATCACTTCTTTTAATTGTGCAGGGTTAAATGGTTTAGGAACAAAATCATCTAATGCAAATGACATTTGAGACACTCTTTCTGTCAGGTTACTTGCTCCGGATAGTATAACGACGGGTGTATCTCTATAGAAACCGCTTATTTTAAGATTATGAATAAAAGAGCTCCCATCAAAATAAGGCATTTCCAAATCAGATAAAATCAATGATGGGGAATGCCCCTCTTCCAGCCATGTTAAAGCTTCAACTCCACTAGTCTTGATAACCAGCTCATAGTGAGGAGACAATACAAAATTTAATAATTTCAGTATACTAATTTCATCGTCTACTACCAGTATTTGCCTTTTAATCATTCCAGATAGATATTTTTATTCTTTAACCATTTATAATTAGAAGTACCGAAAATACATAATTATAATATAATAACATCTACAATCACTGTATTTTACAAAAAATTAGAAGAAATATGGGAAACAAAAAAACTGAAACAAAACTTTGAAGAATTGTTTCAGTTTTATATAATAGTTTTCAATCTAACAAAGAAATATTAAAAATGATTTTTTATCTCTCTTCTAATTAATTTTTAGGGGTAACCCGGCCTGATTTCCTGTCTTTATCTCTTCCGATCAAATAACCAGTCCCAGCGCCGACCAATCCACCAATTATAGCGCCCCTACCATCTTTTTTGTCGATAAGTACTCCACCAAGAGCACCTGCTCCAGCACCTATAGCTGTACCTTTAGCGGCTTCACTCCAACCTTTTTTCTTTTGTTCCACCGGGGTAGACTGATATACTACGGTTCTCGGCGCCTCACTCCTTTCAGACAATAAAAGCATCCTTTTTTCTTCAGCAACCCTAATTTTTTCTTCTTTAGCTTCAGCAAGCTGAACCTGCCTTTCCGCGTCAGCGCGTTTAAAACTATCCAGTTTCAAGCTATCACTAACTTGTTTGATAACCTGTTGTTTAACTAAAGCTTCCTCTTTTGCATTATTAGTACATGCAGAAAAAACTGATGCACCCAACAATAATAAAAATACCCTTTTCATAACTTATAGTTTTAATAAATACTAAATACAGTATAGAAAAAATGATGCCAAAACCAATTCGTAAGTAAAAACACTTTGCGGTTTTGACATTATATTTCATGAGCGTAAATCATTACCCCTATCTGTTCAGCAAGCATAGGTGAAATTTGTTCAAAACCATTCCAATATATTCCAACTGCTGTAATTTCAGGATACAACTTTGCAAGAATCTCCTTTTCGCGACACACCTTATAAGTTCCATCATCCATAGGAAAAACAGTTAATGGTATGCCCGATACGCTGATTTGATAAGGTTCCATATAATCAATAATTAAAATGACACAAATAATTAACAAGTAGAAAGATCAGATTGTTTATTATTATATTTATCCACTACATCTAAATTTCGTGAAATTTTAAAGACTACTACAACCATTCTTGATTACTTAAACCTACAAACGAATTCGATTAGTGGTCATTTTTATAAATTAAATATACATTACGGGAAAACACGTATTGTATAAAATGAAATAATTAAGAATTGAGAAAAGACATCTTATTATTGCAACGATTTATATCATTTTGTTCAATCTGAGAAACTTTTCGATTTTAGTGCTATTGACAAGCTCCTTCCAATTTGTTATTTCCATTGAATATATTTATGTATTTATAAATACACAACATGTAACACCTTGAATCTTTAACCGATATCCGTTAAAGGTATTGTTCACTATCTTCCATTCAATGTCGGCTTAATATAGCGTCTATAATAAACCCAATTGACTGTTAATGTAAAGATGATAATAATCAATCCTAAAAATTCTCTTGTTTCTTCAATCCAAGGCTTAGTCGCTTTCATAGATTGAGCAATGTTTTCAGCGTTATGCTCCAAAGCCCAATTTAATACACCAGTTTGATCAAAAAACAGCCACAATGCGTATACCACAGAAAATACGATTCCCAACAAATAAGCCTTTGGATAAAATTTACGTTTTATTGCCTGAAAGCATAATATTGCAGCATATAGGTAAATGGGTATCCAAACATAAGGGTCCGGATCATTATATTGCAACCCAGAACTGACAATAAAAAGGATACAAAACAGAGCGTTAAAAATTTTCATACCGTTAAAATTACAATGATTTTTTAATTTAATATACAGAAGTAAAACATTTTCCGACTAAGTAAACCATTATTATATAATTGTTATCTTTGCCCCAGAATGCAAGCCGATCTATCGCTGTAAGTGAGCACCGGGAATATTTATACTTTCCGAATATGTCGCTTAAAGAGGAAAGTCCGGGCAACACAGAGCATCTCGCTTCCTAACGGGAAGGGGTTTGGGATTGAATACCTGAATTACGGAAAGTGCCACAGAAAACACACCGCCGATGGCGTTCCGCTGCCGAAAGGCAATTGTGGACGTACAGGTAAGGTTGAAAACGTGAGGTAAGAGCTCACGATTGTTGTGGGCGACTACAGCTTTGGTAAACCCCGGGAGTTGAAAGACCAAATAGGTCCCGAACATGAAGTTGCTCGCTTCAGGCTATTTATAGCTATTCGGGATGGGTAGGTCGTTAGAGATAAATGGCAACATTTATCCTGGATTAATGATAGATACCTTTGTTTTTCAACTAATTGAAAAACAAAGGTACAGAACCCGGCTTACAGGCTTGCATTTTTTTATTTTAACGAATATTATTCATATTTAATAATATATTCGTATCAGTTTACTGAAACACACATCTATGGCAAAACTATTAATAATTGATGACGAAAGGGCGATAAGAAGCACGTTGAGGGAGATTCTGGAATATGAGAAATATGAAGTAGAAGATGTAGACAATGGTATAGAGGGTCTGAATCTTATTAAAAAGAAAAACTTTGATCTTGTACTCTGCGACATCAAAATGCACAAAATGGATGGTATGGAAGTGCTTGAACAAGCCTTGGCTTACAGTCCAGACCTGCCATTTATAATGATCTCTGGTCATGGGACAGTCGAAACAGCGATAGAAGCAAGTAAAAAAGGTGCATTTGATTTTATCTCTAAACCACCTGATCTCAACAGGTTACTGATCACTGTCAGGAATGCATTAGACAGAGGCAATCTGGTCACCGAAACAAAGGTATTGAAGCGCAAGGTCAGTAAAACCCGTGACATACTTGGCTCTTCAGATAGTATTAGTAAAATCAAAGAAACAATTGAGCGTGTGGCACCTACAGAAGCTCGGGTATTGGTAACCGGTGCCAATGGAAGTGGCAAGGAACTTGTCGCGCGTTGGTTGCACGAGAAATCCCAGCGGGCTGACAGTGCGCTTATAGAGGTCAATTGCGCAGCTATACCATCAGAATTAATTGAAAGTGAATTGTTTGGTCACGAAAAAGGATCTTTTACATCAGCAGTAAAGCAACGTATAGGTAAATTTGAATTAGCCAATGGTGGTACTTTATTTTTGGATGAAATCGGCGATATGAGTCTTTCTGCACAAGCAAAAGTATTGCGCGCACTTCAGGAACATAAAATCAGCCGCGTAGGGGGAGAAAAAGAATTAGAAGTAAATGTAAGAGTAATCGCCGCTACCAACAAAGATCTCATGAAGGAAATCGAAGATGGCAATTTCCGTATGGATTTATATCACAGGTTAAATGTGATTAATATCCACGTTCCTCATTTAACGGAACGCACAGAAGATATTCCGGAGATCGCACAAAGCTTTTTAGAAGAAATCTGCAAGGAATATGGCATGCCAGTCAAAAAGATCAGCGATGCAGGTATGTCTGCTTTACAGACACTACCATGGACAGGAAACGTACGGGAATTGCATAATATGATCGAGCGTCTCATCATTTTGAGTGATAAGGTCATTACTGAACATGATGTGGCTGCCTTTGCTAACCCTGGTGGGGGTACAAATATTGGTTCTGGCAGCAGTACACAAATTACAGCAAACCATAATCCTGTAATTAACTATGATAAATTCAGTAATTTCCAGGACTATAAAGATCATGCAGAACGTGAATTCATCAAGTTTAAACTCGAAAAGAACAATTGGAACGTATCAAAGACGGCGGATGATATCGATATTCAACGCAGTCACCTATACAGCAAAATAGAGAAATTTGGACTGAAAAGATCTTCAGATTAATAGAATAATTCCAAAATGGTTTCACCATAAAAATAAAAGCCTTTCAAAAATGAAAGGCTTTTATTTTTAATTAACTTATTATACTAAGCATCAAATTTATCCAATAACTTGATCAGTGTAGCAAAATCCTTAGGGTAAGGAGCATCAATAGAAATATCTTCTCCTTTTAGGTCTTTAAAAACCACATATCTTGCATGGAGTGCAAAACGCTTCATAATCGGCTGCTCTTCTTCATCCTTAGATAGACGATAACCTCTTTTCAAATTTGATAGAAATACCGGTTTCCCTCTATACATATCATCTCCACAAATTGCTGCACGCTGAGTAGCCAGATGAATCCGAATCTGATGCATTCTGCCCGTAATCGGCTTACATTCTACAAGAGTATAATGTTTATAAAATTTTATGGAATTAAAGATGGTCTCCGCGCGTTTGCCTTCTTGCCGGTCTATCGTTACACTTTTATTCCCGGAATTCAGAATTGGGAGATCAATAAACAATTCTTTAAAAGTAAACTGTCCGTCAACGACTGCATGATACGTCTTATTTACCTTACGCTTTTCAAACTGCATGGCAACCGAACGGTAGGCATCGGGTGTTTTGGCTATGATGATCGCACCGGAAGTTTCTTTGTCCAGCCTATGGCAGACCTGCGCATCAGCACTATATTGCCTGGCCATGCGAAGTATATTGACCTCACCAGAACCTCCACGTTCATCCAACGAGGCGACAAAAGGAGGTTTATTGACAACAATATGATCGTTATCTTCGAAAAGGATCAGATCTTTAAAAACAGGATATTTCAATATAAATGGGTTTCTTAGTCGGCAAAAGTACTAAGAAAGTTCGAATTTATAACCTACCCCTTTTACAGTAGCCACATATTGTTCCCCTAATTTTTCTCTCAGCTTTCGAATGTGTACATCAATAGTACGGTTAGTCACGACTACAGAGTCCTCCCATATACTTCTCAGAATAGCTTCTCTCGTATATACCTTACCTGGCTTAGAAGCCAATAGGTAGAGCAACTCAAATTCTTTTTTGGCAAGTACCACCTTTTCCCCATTCTGAAAAACCAGGTATGCTTCCCGATCGATCACTAAATCACCAATCTCTACTTTATTGTCAGAAACCTCCTCATTACTAGTATTTCTTCGCAATATCGCATTTATTCGACTCACCAATGCCCTGGGCTTAATAGGTTTGGCGATATAATCATCTGCTCCAACATTAAAACCAGCTATTTCTGAATATTCCTCACTCCTTGCAGTTAAAAATACCATAAACGTATTTTTAAATTCTGGTATAGCCCGCATTAGCCTGCATGCTTCAATACCATCCATCTTCGGCATCATGATATCAAGAATGATCAGATCAGGATGTACTTTTTTAGCGACATTTATACCTTCTTGTCCATTATTAGCCAGATAGACCTGATAGCCTTCTTTTTTAAGATTGTATTCTATCAACTCCAAAATATCCGGTTCATCATCTACAATCAGTATCTTCTGTTTTACAACGCTCATAATATGAATTATTTGTTACGAAAATAGACAATCAAATGCAAGATATAGTTAAGAGCACATTAACAAATTGTTAAGAAGCACAGATAGGTTAACTTTAAATTACAATTATTTTAAAGTCTTCGCTAAAAAACTATCTAATTCTTCTCCACGGAGGTTTTTAGCAATAATATTACCCTTAGGGTCTATCAGGAAAGAAGATGGTATCGCTTCAATTTGATATAAACGCACCGACTCTCCTTCGAAATCTTTGAGTTCGCTAGCATGGGTCCAGCTCAGACCATCTGTATCAATTGCATTTTTCCAGGCCGCAGGATCTTTATCCAAAGAAATCCCGAGGATATTAAAGTTTTTAGAATTATATGTTTGGTATGCTTTGACCAGGTTCGGGTTTTCATGCCTGCATGGCTGACACCAGGAAGCCCAGAAATCAATCAGTACGTACTTTCCTTTATAATCAGATAATTTGATCGGCGTGTTGTTGATGCTGTTAATAGTAAAATCAGGAGCAGGCTGACCTACCTGTATGGCTTTCAGTTTAGCCATTTTGGTAACAAACTCCTTTACAGAAACATTTTCCTTAAAATTGTCCTTGATCTTATCACCATACTCTACCAGTTCCTTCTCATATTCTGCCGGGTTCAACAGGTTAATGGCATAGAAGCCAGCCAATGAAGTACTGTTTTCCTGTGCAAATTGAAGTACAGCTTTGTTTAGGCCGTCTATTTCCTGCGCATATCTTGGTCTCAGCTTTTCCATGATTGCAGTCCTGTTCTCTGGCTGCGCTTCCGTCTGCTCGTCAAATTCTTTCTGCAAAGCAGAAATACGTCCGATATATTGATTTTTTGTAGTATTTAATTTTTCCAACTTATCAGCCTCTATTCCTCCTGAAACTGAGTACGTCATCCCCTCATTCAAAAGATCAGCTTTCAATTCTATTTGATCACCGTTCTGTGCAATGATCATATATTCTTTATTGCCTGATGAAATTCTGAAAAAATCAACAGCAGGCGTGCTGTGTACAAATTTAAATTCACCTTTATCCGACATAACTGTAGAATCGAGCGGAACAGTATTTTGCCTGTCCAGATTAAATAAATACACTTTATTATCTGTGCCCGGGTTGTCAAACTTACCCTTGATTACAAATTCGGATTTGTTTTTGCAGGCCGCCAGTGTCAGGCAGGCCAGTAAAATATAGATCAGCTTCTTCATTCAGAATTATTTTAATTTTATAATCAGATTAGTTATTCAATTTGTCAAGCAATACCTCGTTGACCTTTTGCGGACTGGCTTTTCCTTTGGCCAATTTCATAACCTCCCCAACAAAGAGGCCGAGCACACCTTTCTTTCCCTTTTTATAAGCTTGTACCTGAGCATCATATTTATGAAGCACTTCCAATACAAACGTTTCAAGCTCATCATTATTTTCCACAATCAGGAGATTTAACTCTACAGCCAGTTCCGAAGCTCCCATTTCAGGCCGTATTATTAAGGCTGGCAAGACCAATTGTAAGGCCGATTGTTGTGTGATTTTTTTATCTTCTACTAGGTTAATCAGTTCGGTCAATCGTTCGGGTTTCAATTTAAAACCATCTATACCAATAGATTGCTCAGCCAGAAAAGCACGCACAGGCCCCAAAAGCCAGTTAAACAAACTTTTCTTCACTTTCACCGAGGGCAAAGCAGCTTGCAAATAGCCCAATAATTCCGGATCATCCGCAAATAATGCAGCCTCGGAAAAGCCAATGCCAAATTCACGCATCAATGTCTGTGTTATTTCTTTCGGCAATGCAGGCATATCTGCTTTTAATTGTGCCAGCCATTCATCTGATATATATACTGGCGATAAATCAGGATCCGGAAAATATCGGTAGTCATTGGCCTCCTCTTTACTCCGCATTGGAGAAGTACTACCTTGTTCTGCGTCAAAGTTTAGCGTGCTTTGAACAATCTTTCCACCTGATGAAATGACTTCGCGCTGCCGGTTGAATTCAAAATCAATTGCACGCCTTACATTACGTATCGAATTGAGGTTTTTCACCTCACAACGGGTACCAAACCCATCATAGCCCTTTTCCCGGATAGATATATTGGCGTCACAGCGTAGACTGCCCTCTTCCATATTTCCATCACTAACATCGAGGTGGCGTACGAGCTTCCTCATTTCTGCCAATAATACTGAGGCTTCCTCTGCAGTACGGATATCGGGTTCGGTCACAATCTCAATCAGAGGCACTCCAGCCCTGTTTAAGTCTACAAAGGAATATTGATCATCCTGATCGTGCATGCTTTTACCAGCATCTTCTTCTAAATGGATTCTATTGATACGAATCCGTTTTTCTTCTCCGCTGGAAAGCAATAAATCGATATATCCATTCTGGCAGATCGGCTTATTGTCTTGCGTGATCTGATATCCTTTTGGCAGATCGGCATAGAAATAATTTTTTCTATCAAAATAATTGGTCTGATTGATTGTACAGTTAAGTGCCAGTCCTATCCTTATGGCTTTGGCAATAACTTCTTTATTCAGTTTAGGCAATGCGCCGGGCAAACCTAAAGATACGGCAGAGATATGTTCATTTGGTGATGCGCCAAAAGCAGCACTATCTGTAGAGAAAATCTTGGTTTTTGTATTCAGTTGCACATGAATCTCTAAACCGGATACCAATTCATAGGTTGGCGAGGCTACTGCAGTCGTTGTACTCATTAATGCACAAATATTTATTTCTTCAAAATTATGACTGCAAATATAGTTCAACAGGGCCACATACACACTATAAGTAACGTAAAAAGGCCGTGAGATTACGCAAAGCCTTTATCAAGCCTTCCAGTACGGACTTACTTATACACCCAATTTCTTTCTGATATCGGTAGGTATACCTTTTTTATGTAGTAAGAATGCCGTTGTCTTATATTTTACAAAGTTTTTGGTCACATACAAATATCCTTTATAATCATTTGTCGCACCCCAGGAGTTCTTCACAATATAATATTCCTTGCCGTTTTGGTCTTTAGCAAGTCCGGTGATCTGCATACCATGGTCATCGGTGGTCTCATAATTGTCAAATGCTGCCTGGCGCATGTCTACCGTAATTTCCTTTTCTGCCTTAGGACCATTAAAAAGAGTCTTTTTTTCATCATCAGATAAGCTATTGAAATCTTTTTCAGGAACAAAAGCAACACCATTTTTCCAGCTGAATCCTTTTTCACTTACGTCAGTCGCCCAAGCCACGGTAAACCCTTTTTTCAACGCATTGTCGATCGTTTTAATGATGTCGTCCATTTGTACATTGTATACCTGATCGAATGACCAATTGTCTGGCACCATTAATACCGCCTTTTCATAATAAGGACTGCTCGTGAATGAAGACAGCTCCACGTAATCGGCAGGATTTATACCTACCACTTCCTTAGCAAAGGTTTTAGGTGTGTATTCCTTGCCTTCAAAAGTAAATTTCTCTGGTACTGCCCCCATACAGGAGTCGATTGTAGCAATGTATTTTGCTTTCCAGTTTGGATCGAGCTTACCATCTACCTTCACCGCTTTTTCGAGAATGTCTTTCGTCAGCTTATTCATCCTGTCAGAAGAACCCGGACTACCGTAATCGTTGCCATTATACACTCCCTGAGGTAATGCTCCGTATTTAGCAAACATATTGGTCACATCATGGCATGCACCACCATCACCAAGTGTGAGTGCGCCGTGCATACGTACATAGTTAATCCCTTTCTCAATATAAGCATTGCGGGCAGTAAATAAGTCAGCCAGATCAACAGGCTTCTTCCCCATACGGATCATTTCAGACTCTAAAAATGAGTTTGTACTATAACTCCAGCAAGTACCAGATGATTTTTGATTTTTAACAGAAGTAGCTTCTGCATTGATTAAGGGTGTAAATACAAAGCTGTTTGCGCTGTTTTCACTTTGGTTGTTTTTAAGCGAGTTGACAAGGTTGTCTTGTGCAAATGCAACAGTGGTCGTCAACAGCAGTCCTGCAGCCATCCACAATGGTTTCATTGAATTTTTGTTCATTTGTATGTTTAATAAGTCAGTTTAGCGTTATCAGATAACGGGTACAAACATAATAATATTTTACAAAACTCAATGAGGTCAAACCATCAGCAATATTTGTCCCATTTTACAACCAGTGTTTCTTCAGAAGCAATAGTGAAATGCTCAGGATTTCTATTGACACTTTCATTACCAAAAAGTACTACAGGCTTCACCATAGCAGTCATATCAATCTCAACTACCATATTTTGATTCGATTTATTGACAACAATAGAGATATATTGATCACCACTCTGCAGTACCTTCATCAATAGGCCTTTATGATGTCCCCTGAACCTTATTGGATACCGGGCAACTGCACTTTTAAATTTGTCAAATAATAGTTTAGATAATTGGCTATAATCTTCTGTCAACCTAGCTCCTATACCCACCAACATCGGCAACCACACTACTTTACCTTTGCCATATACTTGTTCTGAAGCAATAACTTCATCTCCTTCATATGCAATCGCCTCTGCATTTCCGGTTAATAGGTAACCCTGCCATAGATGAGCTTTTAGTATCCAGTTAAAATCAGGAGAATGAGATGAGCTGGTAGATGTATTTCTGATCTCCGCATCAAACAGATCACTGACAAGCTTAAATTCTGTGATTTGTCCACCGAAAACTTCTCTAAGCGGAAAATTACCTCCCATAATACAACATGCATTTTCATCGTAATAGGCTGTCATTCCATCAACAAGCAATGTTCCTCCTTTCGAGACAAAATGTTCCAGTTTTTTCCAGTATACAGATGGAATACTAATTTGATGAGCCAGAACCACCGCCTGGTCAGTATAGTCATTCTTATCAAAATTGAACTCTGCAATTTCTTGAAAATTAGCAGGAATGCCCATTTCACTTAAAGTCTCAAAATAAGCCAATGCAGACTTCATCACTCCCCCGGGTGCTCTTCCTTCTAAAGGGCTTTCAGATATCTGCAACATCTTTTCTATCCAGATCGATTCCCTGGTATATATTACGCTGATGCCCGAATCCAGTACTTTAGCCTGATCAAACAGAGCTTTATTTTTCTCTAATACTTCGCTAATTTTAGCTGCCTCCAGTAATCTATCCGAAGGTTGATCCAAAAAGTTGAGCAAGGCCCATTCTCCCGCTTCAAATCCTGATCTCCTTGGATTGAGGCACCAAAAGACCGCTCCTCTGCTGCCAGACCCAATATTGATCCATATCCATTGCGCGATCTCTTCTTTTGTCGGGCACATGGGCACTCTCCCACTGTAGGTATTGTTGCCACCCTGAAGTTCTGTCATCATCCAGGGAATATCTCCCGCCCCTGAACGCAACATTTCTGCATTGGCCGACATTGCAACTGCATATTGAGATCTTTTAAAATAACCAAAATGCCAGCTTGCATGCGCCGAGCCCCCTAAACTGCTTAAGAAAGACCGCCATTTTGGAAAATCATATTCGGCAGCATTTCTGAAGATATCGTGGTTGTTGACATGAATAGGTCTTGAAGAATCGTAAAGCCGTATTTCCTGACAGAGCCAACCTAGGAACCAGGTGTTATAATCTACCAAAAACTGCTGCTCAGCAAGATCAAGCGTCGTAAAACCATTACTTTGATAAGCTGGTGCCTGCAGTTTCAGCTTCCATTCCTCCAGCTTCTCTCTCGTAAAATCCTCTTGGGGCAATACTTCTGAACCAGGTTCGTTAATCGGTACCCATCCATATAGTGATGTAAATCGACTGAAATGTAAGACAACATGTCGGATATAATCAGCGATCTCCTTAAAATGTTCATTACTTTTAGGAAACTTAAATCCACCTACATCAGAGAATACAGTTCCGGGAAACAAATTGGCGTATATCTTCACACCATATTTTTCTCCGGCCTCAAAGGCAAGATCAAACAAGTTGAAATCCCAATGACCGTCTGAATCACGCATATAATTTTCAAACATTCGGATGCGTGTCAGTTTTAGGCCGTGATCTTTCATGATCCTAAACCATCCGTCTATCTCTTCTTTCGTCTGACCAGGTTCTATAAAAATCTCAGCACCAATGTATATATCTTCTTTATGTAAACCAGCTTTCATGTGTTGCTATGATTAATAATACCATTAGTATTAAGCTGGAGCAATCTAAAAATGTTTTAAATATCTTTTTAATACACAAGCACAAAAAAAGCCGCCCTTTATTGGGCAGCTTTATATCTAAACCTTAACGGCTTTTTTTTCAACGGATTCTATCTGAACATTTTCCTGTAGTTTTTTGAAGGTGCGATAAATTTGAAATAAGGCTCTGGGTACATGAAAAGCACATTTCCACTTACCTCCTTTTAATGGAAGCAAGACTTCTCCTCTCCTGTTTAGGTACCCGTACCATTCTCCATGTTCAGGATCCCTAAAATGATTCCAGCTATAGTCATGTAGTTTTTCAAACCATTCCATACATTCCTTGTTGCCTGTTAAAGCGTATCCTTTTGCCATGCAAACCAAAGCTTCCAGATGTACCCACCATAACTTTTGGTCCCATTCCAATTGTTGCACGGGATGGCCTTTGATATCCAGGAAATAAAAGATTCCCCCATATTCCTTATCCCAACCATGATTCAGGCTTTTTAAAGCAATTTCCGTCGCTTTTTCAATTAATTTCTGATCGTTTAGACGTACACCCAAATCCATAATGAACCACATGGCTTCAATAATATGACCTGGATTGAGCAACCGCCCATCAAAAGAATCAGAAAAAGAACCATCAGCATTTACATTTTCCAGGATCAGTCCGCTTTCAGGCTGATAAAAAACATCCATGACTTCATGGATCACATCCCTCAGCAGATCATCGACCAGCTTTTTATCAAGCAGATGTTCCATTTCTAAAGAAAGATTACTCAAGATCATCGGTAGTGCAAAATTCTTTAAAGCACGTGTACCTGGATAAGCTTTGTTATATTTTCCTTTGGGATTGTCTCGACGTGCAAGAATATTAAAGAAAGTACTTTTGGCGATCTCTGCATATCTTTCCTGCGGGTCAATTTTGTACATGGCAGCAAAAGCCATACTGGCAAAACAATCTGAAAATATATTGTATGGCTGTACAAGAGGCTGACCTTGTTTATCCAGTACAAAGTACCAGTTGCCTTCGTCATCACGGCCATGCTTCTCTAAGAAATCAGCACCATGCCTGGCCATTTCCAGCCATTCGGGCCGGGCTTCCTGTTCGTGGTACATTGTAGCAAAAGTCCAGACTTCCCTGGCCTGCAGCCACATAAATTTATCTGTGTCAAATACATTTCCAACGCGGTCCAAACAGTTGAAATACCCTCCATCCTGTTCATCCTTCGAATGTTTCATCCAAAATGGAATCACATTATTTATTAATTCCTGTTCGTAAATCTCGCTATAATTCTTCATCGCTGCGCTCAAATTGTCAATCCTTGTAAGTATTCTTTATATCGGTTAAATAAATGTCCCGCCTGTGCATAAGCAGACTGCGGACTCATAAAATGAGAAAATTCAAATGTAATGGCCTTATCATATCCAGCTCTTTTAGCTGCCTCGAGCTTTAAGCGAAGCTTTTCGAACTTGATCGGCAAAAATTTGATCGGCATATCCCTGTCAAAGCTTTCCGCATTTGTCCAGCATTGCAGGCCATATTGATCGGCAATCCTTTTATTCACTGCAAAAAAGTCATCCAGTTCGTGATAGTCGATATGTCCATCCTGAAATGCTACCGCATCTACTGCCCCACTGATCCCCTGAAATATATCACCCCATTCCTTCTCATGTTCCTGTAAAGACACTGCATCCTGTTTGGTCAGTTGTGAAGAAGCAGCCATTACTGCCTTTTTCCCATCTATCCATGGAGAGATTAGCGTAGGCAATCCGCCACTGACGTCTTTACATTGCTGTCCAAGCGTGAGAAATGCCTCAGTAGCACCCTTGGTACCCCGGCTAATTTCCATACTGAGATACCATCCCCCAAAGCTCTTGTAATGTCCATATTGTTTCCAGACCTCATCGATCACATAACGGTTGGCATCTATCTCATGCTGCATTACTCCTGTATCCCAATATTTCCCACTGTCATACAGACCGAAATAGAATTTCATATCATATTTGTCTGCCAATTGCAGAAAAAGTTCGACCAAATCCACTGGTGGTTTATAACAACCATACTGTTCCTGCAAATACAGGGATGGATAAGTAATAAACCTTCTGTACCCACTCCTGATCATAATCACAGTATCTATCCCTACTGATCTCATATAGGCAAAATCCCTGTCCCATTCCTCCCTTCCCCAGTTCTGATGGGGAATGTCATGGGAGATCTCATCGATGAAGGTTCCTGTTATTTTCATGTAGCTCTTATAAATATTTTTTTCTCTTCAAATAATTCACCCATAACACATAGGCTGCCGGTTTAATATGGATACCATCCATTGTCAACTCAGGTTTCAAGTTGTTGTTGCCATCATTAAAAACTTCATGAAGATTAATATAAGTCAGGTTATATTTCTTAGCCAATGCTGTTATTTTCTCATTAAGCTGAATGATAAGATAACCTTTACTTTTTAAATAGTCAGCCTTTAAAATATCGTCATTCATCGGCAGCACACTTTGAAGGTACAATTTGGTTTTTGGCGTTCCTTTTTGAAACTGAACGATCATATTCTCATAATTGTTTGCGATAACATCCACCGGAAGGCCCCGACCGATGTCATTTATCCCAATTAGGATAAATACTTTAGCCGGTGTACTGGAAATAATCGGTGCAATACGCGCAAGCACACCAAAAGTATTGTCACCGCCTATTCCCCGGTTCATAGTCACTTTGCCTGGAAGCAACTCGTGCCACATGCCACGCTCTGTAATGCTGTTCCCCAAAAAAACAATAGATTTTTTAGGTACTGGCAGACTTTCAAATAGTTCCATCCTGCCCTGATAGTAAGTATTGTTATAACTACTGTCGATTTTTATTTGTTGCGCCGAAACCGGGGCTATAGAAAACAAGCCCAATAAGACAGCAGTTGTAGAAATTAATTTCAGTTTCATATTATAGATATTTTTGTTTTTTTAAGTATTCTGCCCATAAAACGTATGCCTCCGGCTGTAAATGAAGACCATCCGTGGTCAAACTACGAATCAGTTGACCATTGGTATCTTTAAAGACATCGTTGAATAAGTCTACATAGGTCAATTTGTATTTGATGGAGAGATCTTTCATTAAAGCATTTAGCGCTATAATTCGCGGGTTGCGAATATTGTCATAAATGGACGCAAGGACCGGCTCTGTTACAGGTAGTACACTTTGAAGATACAGCTGCGTTTTAGGACTATTTTTTTGAACCTTAAGAATGATCCGCTCGTAGTTTTTCGCAATGACTTCTATGGGTGTTCCTCGCTTAATATCATTTACACCAATTAAAAGAAATATCTTTCTTGGCTTTTGTATCAGAATGTCATCAAGTCTGTAGAATACACCGAATGAATTGTCACCGCTGATGCCTCTGTTAATCACATTCTTAATCCCGGTAACATCCTGCCACTGGCCTACTTCTGTAATACTATTACCCAGAAAAACCACCGGGCTTTTCTGAATGGGTAAACTTTGAAAATATTTAACACGCTTTACATAGTAACCATTGGCATAGCTACTGTCTTTTTCAGTGACCTGTTGCGCGTTGCCATCGAAGGATATAAAGAGTAATACTCCGATAAAAAATAATCTGTTCATTTTAAAAATATCTATTTTCATTATATAGCTTTTAGTGTGCGCCTTCTTCAACTATTTCCTGTTCTGCCGGCCGCAATGGCACTAACCAGGTTACAATAAATGCCGGAATTGTGGCAATTAATACCCAGATAAAAAATTCTTTATAACCTAAATAATCACTAAGCAAACCACTGATCATTGATGGGATCATAAAACCCAGGTTCATTAAACCACTTCCAAATGCATAGTGGGCCATCTTATATTTGCCAGGCGCAATATTTTGCATCATGAACAATATAAGTCCCACAAAGCCATAACCGTAACCGAAGTATTCAATAGCCACTGCAGATGCGATTATATACAAATCAGTTGGCATGGCTATAGCAAGAAATGCATAGGCCGCAAAAGGTAAATTAAAAAACGCACACAAGATCAACAATGTCTTTTTGGTCAATCCCTTGTTAGAAACGTAATAACCGGCGATAATAGATCCCAATACAAAAGCAATTGATCCAAACACACCGTATAACAAACCAATCTCCGAAGTACTTAATCCCAGTCCGCCTGAATCTCTGGATGCCTTAAAAAATAAAGGGACAATTTTTATTGCCTGCCCTTCAGCAAAGCGATAAAAAACAATAAAACAAAGACTAAACCAAATATTTTTCTTCTGAAAAAAAGTGACGATCACGTCCCATAATGTAGCAAAACCATCTTTAAGAGAACTGACCGTTTGCACTTCATTACCAGCAGGCAGCACTTTCATATTATATATACCAAGCAAGACCATAATAATACCATAAGCAAACATGACGACCATCCAGGCATTCTGAATACCAATTTCCATTTCCATTTGTCCGGCGAAATAAACAAGCACACCACCAGAAAAAACCTTAGCGATATTATAGAAAGCGCCTTGCCAACCCACAAATTTCGCTTGCAGTTTCGGCGTAAGTTCATTTAGATAAACTCCATCAGCGGCCGTATCATGGGTAGAGCCGCTAAGGGCAATGATCGTTAAAATAGCTATGGAAAAACTAAAGAAATGATCCATCTGTAAGGTTAAGGCCAAAAGGCCAAACAACAAGCCAGTAAAAATCTGAGTGGTATAAACAAAGAACTTCTTCGTCTTATACATTTCTAAGAATGGCCCCCAAAGTGGCTTGATAGTCCAGGGAAACATAATCAGAGAAGTCCAGAAAGCAATCTGCGTATCCGAAATACCCATGTTTTTATACATGATGGAGCTTGCTCCCGACAGCGCAACAAAAGGCAGGCCCATAGCAAACCATGTGGTTGGTATCCAGTAAATAGGGTTGATATTTTTCGATTCAAGTTTTGACACAATAGTTTGTTTTATATATAAATTCAGATGGTTAGTTTAGGTTTTCCAAAACAATTTGGCCCGGGTACAAAATAGAGTAATAAGGGAAACGATTCCGGTAAATATAATCCCTCTTAAAAAACCACCCGCTGGAAGACCCGCAACCAAGTCAAGATATTGATCCGTGCCAGTCAATTTGAGCAAAGGGATCAGCAATAAATTGCCCGCAGTATAAGCTACCATGGGGTTTTTACCGACATTACCAAGATAATCCAACAAGCCTCTGAGATAGCCTATCTGCTCCATGATGGTAAGAGAAAGTAGCGTAAGAAAAGCCAGACCTGTGCAAACAAAATAGTAGCTATAAGTAGAATAATCCTTTTTAATCCCACCTTCATACGCATCGAAAAATAAACCCAAAACCAGCAAATAAACACCGGCATGGATAAATTTCTTGTAGTAATTCTTAGTAGTTCCTTCATTAATCTTACTTAAACAAAACAACAAGGCCAAACTCAACAAAATGGTTAGGATCAAGTTGATTAACAACCAACGGCCGAACAAACCGGCTATATTGCAGATAACTAAAGATATACACATAAATGCAATGGTCAATAGTACAGGCTTATGATGTTCAACCGTATGATCTTGCTTAACATTGCGCCTGCTGAGCATCCAATCACCAACCAATGTGCCTGGCAAAACAATAAAAAGATATTTCAGATAATAGAATTTATACATCCACGGTGCAGGCGACCAGTTAAATAATACTGAATTCCAACTCCCATTTTCCTTGGAAGCCAGAAAGACAGCCATGATCAAAGGAAGTATTGCTATACGCCATAAGGGCCGGTCATAAGTTAGCCACCAAATTATTGATCCAAAGAGCACCATATTGGCCAGTACCACAATAATAATATCGCTATTTCCTATATCAAACCCAGCTTTAGCAAAGGGATAAAAAGCAAGATATAAGATACCTATCAGGAACGCTGTCATTTTTAAACCGATGGCTGCTCTTGGATGAATCCTGTTCCCCCATTCCGTAAATTGAAGAAACAAAAGAAGGAAACAAGCGATGGAAATCAAATGTTCGGTCCATGTAGGTGCTGAACTGATTACCCACGCTCGGGCATATAATGTAAAGACAGCAAAGAAGACCAACAGCAAGTAGCGTTGAACGATCTGGAGTATTACGTTAACGACCGACTGACTTTCAATTTTCTTTTTTAGGGCAAGCGGAATGGCGGCTCCCAGGGTAAATAAAAAAAATGGAAATACAAGATCTACCCAGGTTATACCGGGTATTTCAGGTTTAAAAACATGATAAGGCGGGGGCACCTGCGCATGATACATCCATGCCGGGAGAATGCCAAAAGAAATGCTGCTGGACAAAACCATAAGCAAAATGGCTAATCCACGTAATGCATCCAATGCCTGATTTCTTGCTGTGACCTGCATGTATTATCTTTTCTTTATAATGATAGCACTCATAACTGGCCGTTCACCTGCTGCATCACTTGGCTTAACCGTCTGCTGACCATTTACAAACAATGTTGTTGAACCGCCACCATCCAGGTTTAACGCCCCGGCACAACCCATTTCTTTCATCATCCCGGCAAGCTCCACAAGATTTAATCCTGTACCGCCGGAGGAATTATTGCCTTCAACAGCCAATAAAATAATTTTTCCAGATGCAGTATACCCAATAGCAGAACGTGCGCGTGATGAGCTATTATCGATTTCTATAAGTTCCTCTTTATCGGTGATGTTGATCTGATTGTCTTTGATAAGAACTGGTGAACCCCCAATAGCATGAACAGCATTCCACAGCTTAGCGCCTGCAGGACTGTTCTGACCAGGCTGTGATGCAGGTGCGTTATTTAAAGCATTGGCCGCGGGAACAGTATAACTATACAACACACCATTTCCAGCCCCCACATTATATACCCAGCTAACATCAGAAGTACCATCTGAAAAAACTCCAAAGGCTCCTCTTGTAGGATAGTAGGCGGTAGAAACTGAATTATAAACTCTGTTTAAGGATCTTATATTCGGCGCCAAAATACTACCATTAAACATTACCAGGCTATAAGAGGCGTTGGTACCAAAGAAACCGCCGTTTAAACAAACGTATTTCGTACCGCTTTCCTCTGCATACAATTCACTTACTTTCCTATTTTTTGAAGGTAGGATCGGCTTAAACTCAAAATCTGACACCTTAGGGTCAAATACTACACAATATGCGTTCATTGATTTATTATTGTAGGCATTTGTCCTTCTGTATACCTCTATCCCTTTAGGAAAGCCGTTCGTTAATGAAGATGATTTCAGCCAGTCTGCAGGCAATTTAATAAGTTCCTGATCATCAACAACAACGACAGGGTCCTTTTCCTCTGGCTTAGGTATATCTTTTTTCTCTGAACAAGAAGTAGTCAGAATCGTACCCGCAACCATAGAATACATGAGCAACTTCCGGATAATCTTTTTATTTATCATTATGAGGAGTATTAATTCGATTTAAGTTGAATGTGATCGGTATATTGCTGACCGAAACGGTCGGTTACTGTAATTTTTATTTCTTTTGAACCTTCTGCAGGATTGGCAAAAAATAAGTGTTCTGTCAAGCGCGGCTTAATCCATGAGTATTTACCAGTCTTGCTTTCATCACTCATGTATTTCACTGCATCGGGGTCAAAACCAATAAATTGTTGCATTTCGCCCATTAATTTTCCGTCTTGAAACCACTCAACTTTCCACTCTTTATCCCAGTTCCAAATATTTACGGAAACAGCTTGTGGTTTGTCTTTGTAACTTCCCCGGCCATACACCTTCATTTGAAACTCTTTTGGTTTACCTATAGACTTATAATGCCATTTAAGTTCATCCCCATCAATTTCATAAACCCCATAACCACCTGGAGTGCCGTCATCACAGACTGGAACCGTCCACCAGGCAGCACAAACAGATGCATGAATGTGCTCATATACACCATCCTCAATATGATTCTCGTTGTAATGGGTATGACCAGTTAGCAGATGAGCTTTAAATGGCTTCAGCAATTCATAAAGGTATTTTCTATTGAATGTTATATTTCCCGGGTTATCCTCTTTAGCATTGTATCTCTTTTTTTCCTGGGTATAAGCAGAAATGTGCATAGATACAAACACGAGCGAACCCGGCTTTACGGCGGCCAGATCTTGTTCCAGCCATTTAAATTGCTTTTCAGTAATGTAGCCAATATAATTGTACCCGTTTGAGTAATAGAATACATTATCAAGCACCACATAGTGTGCATTTCCCCTATTAAAAGAATACCACGACGGCCCAAAACTTTCCTTAAAAGTCCGGTCAGAAGTCTCATCACTCCTGGTATGTATATCCATATCGTGATTGCCGAGTACCTGAAAAAAAGGAACACCGGCATCCTTTACAGCCTTTTTGTATTCCGGAATAATCGCAGGTGCATCCCATGCAATATCTCCTGCAGCAATACCTACTACCGGTCCGTCTTTAGACAGTTCTGTTGCATAATTTTTAGTATCGGGTACCACGAGGCGATGCATTAAATCGGCTTGCTCTTTATTGTTGATTTGAGGATCTGCCCAAACGATTGCATAATGCTTTTTATCACTACGCTTCATTTTATCCAGCACGAAATCTACAGTATATGAGCCTTTTACAGCTTTAATTTTATGATAAAATTTAGCAATATAGTTTTCCGCAGGAATCTCATAACCGGAAGGAACCGTGATGTAGACAAAAATGGCCTCATTGGTACTCTGCAATCTGTAATTTCCTTTAACATCTGTCTGAATACAATTTGTTCCATCCGTCACCATTACACCAGCGATACCTTTCCCGCTTTGATCTTTCACCTTTCCTTTAAGCAAAATGTGTATACCCTGACCAGCCCCGGAAAAAGAGACACAGGCAAAAAGTAAAACCAGAATGGCGGAAAACTTTATTTTCATAAATACTATTTCTTTAACCCTTCCCTTAAAGCATTCCAAAGTGGTTGCTTAAGCCTGTTATACTGCGGTGCATATACGTGGACCACGTCAAAAAGCATAATGCCACCAGTAGCATTGGCTTGGATATACTTAATGGTATTGCTGATCGCTTGCTGATTTGGCCAGTCTACATTCCCCATATCTATACTACCATATAAAGGCATTTTATTACGAGTGATGTATTTACCTCCTTTTAAAGAACCTTCCACACTCCACCAATGGTAAGCCAAACTAGCTGTAGCAGGATTGTCCTTAAGCATGAGTTGTGTAAAATAGTTACCGGTCATCAGCAGATCGAGTTGCTCTGCATATCCTGTTTTGTTGTAGTCCGGATATGCCCAGTCAAAACGTACCTCTGTATCATTGAAAGGATCATATTCATTACTTGCCCAGTTTACTCCAACCTGATAATAAGTGGTATACCAGGCACCAACGTATGTACCAAACTTAACATTTGATTTAACGCTTTTAACTGCAGCCCTGGCTTTAACAAAGAAATCATGTATGACAGTCGCACGATATATCAACCACCTCTTGTAATATTTTCCGGTAGCATTGGGAACAACCTGATCACTGGTAATCTTCCAGCTCGTCACAATATCTGAAGGAAAATTCATCTTTTTTGCATCTGCATCCTGATATTTATCTTCCAAAAATTTAATAAAATCGTTTTTGCTATAATCAGAAAAATCAGCACTCACGTCTGTGTAACGTGCATAATCGAGCAACATTCCGTCAATCTCATATTTGCCGACAATCTCTTTAACAATATTTAGCGCTCTTTCCTGTACAGCTGGTATTGCAGGATTTACAAACCCATTTTTACCAGTTCCGGTTACCGGAACTCGATTGCCGTTGACATCGCAGGTGATCGACTGATATTGATCCCTCCACAGCGGATCTTCAAAAACTAACCCTGTTGACTTTCCACGATCGCCTTCTACAAACGTTACGATAGAAGCGTACACTTTAAAATTTCTTTTCCTTGCTTCCTTAATTATGTAGCCTACATAATCCACTCCGGCAGGTATAGTCTTTCCATCCTGAGAAGTGATTTGCTTACTGTATTGGCTAGGATACATCGTATATCCGGAAGAGCCTTTTACATCAATGACCAGCCCGGTTACCCCTACTTCCTTCAATGTATCTAAAGTAGTTTTGATCATAGATGTATCGCTGAAGCGGCCATATGTACCAAAAACGTTGGACCTTGCATCAACCCAGGCAATAGCCTCTCCTCTTCGTTCTTCTACGACAGGCGGCTTTTCTTCTCCAGGTTCACCGGGATTATCGACACCCGATTTTTTACAGGCCGATAAGCTAAATAGTCCAATTAATGAAAGACTTAGTGCAGTATGAAGGATTCTTTTCATATTTTAAATATTTATTAAGGTAAAAAGCCACCCTGTATGCTTTTCATACAGGGTGGCTATAAAATTGTATTAAGGGGTGTACTTGGTAAACTCGTGCGCCAATATACCGCCATTGGTCAGCAACATATATACCTGCATGCGTTCTTTATCAGGAGATAATGCTATAGCGACATCTCCTGTACCACTAGCGTTGGCATTTGCACCGATGAAACTCTCCGAATTGTAGATATTAAATGTCGAATATCTCGGGTCACCCGGAGCAAGTGAAATTTTAGAGTTTTCCGTTACATCAAAAATACCGAGAATGGCATTGTTGTAACTATATGTACTCACAAATTTTTGAACAGCCAGATACTTGGCATTGTTAAACTCAATGTATTCTGTAGCAAAATGGAATATACCAAACACAGTAGTCGAATTGTTAAACCCAAACATCCTTTCATTGGTAACACCATTGACCAAAGCAATTTCAAACTGATAGTTAATGAAATAGTTGGTATTTGGTTGTGTAGAAACCGGCTGCGCATCTGCCTGGTAGCCCATAAAGCTCGCCGCTCCGCCTGTGACAGATTCGTACTTGAACACTTCAGGTGTCTGGCTCACAGCCACTCCATTTTTAACAGTCCATTTGTAAATGATTGATGATTGACCACCTACGGAGGTGATCACAGCATCGCCATTCAAATCGCCATATATATTAATACGACGGCCTACTCCCCCATCACCAGTTATTCCGGTTGGGTTATTATTCGTCCACTCAATCAACTTGACAGGTGTAGCATCAACACCAGACCATTTATAAGCAAGGAATTTACCATTTTTAGCAGCGAAGGTAGTACCAAGAATATTACCTGATAAATCATTAACCACCTGGAACGCAAGCGCGCTGAAAGGCAAAGGCATATCTTTAACATACGCACCGGTAAATCTGTTGAATACACGGTATTGTGCCGGATTGGTACGCACAACCGTTATCAGATAATCACCACTTACCGCAAATCCTGTTTCCATATTGGTTGTAAAACCTAATTCGCTGGCTGTCTTTGTCCACATTCTTCTATTGATACCCACGCCATAGTCTAATTTAACTGGCTCCGTAGCTTTCAAAGTATAGACTTTCTTTGAGCCATCCTTGCCAGTGATTGTCAGCGGCACATTCTGTGCTAAATTGACAGAAGCGCCATTAGGAATAGAACTCGTCGAATGTTTATTGATATTTAAGTTCAATTTTGCATTCGATACATCTGTGCCAGGTAATATATAAAAGAACACATCCGAACCTTTAATCACCGCTTCCACCTGCTGTACGGCATTACCGAGAGTGTATTCCAGTTTGGCACTGGTGATGGACACATCGCCCACTTTACGGGAGACCACGACGAAAGAACTCGGCTCACCAGACCCCGGAGTAATGGTTAAGATAAATGGCTTGGATACATCTTGTAGACTACCCAATGCAGGGGTAACAATTGCATCAGAAGGAACCGTTGATCTCAATATTATTTTTGACAGGTCCACTTCATTGTCAGAATTGACAGGGTAGTAATATGGGATGTCAAAGTAAATTGTATCTCTTTTGGCACTGAACCGGGCATCAAACAAACGGTCTTTCCCCATTCCTTCCATTGTCGCATAGATATCTGAAAGTTCGTTACTTGTATTGCGCACTACCGGCTCCGCCTTTTTACAGGAGTTAAGCATCAAGGAAGATAATGCTGTAACTATAATTGCTAATGATAATTTTTTCATTATTAAAAGTTTAATATTATGATCAGACATTACCATCCCTTAATTTGGGTAATGGCGTTATTTTTAAGGGTTTCATCCAATGGAATCGGAATGTAATACAATGCAGGAGTAAACTGGCGGTTCGCATTATCAACTGTAACTGTCTGATAAGTAACCCCTGTGCCTGCCGGTGTACCACGATGGCCAGTAAATCTGATATTATTTAAGACGATATGTGCCTTTCTCCATCTTCTTAAGTCCCAATAACGGTGACCTTCAAAAGCAAGTTCAACCATACGCTCATGCTCTATCGCTGTCATCATTTCCGGAGCAGTTTGAGATGGGGTATTTGGAAGTCCTCTTTTGGTTCTCAGTTCATTCAGAGAAGTCTTTGCACCACCAATGTTGTTAATCTTTGTCTTGGCTTCGGCATCAATCAACAATACTTCTGCATAACGCATTTCCATCCAGCTCTGATCACTTTTGTTAACTATGATATTGGTATTGGACTGATCCAGGAATTTTTTGGCATAATATCCCGTTACGGTTCTTTTTGCTTCGGCCGCTCCATATTCTGTAATCCCTTCGATCACGTCTGATGTTGTCGTATTTAAGGTACGTCCTTTCCAGGCCGAGCCATTATACAATACAGTTGCATAAAATCTAGGCTCCCTGTTGGCATAGGGATTTGCAGCAAGCGTCGGATTTGCCCAGGAAAACTTAGAGCCATCACTCATTTCAAATTCATTCACAAGTTCCGCTGTAGGCACACCATATACCAGTGCTTGCCCCGGAGCATCGCTGGGAGGCACAAAACCAAGGTCTTGCTGATGCGTAATCAAAGGTCTCGAATAATACATGGTGAATAGACCTTCTTTAGAATTTTTGTTGGTAAACATCGTCGCAAAATCATCCAGCGCATAAATACCCTGTGCGGCAAGTTTCTTCACTTCATCTGCAGCGTCAGAAGCATTGGTATAATACTCTTGCGCTTTAGCCTGAGGGATACCGGTTAACTCGTCTGTATTAAACTGCTTTTTATCATTTTCTGCGATAGAAGCAGCATACAACCAGGTCCTGGCCAACATACCATAAGCTGCACCTTTAGTTGCTCTTCCTGTATTGGCAGCATCCCTGGTAGCCGGAAGATATTGTGCGGCAAAAGCAAAATCTGCCGCAACAAATTTATAACAATCTTCTTCACTCGAACGTGGGTTGTCCTTTTCGTTCGGACCAATCAGTTTATCAACCAGGACAACGCTTCCATGAAGTCTGACCAACCAGAAATAAACATATCCCCGGATAAAGCGCGCCTCAGCCTCAAATGCAAGTTTTGAATTTTCATCCAGACCCTGCGCCTTGGTATTCAAACCTTCTAAAAATTCATTCAGACGACGAATACGGGCGTAACCTGTCGACCAGTAGTTCAACTGCGGTCCGGCGGCATTTACCCGCGAGGCGTCAGAAGCCAGGATATTTACAGTACCATTCCCGGATACTCCAGAAGAATATTTCATGAGATCAGTTAAAGCATCTGTTGCATTGTCATAACCGATGGGAAAACTACCGAATTTGAATGTATTAAATTCGCTGTACATCCCGATGATGTAAGACCTTATATTTGCCGGGTTTTGATAAACAGCAACATCTGTATATCGGTCGAGGGGATCATAATCTATTTTACAGGAGCCCATTGCGATAACCGCTCCAAGTACCAAAAATGATTTCTTCGTTATTTTTATATAATTTTTCATGACGTCAGATTAAAAAGTTAGGTTAACTCCACCAGAGATCATTTTCTGCTGAGGATAAAATCCATTATTTACATTCGGCATTTCCGGGTCCAGGTATTTCAGTTTATCCCAGGTAAAGAGATTAAATCCTGATACATAAAAACGTACCCTGTCAATTTTCGAATTGAATACCGTTTTCGGTAAGGTATAGCCCAACTGTATAGTTTTCAAGCGTAAATAATCATTTTTGATAATAAACCCTGAATTCTGGTTTGCATTGTGCGGAGATAAGGAAACGCCGCCTGAAGTTAATCTTGGATATTTTGCATTTGGATTGTCTGGTGTCCAGGACTGCTCAACCAGGTAATAAGGTGAATTTCCGTAACCATAGAATGTTTTAGTAAAAGGACTATTGTCTTCAATTCCCGAAGTACCAGAGGAACCTTCATATAATCCGCCAAGTGCAAGACTCGATAAAGCTGCACCTTGAAAAAGAGCGGAGAAATCAAAACCACCATAACTTGCTTGCAAATTTAAACCATACATGATCTCAGGAAGATTGCTTCTTCCCACAAAGGTCATATCTGCATCACGTGTGATACGCCCGTCGCCGTTAAGATCTTTATACCTGAAGTATCCCGGGGCCAGGAAACCTGCACTTGGAGAAGTTCCATTTCTCGCTTCTTCCCAGTTCTGATAAAAACCATCCACAACAAATCCAAGCTTCTCGCCAATTGGTCTGCCTGTACGTTTTTGCCAGGCTGGAAGATTTTGGTTTTCATTGATTAAAATGATCTTATTTCTGGCCCAGTTGAAGTTACCTGTGATGGAGTAATTAAATTTACCAATATTATTCTTGTGTCTCAATTGTAAATCAAAACCCCGGTTGTCCGTAATACCATCGTTGAAAGTCGAGGGGACATTTCCACCTAGTGATGGTGGATACAAACTACCTCTTCCTGTAAGTACGTCAGTAACAACGGTATAAAAACAATCAAAATCAACACCAAATTTTCCGTTCCATAATTCCGCTTGAAAACCTACGTTTGTCATTTTATGACGCTCCCAGGTTAAATCTCTGTTCGGTGGACTAGCAGTATACAATGCTGCCAATGGAGTTCCACCGATAACCACAACTGGATTTGTGTTCAGCTGAAATGCGGACAGATAAGGAAAGTCAGTTTGAACGGCATCCTTACCAAGTACACCATAAGTGGCTTTAAGCTTTAAAAAACTTACTGTATTTTTCAAATTACCAAAAAATGCTTCCTCACTGGCTACCCAACCCAATCCTACACCTGGGAAATACCCCCAGCGACCTTCAGGCGGAAAGTTAAGCGATGCATCCGCACGCATGGCAACTTCAAATAGATATTTCTCTTTAAAAGCATAGTTAATTCTTCCTACATAGCCATTTCTAGCTTGTATATCACTATTTCCTGTAGGACTGATAAAATCATTAGTCGCAGAACTACCAAAATCAATTTCCTGTAAATCACTCAGCGCAAAATTTCTGGCACCTGTGGAGAAAACATTAGATTTACGTCTTGACCATTCATATAAAGCAAGCACTGTAAAAGTATGGTCACCAATTGTTTTGTTGTAATTTAAGCTTGGTTGAAATGTCAATCTATTGTTCTGACTGTAACTCTGACGGAGCGTATTGACAGTTATGCCCGGAGGGTTCGAAATCAGGGTAAAGTTTCCGGATGTCTGTCCTCTTACCCGCCCCATTAATTGATATGGAGTCAACCAACCTTTATTTTCAGTAGCACTTTTATCGAATGAAGTCAATACTTTAGCGCTAAGCCCCTCTACCCATGGCACTTTTACATTAAAAGTCAAGTTACTTTGAAAAACATTGGTTTCTCCTTTTTGATAACCAGACTGACTGACTGCAGCAAGTGGATTGACATAACCTGCATTACTCTGATATGCGGTTGGCAATCCATTTTCTGCATACATCGGCATATTTGGCAACGTACGAACGGCCTGATAAAACGGATTCATATAAGCCGTGTTATCTGGTGAGATACCTGGCGTTGTGGTATTCTGCATTCTAGCATTCAAATCAAACGCAACCGACAATATAGAATTCAATTCTGCATCGACGTTGGTCCTTAAATTGAATCTTTTAAAATCGGTATTCTCCACTACACCATCTTGCCCCAGATAACCCACACTTGAAAAATATCTGACTTTTTCAGTCCCGCCTCTAACAGTAATACCATGATTTTGAGATAGGCTTTTTTTGTCAAGAAGTGCACCTACCCAGTCCGTATTTCCAAACAACGGATTCGTATTTGTACCATTTCTTAGGGCATCGATCTGCTGTTGGTTATAGGTCAACGGACTCGGATCCATGCCTACGTTAATCCGATAGTCATTATCTAATGTTTCCGCGCGTGAAAACCAATCCATATAATCTGGTCCATCCAGAAACTTTGGAAAACGGGTATTGGAATTTTGCATTATTGCACCATCATAACTTACTTTTGGCGACATGGACTTACCCCTCTTGGTCGTTACCAGGATGATACCGTTTGCTGCCTGAAGTCCATAAACGGCTGAAGAAACAGCATCTTTTAGTACAGAGATACTCTCAATCTCATTTGGATCAAGTTGAGCAAAAGAACGCTCAACACCATCTACGATTACGGTTGGTCCCTGTCCACCCGCATAAGTGGAGGTTCCCCTCACCCTGATCGTTGCATCATCTGCTCCCGGCCGGCCAGAAGATTGAACAGTAGTAATCCCAGGCAAACGTCCTGCCAGCATGTTGGTAATATTCATCGTTGGCGCCTGCTTCAGATCTGCACTGTTGATCTGGGCAACAGAACCAATCACATTGGATTTTTTCTGTGTGCCATAGCCCACTACAATAACCTCATCCAGCTGAGAATTAGACTCGTCTAAGGTAGCATTTGCCGTTACACCCGTCACCGTCACTTCTTTCGGAGCAAAACCCAGATAAGAAAACACCAGGGCTGTGTGGTTGGCATCAAGTGAAATGCTATACTTTCCAGTGCCATCAGTTACCGTCGCCCTGCTAGAGCCTTTAACTTTAACAGATACACCTGGGATCGGCAAGTTACTTTTATCAGTAACAGTTCCAGTGACCACTTTTGATTGCGAAAAAGCCGCAATATTAAAGCAGAACATACAAAGCATCAGGGACAAAATCATCCATGGGAGCTTTTCTCTTTTTGTAAAAAATTTCAACATAAGGTTAGGTTTACTTTGTTAAGGTTACTTTGTTTTATTTGAATTGTTTAATTGAATTAAATTGCCATTGAAATCGATCTTCCTGCTAAATGGATCCAGATAACGATCCAGCAGTACCGCGAGTTCAGCACGACGGATAATCTTGTCGTCAGGTTTACTATATTTTGATTTGAGTGCAGAAAGGTCCTTTAAGATCGCTTCCTTCGTGATCTTTTTGTCTATACCGCTTATCACTGAAGTAAAGAACTCAACATCCAGATCCTTTCCGGACCCGGCGATATCAGCAACCTGGGGATAATAGCTTTTCATCCCCTGTATAAAAGTGAATTCACTGATATAGTGCTCTGGATAAAACCACATTTGGTTTGCCCATTTGTAAGAGATGCCGGTACCCTGAAGAATCCCCGTAGCCCCAATCTTTTGAATGGCCTGAAAAAAATCATCCTCTGGTTTAACATCAATGAAAGGCATTAAATATGCTTTGCTGTCCAGTAAAACTTGTTGGACTTCCCTGATATTTACTTCCGAGGGATCGATATTACGCTTAAGAGATACAGCAGCCAATGCACCTGCAGCTTGTCCAATACCCAAAACCACCGGCTGTAAACGTGTAGCCCCCGCAACAATATTGGAAACCCCTATACTTTTTTCTGCCACAATTAATCCTTTCACGTGGTTTGGAACAAGTGACCCTAGGGGCACATTATAAGCAGGCACCTTTATCTTCACAAAATCAATAGCCGGTGCGTCTGGATTCTTAAGATGATGGTGATCAATGGTATAATCTCCAACGATAGCCCCCGTACGATAATAGGCCTTCTCTTGACTGTAAGGCTGTGAAACATAAGGTAATGTCAGGAATGCCTTTGCATCCAGACGTCTGGATTCGCGATGATAAGGAATCATAGGCATACGGTCTTTAGTTGGAAATTCATCATCAGCCAGGCCGAGATTTTTAAAGCCCATAACCGTCTGCAGATAATAAACAAATCGAAGCGTATGAAGCTTCGCTTCTTTAAGTGCTTCCTGACGCTCAGCCTCATTTTTCTCAATGATGTTGAGGTAAATGTCATTGCCATGCTTAGGCCAGTTGATCATATACTTCCCGTTAGGAAGCTTACCATACGTGATCATTTTGCTGCAATCTATTATAGGCGTATTGTCTTCTGAAGCAGGATCAGCAACATCACAGGAATGTTCAAATACAGATGGATCATATCCAGCCGGCTTTTTTATCGTCTTATTGGCATTCTTTCCATAATCTTTCAATACAACTACATAGGTAAGGTCCTGAATAATATCATTTGCCTGCTCCGGAGCATAAGCTTCGCCAGTGACAGCACGGCTATCCATTCCAATAGAATATTTAGCTCCGGCAGCCGCCATGACATCACCAAGTTCGGTCGCATCAATCAACAGCTTTGCTTGAATAACATAAGTCTTCTTATCCTTTTTAACTTCGACCTGCCATCCATTTTCATTTTTTTTAACAGAAAGCCATTTGGATGTATACCATATATCCAAATTGGGATTTTTGGACAGTTCTTTCAGAAACTTATTCCCAATAGCGGGCTCAAACAAGGTGTTGCTCACCCAACCTGTTCGGACAGCCTCCGGACCACCATAGTAATTGTAAAGCTTTTGCCTGAATTCAGCCCACAGTCCCGATGGCAATTGATGGTTTCCATCAATTGCTGAAACACCTGCAGAAGTTAACATTCCTCCAAGCCATCCAGTCTCTTCTACAATTATTGTCTTAACACCCATGCGTGAGGCCTGAATGCCAGCAGTCGAGCCACTTGCCCCACCACCAATAATCAACAAATCTGTAGTCACATTATTTTGCGCGTGAGCAGGATTTATAATAAATATACACCCTACAAAAAACAAGAAGAAAGTCCCTATATATTTCATATTATTATTTGGTAATAACGAAAGTAGGTATTTTTTTAATAACTGCACAACAATTATTAATTTTTTTTATAAAGTTATTTTCCACAACATCTATTTCATCAAATACGTAGCAGATAAACATCTAAAACGATTTGATAATAACACCAGACATCCCAGTCTATCCATTTATTAAGAAAAGCTAAACAGCAGATTAAAAGCAGAAAATCGGACTTAATGCCTCATTTACTTTTAAATAAAACAAAAAAAATATGGTAGCTTATTTATTAAGTGAATTATTCGTATTTTTAAATAATTTTAAATATTAGATTCGATCTGGAAATTTACCATAAAAACATATATGACCTTTTTTGAAGAACTAAATGACGAAAATATATCTGGGGTAGCTTACAAGAATATTCATTTAAAGAAGAAAATCATTTCTCATTTATGCAGTCAAGGCAATTACACCATTGCCGAGCTTTGTAAAGAATTAAATTTAAGTACACCTAAAGTAACCAATCTGATCGCGGAACTGGTTAACGACGGACTTGTCGAAGATCTTGGAAAACTGGATTCTACAGGGGGAAGAAAGCCCAATATTTATGGAATGATCTCCAATTCAGTTTTTTTTCTCGGAGTAGATGTAAAACATACCCACCTGAACATCGGTTTGACAGATCTTCAAAAGAACCTTATTAATCTTGCAGAAAACATCCCTTATACTTTAAATAATGACAAAGAATCCCTCAGCGAACTTTGTGAACTTATCAAAAAGTTCATTAAATCTACAGGCGTTAATAAAGATAAAATTTTAGGCATTGGAGTTAATCTTTCCGGTCGCATTAATTATTCTACCGGCTACAGCTATAGCTTTTTCCATTTTAATGAGGAGCCACTAAGCAAATTCCTGGAATCAGAACTAGGAATCAAAGCTTTACTCGAAAACGATTCCAGGGCAATGGCTTATGGTGAATTTAGTGCGGGCGTCGTTCGCGATGAAAAAAATGTCTTATTTCTTAATATGGATTATGGCCTCGGTATGGGCGTCATGATCAACAGCCATCTGTATTATGGAAAATCCGGCTTTGCGGGGGAGTTTGGTCATATACCGCTATTCAACAATGAGATCATCTGTAAATGCGGAAAAAAAGGTTGTTTAGAGACAGAAGCGTCCGGGCAAGCACTACTGAGGCTATTCAAAGAAAAAGTAGCGGACGGCTCAACCACTTCATTAATTACCCAGCAAAAATTAAATATTAACGACATTGTACTGGAAGACATTATTAATGCAGTCCAAAAAGACGACGTCTTATCTATCGAGCTTATTGCGCAAATTGGCGAAAAGCTGGGAAGAGGAATTGCACTCCTGATCAATATTTTCAATCCAGAGCTTGTTATTCTTGGAGGCAGCCTGGCCGATACCGGCGAATATATCCGCCTGCCCATTCTCAGTGCGATCAACAAATACTCATTAAGTCTGGTAAGCAGCGACACCCAGCTTAAATTTTCCAAGCTTGGAGAAAAAGCAGGAGTTATCGGTGCCTGTCTGTTGGTGAGAAACAGATTACTTAATCTCTATTAAAAAAAATGCCCCTGCTTACCTTTAAAGTTCGCAAGGGCAAATAAATGCTAAGATTAACAAAAATTACTTCAAATCTACGGGTATAAATATCAAAGGTGTTGGCAAACAAGATGCGCCCGGAGGCGAATAAGTAAGCTTTAACGTCTGCTCTTCACCATTCCCCGTTGGTTTAAATACCTGGATCAGAATCGCCTCGGGGGCCTTCTTTGTAATCAGACGATCATTAGGAAGTTGAATAATCCCCGCTGGAAACTTTCCTTCACTGACCACCATACTTGCAGCCATACCGCCACACCACTGATTGTCTGCAGATCTGGAGTTCCATGTAACCAGGGCCAACCCTTTCCCATCGGTGCTTTTCCACTTCAACTCTATGTCATACATCACGCCGTAGTTTCCCGCAAGCTTTGAAATTTTACCGCTATGGCTTTCCTTACCTTCTACCCATGGATCTTTTACACCATCAGCTACCATCAATTGAACAACACCATCCTTCGTATCAATGACTTTTTCATTGGCCACCTTATAATTACTCACTCCGAAAATCCCACGACCGGCATTGGCATGACCGAATGGCACGATATGAGTGATCTTATCTGCTGCAACCTGCGCAGACATAGCTGGATCAGCCTGTATAACAGAAATTTCGCCAGGCTGATCAATTACAAATTCATAAAATCCGTGAACCAGTTCGTCATATTTCACGATGTTCTTATCAAGACGTTCATCAATAGAAATAGATTTTCCAGGTGCAACTTTGCGAATCGTCTCACTGCCATTTGAAGCAAAATAATCCGCCAGTCCCTGTTTACCTATTTGAAAATAATTTTGACTGGGTTTTTGTGAAGAATACTTGAGCATTCTGACGCTCATTGTTTTTTTACCTGTATTTTTTAATACTGCAATGATTTTTCTATCAATTTTTGCAGGCTCTTTAATTCCATTCACATTATATACATATAAGCGGACAGCACCTGGAACTACTGCTTCTTTAAGTGCAATAGCCTCTGGAAGACGAATGTACTCCGGATCATCAGAGATAATGAACTGAGGTCCCGGCAGAACAATTTTCTGATAATCAATCTGCTTTATTTTCTCAGTCAGAAATCCGGGAAGCTCAACAATACTTCCCTGCTTTGTTTTAAGTATGGCCTGGTCTTGAAGCACTTGCGCCTGCACCTGCAGGGTAACTGCACATAACGCCATACAATTAACAATGTTTTTTACTTTAATCATTGGTGTGTTTTTGTTTAATGGTCAATAATAAAGATATTTCATCTGCCATAAAGGACATCCTTTCAAGACAAGGACAAGTATATAAAATAAATTTTTAAGTAAAGAATACTTTTTAAAAAAATAAAATAAGTATTGTACCAATGTATATTTATTGATTAGAACTTTAGTTCAGCCCCCTCCATGTGCGCGCACAAAACGTAAAATTAATTTATAGCTGTAAATCAACTAAAAACATAAGTGTTTCCGCACACATTTAATATTATAAATATCTTTTATTTGTCTTTTTATTATATATATTTGAAATATAAACATTCTATCCCTCAAATTATTCAATATATGCAACGCAGAGATTTTATAAAACAGGGCTCATTCATTGCAGCCGGCTTAACCATTCTTCCTTCAGGATTTTTATTTGCTAAAACCAATAACATCGCCCGTTTGGGATTTATCGGCGTCGGACTTAGGGGCCGCGGACACGTTAAGGGTGCTTTGCAAAGAGATGACGTAGAAATCGTAGCGATCTGTGACACCCAGGCAGAACCGCTAAAACTGACCAGGGAACTGTTTTCAAAATATAACAAGAAACTGCCGCAGGAATATACCGGCGGTATCGATGCCTATAAAAAATTACTGGAACGTAAGGATATTGACGCGGTGATCATTGCAACGCCATGGCAGTTTCACCACTCACAAGCCATTGACGCTATGAAATCAGGCAAATACGTAGGCTGTGAGGTCATTGCGGGTCTCTCCGTAAAAGAGCATTGGGATATCGTTAATACCTCAGAAAAGACCGGCATGCCTTACATGACCTTAGAGAATGTATGCTACCGGAGAGACGTAATGGCAGTATTGAATATGGTCCGCCAGAATGTATTTGGTGAACTCGTGCACCTCGAAGCAGGATACCAGCACGATTTGCGCCCGGTATTGTTTAATGACGGAAAGCAATTTCATGGCGGTGGCGTAGAATTTGGAGAAAAAGCCCTGGCAGAAGCGCAATGGCGTACGCAATTTAACATCGATCGCAACGCAGACCTATACCCTACGCACGGTGCGGGTCCGGTAATGAATTATATAGACATCAACCGTGGCAATCGTTTTACAAACCTGGTATCATTTTCTTCTAAAGCCAGAGGACTGAGCGACTATGTTGAAAAATTATCACCCGGGCACAAAAATGCAAAAATCAACTATAAAAGCGGGGATGTAAGCACCACGATGATTAATTGTGCAAACGGTGAAACTGTATTGCTTACACACGATACGCACTTGCCTAGACCATATGCTATCGGATTCCGGGTACAGGGTACCAACGGCATCTGGGAGGATGTAGCCAAGTCCATATATATAGAAAACAAGTCTAAAAAATACGATCAGTGGGACCCGGCAGATGACTGGACCAGTAAGTACGACCATCCGCTTTGGAAGAAATATTCGCAAAAAGCGGCTGGCGGCGGCCATGGCGGAATGGACTGGTATGTATTGAATGCCTTCATACTGGCTGTAAAAGATAAAAAGCAAACACCGATTGATGTATACGATTCGGTAACAATGAGTGTGATTTTACCACTATCTGAGCAATCAATCGCCAAAGGCAATGCATCGCAGGTGTTTCCAGACTTTACAAGAGGTAAGTGGAAAACAAGAAAGAACACCTTCGCGCTGGACGACAGCGGATACTAAAGTTCATCATAAAATGATGAGTTAATCAATATAGTACCGGTAATTTTCTTTAGTAACGACATCCAGAGGGAGGTATTTCAATTGAGGTACCTCCTTTTTAAACACCAGATAATCCGTAAGCAGGTTGATGCCCCAATATCCCTGACCTTTGGGATTCTGATTGATCAAGAAACTGATTTTACCTGTATTCAGGCCTTGAATATTCTGTGGGATCAGATCGTAACCAACGATCTTAACATTTAAGATATGTCGTTCTTCCAGGTACCTGGAGATTTCATAAGCCTTGGAAGTCGTTACAAAAATACTTCCCAGATCTGGATTGTTTTCTACAATGGTATCCAGTTCTCTATTAAAAGCTGAGAAATCAGAACGGTTCAATTCCGCTTTTATAATCGGATAATGTCCCAGATTATTCTGAGAAAAATAATTGCGGAAACCCTGCTCCTTTTTCAGCAGATGTGCAGCATTTGTAATTTCTTCATCAATATGCGCGATGAGCACAGTACAGGACTGTGGCTGGCCATAATGAATCAACTTAGCGGCCAGCAGGCCACTCTGATAAGAATCCTGACCAATGTAAGATAGCGGACTAAAGTCCGCTATCTGAGTATTAAAAAGTACAAATGGTATCTTTTTTTCCTTCCATTCTTCAAAAAAAGGAAGTACTTCTCTATAAAATATAGGGGCGATGAAAATGCCGTCGGGATTGCTTTTATACACCTCTTCCGCTTTTTCAATAAATGAATTTACATCATAAGGGTTAAAAAGATATTTCGTAACCTGAATTCCGTATTGCTTAAGACTAACTTCCGCATTTTCAATACCTGATATCGGTCCGTACCAATAAGCATCGTAAGCATGGTCAGGCACCAGCGCCGCAATTTGATGAACTTTGTGCGTACCCAGCGCCCTGGCCATCAAGTTGGGTTGATAGTTCATTTCATCAATGATCTTCAAGACCCGGTCCCGCACAGAATCAGCGACCTTGCCCCTGTTGTGCAATACACGGTCTACTGTACCCGTAGAGACTTTAGCTTTTAAAGCGATATCTTTTATGCGTACGTTCTTATGCTCCATCTATATCACCGACAATAAATACATCATCAGGCATGCTGCTATTTGGTCCTGATTTTATGACCGTAAGTAGCGTAAAACCACATGAATGCATAGCAAGGAATTAAGATCCAATAGGCTTGCTGAGGATTCCAAAGATCAGCCAATGCACCGTAAATCACTGGGATAAGTGCACCACCACAGATACCCATTACCAATACAGAAGAAGCTGCTTTGGTAAAACGTCCAAGCCCGGCCAATGACAATGGCCAGATAGCCGGCCAAACCAAAGCATTTGCCAATCCCAACAAAGCTACACAAGCTACAGAAGCATATCCATCGGTAAATATAATACCAAAGGAAAGTAAAATACCCAATAGGGCGCACAACTTCAATGCAGTTTCCTGTTTCAGATATTTAGGGATACAAATGATACCGATGATATAGCCCAAAACCATACAAACCATCGTTGCACCGGTGAAGAACTTGGCGGTCTCTAAAGGAATATTTTGAGAAGATCCGTAACTGATGATGGTATCTCCGGCGATTACTTCAGCACCTACATATAGGAACAAAGTGATTACGCCCAAAATAAGGTGCGGGAAATCGAAAAGGCTTTTTTTGCCAGTATTGGAAGCGGCAACTGCCTCATCTTCTGAATCTGTATCAACTTCAGGAAGGTCTGAACGATAGATCAGCAATGCAAGTATAGAAAGAACAACGATGATGGCAATATAAGGTGTAATTACCCTGGAAGCCAATTCATTTAATTCAACAATCTTTTGAGCTTCCGGCATGGTAACCAATCTGCTGGTCAGTAAATCTGCATCTTTAAGCATGATCGCACCGAGGATGATCGGCGCCAGGCCGCCCGCAAGTTTATTGCAGATCCCCATGATACTGATCCTTTTAGCAGCACTTTCAGGCGGGCCTAAGATGGTGATATATGGGTTAGAGGCAGTTTGAAGAATAGCAAGACCGCTTCCCTGAATGAATAGACCGATCAGGAATAAAGCATATGTGCGGGTGATGGCTGCAGGGATAAATACCAATGCGCCTACAGCCATGATGACCAATCCGACAGACATCCCATTCTTAAAACCAAATATTTTTAACGTTTTGGTAGATAATGGCGCCATAACAAAATAGGCGATATAAAATGCAAACGCCACTAAATAAGATTGAAAGTGATTGAGCTCACAGGCAATCTTCAAATAGGGAATAAGCACTGAATTCAACCAGGTTACAAACCCGAAAATAAAGAACAATGCCCCTATAATAACAATAGGATTAATGGAAGATTTAGTTTGATTGGACATAAATTTGAGTTTGTGTTTAGGTTTTAGTTATAATTCCAATAATAGCGAGCTAAAATATGCTTTTTCTCTAATACATTGCTAATAATTAAAGAAAAAGCATATCCGGAGCCTCAAATCTTAAAAAACGATAGAACGAATGCTGATTTTGCTGAACTGTTTACCGCTCTTAAAAGTTGCGGCTTTTATGGTCACCGGCGTATTCACTACAAATGGTTTATTGAATAACGGGGAGTTGGATTTAGGCTCAGAACCGTCCAGCGTATATCGCATTTCTGGATTGTGGCTATTGGTCTTCAGTGTCACTGTGGCCTTTTTTGCAGCAGAATCTATATTTACAGTATAGGTAACATTATAGGCTGTTTTCGAATAATTGATATTGGCCGCTCCATAGTGTTGATAGACAGCTTCCATTCTTCTTTTAAAATCCTCCCAGTTCTTTTGTTTAGGATCTGACCAGGACACTTCGGCCAGGGCTGCCGCCCTTGGAAAGGCCATGTATTCAGCTTCCGCAGGGGAATGGATGTACTCCGCCCATACGTTACCTTGTACACCCTTGATAAATTTGGCTTCTGTCGCTGTCAGTTCTTCCGGAACAGGTTCATAAGAATAGACTTTTTCCAGAGTAAGCAGCCCCCCAATGGCAGAAGGCTCTAAGTAAGGCTCGCCCTGATAATAGTCAAAATACATAAAAGTAGATGGCGACATGATCACATCATGATGTTGCTTTGCGGCTTCAATTCCCCCCTTTACCCCTCTCCATGACATAACCGCTGCATTTGGCGCCAATCCGCCTTCCAGGATCTCATCCCAACCGATGATGCTTTTATTTTTGGTGGCCAGAAACTTTTCAATCCTGGTGATGAAATAGCTCTGCAGCTCATGCTCATCTTTTAAATTGTTGTCTTTGATCCGTTTCTGACATTTGGCACATGCCTTCCAGCGGTCTTTTGGTGCCTCATCGCCACCGATATGAATGACCGGACTCGGAAAAAGTTCGGCAACTTCAGAAAGAACTCCTTCCAAAAACTCAAAGGTCTTGTCGTTGCCCGCACAATACACATCTTTTTGAATCGCCCATTCCACAGGCATGGTAAATGGCCCGCCCGTGCAGGAAAGCTCCGGATAAGCAACCATAGAAGCCAAAACATGCCCTGGCATTTCAATCTCCGGTACAACATTCACATATTTAGTCTTTGCATAAGCCACAATATCCTTAATCTGCTCCTGGGTATAAAAACCCCAATGCGGATTGTTGTCGATCTGCTTGGCATATCGGTCAAACTGTGTTCCAGGTCTCCAGGAAGCAATCTCAGTCAGTTTTGGATACTTTTTAATCTCTATACGCCAGCCGTGATCTTCGGTAAGGTGCCAGTGAAAAGTATTCATTTTATGCATCGCCAGGTAGTCTATATATTTCTTGATAAATTCAGGAGAGTAAAAGTAGCGGCCTACATCAAGCATCATTCCTCTCCATCCAAAACGGGGTTTATCTTTGATATCTGCTCCTGCTATGGCCAGATCACCTTTAACAGTGCGTTGGGCTGGGAGCAGCTGATAAATGGTTTGCAATCCGTAGAAAACGCCAGCGGCCGTACTTCCTGTTACGTTGACCTGCGCGGGCTGAACTTTAAGCGCATATCCTTCAGTGCCCAGCTCCGTGTCTGTGTTACTAAGGCTCAATGCGATGGTATTGACCGATTTCCCTGCACCCGCCTCTACGATTTTAGGACTAAAACCAGTCAGGGCTTTCAATTTATCAGACAACTCAGCGGCTATTGCTTTAAGGTCTGTACTTGCAGGGCTCACCAGGATCCTGGTGTCTTTGTTGATCACAAATTTACCCGGCAATGATTTGGCGGATAATGGCTTAGGCACAATATTAAATTCGTTAGCCCCGCTGCCGCCGGTTTGCGCGGTTGCTGTCGTACAAAGTACAGCAATTAGCCATACCGCTGTGCTAAATTTTAGAAATCTGTTCATAATTTGGTTTCAAGTTTTAGGTTAAGAGTGATGAGGTGTATGATGGAGCGAAGATCAGCTTCATGCTCCTCTAATTTTTTAAGCAACTGAAGTTGTGCCCTGGTACGTTGCAGATTGTGGTTTTCTGAATGTATTTTGAAATATTTATCACCGTCCATAAAGTCTGTAAGAAAACGTACGGCCTGTATATAAGGCAATAAGAATGCCCCATCCATCAAAGAATCAATTTCTTCATCGGTCAAAAAGCCTATGGCATTCTGTAAATATCCCTCCGCATAAGCTTTAAACAAATCAGGGTTGAGTGCTATTTTATCCAGGTCCTTTTCATCTTCTGCGCAGGTATTGATGATCGTCCTCACCGCATCCCCAAAGTCGTAGGCGACATACCCCGGCATAACGGTATCCAAATCAATTACACATTGCGCATGATCATCCGCATCCAGAAGGACATTATTAAATTTAGTGTCGTTGTGTGTAATTCTTAACGGGATTAAACCTTTTCTTCCTTTTTCGAGTACGATGCACATTTTTTTTGCGCGGGCCCGGATAAATTCAATTTCCGGGAGACATTCTTTAACCCTTTCAATCGGGTCTTCGCTGCAGGACTGCTCAAAAGCCTGTAATCTTGTTTCGATATTGTGAAAATTGGGAATGGTTTCTACAAGCAATGCAGCATCCAGATCGGCCAACAGCCATTGAAAACGGCCAAAAGCCTTCCCCCCTTCAAAAGCTTGCTGGGTAGTCGTCACCAGATCATAACTTTTGGTACCTTCCAGGTAATGATAAATGCGCCAATAACCACCGTTCCCGTCTTTATAATAAAGCTGCTGATCTTTAGCAGGAAGCAAGGTAAGCACCTCTTTACTGGCATCGGCAGAGGTATCATCTGCCAATTTGCTTTTAAGATGTGAAATGACCTGCCCAACGTTACTCATCAGGCCAGCTACATCTTTAAATACATAATCATTGATTTTTTGCAGTAAATAATCTGACGCTGAATGATTTTTGCTTTTAAGCAGATACGTATGATTGATGTGTCCGGAACCATAGGGAGCGATCTCAAAATCAGTATGTTCAAGATCAAAACCTTGCAGAATACGGGAAAATTCAGTTGATTGAATAAAACTCATTGAATGCGGTTAAATTTTACGTTGGTATTAAGTTTACCAAATCTATAAAATAAAAATGTGTCCGCACACATTTAATTAAAAAAGTTTAAATATCCGGCCATACCCCTTCCATTACTGTTTGCGTAGTGTCAAACAGGCTGATCAAAAAACAGTGTGATTTCCAGCTATATTTGTTGTTATTTATAGCAGCGTATTTCAAAGATGCGGGCGTACTCGTCACCCTGTGTCTTCTGAACCTGCAAGCGTAGCTTATTGACCTTTACCTGTGGAAAAGCATGGCTTGTTTTTCTCAAATAGTTACCCTTCACCTCCATTTCATGCACTGTCTTATTGTCCAGCATAGCCAGCAGTTTATAATCGGCTATTGTTTCCGGCTGTACACCCCGGATTTGCCGCGCATGCGTAGATTTTTCACCAGAAATACGCAAAAAGCGCTGTAGCCCCGTATCAAAGGTACATTCTACTGTCGCTAAATCTATTGGCGCTGCCCATTGAAGCTCTATCCATACATTCCCTGATTTCATCTCTGCACGCCACTGATGTGTCGCACCGTCTTTCACATCCCTGTTCACCCCGTCAATTACATTCACTGCCTTGCCTTCAGGTGTTTCAGAGGAGGCTTTGACAATTGCTGTCCTTGCCAGATCTTCCGGATCGGTATTCTGCACGCCCAACAGGGATTGGTCCTGTCTGAGCAATACCTGTTGGAACCGGCTGATGTGCTGTGTTTGGGCACACAATATAGCTGGTGTAATATTTTCTTTCAGGCAATACGACACTGCTGTACCCACCGCTTGCCCCATCGTTGCACAGGTCGCCATTACCCTGGTTGTAGACAGGGCTACATGAGAAACGCTCACATTGCGACCGGCCATCAGCAGGTTACTAAAGCTTTTGCTGTATAACGACTTCATAGGAATAGAATACGGACCTTTCAGCGGGATAGACCTGAATGGATTTAAAGAGGTATCGTCCATGCCTGCCGGCAAATGATCATCCAAAGGCCATCCCCCATAAGCTACCCGGTCCTGCAGGAGTTGCGGGGCCTGGATATCGCGCTGGGTCATGATGTAGTCCCCTACTATCCTCCGGCTCTCCCTCTTTCCGGGAATGGTCCCTACCCAGGACAAAGCCCAATTTTCAGAAGTAGGGTGATTGCCGGAGTTCTTAATGTAGTCCCACACCCCGTACAAAACGCTGAGCAATTCATGGCGCAGCATCTGCCCGTCCTTGATGATATCAACAGTACCACCCAGCTCCAGCCACCAGTACCCATATTCCCATGATTTTATCTTCCGGTACACAAAATCTTTATACGTATACTTCCTCGCCCAGGCCGGTGCGGTATAAGGCATCGGTTTATCATGCTCCTCGGCTGTAAAGAGCAGGCTGTTGCCCATCGTAATCCCATCTGCCTTCTCCAGCCCCAGGCTCTCCCCCCATTTTTCCTTTGATTCCCTGCCGGTCATAAACTCTGCGCCTGCCAGTGCGGCCAGGGTGCCATCGCCTGTACAATCCGTAAAATACTTAGCGCTGATCTCATAGATCTCTTCCGTCTGAGAGCAATAAGCCTTCGCCATTTTAATTTTATTGCCTTTGGTCTCTACATCAAAAAGCATGGTATCCAGCAACAGGGTAATGTTTTTTTCCGTGACAATTTTATCATACAACACAAAGTCGAGCATTTCAAAAGACTTTTGCGGATTGGTAACCGCTTCTGTCAGCATCAGTTCTTCCAGGATACCGGTCTCTCTCCACACCTGTTTCAGCTGAGTAGCCCCGCAGATGTGCATGCGGATTTCACTGCTCGCATTGCCGCCCAGGCGGGAACGGTTTTGGATCAGGACGACTTTTGAGCCATTTCTTGCGGCTGCAATCGCCGCACAGACGCCAGACAGCCCAGCCCCCGCAATAAGAAGGTCCGTATTCATCTTTCTGATTGCAAAAACTTCTTCTTTCACCTTCAGGTGTTCCGCATCTATCTTCTCTACACCGGCCATAGCCGAAACAGGATCAATAAGCAGGGAGCCAGATCCCAGTCCGATTAATTTTAAGAAGTCTCTTCTGTTATCTTTCATGATATTTGGTAATAGTTATGTCTTTAGGTTATTTTTTTAAAACTAGCAATTCCTTTTTTAATTCCTCCGTCACCACTGCATTGTTGTGGTCAAAAATTGCGGAGATCTTTTGCATCTGCGCTTTGCTCAATCCACTACCCACATCGATCAGCATCCTTAAACCGGCTAAACTCATCTTTTTATCTGCAAATTTATTCAGCATCGTATTTTGAATTTCCAGGCTGCTCCCTTTAAAATAGTGCAGGATCGCCACCTGATCTGCAGGATCAGCCCATACCGCGGAGGCCAATTTCTCCATCGCAAAATGAGGGACATAAGGGTCTTTATCCCCGATCAACCTGATGATTTCCGGTTTAAACCTGTTCAACTCACTTTGCGGCAATTGGTTAAAGACAAACTCTTTATAAGCGGAATTGTCCGATCCAAGCATTTGCCTGATCAGCTGGTCATTCAGCATCGCCCTCGTATGTTTCCATATATTCTCTGACACCTCCCCGTTCACGATATGCCATAAAGTATGGACCGTATATACTGCACCGGGCACAATCACGTCCTGGAAGGTTTTACTGGTCGCCCCGGTCACCGCATCCATCGTTTTGGAGTACACTTTGACACTACGGTCTACCATATCTTCCGCTTCATAATCCTTTAGTATAGAACCTTTATCGGCCAGTATCTGCTGGAGCTTCTGGTGGTCCTGAGGCGTAAACTCTATATGGTCAAATTTAGTCAACGGACTCGATTCTGGCGTTTCATATGCAGCAAAAGTGCCCAGCAGGTCCCAGTATACCGTCAGGTCTATCGGTTTGCACAGGCTGTCTGAACAAACGCCTGTTGCAATATGGGCGGCATACCAGCGCGGTTTATTTTCTTTGTCAGACAAAAGATCGACCGTAACTGACAGATCTTTGCCTGCCCGGCTTTCAAAAACCTCTTTTTTGATCAGCTGTTCCGCATTTACTTTTTGTTGCGCAAGCGTAGGACAAGACCATATTGACAGGCAAAAACCTATAAAAACACTATAGAACGGCAAATACATTGGTTTTTCAGAATTCAGGCAGGTCAGGGACATGGACTAAAAATAGTAATAAATTTATCTTATTTTTGAACATATTCAATTTGCATCATTTTGGCTAAACTCAGAAAGAATTCTCACAAGGTACTTTACAGGAAGTATTCATCAAACCTGAAATATGTAATGATGCTGCTCACGGTATTGGCAATTACCATATTCCTGCCTAAGCAGCCCCGTTTCAGGTATGAATTTGAAAAGGGAAAAGTATGGCTCAATAAAGACCTGGTTTCCCCTTTTAGTTTTGCGATCCTTAAAACCAACCCTCAGGTAGCGACAGACAAGCAAGATGCCCTCAACCATGTATTGCCTGTGTATAAATTGAATAAAGAACTTCTCAACAGTATAACCGAGGCATACACCAATGAGTTTGATGTGAAATGGAGCAGCAATGCACTGCCCAATGAACTCAGGGAATCCACCAAGGCAGCGTCCCTGAAGCTGCTCCGGGAGATTTACGACAAAGGGATTATCTCAATTAGTAATAAATACCTGAAAGGCAGGAAGAATTATGATTTCTCCTCACTGAATAATAATATTGCCGTAACCAAAAATACGCAGGATGTATTTACCGTTAAAACTGCTTTAAACTACTTCAACAGCAATTTTAAAAGTACAGACCTGAAAGCAAAGGAAATTGTGGTCAACCTGGTCGAAGACCGCTTACAGCCCAACCTCATCCTCGATGAAAACCTGACCGCTACCATACAAAAAAATACAGTGAGCAGCATCTCTACCACCAGCGGCATGGTCCAAAAGGGAGAAATTATTGTAGCCAAAGACAATGTGATCGACGATGAGATCTATCAGAAATTGCATTCCTTCAGGGAAACCTACGAGGCACAAACAAAAACCATCGGGGATACACAACAGGTCTTTCTCGGTCAGGTGTTGCTGGTCGGCTTTGTAATCGCCTTATTGATGGTATTTCTGTTCATGTTCAGAAAAGACATCTTTGCGGACAACCGGCAATTGTCCCTTTTGCTGCTCGTGATCATTATGATGCTTTTTGCGCTGACCTGGGCCATCCGGCTCAATCTTCCGAGCTTATATTATATCCCTTTCTGTATCGTCCCCATCATCATCAGGATCTTATTTGATACCCGGCTGGCGCTCTATCTGCATCTGCTGGTGATCCTGATCGCAGGTTTCTTTGTACCCAACAGCTTTGAGTTTGTTTTTTACCAGACCACCGCAGGTATGGTCGCCATATACAGCATCAGGAACCTGATCAAACGGGAGCAGCTGCTCCTTTCGGCCTGTTTTATCCTCTCCTCTTATTTCATTTGTTTTCTGGGCATCGCCTTGTTAAGAGAGGGATCATTTGAAGACATTGAATGGATCAATTTTGTGCCCTTTATCATCAGTGTACTGCTTTCCTTACTGGCCTACCCGCTTATTTATGCCTTTGAAAGAATGTTTGGCATCACTTCAGATGTAGCACTGATCGAATTGACCAACACCAACAACAAGTTGCTCCGCGAACTGGCCTATAAAGCACCGGGCACCTTCCAACATTCTCTGCAGGTGGCCAATCTGGCCGAAGCGGCGATATTTAAAATAGGCGGCAACTCATTGCTGGTCAGGGCCGGTGCGCTGTACCACGATATGGGCAAGATAGAAAACCCCCAGTATTTTATTGAGAACCAAAACACAGGCCTGAGCCCGCACGATAAGCTGCCTTATGAGCAAAGCGCCCAGATCATCATCAAGCATGTGCATAAAGGCATAGAGATCGCCAGAAAACATCAATTGCCGGAAAGCGTGATCGATTTTATCAGGACCCACCATGGCAATACCAGGGTCGATTATTTCTATCAGTCTTTTCTGAAAAACTCACCTGAAAAGTTTGTCGATGAAAATATATTCCGCTATCCTGGCCCCATCCCGTTCAGTAAAGAAACAGGGGTCCTGATGCTGGCAGATTCAGTGGAAGCAGCCTCCAGAAGTCTGAAAAATCCGGACGCCCAAAGCATAAATGACCTGGTAGAACGCATCATTGACTACAAATTGGAGCAAAACCAGCTGGACAATTGCGAAATTACATTAAAAGACCTTGAAACTATAAAGCTGATATTCAAGACAATGCTGATGAGCATTTATCATGTGCGAATAGATTATCTACAAACCGTGTAATTTTTTTTTGCAAACATCAATGAATTGCTATATTTGCAACCTCGAAAGGGTTCTTTTGAGAGAAACGGAGGGATGCCTGAGTGGCCGAAAGGAACAGTTTGCTAAACTGTCGTACTGGCAACGGTACCGAGGGTTCGAATCCCTCTTCCTCCGCGGATAGCGATATCAAAAACAAAAAAAGCCTGCAATTATGATGATTGCAGGCTTTTTGTTTTTACTTAAAATTCCTTCCTCCATGAAAAACTTCCCGTTCCTTCTCGTCCGGAATGCTAAGGCCGCGCAGCAACTTTGTCAGATCAAAGCAGCGCCTGACCACCACATGGATCACTGAACCTTCAATCTGCAGTTTACCTTCCACCATAAATAACCGCGACTGGAGGATTTCCTTACGGTATTCTTCAAAAACCTTCTGCCAGACGACTAAATTGGCAAACCCGCTTTCATCTTCAATGGTAATGAACAAAACTCCTTTAGCGGTTCCCGGTCTTTGCCTTACTGTGATCAGACCAGCTACTTTTATCAGATCACCATTTTTGAATTTAGATAAGCGTGCGGTCTCCTCTACATGCAGCAGTCGCAACTTTTCACGTACAAAACTGACGGGATGGGCTTTTATAGACAAGCCGGTAGCTGCATAATCCTGCACCACATGTTCTGCATCCGTCATTAGCGGCAGCGACACCTGTCCCTCGTACACGCTTTCAGAAGGCTGACCTTTAAAAAGTGCAACCGGATGGTCCTGCAGGGAGGAAGCTTCCCACAAAGCCTGCCTTCTGTCCATATTCATCGAGCGAAAAGCATCCGCATCGCTCAATATTTCAATCGCATCCTGAGGTATCCCCGCCCCATTCAGCGCACCGATACTTTTATAGCCACCATCAGGCCTTTTACTGATCAAGGCATGCATATCCTCTTCATTGAGTCCTGAAACCTGCCTGAAGCCCAATCGTACCGCGCAATACTGACCATCTTTCTCCTCCATCGTATTGTCCCATTCAGAATGGTTTACATCTACCGGGCGCATGACTACGCCATGGCGCTCTGCATCAATCACAATCTGTGCAGGGCGGTAAAAGCCCATCGGCTGACTATTTAGTAAGGCCACAGCAAAGATATCCGGATAATAACATTTGATCCAGGAGGAAATGTAAACCAGGTGGGCAAAACTTGCGGCATGACTTTCAGGAAAACCATAGCTCCCAAAACCTTCCAGTTGCTTAAACACCCGTTCTGCATAATCCTGTTTATAACCCTTATCAGTCATGCCCTTGACCAGTTTTTCTCTAAATGCGCTCACCAATCCCTTAGCTTTAAAAGTGGCCATGCTTCGCCTGAGCTGATCGGCCTCTGCAGCACTGAAACCACCGGCAACCATCGCAATTTCCATAGCCTGCTCCTGAAAGAGCGGAACACCCAGCGTTCTTCCCAAAACCTGTTTTAATTCTTTAGAAGGATATTCAATGGGATCAATCCCATCTCTCCTTCTCAAATACGGATGCACCATATCTCCCTGAATAGGCCCCGGGCGTACAATAGCTACTTCGATCACCAGGTCATAAAACACACGTGGTTTAAGGCGCGGCAGCATAGACATCTGTGCACGGCTTTCTATCTGAAACACCCCCAAAGTATCGGCTTCACAGATCATGTCGTAAACCTTAGGATCATCCTGTTCAACATTTTCTAAGGTCAGCTCAAGCCCATAGTACTGTTTAGCCAGGTCAAAAGCCTTGCGGATACAGGTCAGCATACCCAGGGCCAGTACATCAACTTTTAAAATGCCCAGCGCTTCCAGGTCATCCTTATTCCATTCCAGCTGGGTACGGTCTTTCATGCGGGCATTCATCACCGGACAAATGTCGGAAAGCTTAGATTGAGTGATCACAAAACCACCAGTATGCTGACCCAGCTGCCGGGGAAAACCAATTAATGATTCGGTCAATTCCAACACTTTATTGATCAAAGGATCATCAGGGTTTAATCCCTGTTCAATAACCCTTTCCCGGTCGAAGCTATCCTCATAATAATGCCAGATGATTCCCGAAAGGCGCTTTATCGTATCTTCAGATAGGCCCATGGCTTTTCCCACATCCCTTACCGCACCTTTATGGCGCTCCTGGGTCACGGTCGCTACAATGGCCGCATGATCGCGCCCATAGGTGTCATAGATCCATTGTATAATCTCCTCCCTCCGCTCATGTTCGAAATCCACATCCACATCCGGCCATTCATCACGGGCGTCCGACATAAACCGCGAAAAAAGCAATCTTGATTTAAGGGGATTTACAGGTGTAATGCCCAGGCAAAAACAAACGGCACAGTTCGCTGCAGAGCCACGCCCCTGGTGCAGGATACCCAATTCTGTCGCTTTGCTGGTATAGGCATATATGCGCAAAAAATAAGGCGCCAGTTTACGCCGCTTGAAGAAATCCAGTTCAAATTGTATCTGTTCCTGCAGTTCTTCAGTCATTTGATCGCCCAGCATTTTTTCCGCACCCGCCCAGGTCAGTTCTGCCAGGTGTTCATCGGCCGTCCGTCCATCCGGACTGGCCCATTCCGGCTCCAGGTATTTGAGCGTATCCAATGAAAAGTTACAGGCATCAGCGATTTCCTGTGTACGTGAAAGTGCTTCAGGATATTGATTAAACAATCGCTCCAGTTCTTCTTTGGATTTCAAATGCCGCTCTGCATTGGCATGTAAATGAAAACCCGCATTGCTGATGGTACATTTTTCACGCACACAAGTCTGTATATCCTGCAATTCCCTTCGTTCAGCTGTATGATAGTGCACATCGTTGGTGGCCACCAGGGGAACACCCAAATTGGCAAGGCGATGAAAGCGCTTGTTGTCATTCCCGCTATAGTAGCGTGAAATAGCCAGGTATAGCTCCGTTCCGAAAATGCGCTTATATTCCCTTAGGTTTTCCTTAAAATCTTCATTAAAATCAAAGCGGGCGTTCAGCTGCTCAGGAGGAATTACAATAAACTTAATGCCCTTCCTATGTGTATATACATCCCTTTTATAGAGCTGGCACTTCCCCTTTTCCGTCCGCAGGTTGCCCAGGCTCAGTAATGCACACATGCGTCCCCAGGCTGTAATATCTGTAGGATAAGCCAATAAACTGGCTCCGTCTTCCAGATCCAGCCTGCAGGCCGGAATGATACCAATCCCTTTGATTTTGGCCTGCTGATGCGCCCGCACTACCCCGGCCACACTGTTGCGATCGGTGATGGCTATCTTAGTATAGCCCAGTTCAGCAGCGTGTGTCACCAGTTCCTCCGGATGCGAACCGCCCCGCATAAACGTAAAATTAGTGGTGACCTGTAGCTCTGAGTATTCCATAATCAAGCAAAAAATCCATGTAAATACCAGCCGGAGCGTTCATCATCATAATGCCCGGAACGGAATATCCAATACCGGCGTCCTTCCTCATCTTCTACCACATAATAATCCCTGTGCTGCCCCTTGTCTTCCCACCAGGGCCGTTCAATACGTTCTGCATCATCTGCCTTTTTAACTACATGACGTATGCCTTTATAGGTAAACAGCATAGGCGGATTATCTGGCAATATCGAGCTCACCTGTATACGTACCGGATTTGGCAACAGCAAGGATGGCCTGGGCCGGTCTTCGCGCCAGGAAGTAGCCGGCAGTTCGCTGAGGGAAGAAGCCAGCTTAAGAGATTTTTCGGGCCAATGACGCTCCTGGGGTAAATAGCGATGGATCTTATCTGCCCCGATCTTATTGGCCAGCGTATCTAAAAGCGCTGCTAAACCTTTATCTTCCAGTCCGCAGCCCTCCGGCTGCCATAAATATTCCTGTTCTACTTCCGCATCACCTGTTTTAGGCGCTTCCAGCGTGAACAATTCAATGCCCAGTCCGGGCCGGATCAACTCAATTTTTAATTCAAACAGCTGATACAGCCGTGCGACATGGCTGGACGCACGGCTGCTGCCAATCTGGATCTGCATGATTTCTCCATCCAGTCTGTAACACCTTAAAACAACAAGGAGCATGCCCTTACCATCCCTGTACAACCGCTCACACAAGCACTCCAATAATGTTCTGATCGCAATTCCTATACCGGCCCGGGTACGAATAGGCTCCAGACAAGGCAACCGCTCTACATAGGGCTCCAGGGGCTGCAGCAGTGTCAATGGTTCATCTTCATCGCCCAAAGCCTGATCCATCCGCAATAAAAAATCGGGACCAAAGCGGCGGCGCAATGCGGAACGTTTGGTACCTATAAAACTTTTTATGGTATAAAACCCCAGTTTATGCAGGCGGTCCAATACCGAAGGCTCCAAACGCAAGGCAGCAGGAGGCAGATCCAATAATGCCTCTGCCTGTCCGCCCGGTTCAATAATCGGTTTTACCTGGCCGAAATGTGCGATTGCCCAGGCGGCACCTGCGGTATCAGCCAGGGCCCCACGCACATGATAACCTTTAGAAATCAGCCGGGTTACGATTTCTTTTAAATATCCGCGTTCTCCTCCCCACAGATGTGCACATCCTGAAATATCCATGATCAGTCCATCGGGCAGGTCGACCGCCACCTGGGGGGTATATCTGATGCACCATTCGCCCAGGGCCTTGAGCAATTTCTCCTCCTGTCCTTCTATATGCGGCACGACCTCCAGGCTTTTTGCAATTGCTTTGGCATCGGCCAATGCCATCCCCTTCCAGGCGCCCTCTGCTTCTGCTAAGGAATTAGCTGCAGTAACGACCACCCGGTTGTGTACAGATGCAGCAAAAACAAAAGGTACTTCTTTAAGTTCCGGCCGCTTAAGCGTCAGCCAGTCCGTCAATAGATAGCGAAACCATAAGCATATAAAGCGCTCGTTCATCATGCGTAATGTCCGGTTATCCGTCTTACCACTGCCTCTTCTTTTTCAACTACAGGCCTGAAGGTATCTTCCACCCATTCCAGTTTCCAGCTGCCGGGGTTGCCGTTGCGTACACGGAGCAAATCCACCTGCCACCGGGGGAAACCCACTCCCGGCAGTTCATCCTCCAGCATACTTGGCAAAGGGCTGATTTTCCAGCGGGCCGCACAAGTATTGCTGCCCAGCTTTTTCGGGTCGTTACGCAGCAAAAATCCGGTTACTTTACTGCTTTCTGTGGCCAGCTGTAAGCGGCGCGACTGGATGATGTTGATTTCTTTAACTTCTGCTATGACGGCCGCAAGTCCGCCGCATTTCAATGCTTGTTCCATCACCCAGAGTACTTCTTTTTCCTCTTTGACATCAATAAAGATCACCCGCTCCGGCGCTACATTAAATGCAATCAGAGCGGGTGGGAAGAAAGTCCTGGACATACTGATCCATAAACAGGCACCACCTTGTGTGAGAAGCGCTTTAAGAATACCAGCAATAAATCCGGCACTAGCCGCTGCATGTTCCGGCTCTACCGTTATAAACTCATGAATGGCCTTTCGCGGAAACACCTTTTGAGGAAAAGCATCCTCGATTTCACCCAGGCCAATACGTTCGGCCCTTGCAGCTTCCAAAGGCTTATAGCCCTCCCAAAGCCGTAAATCCGCCCGGAGTTTCTCCAGAATATCCAGTTTTGCTTCCATTGTCCATAAATTTAGGTTACTAATTTTGCCAGCCTAACACCAACACAAGACAAAAGTAATACTAAAAATATTAGCATTCATATTAAATCTGAAAAGATTTAAGATACTCACTATCCGCTACCCTGGTCCGGTCTTCAGAAATCACTGAAATGTACACCTCCATAGCCTCCCCTGCCATAGAAAGCGGCAACTCCAGCACATCCTGCCCTGCCTGTCGCTTCGCCCCGGCTATCCTGTACACCGCCCGGTCATCGAGTCCCTCTTCAGGGAAATACGCCATCAGCATCACCTGGTCGTCACAACGCGGCCAGCCCCTGTCTTCCGGCAGCACATCCCAGTCAAAGCGAAGCGCAAAACCTTCTTCGGGGTTACCAAGCAGCCTGACAGAAGGATTGTTCAATCCATCCAGATCCCCTTTACTCAGCAACACTTTTTCATAATCGATCCCGATCTCCGGGAAATCCCCCTTGAGGGCATGCTTCTTATTGTAGCCCAGGGCTGCATTATAGGGGTATACATTTCTGGCCTCCGCCTCTACCGCAAAGCCCATCTTAATAAAAGCATTGATTGATTTCAGAAAACGGTTCACCACTTTCATTCCCTGCTCATTGGCCAGTTGCCTGGGCGTGGAGGGCTTCACCCTTCGCCCGATGATGCGGGTCACCTGCTTTCCTTTCAAGGTATAATACACGGTATTTCCTACTTTACCGTTCATTTTTCCAAAAATTCCATCTTTAAAAATCGCCATAATTATTGTTTTTAATTGTTAATAACAAAGGTAATCCAGCCAAAATGGCCAGTCAAAAACTTGCCGGATTTTGCCGAAACTTGCCGACCCCGACCTATACTTTCATCCGCATCACACTTTCCCTGGTGTAAAACAGCGTCCCGCCCATCCGCTTGATCTCAAAAGCACCCGCCTGTGTGTAAGCGTACAAAGTACGTGCACTTACGCCCAATAGGTCCATCACCTCGTTTGACTTCAGCCAGCGACTAGTCATAACCATCCGGTCTGGCAGCGCCAGTCTGACATCCATGGCTTTCATCAGTTCCATCAGTTCCGCCTGCCTCTGGCACAGCACATTCAGCTTCTCTAAAATTTCCTCATCCCTGTTCATTGCTTTAAATTTGGTTTGTTGGTTTAAAAATAGGTGAGACCCCATAAAAAAAGCCAGGCCGAAGCCCAGCTCTAAATACTAATTACTATATTATGCCCGTCATCTCGTTCGTCATTGCGAGGGAAGCGCAGCGACGAAGCAATCTCAATATGCTACTTTAGGCTATAAACGATTTCAATCGTGAGCATCCCCATCACCGTAGGCTCCGCATCACCAGCGCCCCTTGCATTATCCGGATTCAGCACATCCTCCGACCTCACAATCTTCCAAACCGGCGGGTCACCCGCCGCCACAGCTGCCTTTCCCACAACTGCATTTTCCTCCTTGACCAAAGTGATCGGCCACCTACTCCCCACATAAAATCCGCATACCGTACCGAAGTAACTGGCCAATACATCCACCATCTCTTCCAGGTATAACACTTGCAAAGGAGAAAAATCAAAATACAGCATCATCCAGGCCCTGAAATCCAGTCTCAGCGCTTCCGCTTCAGCCTGCAATTCTGCATCAGACAAACCATAAAGAAATACTAAGAGGCGCTGTAAGCCCTCCGTGGAAAAAGGATACTTTTTCATTTCACTTTTTTTTAAATTGTTAAATCAGTTAATTAATTAATACAAAAGTAGCCCTCCCTGAGGAAGGCTAAGGGGCCATTTGACCCTTTTAAAAAGGTTTGTTGGCCCTCTAAAGAGGTCTATTTAGACCCTTTATCCGGGCAAATCTTCTTAGCTCTTTTTAAACAAGTAATCGAAATATCAATCAGGCTACAGATCTCCTCATTGCTCAATCTGCACTTGCCATTTACGAATAACCAGCTAAATTTCTGTTTGAGCACACAATACCGCCTCAGCTTGTCCGTCATCTTCAAAATTCCGGTCAGCAGATCACGCTGCTCCGTCTTCATGTAAAGGATCTTAGTAGTCAATTCATGCGCTGCAGTATGCTCCGCATAGATATCATCCATACTCATGCTCGTAATGCTCACCAGCTCGCTGTCTTCCATCAGCTGAATGTAACAATCCTTGCTCGGCAACCGCTCCCTAAAGGCTGTGTACAATACAATGATCGAGTCTGCAT
>Ga0160464_100145_pt1 | contig 76144 bp, 64 predicted proteins | sample HID1971I_E11MG_FD_108275 | JGI IMG/M metagenome (GOLD analysis project Ga0160464, IMG submission 108275) | Enriched millipede-associated microbial communities from UW Madison campus, WI, USA - HID1971I_E11 MG | ecosystem: Host-associated > Arthropoda: Insects > Digestive system > Unclassified ...
CGTCAGCATAACCTTTCATATATCCGGCTGCGATTGCCTTCGCAACCTCTATGTAATACCACTTGACGGATGTGACATCCGTGAATGCAATCGCTGCTTCTTCGTCCATTCCAGCCGCTTTGTTGATCAGTGCCGCCAGCTCGGCGCGCGTGATCGACGCGTTCGGATTAAACCGATCCGCAGACTGCCCCTTCACCAGGCCCTGCTCCGACCACTTGACGATCGTCTCCTCTGCCCAGTGCCCCCGGATATCCACGAAGCTGCTCGCATTAGCATTTACATTAGCACTTGCACTGGCACTTGCGTTGGTCTCCTGCGCATGGGCCATGTACGGCACCAGCATCACCATCGTCAGCACGATAGCCATGATCCGTTTCCATTGTTTCGTCAACTGAGTTTCTCGCCCCTCATTATATAGTGAATTTCCTCTCCAGAGACTCAACGGAATACGAACCATGATCCTCCAGTTACTAGTAGTAATTGTATGGGCAATCAAGGTCATTTGTAAATGAAAAAATAGGCCCTTCTTCTTAGAGGGGCCTGCGTCATGCATGCCTTTATTACCATTGGCGAACCCAACCGATATCAGTCGGGGTTATCTATCGAAAATTGCTGCGTTACGCCAATTACCTTGCCTCTAATCAACTCTGACGGAATAGCGCCAAAGTGTCGGCTATCGATACTGCGCCAGCGATTACCGCCAATCACAAAATAGTGACCGCCCGGAACCGTCATGTCCGCCATGATTTCGTCAAATCCTTCATGCCCATCCAGTTGAAACGCCGAATCCGTCTTGAGCCTATGCGCCATGTAATCCTCTCGTTCCAGGCCAAACTTGGTGGCGGGCGCATAGAACGTTTGGAGCCGCTCACCGTTAATCCAGATCTGTCCTTCTTTCAAAGCAATCTTGTCGCCGGGCAATGCGACTACTCTTGAGATCTGCTGCGGCACCAGCTCTTGCTCATAAGGGGGCGCATCGAACAAAATAATGTCGCCACGCGCAAGCTCCTTGCCTTCGGTAGACGGATCGATCACAAGCTTGCCATCTTCACGAAACGTATATTGCGTGCGATCCCTTCCCATATTGTCGAGCTCGTACGCTACCGTCTCCATCCCTTCGGGCACCTCGTCCAGAACTACCGGTTCAACTGCCGCATCCTCGCTTAGCTTCGTGTTCTCCTCCGCAGGGGCCGAAGAACACCCCACGAGCAGTAGTATCGCGAAAACAATCGATATTAACCTCATACGGATACCTCCTTAGCCAATGCAGATCATCGCAGTTCACACATCTACGCCTCTCTCCCGAGCATGCCGCCGCTACCCGCTCGCATAGCGCGCCAGATACCGCTCCATCTGCTCCGCCGGACGGAGCACCTCGCCGCCGTGGCAGAGCTCCAGCCGCTCCGGCTGCAGGCGCTGGACGATGCGAGCGCTGTCGATCGCCTCCTCCATATCCGCCGTGAACAGCGGCATCGGACGGCGCAGCTTGCCGCTCCGGCTCGTGAATAGATCCCCAGCCAGCAGTACCGAGTCCGCCTCATGATAGTAGACGACATGACCAGGAGAGTGGCCCGGCGTCCAGTACATGCTCAGACTGCCGAGCGAGCCCTCCTCGCCAATCCCGCCCATCGGCAGCGTCTGGACGATGCCGGGAGCGATCATCTGCTGCGCCTTGCTGCGTCCGGGATAAGGCTGGATGCCCTCGAGGTAGCGCAGCTCCCGCTTGTGGGCATACACGGGCACCGATGCATCCTCGAGGATGCGCCGCACCCCGCCGGCGTGGTCGGAGTGGCCGTGAGTCAGCAGGATACGCTTGAGCGGCCCCTTCTTCAGGTCGAGGATGTGTCGCAGGATATCCTTGCCCATCGAGGCCATCCCGGTATCCACCAGCACCAGCCCCTGCTTCTCCTCGACGAGCCAGACGGTGATCGGGATGAATACCCAGCTCCGCAGACGCCAGATGTGCGGAGAGATCTGTTCGATTTTCATGACTTGCCCTCCCTTACGCTGCCATAGGTCCGCAGACGCACGGTGGCCGCTCTTCCACTAAGTTCCTGTCTGTTCGTACTGTCGGTCATAATATAACCAACGATCCGCACCAAGTCAACTGTATTCGACTTGTCCCCGGCCGCCTCGATAAGATAAGGTTATATCGTAGCGATCTTTCATTACTATGCCCTTGACGAAAGGATGAGACGATGTCAATCATCATCACTGGAGCAACCGGTCAGCTAGGCAGCAAGGTCATCGGACAATTGTTGAAGCAAGAGGTTCCCGCGGAGCGCATCGTGGCGGTCGTGCGCGATCCCGAGAAGGCCGCCCATCTCGCAGAGCTGGGACTGGAGCTGCGTTACGGCGACTACAATGATCGATTCTCCCTGCAAAATGCCTTCGCCGGCGCCAACAAGCTGCTGTTCATCCCGAGCCCCGACGCGCATGACGAGACGCTGCGGCTGCTGCAGCATGCCCATGTCGCCAAAGCCGCCAAGGATGCGGGTGTGCCCCACATCCTCTACTACGGGTATGTGTTCGCAGAGCAGTCGAAGCTGCCGTTGGCCGCTACGCATCTGCTCACCGAAGGCATCATCCGCTCTACCGGTATCCCGTACACCTTCCTCCGCAATCCGCTCTACGCCGACATCTTCCTCGACCCGCAAGCCTTGCAGGCCGCAGCGGCGCAGGGCGCGCTCCGATCGAACGTCGGCGATGGCGCGACCCACGTCGTGAGCCGCTACGACCTCGCACGCGCGGGAGCGGCCGCACTGACAGGAGAAGGCCACGAAAACCAGACCTATGAGCTGGCTGCGCCTCGCGCCTGGACGTTCCATGAGTTGGCGGATGCCATCTCTGCCGTATCTGGCAAGCCGGTCGCCTATACTCCGATCTCCTATGAGGAAAATCAAGCGCTGCTCATGCAGGCAGGTCTGCCGGAGGCCGTAGCGGGGATGCTCTCCGGCATCAATGCGCATATCGCAGCCGGAGGCTCCTCGCGGACCAGCGAGGACCTGCAGCGACTGATCGGCGAGCTGACGCCGCTGGAGGAGCTGGTGCGCGAAGCGTTGGCGATGAAGATCGACTAGCGCTCGCAACGCCGGGCATAAACCGATAACTAGCCAAGCATGGCACTCCAGGCGACTGCCTGGCCTATGCCGTGCGGACGTTCATAGCGGTGTTGGCATTGTCTGCTCACTGAAGCGGACGTGTCGTGTCTGGCACCATCGACAGGCATACGAACGACCGGGAGCCTCGAGGCTCCCGGTCATTGTCCGGCTTCTGGTCATTAACTGCTGCTCTTCCTGATCCCGCTCCGGCATCCAGCATCTTCTCCAGCTACTACTACTGCCTAGTCCAGCGTCACATGTCGCAGGATCTCCACCCCATATGGCTCCAGCTTCAGCTCGCCACGAGACCAGCAAGCGTCCCCGCTTTTTTCGCCATCGCGATCCAACCCAGCGCCTGTATCCGTCCCCTCACCGCCCAGCAGCCGCTCCCAGCTGCCTGTCAGTCGGAGCTCACGAGGCTCGCGGCTCAGGTTCAGCACGAACAGATACGTACCGCTCTCTCCGGTCCGCTGCGCGAGCTGCACGCCCTCGGGCAGGTCAGTCACGGCATCTATCCCTTGCTCTGCCGCTGTCCGCAAGAGCAGCTCGCGCAGATACGCTTCGTCTGGATGCGTCGCCACGTAGTACGCGCGGCCTTGTCCGTAGCGATGCACCGTCACTGCGGGCGTGCCCTCATAGAAGTCCCCTTCGTAGCGGGCGATCGCCTCGGCTCCCTCCAACCGGAGGATATCGCACCACTGCGTGCAGCCATAAGCGCGGCCGCTATCGTCGACCAGGGTGTGGCGGTCATGTCCTATTGCATCATACTCCTCGACGCGGACGCCCGTCAGCTCGGCGAGTCGGCCCGGCAGCATCGTCCGCACATGCTGGTTGTTCATCTCCTTGACCCCTGCGCGCATCGTCACGATGACCGTACCGCCGCCCTCGACGAACCGCTCCAGCTCCGCCGCCACCCGCTCGTCCATCAGGAAGCAGCCGGGAGCGATGACGAGCCGATAGTTATCCAGCGGCTCCGTCCACGAGATGGCATCGCAGCCGATGCCAAGCTTGGTCAGAGCGCGGTGGTAGTCCTTGATGTTCTCATAGTAGTCCATCCCCTCCGCCTGATGCTGGATGCGCAGCGCCTCCAGCTGCTCATGGGAGAGCAGGATCGCCGCCTCATGGCGCGGCTCCGTGCCTTGCAGCTGAGCCGACAGACGATTCACCTCGCCGCATAGCCGCTCGAACTCGGCGAACCGCCGTCCCGGCACATCGCTCGGATCAAGCAGCCCATGCCAGAACTGCTCGGCCCCGATCGCCGCCGACCGCCAGCGGAAGTGGACGACCGTGTCGGCGCCCCGGGCAACCGCCTGCCACACATGCGCCCGGATGAAGCCCGGATACGGCGCTCGCCACGTCGGGAACCATGCGCCCGGCGGACCGCTCAGCTGCTCCATGATCCAGAAGTTGCGGCGTTTGATACCGCGAGTGACATCGAGTGACAGCGCGCCGCTGTATGGGCTGGTAGACTGCTTGTCTGGCGACGTATTCGGATAATAGTCGAACGAGGCGAAATCCAGGTCAGCGCCAACCCGGTAAAGGTCCATCCGCTGCGGATACGTATGGAAGTTATGCGTCACCCAGCGAGCTGGACTGAGACGCCGCAGGATCGCGATCTGCCCGCGCTGGAAGTCTGCGATCAGATCCCACTGGAACCGCGCATAGTCGAGCAGATACGACGGGTTGTTGAACCGCGAGCCGCCATATGGCGTCGTCAGCTCGCTCCAGTCGCTGTACTCGCCGCTCCAGACGACCGTGCCCCACTCCCGGTTGACCGTCTCCAGCGAGCTGTATTTCTCCTGCACCCACGCCCGGAACCGGGTATTGCACGCCGCGCAGTGACAATCGTTCATGCCGAACTCATTGTCCGTCTGCCAGCCGATCACAGCCGGGTGCTCGCCGTAGCGACGGGCCAGCGTCTCGGTTATCCGCTCCCCGTGACTGCGGATCGCCTCGCTGCTGTAGCAACGGTGGCCGCGAACGCCCGCATGGTAGGTGCTGCCGTCGGCCCGGATCGGCAGGATGTCGGGGTGGCGCTCGGTGAGCCAGCGCGGGGGCGTCGCCGTCGGCGTGCAGAGCACGACCTGCAGGCCGTAGCGATGGCAGAGGTCGATCGCCTCATCGAGCCACTCCCAGTCGTAGATGCCGGGCTGCGGCTCCATCCGGCTCCAGGCGAACTCCGCCATCCGTACTACCTTGACGCCCGTCTCTTGCATGCGCCGGATATCCGGCTCCCACATCGACCGCTCCCAATGCTCGGGATAATAGACGACGCCGATCTGTACCTGCTCCGCAGATATATTCATCCTCCGCCTCCTTCGATTCATCCAAAAAAACTGCCCCTGACGACCGCCCGTCAAGGCACGTCGACAGAAGCAGTCGGTTGTTTGGAACGCTATTCCCCTAGTCTACTCTATCCTGCTATAAGATGCACGCCCTGCGCACAGGAGAATAGGTAATGCCAAGTATTATTAGGTAATCCTATCCGTATTACTTCAACTTATCCCAAGCCGCTTGCATGTTCTCGGCCCACTTGTCGACGTCGACGCGACCGGCCAGGAACTCCTGGATGACGCTGCCGAACTCTTGCGCTACACCGTCCGGGAATTTGCCCGCATTGTGCGCGAAGATCTCGCCGCGATCGATGTAGCTTTGCAGGTCCGTTGCCAGCGCGCCCATATCCTCCGGCGTCGACTGGATCGTCGTCAGCGGCGGGATGAACATGAACTTCTTGACGATATATTCCTTGCCGATATCCGAGGTGACCAGCCAGTTGAGGAAGGTCTTCGCTTCTTCCTTGGCGTCCGAATCCTTGTTGACGACGAGGTTGACCGGCACGCCGATCGTTACCTTGCCAGAGCGCTCCACATCGTCGCTCAGCGCCATCGGCAGGAAGCCAATGTTCATGTCCGGCGTGATGCCGTCGATCATCGCTTGCGCCCAGTTGCCGTTTTGCGTCATCGCCGCTTCGCCGTTAGCGAACATCGAGACGGCTGTGTTGTAATCCGTCGTCAGCGGGTTGCGGTTGCCGTAGTCCAGCGTCAGCTGCATCAGCTTGGCCCAGTTTTTGAAGTGCTCGTTGCCTGCGATGGACGCGGTGCCGTCATTGAGACCGGCGATGAAGGCGTCGGTGTCGTCCTGGTTGGCGAAGGCATTGCTGATGCCTTGGCTGCCGACCAGCCACCACTCCTGGTACGCATTTGCGAATGGCGTGATGCCCGCTTCCTTGATTTTCTTGGCCGCATCCTCCAGCTCGGAGTACGTGCGCGGCGGCGAAGCGATGCCGACCTGCTCGAAGATGTCCTTGTTGTAGATATAACCGAAGCCTTCCAGGTTGAGTGGCAGGCCGTATACCTTGTCATCCTTGGTGATCGCCTCGGCAGCCAGCGGCACGAGGTCGCCTACCCACGGCTGATCGGAGAGATCCTCCAGACGATCCTCCCACATATCCAGCTTGGCGTAACCGTTGTTGGAGAAGATGTCAGGCGCATCGCCGGAGGCGAATTTCGTCTTCAGCGCTGCGTCGTAGTCCGCGCCGCCGCCTACCGTCTGGATGTCCAGTTTAATGTTTGGATATTCTTTTTCGAACTCGACCTTCAGCTCGTTCAGCCCTTCGACGATCTCCGTCTTGAACTGGAACAGCGTCACCGTCTTTTGCTCGCCGCCAGCGTTGCCGCCGCCGTTTGAGGAGCCGCTATTATTCGGGTCGGCCGCGTTGTTGCCGCCGCCGCATGCGCCGAGGATCAAGGACATCGCCAGCACAGAGGCCGTCACGATCGTATGCTTTTTATTCATGCTTTGTTTCCCCCTAATTAATATTGGTATGACATATAGTCGGACGCGAGCAGGGACGCAAGGGCTCAGCCCTTGACCGACCCGGCCGCGATGCCTTCGACAATATAACGCTGCAGGAACAGGAAGAAGATAATGATCGGCAGGATGCCCAGCACGAGCATCGGCAGCGCCAGATCCCATTGCTTGGAGTACTCTCCGAAGAAAGAGAACGTCGCCAGCGGGATCGTCCGCAGCCCCGGGCTCTGCAGGATCAGGGACGGCAGTAGGTAGTCGTTCCATACCCACAGACAGTTCAGCACGATGACGGTCATCAGCATCGGCTTGAGCATCGGCAGCACGATCCGGAAAAATACGCTGATCCGATTGCAGCCGTCCACCGTCGCCGCCTCCTCGATCTCCAGCGGGATCGATTTGACGAACCCATGGAAGAGGAACACCGCCATCGGCGCGCCCAGCCCGAGATAGGTCATCACCAGTCCACTGCGCGTATTGGTCAGCCCCAGCTCATTGACGACTCGCAGCAACGGCATCATGATCGACTGGAACGGCACGACCATCGAGGCGATCAGGATGAGGAAGAAGATCCGGTTGAACCGCGAGTCGTAGCGCACCATCCGATACGCCGCCATCGCGCTGATCAGCCCGACCAGGATGACGCTGCATACCGTGATGATCAGCGAGTTGGAGAAGACGAGCGGGAAACGCGTCAGCGACCAGGCCCGGGAGAAGTTCTCCCATTGGAACACGGTCGGCCAGCTCGCCGAGTTGGTCATGATCTCGCCAAACGTCTTCACCGCATTGACGAACAGGAAGTAAAACGGCGAGAGGAACAGGAGCGCCAGCAGCGCCATCGCGATCTCCAACGCCAGCGTGCGCCCGGTATAGGCTCGATTTTGCATTACGCCTCCACCTCCCGTTTCTTCGTCAGACGGACCTGGATGATCGTGATGACGGCGACGATGACGAAGAACAGCATCGCCTTGGCCGTACCCAACCCATATCGGTTGTTCTGGAACGCTTCGTTATAGATGTTCATCGCGACCGACTCCGTCGAGCGGAACGGACCGCCGCGTGTCAGCGACAGGTTGAGATCGAAGATCTTGAACGCCCACGAGATCGCCAGGAACAGACAGATCGTCACCGCCGGCATGATGAGCGGGATAATGATGCTCCGCAGCAGCTGCCAGCGGCTCGCGCCGTCGATCTCTGCCGCCTCCAGGATCTCGCTCGGCACATTGGTCAGCGAGGCGATGTAGATGACCATCAGATAGCCGGCCTGATGCCAGATGAATACCATCGTGATGCCCCAGAACCCCGTCGTCGCGTCCCCGAGCCACGGCAAGCCGAAGAACGACCAACCCGTCAGATTGTAGATCGTATCGAAGCCTTTGATGAAGATGAACTGAAAGATAAAGCCGAGCAACAGCCCGCCGATGACGTTCGGCATAAAGAAGATCGTCCGCAACAGATTACGCATCTTGAGCGCCCGTGTCAGGAAGTACGCCAGCGCGAAGCCGACGACATTGGTCAGGACGACGCCAAGCACCGTGAAGCGCACAGTGAAGCCAAACGACTTCCAGAATTCCGGGTCGTTCGTGAAGATCCGCTGGAAGTTATCCAGTCCCACCCAGTTGACCGTACGAGCGACCCCGTTCCAGTCGGTCAAGGAATAATACATCCCCAGGAAAAACGGCACGACCATAATGAGGGTGAAAAATAATATGACCGGCCCTACATAAAACGACTGCAAGCCGAGGTTTTTAAGGAAGTTATTGCTTCGCAAGGCACAGCCCCCTTTCGATCACCATGAAATCTACTGTATGGTTAGTATGACGTGAATAAGGTACAATAAACACCGACTGATGTGAACGATAAGGGGTAAAATATTGATCGGGGGTGGGGGGATGATGTTGAGGTGGAATAGCATACGCGCCAAGCTGATCGTCTTCCTGCTGCTCGCTACCGTCATCCCGATCGCAGCGACGATGCTCATCACCTATACCTATACGACCGAATCGCTAAAGTCCAGAGTTGCCACCGAGAACGCTAATCTGCTCTATCAGGGCGGGCGCAATCTGGCCAATCTGCTCGACGATCTCAACCGCTCCTCCTCGACGATCTATTCGATCATGAATCTGCTGCAGGGCGGCTACGACGACTCGCAGAGCAACTCGCGCGTGTACGCCGTCTTGCTGTCCATCGCCACCTCAGTGCCGGATGTGTTCCAGGTGTATCTCCATGAGGAGGGCGCCAGGAGAGCGACGCTGGTGACGCTTAATACGCCGCAGCGGCAGTACAATACCGACCTGTACGAGGAGGCCGGAGGTGGTACACGGAGTGTCTGGGTGCAGCCCACCCATATGAGCACCTACTACGGCTTCACCAATGTGCAGCCCCGCTACCCGTCGCGTCCCGTATTCACCCTGCACCGCCGCATCGAGAATGTACCGTCGCCGGAGGTCGTCGGTCATCTTGCCGTCGATGTCAGCATGGAGGCGCTCGGAGATATCGCCGATCAGCTCTATGTGCGGGGGCGGGAGAAGATCTATCTCATCGACGAGCAAGGGCGGCTCATCTACGGCGATGAGCCGGAGCGATTCGGCCAGCCGCTGGAGGCGGGATGGTACACGGAGACGCTCGCTGCCGCCGAGGCGCCGAGCGGCCACTTCGAGCGGGACGACAGCGTCTTCATCTACGAGACGATCAGAGACCGCAACGTCTCCTGGACGCTGGTCAAGCAGATCCCGCTCTCCTATCTGACGCGGGAGGCGAGTCAGGCGGCCCGCATCAATCTGCTGCTGCTGGCGTTCTCGCTGCTCGTCATCGTCGCCGCCACGATCATCATCTCGATCCGCATCACCGCGCCGATCAAGCGGCTGGCCCGCTACATGAACCAGATCCAGTCAGGCAACCTCGACGTCGATATCCGGCCGAGCAGCAACGACGAGATCGGCTCGCTGACCGTGCGCTTCCGCAGCATGATGGATACGATCAACAACCTCATCCTGCGCGAGTACAAGCTGGAGCTGGCCGGCAAGACCAACCAGCTGCGGGCGATGCAAGCCCAGATCAACCCGCATTTCCTCAACAATACGCTGCAGATTATCGGCACGCTGGCGCTGGAGCTCAAGGTGCCGCAGGTGTACGCCCTGCTGGCCTCGCTCGCCAAGATGATGCGCTACAGCATGCACAATGAGGATCGCGTCGTCACGCTGCGCGAGGAGATGGACCATGTCCAGGCGTATATCGATCTGCAGTTGGAGCGATTTGAAGGACGCTTCCAATACAGCTATGATGTAGAAGACAGCGTATGGGACGTGACGATGCCCAAGATGATCCTGCAGCCGATCCTCGAAAATTACTTCAAGCACGGCTACCAATCGACGCCGGAGCAGCCGGGCATCCTCCGGATCACCGGACGAACAGACGGCGCGGCTGGCGTCTACCTGAGCGTGGAGAACAACGGCTTGCCCGTGCCGGAGGAGCAGCTGCGCGCCTTGCAGGAGCGGCTGGACGCCGTCGTCGGCAGCGACTGGCTGCCTGAGGAGGACGTCGCGATCCGGCTGCGCGGACTCGACGACCAGCCGCCCGGCAGCAGGGCAGAGCCGGAGACCGACGATGGCTTGAGGGCGGCCAGACCGACGCCAGCCCGCAGTCCTGGGGCTGAGGGCTCGTCCTCGATCGGACTAGCCAATGTGCTGCAGCGGCTCAAGCTGTTCAAGGGCGAGGATGCGAAGCTAACGGTCGAAAATATGCTGCCGCAGGGTGTCCGGATTACAGTCTACATCCCGGTCGGCGGCAGCGGAGAGCGTCGTGAGCGGGAGTAAGCGTGCAGGGAACGCCGCCACCTGATGGAGCCAGCCGAATGAGGCCCGACTATAGGAGTAAGTGGAGCGTGAGAGTAGATGAGAGCATTGATCGTCGATGACGAGGCGCGGGTGCGCCGGGCCATCGCCCTCCTGGTCGACTGGGAGTCGCATGGCATCACGGAAGTGAAGGAAGCTGCCAGCGGCCGCGAAGCGATCGCCCACATCGAGGAGAGCGTGCCGGCGCTGGTCATCATGGACATGATGATGGAGGATGGCCACGGGCTGGAGCTGATGGCCTGGATCGCCGAGTCCGCCGAGACGACCAAGTTCATCGTCGTCTCCGGTCATGACGACTTCGACTTCGTGCGGAGCACCGTCCGACATGGCGGCGTCGATTATATCCTGAAGCCTGTCGAGCCGGGGGCGATCAACACCGCCGTCGCCAAGGCGGCGCTCGCCTGGCGCGAGGAAGAGCGCGAGCGTACGCAGCAGCAACGGCAGAGCATCCAGCTCAATGAGTTCAAGCCGATCTACGGCGAGAAGCTGCTGTCCTCGCTCATCCACGATCCCGCCACAGCCGAGGCGGCGCTCCGTCGCCTCCGTCAGGAGGGCGTGGTGCCGCCCGGGGCGACGCAGGCGAGGCTGCTGCTGCTGCATCTGGATACCGGAGACCGACAGCTGATGGAGCGGATGGGCAATGACAGCGATCTGCTCCGCTTCATGCTGACCAACATCTGCCACGAGTTCCTCCATCCGGGCGAGCGCGGCACCGCCTTCAGCTATTGGTCAGACTCTGGCGGCGTCATCCTGCTGATGTGGGAGCCTGCAGATGATCCCGCAGCTTTGGTGACGAAGATCAACGAAGGGCTGCTCGCTACCCTGCAGCGGCGCATGCACTTTGGTCTCGGGAGCGGCGGAGCGCTGCCGCAGAGCTTGCCTGCCCAGTACAGCGAGGCGCGTCAGGCGCTCCGCCAGCGCAATCTGCTGGGCAGCGGCATCTACCTGCATCGGCCGACCGCCCTGCACGATCGTCTGCAGCCCGCGAGCTTTGCGAGCGTCCTCGACGACACTCGGGTCGCCGTACTGAGCGGCAGCGGCCGCGAGCTCGCCGAGGCGGCGCAGCGCTGGATCGATGAGCTGACCCGTACCGGCTGCGTGACGCCGGAGCAGCTGACGCAATGGCTCGCCGACGCCGAGGCCTTCCGCTCTGCCTTGCTGCGCGAGACGTTGGGCGAGCAAGCAGCGACCTATCTGGCAGAGGCCGAGCGAGAGGATCGGGAGCATCCTGCGCCAGCGGCGGACAGTTATGCCTTCTCCCACTATCTATGGCGCGACTGGGCGGAGCACTGGCTCTCGCGGCTATCGCAGCAGGTCGCCAGCCTGACCCGCGAGGGCGGCGGCTCCGCCTGGCGCGATATGCTCGCTTATGTCGAGCAACATTATACGGAGGAGCTGGCGCTGCAGGATATTGCCGCCGCCTTTGGCGTCAGCCGCGAGTACGTCTCGCGCCGCTTCAAGCAAGCGTACGGCATCGGCTTCTCGGACTATCTGACCGGCTACCGGATCGATCGAGCCAAGCGGCTAATGGCCAATCCTCATCTGAGCGTCGCCCGGATCGCCGAGATGGTCGGGTATCGCGACGTGAAGTATTTCAGCAAAGTGTTCAAAAAACAAGCCGGTCTCTCCCCAAAGGCGTATCGCAGCCAACTGGAGAGCTGATCGATTGCATCGCATCGGACGCGATTTCGCGGTCGGGCCTTCGCCCGATCCGCGAATCGGTTTGTCCGGGAATTTGGCGTGTCCAGGGTATCGAATCATATCTCCGCCTGTATACCCATGCCGGGCACGGCAAGACCTATACCAGATAGCCAATATGATTCCTAAGGCCAATATAATCTATCCGCTTGTCCCGTTTTATCACGCGCAAATTGTTGTAAAATAAGAGTAACTAGATTGTAACAAAGGAGAACGACCCTCTATGCGCAAGAATACTGCCAGCGGTGCTGAAGCCGGCCACAGTCGAACTACCTTTTATGTCCTGCTCTCGCTGCTCGGACTGCTGCTGGTCGTCTGCGTCGTGCTGTATAGCATCTACCTGCAGCAAGCGGGGACAGCGCTCAGCGGAGGCGTCGGCGAGGACGAGCCGACCGAGCTCGCCGCAGGCAAGCCCCCCTATGATCCCGATGCCGTCGCCGTAGATCCCGACGAGACGGGCGAGGCCGGGGAATCCGGCGGCGGACTGCCGCTTGAGGGCGAAGACCCGCTGCAGGAGCTTGATGTCCCGGGCGCGCAGGAGCCCTTGGCGCAGGAGAAGGAGCCAGAGCCAGCGAAGGAGCCGGCCGCCGCACTGCCTGCCACCTACACCGTCCGCAAAGGGGATACGCTGCGTTCGATCTCGATGCGATTTTATGACAGCAATCAGTACGCCGCCTTGATCGCCGAGGCCAACCAGATCGTCTTCATCAATGACATGCGGGTAGGCGATCGCTTGACGATCCCTGCGCTTGGCGATTCGGCAACCGCCGAACGCCCGACAGGGAACAATGGCAGCGACTATAGCGGTGTGAAGCTGCCTGCCACCTATCTGGTCCAGGCAGGCGACACGCTGTACAGCATCTCCAGGAAATTTTACGACTCGACCGACTATGTCAAGCTGCTCGCCGAGCACAATGGCCTCGATGCCGACAGCGGCCTCAAGGCAGGCACCAACCTGAGCATCCCCAAGCCTACGGGCGGCTCACCCGGCAAAGGCAACGGCAAGGGTAATGGCAAGGGCAACGACAAAGGCGGCAGCAAGGGAGGAAGCTCCTCCACCGAGACGGTCGCCAAGAAGCATACGGTAGGCAAGGGCGAGACGCTCTATAGTCTCTCCCGCAAGTATTATGGTGACAACAGCGGCGCCAAGCGGATCGCCGAGGCCAACGGCCTGCCAGAGTCCTACCAGGTGAAGGTTGGCGAAGTGTTGGAGATTCCATAAGTTACCGACATTTAGGATGAATAGTGGTCAGACCCTCTTTATATTAGGAGGGTCTGTTTCGTTATCGCTTCCTCTTCTTGTTTAATTTGATCAACAGGACAAATAACGTGATTATTGAAAACATGACTACCACCAGAAGCCAAGGGGATTTGTTAAAGAAAAACTCAATCATCGGAAAGAACATGATGGCTCAACTTCCTCTCCACATGTTATATGAATGAATAATATCAGTATTTTAATCTCAAAAAGTCAATTGAATCATATACGATTTATTTCAAAGCAAAAATAGATCATATATTTGTCTGCCTATTCATTCCTTTCTTACCTACACTTTTAGTCAAGCAGTCTTCTGAAGGGAATGAATACATCGTGGACTACTCCATCACCTTGGTACGCATCGGCCAATTGATCCGCCAATGCCGGCTCAGTCAAAACTTGACGCAAGAACAATTAGCCGAATTGGTTGGGACTAGCCACACCGCCATCGGAGCCATCGAGCGCGGGGAACGTAATGTCACCGTCCGTACGCTGCATCGAATCGCGGACGCATGCCAAACAGATCTGTTCTCTATGCTCCTGGTAGACCAGCCTAAAAACGAGCAGCTGTCTTCCATCATCGCGCTTTTGATTGATCGAAACCCCAGCGAGATGCGTACAGCCCTGAACGTGCTTCAGAGTATCTTTCAGCCTCCTTCCTAAAATTTTCGCCATAGCTCTTTGTATAGTTCATTCAAAAAGGTTCGATTCACCTCTACCCCTTGCGAAGCCTCTAGTATGTCAATCAATTGTTGCTTAGACAATTGCCCCAGCGCGCTTCGCTCCCGCTTGCCCCATACAATGGTAGTCGCTTCCAGGATTACTTCCTTCTCCACACGATCAAAAACTGTTAGATAGCACACAACTTCATCAACCAAGCTAACAATATCCGCGTCGTTTAGCCCCAGTCGTTCCCTGTGCAAATGCAGTACGATTTAAACAGCTATTTTTACACGTTTCGTCTTCAACTTCCTCTTCCCGCCTTCGCTGCTAGGTATGGGCAACCATCTGTGCAGCATCCGCATCACGAAAACACCAAGCTCGACCGCTATATGGCATGCTGGGCATTGCCTCACTAATCTGGATAACAGTTTGTTTCGACCTCCCGTGATTTCCACATGCATCCCCACCCCCCCTTCTCCATACGATATGGAAAATTGTACTACATTATAAATAATGCGACAATCATAGTTTTTAATAGTCGCAACTATAGACTCCATCGTAGCTTGCTGTTCGTCTACACTTCTTTTGTAGAAAGGTTGTGGTAGGATATGAAACCATTCACCGAACAGCTCGGCGCGAAAATTCGGTTGCACCGATTAGCCCAAGGCCTAACCCAGGAACAATTAGCGGAGCGCAGCAGCACAACGCCTTCCTATATCGGGCAACTAGAGCGCGGGGAAAAGGATATTCGCGTCAGCACGCTAGAAAAAGTTGCGCTTGCCCTTAATATGGACTTGCATGATATGTTTACTAACGAGCAGGAGTCTTTTCTAAAGCAGCACAAATGGGTTTGGGAGAGCATTCTCTTGCAGCTACGTCATCCGGAAGAACGGCAAGAACAGGCGTATCGGATATTGAAGGAGCTGCTGGAACCGAACTTAACGACAAAAAAATAAGCGATCGTCCCGTCTTCGCACAAAAAGGCCGCCTGGGTAGGCGGCTTATAAATTTTTTTAGTCGATCCTGTAAATGAGCCAGTTTTCGCCCTTTTTAAATAACACCAAGGATGCGGTCCCTCCCAAAGAACCGTCGGCAGATTCCAAATGGGCAACTACTGCGGTCGCCATCCCTTCCCCCCGCTCTTTCTCTAATAGCGTTGATCGGTGATGATCTATGGTCAATTCTTTGACCGCTTGAATTAATTTATTTTGAAGACCTGAAGTAATGAATTCTGGATTTTCTGATTCAGGATGAATCAGTTCTTCAATACTGTCTATATCCTCATCCCTAACAGCAGTAAGATACTTCATGATGGTTTCTTCCTGCTCTGGCTGGATCTCCTCAGCCGTAACAATTGAATCAATCTCTAGCTTTCCAACACGTTCCTTGGCCGGCTCCGGGCGATCTGCATCATCTTCGTAAATAGCGTCATAATAACGCTCCCTCTCCTCTTCAGGCACAGCGTCATTTTTCTCCTCGCTAATATCTCCGGCCACAGTATCCTTTTCTTCATCCGGCGGATTTGAATTCGGTGCCTGTTCTTCTTGATAAATGGCTGGCGGTCCAAGAGATGACGAAGTGTTTTCAGTATCTTCATTCCCAGCACAGGCCGTCAACAAAAGGACTAAAAGGCTGAAGCTAATCCATCTAACCACCACTTCTTCATCTCCTTCCACATCCCCAGCTATCTTTCAGAAGACGCCTGGTTGGTTCTTCCCCGAATCCCTGTTTTACGTTACGATAATGGCAGCCGCCTGCACCGGTGCAGCGGCAACGATAGTGAATGATAGAAGGAGTATTGCCTGACATGAGGCCAAAATCTATTTTAGAACCGCAGAAGCCCGGCAGCAGCCAGAGCTCAGACGCCACCGCAGTGCCGGAGAGCAGTGATACCTTCCTGCAGGGGGTCAAGGATTGCCTGCCTACCCTGCTTGGATATTTGAGTATCGGCTTCGCCGCAGGGGTGGTCGGGAAGACCGCCGGACTTACCCTTGCCGAGATTGCCATGCTCTCCATCATTCTCTATGCAGGCTCCGCCCAGTTCATCGCTGCCGGCATGATTGCTGCCGGAAGCAGCTCCTCCGCCATTGTCATCACCATTTTTCTGGTCAACCTGCGGCATCTGCTGCTCAGCGCAGCCTTATCGCCTTATTTCCGTCACCTGACGCCGCTGCGCAATCTGCTAATCGGTTCGCTGCTCACTGACGAGACCTTCGGCGTAGCGATCCAGAAGAGCGCCTCCCGGAAGAAAATCAGCGAGCGCTGGATGCACGGGCTTAATATTACCGCTTATCTGAACTGGTTCCTGGCCAATCTCGCAGGCGCCTTCTTCGGCCAGTGGATTGCAAGTCCCGAGCAATGGGGGCTGGACTTCGCCCTGCCGGCCATGTTCATCGGGCTGCTTGTCCTGACGATGATGGGACGGCGCAAATACTTGCTTGACATCACTGTTGGATTGATTGCCATGGCGGTAGCTGTGCTGGTCTCTATTCTATGGTCGCCAAGCATGGGCGTTATTGCCGCTGCCATTATAGCTTCAACGATTGGGTTGGTGATAGAACGATGGAAATAAGACCTGATATCTTCCTGATCATCTTCGGAGCTGCGCTCGTGACCTTCCTCCCCCGAGTACTGCCGCTGATGCTGTTAAGCCGAATCGCGATCCCGGAATGGGGGATGCGCTGGCTAAGTTATGTGCCGATAGCGGTCATGGCGGCCCTGGTTGCTCAGGAGCTGTTCATCGAAGGCGGCAAATTCGCCGCATGGTCTACCAATGTCGAGCTTATTGCGGCTTTGCCCACCTTTTGGGTAGCAATCAAAACTCGAAGCCTCCTTGGCACGGTAGTGACTGGCGTCGTGTCGCTGATGCTGCTTCGGCTGCTGTTCTGATGGTCCTCCTGATGAAGCTGCCGATATGCTCAACCGCTTGCGCCGCGGGAGCAGCCGGTTTTTCTCATAGAATCTGAGGGTCTCGATATGAATCTCAGCCTCTTTGGCCAACTCTCCGCGCAGATAAGGCGCCATGCGGTTGCTCCTCTCCCGTTTGTGTTACTCTTTCACCGGAGCTAAAGTTAATCCAGGAAAAACAGTATGGGTATCCAGCGCTTTCGGCTTGCCTGCAAGCCAAGCGCCTTTAATCTTGTAATTTCCGTTATCCACGTGGAAATCTACATTTACTTCTTGCACGCCAAGATCATATGCCCCGGCGGCCCATTCATATAGCGCAACCCGAATGATCCAATGATCTCCCTCCGATTTTGCGTCTACAATTTTAAAGTCAATGGTTGAAGGATTACCACCACTAGGAATAATAACATCCGGTGTATAAGTAGGAACGTCGCTATCATAATCATCTGTAACCAAATCAAGTCCAGTCTCGTCTCTCAAATCATGCTTCATAATGAAATTGAGAACAGCATTCCGGGCATAGATGTAAGAGGCTTGATTGCTACTGGATAGGTCTTGATTCCATACATCAGGCTGTGCCGCACCTGTGCCTTGCGATTGGATCGCAGCCGTCTTGGTCTTATTATTCCAGCTTACATCGGCTCCTAATGCTTTGGAAATGAAGCTAAGCGGAATCATCACTCTTCCATTTACAAGTTGCGGCTCGACATCTGACAGCACCTTAACCCCATTCACTAAGATCTGAGCCGTTTGCTTGGCGAAGACGGTCGTTCCTACAATCGAAAGTGCAAAAACAGAGGCCTATAAAACCATGCCTGTTTTTCTTAGCGTTTTACGCTTCACGTCATTTCCTCCATTTAGTCAACATCGTAGATTTTCCATCCATCATCGGTTTGTGTAAGTGCAAAGGATAGCATCTCATCGTTTGTAAAGGTAACCGTCACCACTTCATTTTTCTCATCGCCAGAGCCGTAGGTGAGTTTCTTTAAGACAAGGTTTTTGGGATCATTCCAAAGAGAAAATGCTCGCTCTTCAAAACCGATTTCATCTAACACAGCGGATCGAATCAGGTCCTCATCTTTTGTATGTGTAGCTTGCATATAATTTTGAATCACCTTAACCACGTCAGCGCTGATTTTGTCATCGATTTCTACTTCCCCGTTATCGGGAGTGGATTCCGGTGTTGATATTGTTCCTCCATCAGATGGAGGCGGAGTATTTTCCGCTCCATTTTGACAAGCTGTTAATAAAAGCGCTGACATTGCGATAATAAGAAAAAATTTTGTTTTCATTTCAGCATATCTCCTAACAGGCCTTATTGGAGTAGCACTTGTTCAAACGACCCTGTATCCTCTCCTCTCTCAGAATTTTACATTCATCGTATAAGACGTATAACGACTGGGTGTGGTTTCTATATTCAAGAAAGTGACTGAGGACTGACTTGTTCAACTCAGATTATTTCCTAGGCAATAAAGCCAAACGCCTGCCTCCTCCCGTCTAATGCATAGAACGGTCGGAACAGGCCGACCACCCGCATCCCAAGATGCGGATCATACGGACGCAAGGGGTGTTCATCATCGAGGTGTTAGTACATCAAGCCCAGCAAGGCGACGAAGACTCATTCCTAGACTTGTTCCAACGCTATGAAGCGGATCTGTACCGAACCGCCTATGTGTATATGGGCAGGCAGGAGGATGCGCTCGATGTCGTGCAGGAGACGGCTTACCGCGCGTGCAAAAGCATCCGCAGCCTGCGCGAGCCGCGATATCTCAAGACATGGCTGATCCGCATCGCGATCAGCTGCGCGATCGACATGCTGCGCAAGCGCAAGCGGGAGATCGCCTGGCAGCCGGAGTATACCGAGATGCTGGCGCTCCCGGAGACGGAGGATCTGCCGCTGAAGCTGACGCTGCGCCAGCTCATCGACGGGCTGAGCTCCGACGAGAAGCATATCGTCCTATTGAGATTCTATTATGACCTGACGATCAGAGAGGCCGCCGAGCTGATGGAGCTGCCGCTAGGCACAGCCAAGACGCTGCTGTACCGGGCGCTGGGCAAGCTGAGACAGCAGGTGCGGGAGGAGGATCACGTATGAAGACCAACACCAACGAGGTCAAAAAGCAAATGGAGACAATCGAAATCCCGGCATCGCTCTCCGAACGGAGCCGCGCCGGCATCCATCAGGCCATCGCAGAGCGACAGGGCGCTGATGAATGGCTGGACGCTGGTGAACGTCAGAACGACAATGAACGGCTGGACAATGCCGCACAGTTGGACGCTGAACAACAGCCGGGCGCTGCCGAACACCCAGTCGCTGCACAACGGTCGGGCGACGCCGAGCGACAAGCCACGGCCCGGCAGGAGCGCCAGCCGCAGGCTAGCGAGCGCCCCCATTCCGCGAAGCGGACGAAACGGACAAATCGGACGAAGCGCACGCGGCGGATAGCCGCCGCCTCGCTCATCGGGGCAATCGCGCTCGCTGTCGTCCTGTCTCAGCAATCGCAGGTGTGGGCGACGCTGGCGCGCGCCCTCCAGTTCGTACCGGGGCTGGGGATCGTCGAGCAAGAGACCGCTGGCCGTTATGTGCTACAGGAGCCGATGCGGCTGGCGGTTGGCTCAGGCACGCTGACGATCACTGGCATGATGTCCGATGAACGGATGACCGTGCTGTCGACGAGCTGGGAGGATAGCCCGCTCCCCCTCCCGCCTGCCTCGATCACGCTGACGACCGAGCGCGGGGCCCGGCACGAGCTGACGCGCTCGCTGGCATCCGGCAGTGGAGGCGATTGGTCCTCTATCTACTGGATAGATGGGCCCATCGACACTGGCGAGTCGATCCGCCTGACGCTGCCGCTCGATCCGCCGCTGGACATCCCGCTCACGCTGCAAGCGGCTGAGAGCTACGCAGATTACGAAGCGCTCGGACCAACTCAGACGCATCACGGCCTGTCCATCACCGCCGCTGCCCGGCGCATCGGCGATCAGCTGCGGGTGACGCTGCTGTCGCCGCCGCAGGCCGAGTATCGGCTGTACGAGTACGATCTCCGTGGCTTGTTCGGCGCCGGAGGCGGGCTGCAGATCGCCGATGACCAGGGCAACGCCATCGACATGCATGCCGATCGGGCGGTTGCCGCGCCGGCGAGCGAGTTTTACTTCCCCGTGACGGATGGCGGACGATATCGGGTGACCCTGCCGGAGGTGTTCGTCGAGTACCCGGACACTGCCAAGGTCAAGCTGCCGACAGCGTCGCGCGACGCGCTGCAAGAGACGGTAGAGCTGGCCGGCTTCCCCGTCACCTTCACGCGGACGGAGCGCATCGACGACAGATTGCGCGTATACATGGATATGGGCGACCCGGCGGCGGCGGTCGCGCTGCAACGGTTCTCGCTACGGGAGCTGAGCTATACGGCAGAGCAGGACGAGACGACCGGCGTCTACAGGTGGATGGAGTTCGAAGTCCCTGACGGCGCTCGCAGCATCAAGCTGCAGCTCGAGCGGCCGATCGTCGTCGTCCGCGGACCGTGGACCTTCGATCTATCCTCGTAATCCCACAGCACGACGCCCGCTGCCCGAGACGTCATCTCACGTCGACCGGCAGCGGGCGTCTTGTGCTATCATAGAAGCTAACGAGTACTCATCGATTCGCCACATGACAGAAGAGAGGAAGCTGAAGAATGGAACATCGCAAATCCTGCTGCGCAGCCAGCCGCGAGGCTGTCAGCCCCGCTCCGTCCGCCGCGCCCCATGCACCGGAAGTCGCACATCCGACAGCATCTTCCGCACAAGCCAGTCCACCGCCCACGCCATCCAGCCCGCCGCCAGATCATCTATGGATCGAGCTGGCTGGCGGCCGCTACCGGATGGGCACTGACGATCCGGAAGGCTTCCCGGCCGACGGCGAAGGCCCCACTCGCGAGGTCGAGGTCGGCCCCTTCCGGATCGCTGCCCACGCCGTCACCAACGCCCAGTTCGCCCGCTTCGTCGAGGCGACAGGGTACGTCACCGAGGCCGAGCGGTTCGGCTGGTCCTATGTATTCCACCTGCTCGCTTCGGAGGCGACGCGTCAAGCCGTAGCCGAGGTGCCGCAGCAGACGCCGTGGTGGCTGACGGTGCATGGCGCATATTGGGCCCGGCCCGAGGGACCCGATTCGCATATCGAAGATCGCGCCGATCACCCGGTCGTCCACATCTCTTGGCACGATGCGATGGCCTACTGCGACTTTGCGGGCGTCCGCCTGCCGACAGAGGCCGAGTGGGAGTTCGCCGCGCGCGGCGGTCTAGCCGGACGGCGTTATCCGTGGGGGGACGAGCTCAAGCAGGACGGCATCCATCATTGCAACATCTGGCAGGGACGCTTCCCGATCAAAAACTCGGCATCCGACGGCTATGTCGGCACCGCGCCTGTCGACGCCTTCCCGCCCAATGGCTACGGCCTGTACAATGTCGCCGGCAACGTCTGGGAGTGGTGCGCCGACTACTGGAGCCCCGCCTACCATCGCGAGACGCCAGCGGTACGTCCGTACTACAGCCGGCCGACGGACCGGCGCTCGATGCGCGGCGGCTCGTATCTATGCCATCGCTCCTACTGCAATCGCTACCGGGTCGCAGCCCGCAGCTCCAATACGCCGGATTCGTCCACAGGCAATTGCGGCTTCCGAGTCGCCGCCGACTGCTGAAGCGGATAGGCGGCCTCCGCCTCCCTATCCCCTGCGCGCTGCATAAACGACTCACCAACACATTCGACTATCCCATACTAGTCCTCTTCCCGCTCCAGGAGCCGCTCCAGCTTCTGGAGCCTTTTGCGCTCGCGGCGACGAGCGTCATGGACCTCGCGCTTCAGCGCCTTGTAGAGCGAGTACATCATGACCAGCAGGATGATCGTAAAGGGCAGCGCGATGACGAGCGACGCGGTCTGCAGGCCGCCCAGCCCCGTCTCGGTGAAGAGGAGCGCCCCCGCAATGGCAGACATCAGGATGCCCCAGATGATCTTGATCCCTGTGCGCGGGTTTTCGGCCCCTTGCGAGGTCAGCATGCCGAGCACGAAGGTCGCCGAGTCGGCCGAGGTGACGAAGAACATCGTGATGAGCAGGATCGCCACGATACTGATGATCATCCCCCACGGCAGTTGCTCGAGCGTCACGAACAGCGCCGAGGTCATATCCGTCTCGACCGCTTCGACAATCGGCAGTCCCTCGAACATCTCCATATGCAGCGCCGTACCGCCAAACACGGAGAACCAGAACATGCTCAGTACCGTCGGTACGAGCAGCACGCCGACGACGAACTCGCGGATCGTACGTCCTCGGGAGACACGCGCGATGAAGGAACCGACGAACGGCGCCCAGGCGATCCACCACGCCCAATAGAAGATAGTCCAGTCGCCGACGAATGTCCCTTGGGTGAAGGGGGTCATCAGGAAGCTCATCGTCACGAGATTGTTCAGATACGAGCCGACCGTCGTCGTCAAAGCGTCCATGATGAACAGCGTTGGGCCGGTGATCAGCACGAATAATGCCAGCAAGCCTGCGATACCGAGATTCAGATTGCTCAGGTAGCGGATGCCGCGATCCAGACCGCTGATCGCGGAGAGCAGGAACAACGCCGTGACGACGACAATGATGATTAGATTGACCGTCGTCGTGTTCGGGATGCCGAATACATAATCAAGGCCACCGTTGATCTGCAACGTACCGAGCCCCAGCGAGGTGGCGACGCCGAAGGCGGTGGCGACCGCTGCCAGCGTATCAATGCCCTTGCCGAGCAGCCCGTCCACCCGATGGCCGAGCAGCGGGCGGAAGGTCGCGCTGATCAGCCCGGTGCCGCCCTTGCGGAACTGGGTATACGCGATCGCCAGCGCGATGACCGTATAGATCGCCCAAGGCTGCAGACCCCAATGGAAAAACGAATAGCGCAGCGCCGCTCTGGCCGCTGCGGGCGTCTCGCCCGTCAGCCCCTCCGGCGGGTCGATATAATGGTAGATCGGTTCGGCGACGCCATAAAAGACAAGCCCGATCCCCATACCGGCCGAGAACAGCATCGCCAGCCAGGTGAAGAAGGGATATCGCGGCTCGTCTTGGTCCTGTCCGAGCTTGATCCGACTCGCCGGACTGAAGATGAGGAAGATCGCGAAGAGCAGGAACAGGAAGGTTGCGGTCAAGTAAAACCAGCCGAACGCGCTCGTCACATAAGCGTACGCCTCTTGCGCCGCATCGGCCAGATGATCCGGGAACAGGAACCCCCAGATGACGACAGCAACGACAATGAAGATGGAGAGATAAAATACGGTGCCTGACTCGCGGTTCTTTTTCATGCTGCGCCCCCTTAACTATCTACCTCATATTGTAACCTCAGCAGGGGCCGCTCTAAACAAAAACCAAAAATGCCGCAGCGCCCGGACCGGGGGGCGTGCGGCATCCTGCGCCAGACGATAAGATAATGGAATAAGGACTTACATAATCAGTCGATCGGAATGTTTGGCATGCTTGATAATCGACTCGTATTGCGACTTTGCGATGCGTCGTTGGGATAGCGGCAGTCGCACGTTCTTAATAATACTGGCTAGCTTTTGCAGCTTCAGCAGCTCACCTCGCGTTACTTTGACGGTCATCCGCTCCATCGTCCTCACCTCTTATCCAGGGGGTCTCGACCTGCTCTGCTCTCCTAGACGTCCTGGTCCCCTCCTCCGATTCCTCCATTGTCTCAAGGACCGTACTGGTTATCTCCTTCTCCTGCTTGGACTTCAGATAGGAGAGGCCGGCATAGCCCGCCAGCAGCGAGCTGCTGATAACCGCGTACGGATTGTCGGTGTTCGCCATCGCGAGTGCCGTTCTCGCCAGTATACCCGTACCGATCGCGATCAGCAGGTCTCCGAGGAATCCAAGATCGAAGAACACTTTGGCCGAGGCGTTGCGCTCGTTTCTGTAGCCGAGCAAGAACAACAAGAATCTGCCGGTCCGCTGGAGGACACGCAGCGCCCAATTGGAAGAGATGGTCTCCGCGTCCTCGGTATATTCTATGACAACCTTCGGCAGTTCGATAATCCCATTTTTGACGAAGTGGCCGATCAGGCCGCCGATCAGACTCATCGCGATTGGCAGACCGAACCAATGCATAAACTCTGACACGGTTGTGATCTGCTCCACCCGGACCACCTGCCCCGTTCCCGACATGTGGTACCATTGTATGAAGCAGTCGCGCCATTCAGAACTTCAGGCGGTCCTACCCTGTAAATCGCAAGGTCAGCAGGACGATCTCCGAGCGGCTGCCGATCCGGATCGGCGGGCCCCAGAAGCCGTAGCCGGAAGTAACGACCGAGTGGAATGAGCCCTTCTGCAGATGGCCCCAATCATTCTCGTAGAGCGCTCTCGTGATCAGATGCGCAGGCGCGATCTGGCCACGATGCGTGTGGCCAGAGAGCATCAGGTCGATGCCATTGTCCGCAGCGACGCCCAACTCGTACGGCTGGTGGTCGATCAGGATGAGCGGTTGGCTGGCATCCGCCTCCGCGACCAGCGCCGAGACGTCCCGCCGCTCCGGCTCGGTGCGATCCCGCCGCCCGATCAGCGTCAGCTTGTCCTCGACACTCACGACATCGTCATAGAGCACCTCCATGCCGCTGCGCTCCAGCGCCGCGACGAGGTCCTCGATCGGGCCATCGAACTTGTCGTGATTGCCCAGCGAGGCGTATACGCCCATCGGCGCCTCGACGCCGGCGATGATCTCCGGGATGCCGCTGCGCTCATAGGCCTCCAGATCATCGTCGATGATATCGCCGGGATAGATGACCAGATCCGGCTGCAGCGCGTTGATCTCCTCGACCATACGCCGCGCGTGCGAGGGGCCGGACAGCAGGCCGAAGTGCATGTCGGCCGCCATGACGACCCGCAGCTCCTGCAGCCCCTGTACCGGCTTGTCGATCTCGATCGTGTACTCTCGCACGACCGGACTATACGCATTAAAGGACCCGTAGCCGATCAGCGCGATCAGCGCCGTCAGCGTGATCCAGCCGGCCCACTTCTGCGTATGATGACGCGGCAGCCGCGTCAGTCGCGAGAGCCACACGCAGAGGTGAACGATCGGCAGCATGATTAGCAGCAGCGAGAACACCGCCAGCCAGTAATTGCCGATGATGCTCAGCAGCGAGAAGCTCCCCAGGAATCGACCGAAAATAAAGGACGTCGACAAAAACACCAGCAGCACGATGTACAGCACCTTAAACCGTCTGGACATCTTGGGCCGCATCCAGCTCCAGCCGCTCCAGCCGATGTAAAAGACAAGAAGTCCATAAATAGCCAATACCGCAAGCCCTATCAGAACAAACATCTTTGCACCCAACCCTCCATCCTGTCGCCGCCTCAGTCAAGGCGGTCACAACAGCGTCAATACTATTATTATGGAGGATGGGCTTGGCGCTTCGCAACTTTTCGGGCTGGCGGCGTCCGCTGCGGCGCGATCTGACCGCGACGCGCCAACAGCCGCTCCCCGAAGACGGGAAGCGGCGATGCGAGTCATCGGGCGATACACTATCCTCCCAACCCGTCGCAGGACGAGGAGGACAAGGCGGACGAGGCGCAGCTAGGAGGATACTGTCGGTCCGCCAGACGCCCCGGCGCGGCGCTGCTCCTGCAGCTTGCGTCGCTCCCGGCGATCGGCCCATGAGCCGAGCCGGATGAATACGAAGGTGATGGCGATCGTACAGATAACGATGCTGTAGAACCCGGCTCCGAAGCCGATGCCTACGCCCCCGGCGAACAGGATCATCGCGGCTGAGGTCAGACCGACTACACGCTCGCCGTTTTTGAGGATGATGCCCGCCCCGATGAAGCCGAGGCCCGTGACGATCTGGGCAGCCAGCCGCATCGGGTCCATCATCGTATGCTCCTGCATGCCGCTGTACACCTCGACGCTATGGATCGAGACGATCGTGATGAGCGTCGACGCCGACGTGACGAAGGTGTACGTCTTGACGCCTGCCGGCTTGTGCTTGTGCGTCCGGTCCAGGCCGATCAGGAAGCCGCACAGCGCGCTGACGAGGATGCGTACCAGCAGCTCGAAGTCGCCCAGCCAGCCAATCAGAAGCTCGTCGAGGTAGCTCACGTCACACGCGCTGCTTCCGCGCCGCGAGCTTCTCCGTCATGATCCGGTAGCTCTCCTCGATCTCCTCCTCCGTGCACGGCGCGCGCAGCTCGTATACCTTGATCGGCGCCGCGTCGATAACGTCGAGGAAAGCGTCGAACGTCTCGTTGTCCTTGCTGTGGACATACGGGCACCAGTGATCGACCAGCTCCACCGTCTCGTGGATGTGCACGCCCAGCACCTTATCCTTCATCCGCTGGATCTCGGCGGCATTGTCATACAGCCCCATCCGCTCCATCATCATGCCGTGGCCGATATCGTACCAGAGGTAGACCGGCGCGCCCTGCAACCCGGTGATGATCTGGTCGGCCTCCTGCAGCGTCGGGATCTGGTAGCAGCGCGAGCGCGTCTCGATGCCGATCTTGATGTCCAGCCCCTTGCGGGCGATATAGTCGCACACCGTCTCCAGACTGTCCTGGATGCGCTGCACATGGATCGGCGCCAGCGCGTTGCGGCGTTCCATCATCTCGTTCCAGAGCTTCTGATAGGCCGGCGACGCCTTGCCCTGCTCCCGCCACAGCCGCTTCAGCTCGTTGTCGATATTGTAGGCGAAGGGCACCTCGCCCGGATGGACGACGACACCTTTGGCGCCGTAGCGATGCGCATAGTCGATTGATTGGATGAGCAGCTCGACCGAGCGCCGGCGCTTGTCCAGATCGTCGAAGCCGAGCATGACCGAATCGGTGTCATAATCCTTGTCGTTGATGAACGGGAACACATTGTGCACGCTCGACACACGGATGCTGCCCTGCTCGATCATCGGCTCGATCGTCTCGAGGAATTCTGTCGTGACATTATAGTTCAGCTCGACCTGCTCGAAGCCGAGTCGCTGTATTTCTTCGATCATCTCGTGACCGCGCGTATGCTTGCGCAGGTTCCACATCGTTGAGAAAGAATAGTCGGGTTTGTTCAGCATAGTCGGAACCTCCATTCCAGTTATCGTCGGCCACGCCGCCATGCATGGAGCGCCAGCAGGACGAAGCCTGCCGCGCCCGTCAGCGCTAGCAGCGCGCCGGTCCGGTATAGCACCGGGAAGCCGTATTGGTCGAGCAGCCAGCCGCCGCCGTTGCTGGCGACGATGTTGGCCAGATTCATATAGACGAGCGCGAATATGGTCTGCCCCGTATTTTTCATCCCCTCCGGGCTGCGCTCGAACGCATAGTTGATGCCAGCTGCCATGAACAGAGCAAAGGTCATCCCATGCAGCAGTTGGCTGGTCATCAGCACCGCAAAAGACGGCTCCAGCGACAGGCTCCACCAGCGGAGCGCCCCCGCCAGCGCGGTCGCGCACAGGATCGGGTAGTAGCCCCAGCGACGGATCAGCAGACCCGAGAGCAGGAAGAACGGCAGCTCGCTGAGCGCCGAGATGGAGCTCAGCCAGCCGATCTGCTCGGCAGCCTGCCCGCCCTGCCTCCCGATGAAGACGGAGAAGAATACATTGTAGAAATGATTGCCGATCGAAACTACAAATACGAACAACAGAAACCAGCCGAAGGACGGCTGGCGCAGCAGCTGGCCTAGCCCCGAGAACATCCGCCCGGGTCGGCGAATCGATACGGACGGACGCTTCACCTGCAGCAGCACGAGCGCTGCGGCAAGCATCGCGATGAGCTGCATGACGAACATCGTGTCGATGCCGACGCGATCATAGAGCAGGCCAAACGGCGTAATCAGCAACGCGAAGCTCAGCGAGCCGAGGAAGCGGATGCCGCCATAGCTCTGACCGTGATCGCGAGCGTGACTGACCGTAATCGCGTCAGTGATCGGCATCTGCGACGAGTAGAACGCCGCATAGACTACCGCCGTCACGATGAACAGGGCGAATACGCCATCCGCCAGCACGTAGCCAAAGGCGAGCAGCGGCGCGGCGAGCAGACTGATCGCCAGCACCCGTCTCTCGATGCCGAAGCGATCGCAGAGGATGCCCCACAGCGGCTGCGCGAGCAGTCCTACCAGCTTAGTCCATGCTGACGCGAACTCCCTCGCGGTCCGAGCGAACGGCCGCTTCGATGATGCGGGTCAGGGCGAGGTAATCTGCGGACATGATGGTTGGCTCCGTCCCTTCCCGGATCTGCGCCGCCCACTGCTCCATCGCCGATGGCAGCGCGGGCGGCAGCGGCGGCGTCTGCCAGCCGCCGTCGCCGAGCAACCGGCTGCGAATCCTCGGCGGCCTGCCCTTCTCGATCTGCAGCATCCCCTCCGAGCCGTGCAGCTCCAGCTTGAACGTGCCGCTCGTCACCAGACTCGCCTCGATGACGCCGAGCGCGCCGGAGGCATACTCGACGACGACCATCGCGCTGTCCTCCACCTCGCGGTCGTACGTCCGGTGGAGCTGCGCGTACAGATGCTTCGCCGGGCCGCCGAGCCGATTGGTCAGATAGACCGGATGGGCGCCCAGATCGATCAAGGCGCCGCCGCCGCTCACAGCCGGGTCGAAGAAGGACGCCGGCAGGATGCCGGTCGGACGCTCCGGCTGCGGCAGACCGCCGTTGTGAGCGAGGTGGCAGCGGATCAGACTCAGCCGACCCAGCAGCCCTCGATCCAGCACCGACTGCGCGTATACATAATAGTCGTCGGTCAGCCGCTTCAGCGACAGCATGAGATGGACCCGATGCGTTTGCACCGCCTCCAGGATCCGCTCGCACGCCGCCGTCGTCGGCGCCAGCACCTTCTCGCTGAAGATATGCTTGCCGCTGCGGGCGGCGCGGAGCATCAGCTCCTCATGCATCGTCGTCGGCGCGGAGATGATCACCCCGGCCAGCGTCGGATCGGCCACCACCTCATCCAGCTCGGCGACGAACGGCACGCCGAGCTCCACCGCCCACGCGCGCCCGCGCTCCGGCTCCTCGTCCCAGACCGCGCGCACCTCCAGGTCGGGATGGCTGGCAGCCTGCAAGGCATAATCGTCGGCATGGACATGCCATCTGCTTAACATAACTACCCCTATCATATCATGCGCCTCCCACTGCTCCTAAGTCTGCTCACAGCCGGATCGCCTCGCCGCTCTCGGCCGACCGGTACAGCGCGTCGACGAGCCGCTGCAGCAGCAGCCCCTCTTGCGGGGTGCTGGCCGGCAGCTCGCCGCCCAGACAGCCGCGTACGAAGGCTGCGATCTCTGCCTCGCGAGGCTTGCCCGCTGGTTGATAGACCGGCGTCACATCGATCAGCGTCTCATGCTTCTCCTGATAGATCTTCAGCGGGAATACATCCGCGCCGCCCTGGTCGCCCAGGAGCGACACCTGCATCTGCTTGTCCTGCTCGACATTGGCCGCGAAGGCCGTCTCCAGCATCAGACTGGCGCCGTTCCTGAACGTGACCATCCCGACGGCCGTATCCTCGACGGAGAAGCTCTCCCAGTCCCAGCTGCCGCCGAGACCGACACCCGGGCGAGTGCCGAGCTTGTTGTAGGTGCGGGCCAGCACCTGCTCCGGCTCGGGATAGCCCATCAGATAGAGCGCCACATCCAGCATATGCACGCCGATGTCGATCAGCGCGCCGCCGCCTTGCAGCTCCTTGTTGGTGAATACGCCCCACCCCGGGATGCCGCGACGTCTCGTCGCCGTGACGCGGGCCATATAGATATCGCCGAGCTCTCCGGCCCGGATGAAGCGCCGCAGCGTCTCGACCTCCGTCGCATACCGATAGTGGAAGCCATACGTTAGCAGCCGATTGTGCCGCTTTGCCGTTGTCGCCATCGCTTCCGCTTCTGCCGGGGTCATGCCCGGAGGTTTCTCGCACAGCACATGGCAGCCTGCCTCGAGCGCAGCGATAGCAGCAGCCGCGTGGAATTTGTTGGGCGTGCAGATGCTGACCGCATCCAGACCGCCAGCAGCCAGCATCGCTTCATAGCTGTCATAGATGTGCGGGATGCCGAACTGCCGGCCGCAAGCTTCCGCCTGCGATTGTACGACATCTGCTACCGCGACGAGCTCTACCTGCTCGGCCAGCTTCAGATATCCCGGGATGTGCGCGCCTCTGGCGATGCCCCCGGCGCCGATGATCCCGACCTTCAAACGTCTTGTCATGCCGCTTCCTCCTGCCTTGCGTCTTGTCTTGAGAGCGATAGGCCCGCTTGCGCGGGAAGCAGAGCCTGGCAACCGCCCGCTCTGCTTCCCTTGACGGCCGATAAGCCGCTATTGATTGGCGCGTGCGTACGCTTCGGCGTACTCGGCTGCGATTTTGTCGCCGCCGCGCGAGCGCCACAGCTCGACCTGTGCCCGCCATTGCTCTTCATTGATCTCGCCCATGACGAACTTGACATGCGCGTCCTCCAGGATCGTCTCAATCTGCGCGCCGCTCTCCAGGTATGTCTCGGAGATGAGCGACAGCGTCGGATCGGCGACCATGAAGCCTTCGTTTTCCAGCTCGATCTCGGCCGCCAGCACGTCCAGCGGTTTCTTCTCGCCCTGCATCGCGTTGGTAGCTGCCGGCAGCGTCGAGAGCGGCGCAGAGTACGAGGCGCCTACCACTTCGCCGTAATTGCCATCCTCGAGATGCTTTGGCTTGCCGTCGACCAGTTCATAGTGCGTACCCTCGATGCCCCACTGCAGCAGATTGGCGCCTTCCTCGCCAGCCAGCGTGTCGAAGAAGCCCAGCGCCTTCAGCAGATCCTCCTCCGTAGGGAGCGACGATTTCGGGAACAGATAGAAGCCGTTGTGTCCGCCCTCTGCGAATACGCGCTTGCCATGATCGCCCTCCAGCACGCTGAACATGCCGATCCGCGCATCCGGGTTGTTCTCCTGGATCGCTTCCTCGATACCGGTAGCCGAGCCCGTGACGTCATTGCGGACGCCGGCGCGGCCCGTCTCCATCGCAGCCGTCCATTCCGGACGATCCATGATCGCAAAGTCGCGGTTCAGCAGGTTCTCGTCATACAGCCGCTTCTCGAACTTGAGCGCCTCGAGGAACTCGTCGGTCATCGCGTCGCGGATGAACTCGCCATCCTTGAGCTCCCACTGGTTCGGCGCGCCGAAGAACGGCGTGAAGTAACGGCCGATCTGGTTTTGCATCATGACCAGACCGCCGGTGTCGTCCTGGCCGTTGCCGTCCGGGTCGTCGTTCTTGAAGGCGACCAGCATGTTGTAGAAGTCCTCGATTGTCTTCGGCTCTTGCAGACCCAGATTCTCGACCCAGTCGGCGCGGTAGTGGAAGGCGCGGCGAGCGAGTGGACGCACCCGCGGCAGACCGTAGAGCTTGCCATCATACAGGATGTTGTCGTAGATCGCCGGATTGATCTGCGACAGATTCGGGAACTGCTCGATGTACGGGCCGATCTCCCAGAACAGCCCGGTGCTCACCGCATTGACGACGTAAGGCAGCTTCTGATGACGACGCGGGATCGGCACTGCGCTTGGCAGGTCGCCGGAGGCCAGCATGACCGGGAGCCGCTCCTCAAACGCCGACCCCGGCAGCGGCTCGATGCGCAGCGTTGTATTCGTCAGCTCTTCGATCCGTTTGTGCACCTCATTGCCCGCAGGCGGGAACTCTACGCCATCGAAGTTGTACATCAGCCTCATTTCGAATGGCGCTTCGCTGACATTGTCCTTGCCGCCATTGTTTGTTCCCGTCGCCGGAGTGTTGCCGCTGCCAGCACTGCCCGTGCTTCCTTCATTGCCGCTTGAGCAGGCCGTTACCGTTGCCATCACGAGCGCCAGCATTCCCAGCGTGAACCGCTTCATCTGTCTCTGTCCTTTCTCCATACGTGAACCCCTCGCTTCATCGTTTTTTTGGTGATGCTATCGCATGACAGGCTCCGGCTATTTGAGTGACCGTCTGAAGCTTGTCATCCAACACACAGGTTTAACAACATGCTTTATCCCTTAGCCTTTGACCGAGCCGATCAGCACCCCTTTGGCAAAATGCTTTTGCAGGAAGGGATAGACGACCATGATCGGCAGCGTCGCGACGACGATAACCGCCATCTTGATCGACTTGGCATACTCCGGGACACTCTCGATCTCGGTCGAATCGCCGATCGAGCCCTGCGTCAGGATGATGACCTGGCGCAGCAACACCTGCACCGGATAAAGACTCGAGTCGGTAATGTAGAGGATCGCGCTGAAGTACTGATTCCAGATCCCGACGGAGTAGAAGAGGCCGAAGGCGGCCAGCGCCGGCAGCGACAGCGGCAGGATGATGCGGAACAGGATACCCACCTCATGGCTGCCATCGATCTTCGCCGCCTCCTTGAGCTCGTCCGGGATCGCCTGGAAGAAGTTCTTCAGGATGATCAGGTAGAAGGCGCTGATCGCGCCGGGCAGCATGAGCGCCCACGTCGTGTTCATGATGCCGACCGACTTGACGACGAAATATGTCGGGATCATGCCGCCGCTGAACACCATCGTGAACAGCACCATCAGCAGGATGAGCCGCCGACCCGGCAGATGCTTGTAGGAGAGCGAGTAGCCCATGAGCACGGTCAGCAGCAGTTGGATCGCCGTACCAAGCAAGGTGATATAGATCGAGATCAACAGACTGCGGACGAAGGTCGGCGCCGAGAAGATGTAAACGTACGCGTCCAGGTTAAACTCCCTCGGGAACAACGTCGGCGTCAGAGAGAAAGACGACGTGACGACGTAGAGAAACGGCAGGAAGGTAACGAGGGCGAAGCCGCCAAGAAAAATATAGTTGAAAATATCAAACAGGCGACTGCCGATGCTCGTTTCTTTCACCATGGCTTAATACACCCCTTCCTCGCCGAATTTTTTGGCCATCCAGTTGGCGATGACGATCAGCACCAGACCGACCGACGACTTGAACAGTCCGACTGCGGCACTGTAGCTGAACTGGCCCTGCTGCATGCCGACCCGGTACACATAGGTGTCAAATACCTCGCCGACCTCGCGGTTGAGCGCATTGACCATCAGGAAGATCTGCTCGAAGCCGAGGTCGATGAAGTTGCCCAGCCGCAGGATGAGCAGGATGACGATGACGCTGCGGATCGACGGGAGCGTCACATGCCACATCATCCGCATACGGCCAGCTCCATCGATGCGCGCGGCCTCGTACAGATGCGGACTGACGCCGGCGAGCGCGGCCAGGAAGATGATCGTGCCCCAGCCTGCGTCCTTCCAGATCATCTGGAGGATGATCATCGGTCGGAACCAGGACTCGCTCATCAGGAAGTTGATCTTCTCCAAGCCCATCGAGGCGAGCAGCTCGTTGATCGTGCCGCCCTCTGTCGTCAGGAGCAGGTAGCAGATGCCGACGACGACGACCCAGGAGAGGAAATGCGGCACATAGATCAGCGTCTGAAACGTCTTCTTGAACATCTCGCGGCCGATCTCATTGAGCATCAGCGCCAGGATGATCGTCAACGGGAAGAATATGCCGAGGTCCAAAAAGGCAATATACAACGTGTTGCGAAATAGCTGCCAAAACTCCGGCTCCGTGAAGAAGCGCTCAAAATGGCGAAGGCCGACCCACTTGCTGCCGAACAAGCCAAGATGCGGCTGGTAATTCTGAAAGGACATCAGCACGCCCCACATCGGCATGTACTTGAAGATGATGAAGTAGATCAGGCCCGGCGTCAGGAACACATAGAGCCATCGTTCCTTCCACATCCGAATTGCAAGCGGTTTCTTTTTTTCTTGTATCGCTGTCTGGTTAGTTTGTGTCATCGCTACCCCTCGCTTATTGGAGTTTTATACAAAGTAAACGCATTCAAGTAAATACATGGCGAGTAACCGCTTACCTAAAAAGAATAAAATACCTTGCCCCATTCGTCAATATATTTTTTCAATCGGCGCAAAAATTACCGCTCAACAGAAGTTAAACGGTTACTCCCAAAAATAAAGTATGCGCTTACATTATCCGGCAAGATGGAGCGCCAATCGCCCCATACTAACCGTTCTCCACCGCATCTTCGTGCCTATTTCGATCTTGCAGCCGTCGTGCCGCGTCGAATCAGCTCCGGCAGCAGCACGACCCGCTGCTTGACGATCTGCTCGCCGTTGATCTCGCGCGTGATCAGATCGACCACCTGATGCCCCATCGCTCGGATCGGCTGTGCGATCGTCGTCATCGGCGGATCGGTGATCGTCGCCAGGATCGTATTGTCGAAGCCGATAACCGACAGCTCGGAGGGGATAGCCAGCCCCGCCTCCTTGGCCGCCTGCATGACGCCGATCGCCAGCAGGTCGTTGCAGGCAAAGATCGCCGTCGGCTCCTCTCGCAGCAATCCCGCAGCCGCCTCCTTGCCGCCGGCGACCGAGAAATCGCTCACCGCCAGCAGCTTGTCGTCATACGGCAGACCTGCCTCCTCGAGGGCATAGCGGCATCCGCGGACCCGCTCCTTGCTGCTCGACACGGTCATACTCTCGGCGACAAGGCCGATCCGCCGATGGCCGAGCTCTAGCAGATATGAAGCTGCGCTGTAGCCCCCGACAAAATCGTCCGTCAGCACTGTGCTGACCGCCAGCATTGACATCTCGCGCGCGACCAGAGCGACTGGCACCTGCTGTTGGATCAGCTCCTTGAGCGCGTCGTCATCGCGCACGCCGGTGGCCACGATGATGCCGTCCACGCTTTTTTGACGGAGTAGCTGGATGTATTGAATCTCCTTGTTGATATCGTTGTCGGTGTTGCAGATGATCAGGTTGTAGCCAAGCGCATGAGCCCGATCCTCGACATGCCGCGCCAGCTCGGCGAAGAACGGATTGACCAGATCGGGGATGAGCAGACCGAGCGAATAGGTATTTTTGCCCGCCAGCGCCGATGCGACCATGCTCGGTTGATAATTCAGCTCCCGGCTGATCCGCAGCACCTTCGAGCGGGTCGCTTCGCTGATGTTGCCGGTGCGGTTAAATACTTTGGAGACCGTTGCCGTCGAGACGCCAGCTAGCTTCGCTATATCATAGATCGTTGGCTTCATCCTACTGTCCTCTTCCCTGTCCGCAGGCATGCCGGCATGCCATACGGCTGCCGGGTAACCGGTTTATTGTACCCGCATTATAACATAGGCTTGCCGCGTGTTGTCTAGCATGTGAAGAGCTGGGCGTCTTTTACGCCCTACATTCGCTAGAATTCCGACGTGCTCGGATCCCCGGGCTGTATCCGATCGCGCGGATCGCGGTCCCCATTTTCATATCTGTCCATGAACTTCACATATTCGACCACCTGCGCCATCTCATCCTCCGAGAATTCGCCAAACGCCGTTCCCATGCCTTTAACATAAACGCGATAGCCCTTATCATCGAGATTCGTCTCCAGCAGCACGCCCGTCTCCGCCTTGTACTGGCTGGCGATTAGCTGTATCGCCTCAGCATGGGTTACCAGCGCTTGCGCTCGCAGCTCCTCTTGCACGCCCAGCAGCGCCTGCAGCCTCGGTTTACCCACACCGTCAGACTGCCATGCCAGCACTGCGAGGAGCAGCAGCAGCGTTGCCATCGCTAGCACAGATCCGACCATTATTCGATGCATCTTCATTCTGATTCCTCCCTTGAGACAGCTCTAGTTAATTAGACGGTTTAGTGGCATATTAAGTTGGACGATTCAGGATGGTCTCGCCATGGTCCGCTCATTCGACAGTCGTTAGCTGCCGATGTATGATGGGAAGACATTTTGTCCGGATTCGATCTACGCCCTCGACATCTGTTATGATGGAAGCATACTATTTCCCTGCAAAGGAACATGCATCATGAAGACCAAGCTTCTGAGACGATCCAAATATTACGCGCTTCGCATTTTGGGCAGCAAAAAGGGCGACCATCAAGTCGCCCTCGGCGTAACCATCGGCTTCTTCCCTTGCTGGTTCCCAACCTTCGGCATCGGCATGGCCTTGTCTGCGGCTTTGGCCCGGCTCTGCCGGAGCAATATGCCCGCCGCGATCGTCAGCGGGTCACTGGGCACGATTTTGTGGCCGGCCCTTTTTTTTATGAATTACAAAATCGGCCATTTTTTCCACGTGCTGCTCTGGAATACGCCCTTCGACCTGGACCGCTTGCTGGACAAGCAGATCCCTGACAGCGACTACCACGAGACGGCATGGCATCTGAAGAAGCTGGGCGATCTCGGCATCGACTTCCTGCTGGGCTCGACCTTTAACAGTCTCGTATTCTTCGGCGTGCTCTATGCGATCATGCGCTGGCTGCTAAAGCGGTACAAGCAGCCGCTGCTTCGCAGATTGCGCCAGGGCGTGCCGCAGCGCTAGGGTGGCGGGCACAGTTAACTGCTATCGCTATGCGGCTTCGCGCTTCACGTCTATTCGCGGCAATACTGGAGCATGCTCCCTGCAATCGTGCTGCTAAGCGCGATCCCGCTGACGCAGTCTGCGCTCCAGCGCGGTCGTATACGTCTCGATATCGGCGAGCCGCTCGGCAGCGCCTGCCGGATCGAAGACGCCGATTGCTTCGGCCTCCTCCAGCTCCTGCGCGATCCGCTCCAGCTCCTGCGCGATCCGCTCCAGCTCCTCGTTCACCCCGGACAGCCGCTGGGCGGCCGCGCGGCTCCGGAGCCGATGCAGCTCCTGTCGCCGCTCCTCCAGCAGCAGCTGCACCCGGCGCTCCAGCTTGCGCAGACGCTCCAGCTCGGTCTGCAGCTCTGCTGCCGTCCGCTCCAGCCGATCTGCCGCTCGCTCCCAGGACGTCGTCTCCCTGGCGGCGCGCCCTACCTGCCACGAGCTCTGGGCGCCGTCCGTCATCTGACGCATGAGTGCATGAGCCGCTTCCAGGATACCGTTCAGACGCTCCTCAGCAGTCAGAGCCTGCCTGCGCGTCGCCCCTTGCATCAAGCTGATGTACTGCTCGAGCGCCTCCCCTGCCCCGCTAAGCTCGGCGTGCAGACGCGCCATCCTCCCGTAGATGCGGCGCAGCCGCCCGCGTACATACCCGCCATAGATCAGCCATCCGACCAGCAGCGCCAGCACTGCCAACAGGATCATTCTAGCCATCGTACCAGCTCCTTGCTGCGACGGCTCGCCAGCTATCCGAGCCATCGCGTAATGTTCGAGCATCTACCTCCTCTATAGTACGCCCGAACCTGGCTTTGCGTTGCACACGCGCATCTCCTGTCCTTACCGATACTGGCTCTTGGCGAGCTCCGCGAGCTGCTTGCGCTCCAGATAACGGAGCGGCGCGAGGAAGGTCACGGTGACGACGCCCGGATGCCGTCCGATCTGGATCGCCCCGTTCACCGTCGCCCGGTTCATGATCTCCGGCACCGTCACTTCGAAGAATCGCGCCGCCCGCTCCAGTCCGTTGGTCGTCGCATCGTTCAGATTGGCCCCTGTGCCGACAAACGAGATCGGCAGCAGCTCCTCCACCTGCGGGATATGCCACTGATGAGCCATCTGCGCCGCCTGCTGCTTCTCCTGCTCGCTGAACGGACGGGCCAGATACGGCAGATCCTCGACCAGCGGCAGCAGGATCGGCCCCTCGAGCTGCAGCCCCTTGATGACCTGCACCCGCAGCTTGACCACGCCCGACACATCTGTCGTGTGACCGGCGATCTCGCCGTCGCCTTGCATCGCGTGCATATCGCCCAGATAGACGCCGCCGCCCTCGACCTTGACCGGACAGAGGAGGATCGCTCCCTCGCGCACCCGGTTGATATCCATATGACCGTCGGTCCGGTCCTCCAGCTGCTCCGCCGTCAGGGCCAGACTATGGGGCGCTCCGATGAGGAATTGTCCGAAGTCGCCCGCATTATGCGAGTCAGGGAAGGCACGAGCCGGCGTCGTCCCGAGCTGTCCGAGGAACGGCCGGACGCGGGCGATCGTGCCAGGCATGTCCGCAGGCGCGAAGTGCAGGATCGGATTCTGGATCGAATGCTCCGGTGTCGCCATGTAGTGACGGGCGTTCTCCGCTATACGTTCGGCGGCAGCTTTGTCCAGCGTCAGCCCGAGCTGTCGCTTGTCGTCAAACGCCATCGTATAGGCATGCGTAAGCTCAAAAGGAGCGACCGGCTCGTCGCATTGCGCGCAGCGGATCGAATCCGGCCCGATGCCTTTGACGACCGTCTGCGGGTTGGCCGTGCCGCAGTGCGGACACTTGGCGGCTACGAACGGATCGCCATCGAAACGGCCGTCGATCGGGCGGTCGTTGCCCGATGCCGTGACCATCGAAGTGACTGCGATCGACTCGATATGGATGACGATGGTGTCGCCCGGCTGCGCTCCCTCGACATAGACGGGCCGCGTCACCTCATGACCGCCCTTGAGCGCCGGCGTGATCATCGGCCCCCAACAGCCCGGCGCTGTATTGGCGATGATATAGCCTCCGTCCTTGACCCGATACTCCATCGGTCGCGCAGGATCGAGCACCCCGTCTGTAAATCGATCCACATACACCGTCATTTTCGCTTCCATCTGCGAACGCTCCCTTCCTACTTCCGCTAAATTTCAGGCTGCCATCAAAATGCCGAAGAGGCACGGAATCGAATCTGTAGAAGCGAAGCGTTCGCCTTTGTCCCCGGATTTTGACCGCTACAGCGGTTCAAACAAAAAAATCTGGGGACAACAGCGATCGGAAGATCGATCCCGTGACCGTAGGCATTGTTTTGATGGCAGCCTGAGCTACACCTATGATTGTACAACCATTCATATGAAAATTCAAAAAACTCAGACGATTCAAGACGAGCCAAAAACCGCCTCACACTTGATGGAGGCGGCGGTATACCGAGGGGTTCACTCCTTGGCGTTGCTTGAAGCTTTTGCTCAGATGATGCTCATCCGTATACCCGCACTGCTCGGCGATCCGCCAAAGCGGCAGATCGGTGCGGGCGAGCAGCCGCCTCACCTTATCCAGCCGCAGCGCGGCGGCGTAGGCGCTGGGCGGCTGGCCGAGCTGGCGTCGGAACAGCCGCGTCAGCTGCACCTGGCTGATGCCGAGCCGCTCGGCGATCGCTCGCAGCTCGCCGCCCTGCTCCGACTGCTCGTGCATCAGCTCGATTGCCTGCCGCAGCAGCGGGTCGTCGATATGCGGAGGCGTCATCCGCGGCGCCCTGCGCTCGGCCTGACTGACCAGCAGTAGGTCCCGCAGCAGATGCTCCTTGTAGGCCAGCATCTCCCCCGCCGGATAGAGCAGCGTATCGCGCAGCAGCGCCAGCGTCGACTGGAGACGCGGCTGATTGAGCAGTCGATGCCGTCCGATCAGCGCTCGGGTCGCCTCTGTCTCCGCTGGCTGCTGCCACTGGAAGCCGAGCATATGGAATGACAGGCCGTCCGTGCGACGATGGAAGGTCGTATCGGGCGGACAGAGCACCATATCGCCTGTCGCCGCCGACCGCTCCTCCCCCTCATCCATACGATAGGCGAAGCCTCCTTCCTCGGCGACGAACAGCACCCAGTGGTTGTAACGATCATGGGTCTTCTGGAAATGAAGCGCACCTCGAACATGGACATGGTATTGCAGCTCCGGGATCAGCCATTGCACGGCAACCACCTCACGATGTGAAATTATATACAAGAAACTTGATTGCTTTGTACATTTTATCACACCCGGGGTCGCTATATAATTCAAATTAAATACAACTCTCAGACGCTCGCCGCGAGCCGTCCTGAGCCATGGAGGTAGATCGCCTTGACACTATCCGCTTCGCTGCAAGAAGAGCTGTCGACGTACATCAGCCGATTCCAGACCGAAGGGTACCTGCTGCTCCCCTCGGTATTGTCCGACGAGAAGGTCGCGCGCCTCAATACCGCCATCGACGAGGTGCTGGCCGGAGAGGAGCCGTCGCTTGCTTACAATGTGTACAACAGCGTCGCGCGACACCCGGAGTTCGCCTCGCTCATGGATCAGCAGGAGATTCTGCCGCTCATCGTCAATCTGCTCGGCCATAATATCCAGCTCCACATCTCGCACCTCACCGTAAGGCACCCGAATCCGGCCGATCTGCAGACGACCTCGCAGAGCTTCATCGACTGGCATCAGGACGGTCCGCATCCGCAGTTCCCTGCGATCGGCGGCGTGACGCCGACATACTACATCAAGGTGTGCTACATCCTCAGCGACATGTCCGAGCCGGACCGGGGCAACACCAAGATCATCCCGCGCAGCCACGACAAGCCCTATAATCCAAACAGCCGCGATGTCCGGCAGCAGATCGAGGGCGAGCTGCAGATCTGCGGCAAGCCGGGCGATGTCTTCATCTTCCCGCAAAATCTATGGCACGCCGGCTCGCCAAACAAGTCCAACCATACGCGCCGCCAGCTCTTCCTCGGCTACAGTCCGCTCTGGATGCGCCCGATCGACTACCACGCCGCTACCGAGGATCAACTGCGGGAGGCGACGCCGATCCAGCGCCAGCTGCTCGGAGCGATCAGCGACAACAAATTCAAGTACTATGTGCCGGAGGAATCGATGGTGCCGCTGAAGTCATTGCTGCTGCCTTCCTCCTAAGCGGCAGCGGGCCGAGATGCGCATCTCGGCCCGCTTGTCGATCGCCTGGCTCCGCTGGCCCAGGATGGCTTTCACAGCGCCTGCGCCGTCTTCTCCGACGAGACTCATGTCAGCGTACTGCCGGCTGCGATCAGTCGGCTGGTGCGATTTGTCCTAGCGCCGCATGAGGACTAAGCGCCCCTCTGAGTCCCAACGGAACGTCCAGACTGCCAGAGCGACAGCGAGGACTGCAAAGCCGCTCAATACCGCCAGCGGCTGCCACAGCGCTGCAGGCGACTCGAACGCTGCTCGCAGCGACGCCACCAGATAGTGGAACGGCAGTGCGCGACCGACCTGAGCGATCCACTGCGGCGCTTGGTCGAGACTATAGAAGGCCTCGCTCGTGAACAGCAGCGGCATACTGATCAGATTGGTCAGGATGCTCACCTGCTGTTCTTCGCGTACCAGATTGGCCGCGACGAACCCTAGCGCCGTAAAGCAAACCGAGCCGACGAGCAGCACCGGCAACAGCAGCAACAGACCGGGCAGCGTCACTGCGACGTCCAAGACAGCGATGCCGACCCCGATCAAGGTGGCGCTGATACCGAGAGTAACCGCCAGACGCGCCCCGGTGAGCGCGGTCACGAACGCCAAGGCAGGCAGCGGCGTCGCCCGCAGCAGCTTGTAGACGCCGCGATTGCGCTGGCCGATCACATAGAAGGCCGTAGCCGTCATCGCGCCGAACAGCAGATTGGTCGCCAGTACCCCGGATAGCAGACGCTGTGCGTAGTCGGAATCGCGGAAGTAGAGGCCGAGGCCGACCAGCAGACCAAGCGGCACTGCCATATTCCACAGCCAGGTGTGCGCGTCGCGACATAGCTGGACGATCATCGTCCGCAGGATCGTCAGCATACGCCAGCCTCCTCTCGCTCCTGTGTTGGCAGCGTCTCGGTGCAGCGCAGGAATAGCTCCTCCAGACTGTCCGCCCCCCATGCTGCGAGCAGCGCTTCAGGCGTACCCTCGGCGACGATGCGACCGGCATGGAGCAAAATGACGCGGTCGGCCAGCAAGCCGACCTCCTCCATATCATGGCTCGTCAGGACGATCGATGCGCCATCTCCCGCCAGCTCGCGGATCAGCGCCCGGATATCGCGGCGCGCTCGCGGATCAAGCGCCGCCGCCGGCTCGTCGAGGAACAGCAGCCGCGGTCGATGCACCGTCGCCATCGCGAGCGCCAGCCGCTTTTGCTGGCCGCCCGAGAGACGGGCCGCATCGCGGCGCGCGGCCTCGCCCAGACCACAGCGCTCGAGCAGTGCCAGCAGCTCGGCGTCCCGGCAGCGCAGCCCATAGCAGGCAGCGAGCATCCGCATATTTTCCAGCGCCGTGAATCCTGCGAAGTACGGGACGCTCTGGAGCTGCAGCCCGATCTCCGCACGCGGATCACCGCTGATGTGTTCGATCGTCCCCGTGTCCGGCTGCCGCAGACCGAGCAGCAGGTCGAGCAATGTTGACTTGCCTGCGCCGTTAGGACCGATGATCGCCACCGTCTCCCCGGGGTAGATATCGAGATGAATATCCGTGAGCACAGCCTGCGAGCCGTAGCGTTTACTGACCCCTCGCACGCGTACGAGCGGTTCGTTTAATTTCATCATCTCTGTTCACTCCTATACTCTTCATTGTATATCCAACGTTGTCTATTGGCCCAAAAAGAAAGGCCGCAGCTTCACGGCATTTCCGACTTGCAGATCTCGATCAGACGTTGCACAAACGAGACATCCAGCTCCAACAGGGCGATCGCATTGTCGAAGGCAGCCTCCGCATAAGCGGACAGTCCATACTCTGCCTTGATGCGCCGACCGAGCCGCCATTGGCTCAGCAGACCTTCCAGCTCAGCAAGACTACCCTCCAGACGGGACAGTCTCTCCTCCGGCGGCAGCAGCTCGATCCAGTTGAGCGCGACGACGAGATCGGACTTGACCGAGTGCGGCGGATGCGCCAGCGTCTCGCTGACGAGCCGCAGCAGCTCCGCCTCCCCGCTCTCCGTGATCGCGTAGATCTTGCGGAGCCGGGCCCCGGTGCGCTCCTCGGCCTGGGCGACGATCAGCCCGTCCTTCTCCAGCTTATTGAGCGCATAGTAGATCGACCCGGACAGCAGATTGGCCCACAGATCCATCCGGCTCTGCTGGATCAGCTGTTGGATCTCATAGCCGTGCATCGGCTTGTCGCGCAGCAGCGCCAGGATGATCATGTTCGTCATGTCTTCACCCGCTTCCCCCAATAACCAACATTGGATATACAACGTATTGTAATGGATGCAGAGAGGGACGTCAAGCGACTACAACACTCGCTTCGCATGAATGATAAATCTTGCATCACTCACCTCATACGTGCACGTTACTAATGTGAGCAATTGATCGTCTGACGAGACACTCACGCCTGTGGGGTAGCGCGATTTGTCTATTATTTTTTGCAAATAAGCTTCGTAATCCTGTTGATCTGCAAATTCATAGGCAAAAAACTGATCGTCAGGAGAGTAGATATAGACCGAAAAAATCTCCCACGCCGTCGCTTCCTCTATGCTTTCAAACGTAATCATGGGATGCTCACGGTAATACGCTGCGTCCTTGTATTTGGCCAACTCTCCAAACATACTGCCATCCTTCATATGATGACCATAGATTACTGTATGTGTATCCTCACTGATGCTTGTATTGCGATAGTCCATAAAGATCGAGCCCCGTCTAGAGGCTTGCTTGTCTACGTTGTGATTCAGGTAATAGTCATTATCCTCTGATTGAAGGACAGGGTAATCGATTTGGGTATTTGCGATTTTGAGCCACCCGACAATATCCGGATTCACCTTTTGCAGGTTATGAAAGCGAGCTTGATACTGCTGCTTGAGTTGTTCGGTTGTAAGCGCAGCTTGTTCTCCGCTGTTCTCGAATCGTGTGGGCTGGCCAGCCTCAAATTGCTGTCTCATACGATCATTGAGCTGATTGCTAGTGTAACCATCGTACAAGTATAACGCTAATTGATAGCCGCTATATAAAAAGATGGCAACCAGAATAAAAAGTATAGCTTTTCTTGCGTTTGTTTTCATACTATCCCTCGATTTATTTCAAACTCTACCTCTTTATTATAGTTGAAAAAAGGAATGCGTACATTCCGGATGGAACGTACGCATGGTTTACGTTTGAACCTTATTGTTTTTGAGTTCTTCTTCTGCCAGTGATTAGTAGTACGAGGATTAGCAAGCCGCTACCAGCAAACAGCCACATCATTGCTGTAATAGCATCGCCAGTTTTCGGTAATTCATTGCTATGAGTTACCCCGCCTACTGTAGCTCCATTGTTGCCTGTGTGCGTGCCATCTGGTACAGAAGTGTTGCCACCCGCACTCACATTACCACCTTTAACATCGGTATCGGTAATCGGGTCATCTGATCCTCCACCCGCTCCGGTATTCGTGCCAGTGCCGGTATCAGTACCAGGGCCAGGTGTTTCTCCGCCGGTGTCGCCTCCATCGTTATTACCCGATATGTCATCACCTTTTGTATTAATAACGGTGAGCGTTTGAACCGCGCCATCCTGTGTAATACTCACTGTGATTACTGCATCGGATTTCGTGTATGACGCTGGTGCAGCCAGCTCCTTCAACTGATACGAACCGTAAGGGATATCGTTGAAGCTTGCAGTACCCGCACTATTACTTGTAGCTGTACCTACCAGCTTGCCATTGCTATCGTACAAGCCGAACTGTGCACCTTGAAGGGTTTCATTCTGCTCATTCACTTTAGTAATGACAATATCACCACGAATGACTTTGTTTTCAATCGTTCCCGCATGATAGGTTTTACCATCCTCTGTTACAGACACAGGCAGTGTAGCTGTTGAAAGGATATACCCTTCCAGCGCTTCGACTTCCTTCACAACATATTGGCCCACAGGTAGATTAGCAAAGGTTGCCATCCCCTCAGCGTTCGTTGTACTGCTAGCAAAAGGAGTGGTAAAGCCAATATCGGTCGCTTGGTATAAACCGAATTTCACTCCAGCAAGCTTCACGCCTGCATCATCTACCTTTTGTACCGTTACACTGGACCATGGCGTATCATCACTACGCTCGTTAACAATCGTCACCGATTGGAAATTTGAATTCCAAGAAATTGTAACTTGTTCCTCTTGATCGGTTTTCACGTAGTTAGCAGGAGCTTCTAGCTCTTTAATCGTATACGTGCCTTCAGCTAAGGAGTAGAAGCGAGCCATACCTGAGTTGTTCGTTACTGCTTCACCCATGAAGTGACCTCGTGCATTGTAAAGGCCGAACTTCGCTCCGGCAAGTGAATCTCCGAACTCATTTACCTTTTTCACTTCGATTGTTCCCAAAATCATGTTAACAGGCATCGCTGTATTCTCAAAGGTTCCGAGATCATACGTTTCCCCTTCTTGTGTCACCGAAGCTGTTAACGTTTCATCGGATCGAAGGTAGCCGCCAGGTGCGACAATTTCCTTGATGGTGTAGTCGCCGTACTCTACATCCTCAAAACGGACCACGCCATCACGATCTGAAATGGCGACAGCCAATTCATTGGTAAATGCCGTGTCGCTAACATCATATAGAGCAAATCTTGCGTTTTGCAACAAGGCTCCACTGTATTTAGCGACCTTCACAAATTCAAGATGGCCTTTAATAATGTTGTTGGTTACATACTGTGGCAGTGTTGATGTGGTGAGATGCGTGACCGTCGTCCCGTGCTCTGCTGCCGTAATTTCTACCGTTGCGACATCTCCGATAATTGGATTGTAGCCAACAGGCGGTGTTTTCTCACGAATCGTATATTCGCCAACACGAACATCTACAAAGGTAACTTTACCGTCTGCATCACTCCGTACGGTATCTACAACATTGTCGTTCTGATCCACCAGCTCGAATTCCGCGTCTGACAGGACCTCGCCCTTATCGTTCACTTTTACAAACTCGATATTGGCTTCAACCAGTGTGTTGCTGACAGGATCAAGCGTAATGGTCGTATTATGGTTGCTTGCTGCAACTGTCACCGTGTGTACGTCTCCGCTTAACGAAACGTAGCCATGCGGTGCAGAGGTTTCTCTAATGGTGTAGTTGCCTTCACCGATATTGGTAAAGGTTACTGTACCATTAGCCAAGCTGGTTCGAGACTGCACGAGCGTATCCTGGCTATTGTATAGACCGAAGGTAGCATCCTCTAGCGGTTGACCATTCTCATCTTCCTTCACAAACGAAATATCCGCCTGGATCAGCTCGTTTGTTACGTTACCAAGCGATATCGTAGTGCCATGTACAGCTTCTGTAATGGCAATCGGTGTGCTGTTGATATTGCCTGTAACCGGAATATATCCAAAAGGCGTACGCGTCTCACGGATATAATAGGTTCCAGTCAACACATTCTCGAACAACACAGCGCCAAGTGCATCCGATATATCCGTTGCTATCGCTCCATCGGAGCTATCATATAACGTGAATTCTGCCCCTGCTAGTGCAGAACCGGAATCATCTAGCTTAACCAGTGAAATGTTCGCACGAATTAAACTATTGGAAACCGAGTCTAGCGTCAAGGTGGTATCGTGGTCTGCTGCGGTAACCTCAACGGCATGAACAACGCCGGTTAACGTCAGGTAGCCGCCCGGTGCTTCTATTTCACGAATATCGTACGCACCGTATGCAACATCTGCAAAGGCTACAACACCTGAGCTGTTACTTGTAGCTGTATCAAGTGGTGTAGACGTTGCATCTGCTCCGCGGGGGAACAACCCAAACTCTGCACCTGCTAACGGGTTGCCCGCTTCATTTTGCTTGATAAACTGAATATCCGCATGAATCTGTTCGTTAGCAAAAACTAGCTCCAAAACTTTTGGCGTATGTGAAGCTGCCAGTGTTAGTTGAATGGCATCCTCTACAACAGCTCCAGTTGGCGTAGTAGCTACCGGTGTACCGTCCACACTTACATCCCCACTCAGGAGATACCCTGTTGGCGCCTCTACCTCTTTGATATAGTAAGGCAAGTCGAACTTGATTCGATTGAATTCCAGTTCTCCGTCTACGGTTGCTTTCTCTTGAACCTTGTTGCCATATTGATCATACAAGGCGAAGGTTGCACCGGATAATTTAACGTTGGTATCATCTACATCTACTTTATGAACGATAAATTGACCGAGATTACCGTATCCCATGCTTCCTGCTTGCAAGAAAGTGACTTGACGCCCGTCACTGGACTGATACGCTCCATCAATCGGAACCGCCACATCGTCTTTCGAACCAAACAGGTTAATGCTGTTCGTGAAGCTGGAACCCGAAGTAACCGTTTCTGTTACATACGTACGGAACGAAAGCTTGTACGCTTTATCAATCGTCTCGGTCGGGAAATTGAATCTGAATTCTCTCGTCGTCGCATCATAGACAATATGCGAGCCATCTAGTGTAATTGGAGTTCCTGAACCTAAACCATCATTTCCGTCCGCTGGAATACTGTCAGGTACAAGAATGGATCCACTATATTCGATGAGCTCCACGCTGGTTGTGTCTAGCTCAAGGCCTGCTTGCAGGTTATCGATCAACCAGAATTTATCGACATCCAGCAGCTGATTCAGATTAACGGCATTGGAGTTGAGATAGACAACCCAATCCACATACTTGTTACCGAAAGCAGTCGGAATCCCTTTTTTACTTACAATATGGTTTCTGATCGTCTGCGTTGCAGGATCGGTATTGAATCTTGTCGTGGAATCATGGGTTAAGGTTGCTTCATTCGTCACATTGAAATTCCCATTATTCAACGCGTTATTTTGTGACGTGAATTTGGACAGATCCGTAATGGCTGTTTTGAATTCGATCGTGTATTGCTCCGTAATGCTTGAATTGAAATCGAAGGTGACGACACCTGTCCCACTTTCACTAACGGTTACCAGATTGGTAACTGGATTACCGCTAAGATTAAGAACGCTGACGCTGTCAGGCAGGAAAGTTAGTCCGTCAGGAATCGCATCGACAATGCTTACGTTGGGAAGTACAATCGCATTGTACAGACTAGCATCGGTCCCTGCTTTCGCTGCACTTGGGGTCGTTGCCCCATTTTCATTAACAGTCAGCTTCCAAGTAATCGTACGCTCAGCTACATTTAAATCATAGCCTTCTGCATCTTTTTTCAAGACATTGCTTGTATAGTTCTGCGTGCCTGTACTCGTACGGGTAATTGTCCCACTCGAGAACGCAGCTGTATTTGAGAAGCTGCCGCTGGCATTAGCCGTGATGTCTTGTGTCGAAGCTGGCTTTGTGTCAAACGTAATGGTGTACCTGGAATTAATAGCAGAACTAAACTCATAGGTAAGTGTTCTGGTTGCAGTATCATAGTCGAATGTACCGCCAGCATAAGCATTGCCTTGATGGTCCACAATTCGAGCAGACCCTTCAATATACTCTTGCGTGCTTGGAATTACATCCGTAATTGTTGGTGCATCCAAGTTAATATTGTCATTATTAATCGAAATGGACCACGAAATGACACCATTCGCCCGGTTATACCCCGCACCTGACTTGTTGAATAAGCCACTTCCAACGCCTACTGAAGCCTCTTTCATGACTCCTGCTCCAGTCAGACCCTCCCAGGTAAGGACCGCTTCGTTTCTGAACGTATAGGAGCCATTGGTTTCAAAACGAGCGGGGTCAATCTCTGTTTCGTACGTAATCGTAACCTCTTCAGTTATGTTACCAAGATTAAAAGTCAGCTCAGAGCCGCTTACATTTGGCGTAACACTAGCACCGTTTACTGTCGCTGTTCCAGTAATATAGGTGAGTCCAGATGGGAGTGTATCCTGAATAAGAGCATTGTCAAATGTTAACTCATCTTCATTGACGACAATCGTCCAGGTAATATTTTTTGTATTATTTGTTGTCGTGGTAGAATCATAGTTTCCTGACTTGCTCAAAATATTAAGTGGAATGGTGACCGTTTTCGGGCTATCCACATTCGTTGTCTTGTCATCGTCATGCTCCAGGTAAGCGGTATTGATTACAGCAATGGACGTCTCTCCTGCTTCCAGCGCCGCAAGCAAGGCCGATTCCTTTAACGACGTAACAAAGGTAATTTCCTGCTGGGTTGTAATGTCACCCAATGCAATGGATAAGTTATTGTCAGTCACGGTTACACCATCTGTAGGTGCCACACCATTAATTCTGATCAATGACTGATCTAGAGTTTGACTAGCTGGAATCTCATCCACGAGCACGGCATTGTTCACAGCGACATTCTCTTTGTTAACCGTGATTTTCCACTCAATGTCCGTTCCGTTTGTGATAGCGCCATCCTTTTGTACAGTAACGGGGTCCGGCTCAGGTAGCGGAGCTTCTTTGAAAGTGAGCGTTATGGTTTGGTTTGGAATACCAAACGAAATGTCCGTCGCTGTACCATCTTCATTAATGTAATCTTCGTCAAAATTACCCGCCAAGAAAAACGCGCCACCTACATTAGATAGCGTCTCAACGCTGTTCGAAAAAACAAGCTTGATCTTGTTGTCAGCCAACAAATAAGCTGTAGCAACGTATGTGCCTTCATCTACGATATCCAGGGTGGTTAACGGTAATTCTTGACCTGCTGCAAGTTGTGGTAATTTAATGACTGCAGGAACATCAAAAATAATGTAGTCATTCTCGAGGATATTATGTACATTCGGTACGGTAAACTCATAATACAACATAAATTCAGTATCTTTCTCTAAATCAGGTGTACCAACCAGTGTAGTACCTGGTATGGAGCCAGTTTTTTCTCTAATGTCTACACCTGTTATGAACTGTGAAGCGACTTCACTCGTCACATCATTGCCAGTCCCTGCGGCGTATGTGAATAATACGTTTGAAATGGAACTGACCTGCAAGGCAACAACGAGCAAGCACATAAATAAGATTTTTGCATATTTTCGCACGGGGTTCTCTTCAACCTTTCTTTTCAGAGGATAATAAAGCGATTCTGACTGTATTGGTCACCCACCATAATAAAACTTGGACCTCTACAGTTTCTGAAATTTCCGTTGCGAGGGCTGAGGGAGTTAGTGGAGCGGGTGATTTGCGGGGTGCCCGGCAAATAGAGGAAGAAAGGTGTGCTAGCGTGTAAGGCAAGCCCCCTCGCCGAGGCGAGGGGGTCGTTATCTGTAACGCCAATCGCAGGACGTAGCACTCATGGTGAAGCGGAGGCATGACGCACAGATTCCCATCAGCAGCAAGCTGGCCAGGATGATGACGGCGATGACGATACCGTCCGTTAGCAGGTGCAGTGTCCGTAACAGTCCATAGGTAATTGAGGGCCCTTGCTGCGGCAGTCCCGCTGCCCGGTAAGCCTGCTCCAGCCCGCCCGCCAGTGAGGCATCCGTCAGCCGGAACGTGATAAGGTATTCCGTTGCCTCAATTTGACTCGCCAGTGCCGTCCAGCCCTCCTCATGTAGGACAAACCGCTTGGAGCTGACTAACGCGGGGTTCATCTGAATATCCCGGACAAAAGCGGCAATTCGCCAAGTCATCTCTCCCTGCTCCGTGATGATGCGAACGAAATCTCCCTCTTGGAGCTTGAAGAACAACGGACGATTGGTCAGCGGAGAATTCGTCGATGGCCGCCTGGTCGATCTGCCCTGCATGCATCTGCACCACATGCGGCACCGCCGCAGCCTCGAAAACCCGGGACACCGAGCTGCTTAACTCAGCGACCATCAGGGCGGCTGCAGCCGCTAGTGCCGCGGATGACTATCTACACGCTCCCCTTCGTTATGCAGCAATCGTCGAGCCCCTCCGGCCAGTAGCGCCATGGCGGCGCTGACCGTCAGCACCACCAGATGAATCTGGCTGCCCGCACTTCTGATCAACAGTCCGTACACCAGTTGTCCGAGGGGGGCTGCACATTGAGAAGCCATGGTAATGATGGCCAGGACTTTGCCCAGATGGAACGACGGCGTTTCCTTTTGTACCCGGCTAATGACAGCGATCGAAATCATGGTCATCAACCCGGCAACCGGCATCGCGCACGCCAGGAACAATAGATAAGTCCCCTCATATCCCGGCGGCAGACCAAGAGGGGCGAGTGACAGCCCTAGCGACGCCAGCAGGACTACAATCACGTAGAGCCAGCGATACAATACCGGTACGGCAAAATGTTTGGCAAGCTTGCCAACCGACAGCGCGCCCACGAGGACCGCGGCCTGAATGAGGCCGATCCCCATGCCATAGCGCATATCACTACTCTCCATGACGACCCGGAGAATGTAAGGAGCGCCAACCAGAAAAAACGGCGTCAGAATGAAATTCAACAGCGCTGCCAGAAGAACCGCCTTGCGGATCAGACCCTGGCGCGAGACATAGGCAAAGCCGTCCTTGAGATCTTGAGCCACGGATGGGACCGGGCCGCCGCTTCGCACGCGAGGAATGCGAATGAACAACAGCAGGATACCGGAGAGCAGAAGTGCGACGGCACTGGCCCCTGCTAGTACCGGTGCCCCAACCAAGCTATAAAGGACACCGCCAGCAAGGGGCGCCGCTACAGCAGACAAAGCTTGCACACCGCTGACCATGCCGTTGGCCTGTTCCAGGCGATCCTCTGCCACCAACTGGGGAATGCTCGCCAGCACGGTTGGCGAATAGATGGCGCTGACGGCTGCCAGCAGCAGCATAAGTCCACCAATGAGCGCAACTGGCGGCTCTCCCGCCGCCATTGCCAGCACCAGCCCCAAGACAATGACGCTCCCGGTAAGGTCTAGCAGAATCATCAGCCGCCGGCGATCCATCCGATCCGCGAGAGCACCTCCTACCGGCGATAGCAACAGAGGCAGATTAGCGAGCGCCAGCATGAGCGCGAATAGATCGGCTCTGCCCGTCAGGTCGAGGACATAGAGCGACAGCACGAAGCGGATGAGCGCCGTGCCCAGCACCGAGATGATCTGTCCGACGATGAGCAGGACGAAGGAGCTGGAAAAGCGAGGTCGGATCGTTTTCATAATGTTGGCCTTCTTTCTGTAGGTCTATTCAGATCGGACGAGTTAGTAGACCGACCGTCAGTCTATATGACTCAAAATGAAACGCCCGGACGACAAGGCTGCATGCCCCATACTGCCCACAGGCGCTCCTCTCCTGCGCGAAGCCAGCCGCTCCGCTAGTTGTCTGTCCCCTCGGACGAACCCGCGAGTCGCTCGAGCATGAAGTCGAAGCTGCCCCGTTCGGCGACGAGCGATTGCTCGATCATCCGGACAAATGCAGTGGCGCGCCGCTCTACTTCCTCCGGCTGCCATCTGAACAGTCCTTCATCGAAGAGGACCTGCGCGGAGGCGAGCAGCAACTCCACAGTCTCGCGAGGGTACTCGGTGCGGAACAAGCCTTCACGCACGCCCTGCTCGGCTACGTCTCCCAATACCGGTCCCAGATGCAGGATTGACTGGACGAGACTTTTCTGATGCATCTCGGCATTCTCGAGCTGATGGAACTGCTCGATCATCCGCTCCTTGTTGCTGCCGCTGGCAGCGGACTGGGCCATCAGGATCTGCAGCAGCTTGGCGAGTACCGGGATGCCCGGATCATCCGCGATCCGGCGCGCTGCAGCCGCATCGGCTTCGACGATTCGCATGATGATCGCATCCATTACTTCTTCCTTCGATTTGAAGTAATAATAAAAGGTGCCCTTGGCAATCCCCACAGCGTCCAAAATATCGATGATCGTCGTTTTCCCGTAGCCTTTGGTCGTAAACAGTTCTTCTGCTCGATCCAATATTTCCTGGCGTCGTTCCTCCGGCGCTTTGATCGTACGCATCGTATACCCCCTCACTAGACTGGCGGTCGGTCGGTGTACCTCTATTAAACACCCGTACGGCTATCGCTGTCAATCCCGCCCCAGGCGCGACCCGCAAAAAAAGGCGGCCTCTAACATCAGACCGCCCCAATCTCCAGCAACAGGCTATCGCACTCCGGCTCCATCGGGCACCGCTCCCGTATCTGCTCTCCGAGCGTCCTGGCTTCGAAAACCAGCCCCTCCGCTCTCAAAAACCGGGCGACCCGCATCGCATGATAATACCAAATCATCCGCAGCTGCTGACGGCGCGAGGCCGCCCACGGATAGTCGAGCCCCTCCAAGTAATCACCGGTAAACCTCGCGATCAGCTCCAGATGCTGATGCAGCGTGACGCGTGTCAGCTCGGGCGCTTGGGCGACGCCGCGCTCCCAACGCTCCACATCGGTGGAGAAGCTCTCGCTCGGGATCCAGTAGCCCTCGTCAGCGCTCAGCACCTGAGGCGCCTGCTCGCAGCCTGCCAGCGCCCGGCGCAGCTGGTAGACCGTCGTATATAATCTGGCATACGCCCGCTCCTCCTCGGACTCGTCCCACAGCAGCTGGGCCAGCACCTCCTTGCGCACCAGCCGTCCATCGACATGGAGCAGATAAGCGCACAGCTCCTTGGTCTTCTGCGTCCGCCACATCGGCTGCATCGGCTCTCCTGCGTCGTCCACCAGCTCCATGCCGCCCAGCAGCCGGATCCTCGGATTGCTCTCGTCTCTGGCAGCTCGCAGCTGCAGCTTGGCCGCTGCCCGCTGCAGCGATTGCTCCAGCCTGATCGCGCGGAGCGGCTTCAGCAGATAGTCCAGCGTCTCCTGCTCGAACGCTGCGATCGCATGACGGCTATGCGCCGTTACGAAGATGATCTGCGTCTTGGGAGCGACCAGATTCATCCGCTCGGCAAAGGCCAGACCGTTCAGCTCCGGCATATCGATATCGAGGAACAGCAGATCCGGCCGCTCCCGCAGCGCGACCCGGTACGCCTCCTCCGGATTCTGGTACATGCCGATGATCTCTACTCCTCCGATCTTGCGGAGATGCTTTTCCAATCCCTGCAATGCCAGCCATTCGTCATCTACGATCATTACTCTCATCCTGCGCGGCGCCTCCTCGGAATGAATCATCAATCTCCAGAAGCTATCTTAGTCGACGCCGCTCTACAGAATCTCCACAACTCCCCAATTCGCCGATTAACGCGCGCGCCAGCCTTCGTACCAGCCGCGAGTACGAGGATCGGGCGGTTCGCCGAGCTCCTCCTCCAGCAGCTGGCAGAGCAGCCGGTACTGGCGTTCCACGGCGATCCGGTTGCCCGCGGCGGCATAGAGCTGCATCAGTCCCAGATGCAGCTCCTCCTCCTGAGGCTGCCGCTCGCTCAGCTGATGATACAGCGTCAGCGCCTTGTCGGTGGAGTCATGCTCAGCGTACCAGCGAGCCAGCCGCAGACCGAGCTCCAGCCAGCGCACGCTGAGCCGATGACGCTCGCCCTCGGCCCACCAATAATCGTGATCCTCCAGATAATCGCCCTCGTACGCCTCGATGAGCTGAGCATAGCGCGCTTGCGTATCCGCCGACAGCGGAGGGAGCTCACGCAGCTGCCGCTCCCAGCGCTCGATGTCCAGCTCTACCCGATCCAGCTCGAGCCGATAGCCGTCCGAGGCGCTGACCAGACGCAGATGCTCGCCATGCGGCTCCAGCGCCTTGCGGATATGGTACACCGTCGTATATAACTGCGGGTATGCCCGCTTCAAGTCAAAATCCGGCCATAGCAGCTGCGCCAGCTCGTCCTTGCGCACCAACCGGCCGCGATGATGGAGCAGATAGAGGAACAGCTCCTGAGCCCGCGAGGTACGCCAGGCAATCGCCGGCGTATCGAGACCGCTCGTCTCCACCATCAGCTGTCGGAATAGACGAATTCCGAGCGGCCGGTCGGATGGAGCGGCAGGCATATGCGACTCCTGGGCTCGCTGCTCGATGCGGAGCAACGTTTTGGTCAGTCGGTCGCGACTGAACGGCTTGACGACATAATCGATTGCATTGAGTTCAAAAGCTTGGACGGCGTACTCGTCGTAAGCAGTGACGAAGACGATATGAAGCTGCGGCCGCAGCTCGAGCAGCTGCTCCGCCAGCTCCAGCCCGCTGATCTCGGGCAGATGAATATCGAGGAACACGATATCCGGCAGCTGCTCCATAATCGCCGCCTTGCCCTCCAACGGGTCGTTATAGCCGCCCAGCACCTCTATTTTTACTTGCTTAATGCCCGTCAGTTGTTTCGTCAAGTATTCCAGAGCCAGACGCTCGTCGTCGATCAGGATGGCTTTCATACCCAGACTCCTTCTGTCGGTATTAGGCCTGCTTGGTTGTGTCCATGCAGTCTGCCACTCCTATTATACAGGAACCAACGCCTCGCGTCTCACGCTTCGTCTCCTAACTGTCGCAGATTCGCCAGACGGTACGGGCAGCTCCTTTGCCCTAATCAGGCCCGGAAACAGGACAAACAGGCCCGGAGTCTTGCTCCGGACCTGTCGCTCGCTTACGTATTATCGCTCGATCTTGAGCTCGACCTCGCCGACCTCGGACTGCAGCGTCAGCTTGGGACCGCCGCTGCCGATAGCGCCGACCAGCTTGCGCCCGGACTGCTCCTGGATGTCCAGCCCCTCCAGCTCCGAGCGGACGGAGCCCAGCTCGCTGCTCAGCGATACCCGGGCTGCCGCCGGCGGCTCGATCAGGCCAACCGTTACCTTGCCGACGCTCGTCTTGGCGGTGACGTCGTCTGTCAGGACGAGGCCCTGCATGACGACTTCTCCGGCTTCTGTCCTCGCATCGATCTGGCCCGTCACCCGATCCAGGACGATCTGGCCCGCATCCAGCTTGACCTCGACGCGCTCCGCAGCGATCTCCTGCACCTCGATGCGCCCGAAGGCATTCGTTACGCGCAAGCGATCATAGGTCTTCTCCGGCAGCGCGATCGTCAGTCGCCGCTCGCCGCGCTGGTCATCGCCGATGGTACGGCTATTCTCCTTGACGTCGAGCTGCAGCGTGCCCGACTTCAGCTCCGACTTGAACTTCACCTTGTTGTGGATCTGCCGATCCAGCAGCAGCTCCACCTCAGCCTGGTCGCTGTCACTGCGCGTCACATAGATCGCCAGCGCCTCGCCCTTCACCTCGATGGCATCCACGTCCTCTGCGGCGTAGGCGCCGCTGCCCGTACTGACCAGCTCGCCCGACCCCGAGCCTTCGCCGATCATCGAGAGCTCCAGCTTCTCCGGCATCTTATCCAGCCAGCCGCAGCCGGTCAGCGCCGTAGCCAGCACGGTAGCTGCCACGAGCACGCTTAAGGTTCGGTTCGTCTTCTTCATTCGTTGTCCGCCCTCTTCCCGCAGCGATTCCCGCTGCTCTATGAGCCTCATTGTACACCAGCGGGAATCGAATCGCCACCGACCGGAGGCGGTAACGGACCTAGTCTCGAGTCGGGGGCGTGAAGGGTTGATGCGCAGCGCTTCTACCCTTTGATCGATCCGAGCAGCGCCCCCTTGGCAAAATACTTTTGCAGGAACGGATACACCAGCAGGATCGGCACGGTCGCGACGACGATGACCGCCATCTTGATCGTCTGCTCCGGCGGGGCGACGTAGTCGGCGTCGAATGCCCCGGACTCGTTGCTCATGCCGGTAGCGAGGATGACGATCTGCCGCAGCACCACCTGCATCGGATACTTGAGCGAATCGTTTAGATACAGGATCGCGCTCATGTACGTGTTCCAGTAAGTGACCGCATAGAACAGCGAGATCGTCGCCAGCGCCGGCAGCGACAGCGGCAGCACGATGCGGAACAGGATGCCGAAGTCATTGCACCCGTCGATCTTCGCCGATTCCTCCAGTCCCTCGGGCAGGTTCTGGAAGAAGCTGCGAAGGATGATCAGGTTGAAGGCGTTGATCGCCGTCGGCAGGATAAGCGCCATATAGCTGTCGATCAGCCCCAGCTCCCGGACGACGAGGAAGGTCGGGATCATGCCGCCGTTGAACAGCATCGTGAAGACGACCATGAACATGATGACGCGGCGGCCGTCGAGATCGCGGCGCGACAGACCGTATGCCATCAGGCTGGAGAGGAACATGCTGATCAGCGTGCCTCCGAGGGTGACGCCGACCGAGATCGCCATCGCCCGCAGGATCGTATTGGTCGAGAATATATAGGCGTAGGCGTCGAAGCTGATCGTCGTCGGGAACAGGATGAACCGCTTGGCCGACATCTCCGCCGCCGTCGTCAGCGAGCCGGCCAGCACGTGGATAAACGGCAGCAGCGTCACCAGCGCGATGATCGCCAGCAGCAGCATATTGATGCCATTGAACAGTCGATTGCCCCAGCTTTTGTCTTCAACCATGCGGGTGCGCCTCCTTTGCGTTGTGCGGGCACATCATCAGTAGATGCCCTCCTCGCCGAATTTTTTGGCCAGCCAGTTGGCGAACATGATCATAATCAGCCCGACGAACGACTTGAAGAAGCCGACGGCGGTGCTGTAGCTGAATTGACCGTTGCGCAGTCCGGCGGTATAGACGTACGTATCGAAAATCTCCGCTACCTCGCGATTCATCGAGTTCAGCAGCAGGTACACATGCTCGAAGCCAAGCTCCAGCACATCGCCGATCTTCAGGATGAGCAGGATGATGATGACGCTGCGGATCGCCGGCAGTGTGACATGCCAGATCTGGCGGAGCCGGGTGGCGCCGTCCATGCGGGCCGCCTCGTACTGCTGCGGATCGACGGCGGCGATCGCCGCCAGGTAGACGATCGTCCCCCAGCCTGCCTCGCGCCAGATGACCTGGAGGATGTACATCGGTCGGAACCAGTCGCTGCTGAGCAGGAAGTTGATCTTGCCGAAGCCGAAAAACGCCAGCAGCTCGTTGATGATGCCGCCGTCGAGCGTCAGCATGACAAAAGAGATCGAGACGATGATGACCCACGACATGAAATGCGGAATATATACAATCGTCTGAACGATGCGCTTGAACATCTGCAGACGCACTTCATTCAACATCAGGGCAAGGAGGATCGGGATCGGGAAGAAAAAGAACAGATTGTACGCGAACAAGACAATCGTGTTGCGGAAGATCATCCAGAAGGTCGGTTCCGTGAACAACCGCTCGAAATGCTTGAACCCTACCCATTCGCTGCCGGAGACGCCGAGGTACGGCTTGTAATCCTGAAAGGAGATGACGAGCCCCCACATCGGCAAATATTTGAACAACAGGAAAAAGAGCGCGCCCGGCAAAATCATGAGATACAAATAACGGTTCTTGATGATTCGTCTCAGCCGCTCGCCTTTGTGCGAGATGACGAGGCCGGGCGGCCCGGAACGGGGGTCTGACGCCGGTGTCCCGGGACGGGTGGCGGATGCGGATGGATTCATAGCCAGTCTTCCTTTCTGTGTGCCCGCCTGGCGGGCTTGTCATGTCGGTGGATAGCATCTAACGCTCGCCCTCGTCCTTATTTGGTCGAAAATGCGACCTCTCGAAGGCTAACGCTCGCCGTTGCGCTTATTTGCTCAAAATCGTGCCGAAAAGGGGCTTTTCTCGCAAATAAGCGCCGTGGCGAGCGTAAGAATATGAGCAAGCGCAAAATGACGGAAATAAGCGCTGGAGCGAGCGTTAGAGCGACGACGGATGTAAGGCGGTGTCGTTTACTGGATCGCTTGGTAAGCCTCGGTATACTCCTGGATCATCTGGTCGCCGCCCTCGGCGCGCCAGCGCTCGATCGCCTTCTCGAAGCCGGCCTGATCGATGTTGGCCAGTACGTACTGATACGTCGCGTCGGTGATGATCTGCTGCAGCGCGCTGCCCCGCTCGATATAGGTTGGCGAGTCCAGCGGCGCGGACGGATCATGGATGAGCATGTCGTTGTTGGCCTCCACCAGCTCCTCGGCGAGCGCGCGCGCCGGCAGCTCGAAGTACCCCTTCAGCATGCCGTCGATCGTCGCAGGTCCGCCTACAGCCCAGGCATTGTGCGGCTTGACGTGCGTATTATCGGTGACCTGGTCGATGGTCTTGTTGGCCAGACCGTCCTTGATCTCATAATGCTCGCCCTCGATGCCCCAGTTGAGCAGGTTGGCGCTCTCGGCGCTCATCAGCTCGTCATAGAAGGCGAGGATTCGGTGCAGCTCGTCCTCCGTCTTGACCGCCGACTTGGGGAACAGGACAACGGAGCCATAGCCGGGGATTGCCCAGATGCCCTTGCCGCGCGGCCCTTCGATGCCGTTCACCACCGTCAGCTCGGCGTCCGGATTCATATCGGCCAGCTGGTTGGAGAGCGTCAGCACATCCGGCAGCGAGCCGATATAGACGCCTGCCTTGCCGTTGACCAGCAGATCGATCTGGTCGGTCTTGCTCGTCACCGGGAAGTCTTGGTTCATGTAGCCCTTGCTATGGATGTCGCGGAAGAAATTCAGCGTATCCATGTACGCCTCATGCATGAATTCCGGCTGGAAATTACCGCTGTCATCGACCGACCAGTAGTTCGGCGTACCGAAGTACGAGCTGACCGTCTTAAAGGCGCCGTAGATCAGGTCGCTGCGGTCGGTCAGACCGATCGTGTCCGGCTGTCCGTTGCCGTCGGGGTCGTCCTCGGTGAACGCCCGGATCATCTCCTTCAGCTCGTCCGTCGTCTGCGGCGCCTCCAGGCCCAGCTTGTCGGCCCAGTCCTTGCGATAGATGACGCCCTGACGCGAGAGCGGACGCTCCAGGTACAAGGTGTAAATCTTGCCGTCGACGGCGGTGTTGCGCAGCACGTCGGGATTCAGCTTGTTCAGATTGTCGTACTGGGCCAGCAGCGGACCGATCTCCCAGAACTGGTCGGCGCGGATCGCGTCCTTGGCGAAGTCCGTATTTTTGGCATAGACGACCATCGGCAGCGACCCGGTTGCGAACGAGGCGTTCAGCTTCTCCTCATAGCTGCCGTCCGGCACCCACTGGAACTTGATCTTCGTGTTCGTCTTCGCTTCGATCCGCTCGGGGATGATGTTGCTCGGCACCTCTGCCGTATGCTGCGTGACCATCATCGTAATCTCGAACGGCGGTTGCTCCGCCCCCTCGTTAGCGCCTCCCGATTCGCTTGCCGGGGCGTTAGCGCCGCCATTGCCGCTGCTGCCTTTGCTGCCGCCATTGTTGCCGCTGGAGCAAGCTGCCAGCAGACTGACTGTCATCATCACAGCGACGCACAGCGCCAGCATGCTTATCCGTTTCTTTGTAGTAGGATTCATGGATGTAGACGACCTCCTTGCACTCATGTATTTGGTTACGTTTTCACTCTATCCATCGGCGGTCGTTACCGCTATAATCATCTCCTCATAAACCCCGTCGCAGCAAGGGCTCCCGGGCCATGGCCGCCGCTGTTCTGAGCTGATGATTATCGTGGTTACGGAGGTTGTCCGCAACAAAAAAAGCCAGCGCCTCAAAGGCGCTGGCCACTCTCGCGATATTGTCCAGGCGTCATCCCTTCCTGCTTGCGGAAGGAACGAATAAAGTTTTGCGAATTGGTGTAGCGAAGCTTGGCGGCGATCTCCTTGACCGGCATGTCCGTGTCGAGCAGCCACTTTTTGGCGATCGCGAACCGGTAGTTGCTCAGATATTCGCTGAACGAGACGCCCGTTTCCTTGCGGAAAACGCTGCTCAGGTAGTTGGCGTTGTAGTGCAGCTGCGCCGCGCATTGCTCCAGCGTCAGATCGGTATCGTAATGACCGTGGATGAGCGCGATGATCTGCTCGGAGATGTTGTGATACTGCTCCTGCTGGCGGTCGCGGAAGATCGCGATCAGCGGCAGCACGACCGCCTCGCGGAACCACTCCTCGATCTCTCCCGCCGTCTGCCGTCGCCTCAGCTCGGCATAGAGCGAGCCGGACGCTTGCAGCTGATGCATCGCAATTCCCGACTCCTGCATCATCGTCAGCAGATTGTTCAGCAGCCGGTTGAGCGGCACCTCGTACTCCTGCGGCGACATCTCGGCCTGGAAGATCGCCCCCATGAGACGTCCGAGCAGCTCGCTCGCCCGCTCCGGCTCCGCCAGCTTGATCGCATCCAGCAGCTCGGCCTCGCGCTGCCTCGGATAGTCGGTCTGCAGATGATGACGGCCCGAGTTCACATCGCCGTACTGGATGATGACGCCTCCGCCGAGCTTCATCCGCTGCCGCAGCGCATCCAGGCCTTCCCGGTACGCGCCATGCAGCCCCGTCAGATGGGTGAACGGCAGACTGATGCCGATGCTGACCTGCAAGCCCAGATACGACTCGATCCGCTGCTGCAGCCGTTCGGTGAGACTGTAGAGGAACGTGGCGAACAACGCTGGCTCGCGCTCGGTATGACCGATCATCGCCACCGCCGTCATGTCGATGACGACCGGGGCGGCCAGATGCTGCGGAGGCACGCTCTCGCCGAGGATATTGTCCATCGCGTACAGCAGCAGCTCCACGTCGTCCTTGTCGTAGCGGGTCTGCTCCAGCGAGTCGATCTGCAGCGTGATGACGGCCGCCGTCTGCCAGGCGTCTAGCTGCTCGGCATAACCGTACTGTCGCAGCCGCTGCTCCAGCGTCGAGCGCTTGACCTGACCCTGATACGCCTTGATCAGATAGAGCGTGCGCACCTGCGGAAGCTGCTGCCGCAATTGCTGCTCCAGCGCCGTCTTGGAGCTGAACAGCTCGCGCACATGCTCGCTGATGTATTGCAGCTCGTCGACGCCCTCGCGGCGTCCGCCCGGCGCGATCTGCGTCAGCAGCTTGCCGATCGGCGAATACATGCGGCGCGAGCCGACCCAGGCGATCGCCAACGACAGCAGCAGCAAGCCCAGACAGATGTAGAGCGTATACCGGCCGATCTTGCCCGCCTCCTGGGTGATGCTGTCGATCGAGACGACGGAGATGTAATACCAGCCGTTCAGTCCCGAGCGGTAATAGCTCATCGTATAGGCCCGTCCGTCCACCTCCAGGCCAAGCTGGTCGCCGGAGGCCGCCGCCTCCAGATGCGACTCGGTGACGAAGCCGCTCTCGGCGACCGGTCGGCCGATCAGCGCCGGGTCCGGGTGCAGCAGGAGCCGCATCTGGTCGTCGACGATCATCAGCTGCGAGCCCTCCTCCTCCAGCTCCACCTGGATGACCTCCTGCAGCGCGCAGGCGGGGATATTGGCCGCCACGAAGCCCGCCTTCTCCAGCGAGTTGGGCGGCAGCTTTTTGACCAGCGAGATATTGTATGGACAGGCCGGTCGCACCGACAGCCCTTCGCCGTGGAACCATTCGCTCGGGTTCAGCACCCACGAGGTGCTGTCGGGGATGCGCATCATGCTCATCAGTTCCTGATCGTAAGGATAGTCGTCGAGCGCGTAGCGGCCGGAGTTTTTGACGATCCAGTTGCGCTCCGCATTGACGAGGATGACGTCCTGCACCTTCGTATCGAACGCCTGCAGATGGCCCAGCTCGTTGCGCAGCTCGTTGTAGGTGACGAACGACTGGACATCGAGCGGATCTGTAATCGCTTTCCTAACTACCGTCGAGCTGACCAGCTGATTGAGCGTATGATTGACCGTCGAAAGGATCTGCTCCACATTGGCGTTCGTCTGACGCAGCAGCTGCATCTTGGAGCGGACGACATGCTTCTCGATCTCGTGGGTCGAGGTGACGTAAGAGATGACGCCGATGAACAGCACCGGCAGCGCGCTCAACAGGAAGCCGAACAGGGTCAGTCGGGCGAGGAAGCTGAGATGTCGCATAGCAAACGATCACCCTCCTCAAAAATCCAATATTTTGGTAATTGTGATTGATGCATGTCCGTTCTGGATGTTACACTAATCATACACATTCTTGCTTCAATGTAAAGATTATGGGAGGCGAAACGGGATGCGCTCGATCCGGCACCGACTGTTAGTAAACCGCTTACACCGTTCCGCTGCTCTGCTGCGAGCGCTGGCGACCCTGCTCGTCCTCGCCCTCGCCCTGACTGGCTGCGCCGGCGCGTCCGCACCTCGAGAGACGCCAGTCCCGTCCAAGGCTCCGCTTAGCATCATGCTGCCGCTGCATCTGATCCAGCCGCCTAGCCCGGAGCTGGTCGAGGAGCTCGAGCGATTGACCGCCACCAAGCTGGATCTGCATTGGGTACCCAATGAAATCTACAATGACAAGCTTAGTCTGGCGATCGCCAGCGCCTCCTTTATGAAGGCTACCTATGTGAATTTCCTGGAATATCAATATATGAAAAACGCAATCCGGCTCGGCATGTTCTGGGAGATCGGCCCGTACCTGTGGGACTTCCCCAACCTGCGCAAGCTCAGCTCCCTCGTCTTCGAGGAATCGGCCGTCGATGACAAGATCTACGGGCTCTACGCCGAACGTCCCGAGTCCAGACAAGGCATCCTGCTCCGCAAGGACTGGCTGGACCGCCTCGGGCTGGAGCCGCCGGGCACGCTGGAGGAGCTGTATGAGGTGCTGCGCGCCTTCACCCATGACGATCCCGACGGCAACGGCTTGCACGATACGATCGGCCTGACCGATCGCAACGATCTCGTCTACGGCGCCTTCAAGACGCTCAGCTCCTACTTCGGCGCGCCGAACAACTGGGGGCTCTCTCAGGACCGGATCGTCCCCGAGTTCGAGACGGCGGCGTACATGGAGACAATGCGGTTCATGAAGCGGCTCTATGACGAAGGACTGATCAACCGAGACTTCGCCGTCACCAGTAAGCAGAATCAGCGAGCGATGCTGGTCCAGGGCCAGGCCGGCGTCTATATCGGCAGCATGGCCGACGCCCAGCGGCTGGCCGATGCCGCCCTGGAGCTCAATCCTGCGGCGGAGTTCACCCTCGTCAACCGCATCCTCGGGCCGGAAGGCTATCGCGTCTGGGCGATGCCCGGCTACGGCGGGATGTTCCTCTTCTCCAAGAGCGCGATCCAGACCAAGGAGGAGCTGCTCGACATCCTCGGATTTTTTGACCGCAGTATGGACGCCGACGTCAGCAATCTGATGCGCTACGGGTTCGAGGGGCGCCATCATGTCGTCCAGGACGGCAAGGTCAGCCTGACGCCGGAGACGGAAGCGCTGCGGATCCGCGAGGTCAATGCGATCCATGCGCTGATGATCGGCGAGCGCACCAATGTTAACCTGCTCCCGATCGCACAATATCGACCGCTGACCGAGCTGGCCGAGCGGCTCATCAAGGACAATACCCGCTTCACCGTCCGAGACGCGACGCTCAATCTGGCGTCCCCCAGCGATGACGAGATCGGACTCGAGCTGAAGAGCATCGTCACAGATGCGACCTATAACTATATCCTCGGCAATCTGGACGATGACGGCTTCCGACAGGAGATTGAGCGCTGGAAGGCCAACGGCGGCGCGCAGATCATCGAGGAGTACAACGCTTCGTACCACCGCTTCCGGGGCAGTCAGTAAGCGCCAGGCCTGTGTAAGGACGTATGGCGGAGATTGCTGGTATAATGATGGCATCGACCAAAGTACGGGAGGTACAGGCAATGTATGTATTACCAGCAGGGATACTGCCAGCGGCGCTCTTTGCGATCGCAGACGTCAACTCGCCTATGGCGCTGCCGCAGCAGCCCTTGGAGCTCTCGAGCGGGGAGTGCTCCAGCGTACTGATCGTGATGAAGGGAAGCGGCAGGCTGGAGCATAGCGGCTTCTCCACCCTACTCGAAGCAGGCATGACCGCCGAGTTTGGTCCAGATGCCCGCTTCCGACTGACCTGCACAGACGATGTGGAGCTGCGTCTATGCCACATCCATTATCATACGCTGCTAATGCCAGGCCGAGCGGAGCCAGCCGTCCATGGCCATCCCGTTCGGGTACGGATCAGTACAGGCGCCGAGCCGTTGCAAGCTCTGGCGAGGGAGCTCCTCTCCTTGAAGTTACGCGGACAGCTGTACGAGCCGCTCGGCGGTACGCGAGTGCTCTACGAGCTGCTTCATCAGCTGGTCGATTGCCATCGGAGAGCTGATGAAGCCATGCAGGCCGATGCGGCCCAGCGGATACGAGCTTATCTGGAGCGCCACTATACATCCAGAGTGGACAAGGATCGCTTGGCAGCTGTTGCAGGTCGCAGTCGCAAGGCGCTAGGCCTGAAGCCGCAGGAGCGCGTCCTGAGCGATATTATTAATGGCGAAGCCATCAACGCAGGCACCGCTATTTCGATGGAGGAGCTGCCCTCCTTTGCCGGCGACCATATCATCCTGACGACCTTCGATGGCGACGAGTTGGCTGCCGAGTTAAAGCAAAGCGGTCTGTGGCAGGGACTGGATGCCGTCAAAAACGGCAACGTGCACGAAGTCGACTTTGACTTGCTCTATAATGAAGACCCTGTTGCGATGGAGCATCAGCTTGATTTCCTGACAGAGCTCTTGGCAAACCCAACAGACGCCGAGACCGCGCCATAAGCGCAAAAGGTCTTGATCATCCTATAACGACATACAGCACAGGCTCGTCCGAGTATTCAGGCAAGCCTGTATTTCTATTTGCCCCTACAGCAACAGTCGAAATTATGCTATAGTAGGGAACATAAGTTCGATAAAGAAAGTAGCGTGATCCCTATGAATGCCGTCATCGACAGCCTGACCGCCGCACCCGTAATCGCTTATGCGCTTGGCGGGCTGTTCGCCCTGCTCGCCCTGTGGCTGGCGGTACGACTGCTGCGCCGAGCGCTGGCAAGGCGACGTCTGAGGCGTCTGGACCCGTATCAGATCAAGATACAGGATATCGATACGATGGAGGGTGCGGACTTCGAGAGGTACTTGCAGCGGTTCTTGACGGAGCTGGGGTACGAGGAGGTCATGCGGACGCAGGAGAGCAAGGACTTCGGCGCCGATCTCGTCTTCCGCTGTCGCGAGGGCTATCGTCATGTGCTGCAAGCCAAGCGCTATCAGCCGAGCGCGCGGGTCGGACTCTCTGCCGTGCAGGAGATCTATGCGTCGATGCGCTACTATGAGGCGGATCGGGCGATCGTCCTCGCCTCGGCCCCTTATACCGCTGCCTGCGTCACCCTGGCAGGCGTCAACGGCGTGAAGCTGCTGGACCGTCGCGACCTGATCGAGCTGATCGACGACCTGCAGTCGGGCGACCACGAGGCCGCGATGGACCGGATCGAGAGCGAGCCGGACTGGATCGACTCGCCCTGGAGCGGCAGCGTTAACCGTACATGACCCATGACCGCCGGCCATCGGACCGCCGCCGCTCTAACGCTAGATTTGCGAATGGGCTATGAGCGGCACGCATGCGAATCCGAAAGCGCCCGCAGGATGGTCGGATAATGATCCGCGCCTCTAAGGACCATACGCAAGCTCTAGACAACTCAAAGCAACCTTGATAACACTAAATAACACTAAGTATTACCGAGCATTACAAAAAGGCCATCACCGATGGCCTGCCCCTGTTGTATCCCTTGTCTACCTCACGCCAACCATTGTTCCACGCGGGTCCCAGCACGCCAATCCGACCTTTCCACTCCGTCCTTTCGAAAGAGCCGATGCGTGTGTATGGAGCGCCGAACTCCCGGCCTTCGTCACAGACGCTGACTTCTCTGCCCGCGCTAATCGAGCGCTGCAGCCGCTTGCTGCATCAGCGTGTGGAGCTTGCGTGTTGTGTTCACATTGCGTATCGTCATCTGGCTGTAGAGCTTCGTCCCGACCAGCTTGGTCAGCGAGCCGCGCGTCGCATCCTTCCTGCCGATCGCATAGAGGATCGCTCCCTTGACGTAGCGGACATCCTCGAACTCCGGCTTCCAGGTGATCTGCTCGAGCGTCGCCGCATCGTCGATCTCGTCCCAGAGGAACAGCACCTCGCTCTTCATCGCCTCGTCATTGGTCCAGGTCGACGGCAGCTCCCGCAGCAGTCCCTCGAAGTCTTCGAGGCTGCGGATCAGCACGCGGATGCGCAGATCAAAGGCCGCTGCGATCGCCTCCTCCAGCAGGACAGATAACGCCTGTGCCGAGCGACTGCGGTCGACGAACACGATATTGCCAGAGTTGATATAGGTGACGACCTGCTCCATGCCCGCTTCCTCGAATACCTGCTTCAACCGCTTCATCTCGATCTTGTTGTTGCCTCCGACATTGATGCCCCTCAACAACGCTACATAGACCATCCTGACCCTCCTGTTACCCGCAGCGTGCGCCGCGTGATTAGAATCAGTGTATCATAATGGAGCAGTCAGGCTCTAGGATGACGGGAGCAAGGCGTTGGAGATATCGTCGATCACCTGAGGATTCGTCATATCAGCCTGACTGCCATCAGATATCGAAGTCCGAGCGCTCGCGACTGCGCTCGGTCCCGCCATCGGTCTGCAACACCCGGCTGAGGATCAGTTGCTCGAAATGGGCAAAGCCGCTGTCCTTGACCCGGGGCCGGGCCAGCGTGATCGGGATGTCGAGTGCGATTCGCCCGGCCTCGATCAGGATGACTCGATCGGCCAGCGCCACAGCCTCGCTAACATCGTGCGTAACCAGCACCGCCGTAAAGCCGCGTGAGGTCCACAGCGACTCGATCAGCTGCTGCATCTCGATGCGCGTCAGCGCATCGAGCGCGCCGAGCGGCTCGTCGAACAGCAGCAGATGCGGCTGACCGACCAGTGCGCGGGCAAGCGCCACCCGCTGACGCTGGCCGCCGGAGAGCACCGACGGCCAGTCCCCGGCGCGATCGGCCAGGCCGACCAGCTCCAGCGCCGCCCTCGCTCGCCTCTCGGCCTCAGTCGACGGTACGCCGGCGAGGCCGATCTTCACATTGTCGATGACCGTCTGCCAGGGCAGCAGACGCGCTTCTTGGAACATGAAGCGCGTGTCGGCGTCGATGTCCCGCACCGGACCGCCTGCTCGCGTCAGCTCGCCCTCGCTCGCCGTATCGAGTCCGGACAACAGCCGCAGCAGCGTGCTCTTGCCGCAGCCGCTGCGCCCGACGATGGCGACGAAGGCGCCGGGCTCGATATCCAGCGACAGCTCGCTCAGCACGCGCTTGTCGCCGAACCGCTTGCCAACTTCTCGCAGTCGCAGCGCCACACCGCCCGATACGGACGCATCGCCTGCCGACTGCTCGGGCAGTGACGCCCGGAGGTCTGCGACGGGGGATGGCGTTACCTCATCGCGGACGACGGAGGACTGTATCCCGACGGATGGCAGCCTCCTAGGCGAGCTGCCCTTCACGGTCAGATCGGCTGCTTCCTCCTGCCACTCGGAACGTTCGGGAGCAACCCGATATTCCGGCGTCAGACTTTCGGCGGCGACGCTGGTTTTGCGAAATGCGGATGCCATCTCAGCCATCTCCTCTCCAGCCACTTGGCCATCATATCGGACAACTTGCCCAGCAGGGCGTAGATCAGGATCGCGAACACGACGACGTCGAGCTGAAAAAACTCGCGCGCATTCATCGCCATATAGCCGATGCCCCGATCGGCCGCGATCGTCTCGGAGACGATCAGCGTCAGCCACATGATGCCGAGCGCGAAACGCAGACCGACCAGGATCGACGGCATCGCGCCTGGCAGGATCACCCTGCGATAGAGCTGCCACCGGCTCAAGCCGTATACACGTCCCATCTCGATGAGGCCGGGATCGACCGAACGGATACCGTGCAACGTGTTCAGATAGATCGGGAACATGACGCCCAGCGCGACCAGGAAGATCTTGGCCGTCTCGCCGATCCCGAACCAGACGATGACGAGCGGGATCATCGCCAGATGCGGGATATTGCGCAGCATCTGTAGCGTCGAGTCGGTCAACTTATCCGCCACGCCGAGTACGCCGTTTAGCAGCCCAAGGACGAAGCCGATGCCTCCGCCGATCAGCAGCCCCGTCGACGCCCGCATCGTACTGACGCCGACGGCCTCCAGCAGCGTGCCGTCGAGCGTCAGCCGGATGCCCGCGCGCCCCACATCGAGCAGCGAGGGCAACGTGCGGGTCGAGACCAGGCCTGTGCTCGTCGACATTTGCCATATGGCGAGGATCAGCAGCGGGATCAGGAAGGGCAGCACGGCCTCATACAATCTCGACCCTCTGTTCATCTGCCTCGCCCCCCGTCAGTGCGCCGAAGCCCGCGGAGCGGGCCTGACCGTATTGGCAATGATCTCGCCGAACGGGCTGATCGAGGAAGGTCCCGGGAGCGCGTCGCGCTGCAGCTCCAATAATGGGAACAACAGCTCAGCCACCCGGTAGGCCTCCTCCAGATGCGGATAACCCGAGAAGATAAACGTCTCGATCCCAAGCGCCGCATACTCTCGCATCCGTTCGGCGACGATCTCGGGGCTGCCGACAAGCGCCGTCCCTGCGCCGCCCCGCACCAAGCCGATGCCAGCCCACAGATTGGGACTAATCTCCAGCTGGGCCCGGCTGCCGCCGTGCAGCTGCGCCATCCGCTGCTGGCCGACCGAGTCGAACCGGGCAAAGATGCGCTGAGCCTCGGCGACGGTCTCCTCGTCGACATGTTCGATCAGCTTGGCGGCAGCCTGCCAGGCCTCAGCCTCCGTCTCGCGTACGATTACATGGAGCCGGATGCCGAAGCGCAGCTGACGGCCCTGTGCCTCCGCTTGCTCGCGCAGGGCGGCGATCTTCTCTGCCACAGCCGCCGGCGGCTCGCCCCAGGTCAGATACACATCGACATGCTCGGCCGCGACCTGCTGCGCCGCCGGAGACGACCCGCCGAACCAGAGCGGCGGGTACGGCTGCTGGATCGGCGGATACAGCACATGGCCGCCCTCGATCCGCAGATGCTCGCCCTCGAAGTCTACCCGCTCCCCCGACAGCTCCCTGCGCCAGACGGAGAGAAATTCGCTCGTCAACCGGTAGCGGTCGGTATGGCTCAGGAACAGCCCGTCGCCCGCCAGCTCCACCGGATCGCCGCCCGCGACGACATTGATGAGCAGCCGCCCGCCCGAGATGCGGTCCAGCGTCGCTGCCATACGAGCGGCCAGCGTCGGCGACATGAGACCCGGCCTTACGGCGACGAGGAACTTCAGCCGCTTCGTCACAGGCGCCAGGGAGGAGGCGACGATCCACGGGTCCTCGCAGGAGGTGCCCGTCGGGATCAGCACACCCTCGTAGCCAAGCCGGTCAGCCGCCGTCGCGATCTGTTGCATGTACTCCGCATCCACGGCACGCGCGCCTTGGCTCGTGCCGAGGTAGCGTCCGTCTCCATGCGTCGGGATAAACCAGAATACCTTCATGCTACTCACCCTCGCTTATCTTAATATGGATCGCAACCGTCAGGAGGGGCTGCCGTTACTTCAGCATCGCCTCGCGGATATCAATCGCCTGCGGGATCAGCCCCAGCTCGTGAAACGTGTCGGCGATCGACTGCTGCGCCGCGACGAGCTCCTCGGTGATTGGCGTCACGCCATACGCTCGCCGCTCCGCGGCCAGCACGAGCGATGCCACATCGATCCCCAGCTGCGGCGACAGCAGCTCCGCCAGCTCCTGTGCATTGTCCTTGGACCAGGTATCGATCCGGTCCGCTTCCTCCAGCAGGATCTCGACCAGATCGGGGTGCTGCTCGGCGAATGTCCGCGTCGCCAGGTAGAATTCATGGTTGGCGACGACGCCGGTACCGTCGGCAATGACACGACCTCCGGTCGCAGTCTCGGCTGCCGCTAGGAACGGGTCCCAGATGACCCAGGCGTCGACGCTGCCGCGCTCGAACGCAGCCCGCGCATCCGCCGGCGGCAGGAATTTCACCTCGACATCCTCATAAGCGACGCCCGCCTTCTCCAGCTGTTTCACCAGCAGATAGTGGACATTGGAGCCCTTGTTCAGCACGACCGTCTTGCCCTTGAGATCAGCCACGGTCTGGATGTCGGAGTCCTGCGGCACGATGATCCCCTCGCTGCGAGGACTCTCCGGCTCATGAGCGAGATAGACCAGCGGCGCGCCCGCAGCCTGTGCGAAGATCGGCGGCGCTTCTCCACTATGGCCGATATCCAGACTGCCCACATTTAGCGCCTCGAGCAGCTGCGGACCGCCGGGAAATTCGATCCATTCGACGGTAATGTTGCGTTCGTCCTTCAGCCGCTTGTCGAGTCCGCCGTCGGCCTTCAGGATGTTGATGGTGCCGTACTTCTGATAGCCGATGCGGATCGTCAGATCGCGCGACTCCCCGCTCGCTTCCTCTGCCGCAGCAGTCTGGCTGTCCGCGCTGACAGGGCTGCCGCTGTTGCCCTTGTTGGCGCCGGCATCGCCGCCCCCAGCACCGCCGTTGCCGACTCCGCTGCCGCAGGCAGTCAGCGCCAGCAGCGCCACAGCCAGCGCCGCCGCGAGGACGCTTCCGCGTACATGTCTTCGCAAAGTTACCTCCATCTCTCTCGCCCCTCTCCCATAGCCGAGCCCTTGTGGCTACGGCGCGATGTCGGCCGGAGAGCCTTCGCGCCGCAGTCCCCCAAATACAAAAGGCCTCCCGAACAGCAGCGCGCAGCTGCCATTGAGGAGACCTCCGGTGGACCGGTACAGTCATTAATTTAATTAATCCAATGTGTTAACTTGGAATAAGAAGATGTTACCATCTCCCCTTCCTTACCGTCAAGCAGTAAATAGCAGTGCCTGCAAATAATGGGCTGGATGTGCGCTTGGCGGTGCGGTGCTGATGAGCCCTTGATGGGCGTTTGGCGGTGCTCATCACCGTCGCACCTTACGATGCGCTGGACGGCACACGTGACTGCGGCCACCGAGTCCGTAACTAACCTTGCGGGGGCGCTCAAACGCCGTCGATGAACGCCGCTTCCCGGAGGAGCCGATACAGCATCACCGCGCTCTCGGCTCGAGTAGCCGGGGACTGCGGCCCGATGACCGTCTCCGCCACGCCCTGCATCAGGCCGTGGCCGAGTGCCGCAGCGACAGCCTCGCGAGCCCAGGACGAAACGTCTGTCGCATCGCCGAAGCGCTCCAGCGCCGCATGGTCGGCCTTCCTAGTCGCGCCAGTATAGGCCAGCGCTCGCATGAGCATCACTACCATCTGCTCGCGGGTGATCGTCTGCCCCGGCCGGAAGGTGCCGTCCTCGAAGCCGCTCACCAAACCGGCCTCGCTCGCAGCCCGTACTGCATCCGCATACCACACTCCTGCTCCGACATCGCGGTAGCTCGCGCCTTGCCCGCTTGGCGAGCTAGCCGTGTCCTCCCCGGATGCCCGATCGGATGCGGACGGCGATTCGATCTCTGCCGACCCGCCCAGCGCCCGCACGAGCAGCACCGCGAACTCGGCGCGGGTCACAGCGGCCCCCGGCGCGAAACGCTCTGGAGCGACACCCTGGACGATCAGCTTGCTCGCCATCTGCTCGATCTCGACTTGCGCCCAATGGCCCGCCAGATCCGGGAAGGTCCGCTCATAGCGAATCACGCCATACACGCCATGGCCCGTCGACTTGATCCAGAGGTCCGAGCCTGCTGCCGCATGAGGGGCAAAATGAGGCTGCCCGCTGTCATCCATCCATACTGCGCTTGCTCCAGCCCGGACTGTCCCATCGATCAGACGGATCGATCGCTCGACGTATACGCCGCCCAAGTCTCCATAGGGCCGTCCGCCCACCTCCAGCCGGAAGTCGACCGGCGCAGCAACCGCTGGCTCCATGCCAGCAGCGCGCAAACCCGCCTCCCAGGCTGCGATATACGATGCATCCATCTCCGCCACGGTCAGCACAACCTCGGCGCTGGCTGACGTCTCCCGAAGCAGCGCAAGCGGCAGCCGGTAAGCGCCGAACGGCGTCCGGAGCTCCAGATCGCCCGATGCGCCGCCTCGGAGCGCCGTCTGCACGCCCTTACCGGAAAGCGTGATACGGACGACCGGCTCATCGCTGTCGACGCTCAGCGTCACGCGGCCCGACGGACCGGCCTCGGCGAAGGCGCGGGCCAGCGCCTCGTCGCGGATCGCGACCCGCTGCGCCGACCTTCCGTCCGGCTCGGTCCCGACGCTCATCTCCAGATCGCGCCCGGCATCCAGCATGACCCTTCCCCCAGGCGACGTAGGGGCGGGCGAGCCCTCGGCCTCTCCCCCTGTCCCGGACGACTGCTGCCCAGCGCCCCCCTGACCGCTGGTACCGCTGCCGGAGCCGCCGGGACCTTGGCTGCTGCTGCCATCGCCCGGACCGCCATGACCCGGGGTGTCTGAGCCGCCCCCGGGGCCGCCGCCATTTCCGCCGCCCGGAGTACCGTCGCCGCCCCCCGGACTGCCGCTGTCTCCACCACCCGGACTGCCACCGTCGCCGCCCCCAGCGGCGACCACGGTCAGCGTATAGCTGGCCGACAGCTCCCCATAGACCGCGCCGATGAGAGCGGTGCCCGGCTGATGTGTATGCACCTTGCCAGCGGCGTCAATCGAGGCTACTGCCGGATCGCTGCTGGTCAGCGTGAGCTGCGAGAGGTCGAGCGTTGCCGGACCGCCGTGATCGTAGAGCCCGTGCACGATGAGCTCGCGCGACGCTCCGCTCGGCACCGAACCGAGCTCGGCGATCGCCAGCCCCGCCAGGCGCGGCTCCGCCTCGGGAGACCATAGTGTCATGCTACCGGTCCGGGCGATCAGTCCCAGATAGCCGGGAGCGTCCAACGCCAGCTCATCCGTATCGACATAATCGATTACCGTCTCGCCGTCAACCTTGAGAACGATCCGCACGCCATCCTCGTGAAGCGTCGTCCCGAGCTGCACCCGATGCCGCGAGTTGTACGGGAGCATCGTATTCGGGATGGCGTCGCCGCCCTGGCTCTCATATCCCGCCAGGTTGCCGTAGATGACCGTTCGCTTGCCGTCATTGTACCGATGCAGTTCGATCGCGCTGGCGGAGACGACGACGATATAGTTGTTATCATTCACATAGCCTGCGGTCGGACTCTGCTTGCTCAGCATGAGCGCATACCAGCCGCCCGCGCCGTTGATCTGCAGGTCGAAGTCCAACAGCTCGCCGCTGTACTGCCGCCCCTGATAGATGGCATGGCCGCCGCTCGGAGTAGCGATCGTCACGCTGCCCTCGCCGGTCTGGACATTGCCCAGCGTCGTCGGACTGACGTACCAGCCCGCCTCTCCCGATGTCTCGCTCGTCAGAGCATAGTCATGCAGCGTATCCGGTCCGATCACTCGCAGCAGATACCTCGAGGTCGCTTCCTCCCCCTGGTAGGCTCCCGTCAGCGTCAGCACCGTGTCGCCCGCAGCGATCGCGTGGACCGTGCCGTCGGCCGCGACGGTCGCTACATCCGGGCGGCTAGAGGCGTACCGGACATCGTCCAGCTCCGTCTCATTGCCGAAGGCCGTATAGCCGAGCGCCGGCCAGCGCTGCTCCTGACCCATCTGCAGGAAGATCGTCTGACCAGCCGTGCCGTCCAGCCGCACCTCGGTCAAGGCGTCGCCGACATACACATCCGTGTGGAGCGTGCGCAGCATGCCGCCATTGACGATATATACGGTCAACCTCGCCTCGCCGACAGCGACCCCGGTGACTTGGCCGTCCGCATCGACCGTAGCCACCTCGGGCGCGTCAGAGACATAATAGATCGTGCTTGTCGCCAGGCTCATCGAACGATCCTTGCCGTCGGTGGCGTGCAGCGCCACCTGCGCCGTCTCGCCTTCGCCGAGCGACAGCGGCTCGATCCGCCAGCGGCGGACGACGGTGTCCGCCGTCGGGTCGTAGCCAGGCTTCACCCCTGCGACAGCGATAATATCGAGCGCCTCCTCCGGCCAGTCGGCCTCGGGGTACACCTGATTATTGTCGAAGAGGTTGTCGTAGCCATTGCTGATCGCATGCGGCTCTGTCGTATAGTTGTTGACGAAGTCGACGTCGTGGATCGTCGGCGCCCAGATCTGCGCCCAGCGCTTGGACGAGTGCCACTCCCCGGAGTCGATCAGATCGATGACATTGTGCTCGAACCGCCAGTACGCCGAGCCTTCATCGGTGTAAAGCGGCGCCCCGATATCCATCTGGTTGCGGATATAGTTGCCGGTGACGCGGTTTTTGTCCTCTGCCGTCCCGCCCGTCGTGCCCAGACTGTAGACGGCGCCGCCGTCGTAGAGCCCCTGGCCCATCAGATCGTAGATCAGATTGTTGCTGATGCTCATATTGCGCGTGACCGGGTCGAAGTCCTTGGCCCAGCCGTAGCCCGTATGGGTGCCGCTATACGGCAGCGAGAACATTTCGTTGTGGCTGATGTCCATGTCGACCGGATATCCGGCAGAGACCGCCGCAGACGACTTGTAGTCGACGCCGATATCATGGATGACGTTGTTCAGCACATCGTTGTTTTTCATGATGAGCCGCGGATCGGCCGGATGGAAGACGCTGCGGTCGTTGGAGTCCGGCGAGCCGATGTTGAGCGCGCTCCCGGACAGATCATAGAACCGGTTGCCCTCGATCCGGCTGTGCTGCACGCCGTTTTCCATACGGATCGCCGTGATCCCCAGCTTGGCGAATTCATTGTTGACAAAGGAAACCGAGCTCGCCAGCTCGACGCGAATTGCTGCATCCGGCAGCTGGTCCGGGGTGCCGGGATAGCGCAGATGATTGTTCTGAGCATCGGCATGACCGGCATCTGTGCTCGGACGCATCCAGGTCGTATAACGGAAGGCTAGCCCATCGAAAATAACGTTACGCACAGGCTCGTCGGCAGAGTCCCCGCGAATCACTGCCAGCTCCTCCAGGACCGGCGCGATCACCTCGGCCGTCGCAAGATCCTCCCACGGACGCGGCTTGTAGTACAGCTCGCCTTCGGCGCGCGAGTAATACCATTCGCCCGCTTCGTCGAGCAGCTCGTATGCATTCTCGTAATACACCGGCACCGAGGCGGAGGTCATCCCCTTGTTGGTGACGGCATGCCAGGCGGGCTCCTTCATCGTGAACCGCGCCTGTCCATCCGCCAGCTCGATCGACTGTACGCCTGCCCGCGAGTTGGTCCATTGCTCATGATAGACGAACTCCAGCTCGCCAGGCTCCGCCCATGACGCCAGCTCTGTATCCGCCGACGTATAGCCAGTCGCCGTCTTGGTCGGCATCGACAGGCCGCCGACGCTGCGAGCGCGCACGGCACGGATCCCGTCCACGAATAGCTGCCGGGTATCCAGCTCGCCCACCTCCGCCTTGTAGAAGCCCCGCTCCGCATCATGCAGCTGCCAGCCCTCGACCCGCTGTCCGCCGCTGACGACCGCCCTCTCGCCGGGGTAGCTCCGGTAGATGACGAAGTAGCCATTGGCGCCCGAGTCCTCCGGCCCCCAGACGAGCGCTTCGTCCAGCTCGTAGACGCCGCCGCGCAGATTGACGATCAGATCGCCGGTCATCTCGCCATTGCGAGCGCGGACCTCAGCCTGGGCGCGGGCGATCGTCCGGTACGGGTCGCTCTCTGTGCCCGAGCCCTCATCGTCGCCCTCCGGCGACACATACAGCTGCTGCTGGACGCCGCGCGTTATCACCGTCACCTCGAGCTCATCCCGGACGGTCCCGTCGACGTTGGACGCATATACCGTAGCCGTGCCCGCGCCGACCGCCGTCAGCTCGCCGTAGCTGTCGACGGTCGCGATCTCGGGATGCTCGCTGCCCCAGACGAGCGTCTCCTCCGTCGATTGCTCGGGGTAGACGGTCGCTTGCAGATACACC